>Ga0364907_10002_pt2 | contig 120658 bp, 111 predicted proteins | sample ExccelJu500002D3_2_FD_206960 | JGI IMG/M metagenome (GOLD analysis project Ga0364907, IMG submission 206960) | Enriched cells from Trout Bog Lake Hypolimnion, Wisconsin, USA - BchlTB.July02.5000.02.D3 | ecosystem: Environmental > Aquatic > Freshwater > Lake > Hypolimnion/Profundal zone | place...
CAATTGGCGTGTATCTGGAAACCTCCGACTTTAGTGCAATGGCTCCGTTTAGCCCATCCAAAACGGCCCGGGGTGTTGATAGGTCACTGAGCGTGTTTTGGCTGGTAATCTGGCCGTTTTTTATAATCCAATCGGCTATGTTCGCCGCTTCTGCCAGCAACAGGTTTGTTGCTACTTGCTCAAATTGCGACCCGATCGAATTCCATTTGCTGGTGTCTGTTGGTACGGTTGTATTGAAAAGCCCGGCGTCTATCCTGGCCACGTAGTATACGCCCGAATATTTTACCGCGTCTACCCGGACGCTGGTTCCGTAATAGTATTTTGTTGAATTCCATGTTCCTTGATACGCCAGCGCCGGGCCGTTCGCCCCTGTGGCTCCGATCGCCCCTGTTGCTCCGGTGGCTCCTGTTGCACCGGTCGCGCCCTGCGGCCCCTGTATTAGTGACCACGCGTAATCCGTCGCCGTCGAGGACTTGGTCGAGGTGTTTTTGTTGTATGCAATTCCTATGTAGGTCATTCCGGTTGGGCTGTCACTCATTCCCGTGCCGGTGGCGCTGGTTGCGTACTTGATCCAGGTGTATAGTGTGGCGCCGGTGGCCCCTGCTGTCCCTTGTATACCTTGCGCCCCTTGTATCAGTGACCAGGTGTATGATCCCGCGCTGGTTCCCTCTGTCGGGGTGGTCTGGTTTATTGCGATTCCGATGTAACTCATTCCTGTCGGGCTGTCGCTCATCCCCGTTCCGCTTGCATCGGTGGCGTATTTAATCCAGGTGTACAGGCTTGATCCTGTCGGCCCTTGTAATCCTTGCGGCCCTTGCGCTCCGTCAGCTCCTGTTAGCCTGACCGGTGTTTGCCAATATTGCAAGAATCCGGTTCCGTCGCCTGTTTTGGTGCAAACCGTGGCCCATAAATACTCCCCGACTGCCAGCGCTGGCATCGCGTTTGTCCATCCTGCCGGGGAGAGTGTTGTGGTGCTTAATGTTGGCGCCGTGGTGCTGCTGGTGTTTTTTGCGTAACGATATTCGTAGTACATCCCGGCGGCTCCTGTTGCTCCTGTCGCTCCGGTGGCTCCATCTGATCCGGTCATCCGCACCGGTGTGCTCCAATTCTGGGAAAGCGCCCCGGCGCTTGTCTTTTTCGCGATTGTGCTCCAAAGGTATTCTAACGACCCAATGGTCGGGACGGTTGTCGTCCATCCGCTCGGGATTGCATCGGTGGTTACGATTGTAGGGGGGACGCTGGTCGATCCGTTTTTCGCGTAACGGTATTCGAAGAAATCGCCCGCAGCTCCTGTTGCCCCTGCTGCTCCCTGGATCAGCGACCAGGTATAAGCCGCGGGGTCGGTTCCTTCGGTTGCGCTTGCTTGGTTAAAAGCAAACCCGATGTATGTCATGCCTGTCGGGCTGTCGTCTATCCCGGCCCCTGCAGCGCTGGTGGCGTATTTTACCCAAGTGTAAAGGCTTGACCCGGCTGGCCCCTGGATTCCGTCTTTCCCTTGTATTAGTGACCATTCGTAGTCTGACCAGGTACTGCTCTCTGTCGAGCTGGCTTTATTGTATGCGACACCCATGTATTTTTTGCCATCCGGGGTGTCGCTCATTCCTGTTGGGTATGAATCGGCAAATTTTACCCATGTGTATACTGCTCCAGGAGCTATGCCCTGGGAGCCGAGGAATCCGGTTGTGCTTCCTATTAGTGACCAGGTGTAATCGCTGGCTGTTGTGCTTTCGGTTGCTATGGATTTACCGAATGCCAGCCCGACGTAGGTTTTCCCGCTGGTTGTGTCTGCTAATCCCGCGCCCGCGCTGCTGGTTCCGTACTTGATCCAGGTGTATAGCCCGGAGCCGCTTATTCCCGAAACGCCGCCCGTGGTGCTTATCGCATACCAGGTATAATCAGCCGCGTTGGTGGATTTTACGGGTGTGGTTTGGTTGTATGCAATCCCGATGTAGGTCGCGCCCGATATGCTGTCGCTAATCCCGGCGCCTGCCGAGTTTAGTCCGTATTTGATCCAGGTGTATAGTGTAGAGCCGACTAATCCCTGCGATCCCGTGACTGCGCTGCTGCTCATTAGTGTCCAGGCGTAATCGGTGGCCGTGGTCGATTTTACTGCTGTGGATTTCCCAAATGCCAGCCCTATGTAGGTGCAGCCGGCTGGGCTGTCGCTGATTCCGGTTCCGCTTGAGTCTGTTGCGTATTTGATCCAAGTGTAAAGGCCCGTTCCGCTTACTCCTGCCATTCCTGTGGTGTCGCCCAGCGTGCCCCATGCGTATTTGGTGTAATCCACGTTTTCTTTGAAGGAGCTTGCCTGGTTGTATGCAATCCCGATGTATGACTTCCCGGCTGGGGTGTTACTCAATCCCAGCGGAGCTCCGTCCGCGTATTTAAGCCATGTGTATAGGCTCGCCCCGTCAGCTCCCGCGCTTCCCGGGATACCCTGCGGGCCTGTGGGGCCTTGTATTAGTGACCAGCTGTAATCGCTGGCCGTTGTGGATTCTGTGGGGCTGGTTTTATTGTATGCCAGACCGATGTGCGTCATTCCCGTTGGGCTATCGTTTAATCCTGTTCCGTTCGCGTCGGTTGCGTACTTGACCCAGGTGTATAGGCTCGAACCGGCCACTCCCTGGATTCCTTGTGTTCCCTGGATTAGCGACCAATCGTAATCTGCATAGTTTGTCGACTCTGTGGAGCTGGTTTTGTTGTATGCGATCCCCATGTAGGTTTTGCCCGTCGGGCTGTCACTCATTCCTGTAGTTGGTGTGTCTGCGTACTTCAGCCAAGTGTATAGGCTGGACCCATTAACTCCCGGACTTCCCTGGATGCCCTGGGAGCCGTCATATCCCCACTTCGCCCAGAGCGCCGGGGTGCTGAATGCCGACCAAATGCCCGCAGTTTTGCTCCTGTTCGCGACCCATTCATATGGGATCGAGCTGCTCACTCCGATTGGGTCGTCAGTCCATCCGCCCGTTGGGATGTAATCGTTTGTTTGGCTGGTGGCTGGGGTTGCTGGTGTTACGTTGGTCGCGGTGCGGATAAATATGTATTCGTAATCAGTCCCGTCGATTCCTGGCGTCCCTGTTGCGCCTGCTGCCGCGACCACGATCCAATAGCTTGTATTTGTCGGCAGAATTCCAGTGCTTTGGGTGGCGTTTATGTATCTGTATGTCGAGCCCAGGTAAGTTACTTCATCGCCCTGGTAATATGTGTAAACGGCATTATACGCTCCCCGGAAAACTCCCGGGAGTGATTCGGTTCCGCTGGGGCTCTGCAGGAGTGTTCCTTTTAGTCGCAATTTTCCGTCGCCCTTGGTGTTCCAATCCAGAAATGTTGTCGCGTTTCCTACCTTGAACGCGTTGTTTACGAAATCGAGGAAATTGTACCCGTCAGCGCTTACAATTTTATTTGTGGTTATCCGCCCGGGGAGTATCTCTGTGAATCCGTATAGTGTTACAAATGACCGCGTGCCTTCATACTCGCTGTTCAAAATCCCGACCAGCAAATGGTAAAACCCGGCGACCGCGTCCTTCTTTATGGCTGTGGCACTCAGTACGAATGTTCCGGTTGTCCCGGTTGTGCTTACTTTGGCGTATAAATAAAACGCTGGTTTATCCTCCAGCGCCGGGCTCGTGTATCCTGCTACATCCCAAAACTTATACTCCGCCGGGGCGTGGCTGGATGAAATGGTCGCGATCCCGAGCGTCATGTGCTGCAAAATACCGGCGGCGCTTGTTAGTGTTTTGGCGCTGGGGTCGAATGTGACCACGTGGTCGATCTCCGTTGGTGTGGTCTTGCTGTTTACGAATCTGAACTGCAGGCTTTCGTCTCCGACCAGGGCCTGCATGGTTTGTACTGTCGCTGGGTTTATTCCGTCGCTGAAATTTAACAGCGCATCGTTTAGGAGGTCGATCGTTTCTTTGGCATCTCTAAACCGGCGCTTTGTGTATTGTATCGCGTCCCGGTGCAGCTCGGCGGTCACCACTTCGTTGGTTTCTATCTTCGCCAGGCTGCTGGCTACGGTTGGGCCGATCGTTATATTTGAAAGCTCGATCTGTGGCTTGTATGGGTTATTTATAAAATCCTTTATGCCTACGATTCGGATCAGCGTTGGGGCGGTCTGGAATTGTGTATCTGTGAACGAAATGTAGCCGCCCAGGATTAGTTTGCCGCCTGCTGCCAGCCAATTGGCTTTTGCCCAGATGCCGTCGAGCTCTCCTGTGAATGAAAAACGCGGATCTTCGTTTTCGTATAGGTATTTGACGGCCTGCTTTAGCATATCCCAGGAGCCGCCTGTTTGGGTTGTATTGTCGCAAATGTAGGCGTCCGGGAGCTGTATTCCAAAGACGGCGTATTTGTCCCCGGCTGCTGGTATGAATGCACTGCCTGGCATGGTTACTCCGTCGAGCTCCTGTGGTACGATGGCAAATTTACGCGTGGCGTGGTCATAGCTCACTTCGAGCTCGCGCCCTGCCAGCATTCCGCTTTGAAAAATTACGGTCATCGTTTCCCCTGCTATTAGGCAGGCTTTATAGTCCAGCGTTAACGGGATGCTGGTGTCTATGAAATCGTAGAAGTTGGCCGCGGCGTCCACGGTGGTCACGCTGCTTATGGTTCCGACCCGGCTGGGGTATACGTTTGTAAGGTCGAGGCTGTCCTCTTCCATCGTGACCAGCGCCTTGTCTGCTCTTCGCACCGAAAGGCCCGCGGCGTCGGTTTGGTAGGTTCTTCCCTCGTATGTGTAAGTCTGGCACTTTGGAAGCAGGAGCTCTTTGGCTCCGTACTTGCTGGGGTCAATGTTCCGGTTCCCGCCCTGGACGTATAGTATTTCGACCGGCCTGGCATTGTCCATGTTGGTTCTCCCCACGCCTGGTTTAAATCCGTTCCCGCGCCCGTATGAAAGCGCCAGCGGGGCGGTTTTATTGTATTCTACTTTTCTCAGGTTTATGGTTTTGCCGTTTACTTCCCACTCGGTTTCGAAGGCTTCAGCCATCTGTTTTAGCGCGTCGATGCAAAATGCGTGATTGTATGCGATCGTTTTTTCTACCGCGTCCACGTAGGCTCCTACCGCCCAGCCGGTATCCCTCAGATTTAGGTTTGCGACCAGCATTGCCAGGTGTTCCTGGGGCCTGGCTGTTAAGCTGAATTTTAGCCTGGTTCCGTCGTTGGTGTCCCGGAATTTGTACTTTTTTAGCTGGCTTTGGTTGCTGTCCAGGATCAGCGTATACTCAAAATTTCGAAGGTTGTTTTTCTTGAAATTCTGGGGCTTGGTCAGCGTGTATCGCTCGCCCTGGAAATCGCAATAACTCCCCACCGGTATGTCCAAAAAACCGGGCAAGGCAAATGTCAGGGTCAGGCTATTTTCGCCCATTATAGCCCTGTATCTGTAACTCGAATCGTCGACTGCAATCGTGGTGTTGGTTCCGTTTATATTTAGGATCATTCCGGTGGGGGTTTTTATTGTATTACTTTATAAATCTGGCTATCGCATGAATTTTGGCCGGGTCGCGTTTCTTCTTGGCTACGCATTCGCCCTCAAAACTTCCCGACCCGTTGGTGTTCCCTTCTATCGTTATAAACCAGCCATCTGGGTCGGTCTTTTCGTAGAATCCCACGTGTCCCACTCGCTTTAGCTTGTAATTGTAGTAAGTCGGGATATCGCCTGGGAGCGGTTTTACTCGCTGGTCTTTGGGTGTCCAGATTATATCCTTCGGGTTTGCAAAAGCTGGCGACCACGCCGTGTTCGGGTTCGGGATTCCGTGTTTTGTCAAATAAAAACTCACGTATGCCGCGCACCAGGGGGCTGGTGTGTATATCTTGACCGCTCGTAAAAAAAAATGTAACCTCGGGGCCTGCGTTGGGTGTGGTTTCGTGGATTCCCACCGTTGTGTTCAAATCCTTTATTAGCGCGGCCCGGGTTTCGTTGGTAGTTGTCGCGGCTCCGCCTTTTAGTGCCGTTGCCGCGCAAAGAAGGAGTGTTATTACCAGCGCCAGGGTGGCTGTTCGTTTTTCCTTTTCTGGTAGGTTGTCGAATCCTGGATAAAGTCCTCGTACTATATAACGGTATATTGGCGGGGCCATGATCCGTATTCCAAGCCATGCCAGCCCTATGGTAGCGCAAAACCGGACGGCGCTATAAATTAGCGATTCGAGCTGGCTGGGTATGTCAAAAAATGCGCTCCCCTTTTCGTACTTGTTGCCGATCCAATTGGCAAAAAAGAAAAGTAGCAATACCGCCGGGATGGCGAGCGCCTCTTCTTTATGGGATTGGTAAAAATGGGTTTTCTTGAAATCGGCCCACGCTTTGGTGGCCTTTTGCTTTAGTGTTTCCAATAGCTTTTTCATTGTCTTTTTACTTTAGTTTACTTTTTTGTATGTGTTCCATGATTGCGTTTTTCAAATCCCTCATGTCGATTTTTAGGTCTTGAATACTTGTTAAAAAAAGGGTGAACTGCTCTTTGTCCAGCTTGTCGCTGTCTAATTGGGCGACTCTTGTTTCCAGCTTGATTAGGAGCTCTTCGTGTTTTAGCACCATGTTTTTGGTGTCGTTCATCTGGATCGCTCCGATGTATATCACGAAAACTATATTTCCGATTAGCGCTATTAAACTGATCCTGGTGTCGGTCAGCCATCCCTTTTTTTCTGCTCTTGTTTCCATGCCATTATTTCAATTGGCGTTTATGTTTAAGATTTCGTTCACCCGGCCTGGGGCAATAAACCCGGCGGCCTCGAGCATCTGGACTCCCGTTTCGGTGTCAGGGTTGGTCAGGTCGATATCGTCGCAAATTCGGAATGTATCAAGCCACATTCTGATCATTGGGTCTTTCGCTTCTGCCGTGTAAATGGCGAGGCGCTCGGTCATGGTCAGTCGGCTTATAAATTGGAATTTGGTCAGGATTGGATTCGTGACCTGTGGTTTTTGTTCCACGCAATAAGTGTATTGTTTGGCTTCTGCATCCCAGATTATGTTGGCGTATCTTTGTGTCGCTTCGTCAATTGGTGGTTTAACCAAATCGTAAAAGCCAAGGGCTTCCAGCTCTTCTTTTGTTAGTTTGTCCATTTCTCCAATTATTGATATTTCTCCGTTGTTGAAGGTTTCGGGCAGTTGCTCGTAAACCGTAATTTTCCCGTTGTTAAATCGCGCTTTCATTTTTATGGTGTTTTAGTTATTTCCCAAGCTCCAGAAGTATAAAGGTCGCCCCATCGGTTTTGGGCTTGGTCGCAAATCTGAAACCTCACCCTTATTGGATGCCCTCTTACAAAAGTGTTCGACATCGATGCTCCGCTTCCAAGTGCAAGCAAAATCTGTCCGGTTGCTGCTGTCCCTGTAAGAACGACTAATCCGTAGGCGGTTTGCGTCGAGGTTGTCAAATCGTATACGTAGTATTGAATCCAGCTTAAGGCTGTTTCGTCGGTTACTGAATACCATAATTGTACATCGGTCGTTGGTGTCCCGTAAAGGTTTACCTGTAAACTAACGGCCACCGGAGGCGTGTTTTCTACTGCAGTCGCGACTACCGTGTTCGATTGTGCATAGGCTCCAGCGACGTCGTAAACCCGGACGTAATAGCTGTAATTTGTCCCTGGTGTCAAAACTCCGACGTCGTCCAATCGGGTGATTGTCAAATCGTATCCACTCGCTGCTGTATAGTTACCCACCATAACTTCTGTTCCGTTTCTGTATAGCTTGTAAGAGGCAAATCCAGCAGGTGCTGTCGGCGCGTCGCTCCAATTTACCGCGATATCGTTTCCCCAGGTTAAATAGACGGATATCGTCGGCATCGTTGGTTTTGGTGCTCCGCTTCCGTGGTGTACTGCCATTAAGTTGTTTATCATGGCTTGTTTATCGTTGTTAAAACCGTCGGCGTCGCGCTGTCTACGCAAGTCATTATTATATAATTCTGCTTTGTTCCGTCGTATGTTCCGCCGTTTACGATTACCACCGCAGCCGGAAATGTCGGCGTATATGACCCGGTCATTTTTAGTATTATGGTTTTCCCTTTCTCCAGGTTGGTGAACGTGTAGGTCGTATTTGCCGCTAGGGTTATGGCTTTATAAAACCCGGTTGACCAATCGATCGCGTTGCTTGTGATGGTAAGGTCGCCTTTAAACTCCGTCCCCTGCTTTGCGTAGGTGGCGGCATTGTCTGGGACTGTTCCGCCTGCTGTTTCGTCTTTCGCGTGCCATGAGGCGGCGGTGGTTCCTGTTAGCAAAATACAGGTAACCGAGGCCGAACTACCCGCGGCGATTACTTGTACGGAATTCGCGCCCGAAGATTGAACCGTGACTGCCCCGGTGGACTTGTTTACGATCCAGAATTGGTGGCCCAGCTTCAGCGTACTTGTAACCGGAAGTTTGACTGTCTGGGTTGTGGTTCCGGTAAAAAACTGAATGTATGTACTTGTCACCGTCAGCGTTGTTGTTCCCGCTGATGTTGCCGTGGTTGTGTATCCTTCAATCAAATTCGGGGCGCTTATGTTCCCGGTGAAATCGTCGCCTGCCAGGGTTGCATAAAGTGTATCCAGATACGCGGTATCAATTTTTAGTACCACGTCCCCGGTTCCCGCGTCCGCCCCTGTGCTGGAGCTTATCTTTACCCCGAGGCTGCCGTCTACAAGTTTTGTAATCACGGCGGAGCCGGTCGTGGCGGTGTTTAAATCCGCCCGACCGACTGATCCGTCGCCGATGTCATTCCCTTTGGTTTGTGTCCGAGCCATTGGTTACTTGTTTTTAGTAGCTGTAATCAACCAGGATTATGTCTGCAAACGGGGTGTTGCTGGGTGCGCTGGTGAATGTGATTGTGGTGGTCGCGCCATAACTTATCGTATAGTCATTTGAGGCCCCGGCATTCATGATTAGCCCGTTTTTTATTACAACCTCGGTTCCGCTCAAAACGAGCGCCGAAATTGTAAAAACCGTATTACTCCCGTTTATGGTTCCCGTCGGGGTTGCTCTGTAAACCCGGGTTGCTGTGTTAGCGGCTGTCAATCCCAGCAGCGTTTTTACTTGTGCGATGGTCAAATCCTCCACGTTTCCGGTTCCTGCAGTCGTTCGCCCTTTAAAGGTCTGGGTTGCTATTTGGGCCAGCTGTGCGTTGGTTACTTTGTTGGCCCCGATGGCTGTTACTCCGCCCGCCGTGACCGTAATGTCGCCGCTAAAAAACGAGCCCAGCCAGGTTTTTAGGTTTGCGAATGTGAATTTTTTAACCGCGTTGCTGGCCGCGCTGTCGCTGATTCCTATCATGTCGGCGTCCACCGGTGTGGTTTTGGCTGCTGCCCCTCCGATCAGGTTTCCGATCGTTGTGGTTGTTTCGGCGGGAGCGGCTGTTTGTGCTGCTGCGGTGAAATCCGAAATTGTCGAGGATACCTGTTGCCCGGTGTGGTTCGCCCGGTCTTTCGCGCTGGTGATGTCGGTGTTGTCTGCGATTGTGCCGTCGCGATCCTGGAACGTGTACGTCCTGGCGACCGTGTTCGAGTTGGTAAAAAACGAGGTTATCGTGTTGGCTACGTTTTTAAAATTGATTTTAAAAAGCGTCATTCCTACGTAACCGCCTGTCGCGTCCTTTTGGCTGGTGGCTTGAAACAGCCCATCGAAATAGGTTTTTAAAACGCTCTTTAGGTTCGCCCAGGTGAAGTTCTTTAGTCCAAAGCTGGCCGCGCTGTCGAGTATCGGCAAAACGTCGCCATCCACCGGTGTCGCTTTTGCGGCTGCTCCGTTTATTGCCGATCCCACGCTTGTGGCGTTGGTTACGTCGGCCCCGGTCGCGATCCCTGTTAGTTTGTCCCTTTCTGCCTGCGACAAGTGGTAACCGCCGTTTCCGAGTATATTACTCAAAAGGTCGTGGTCTGTGATGGTGGCGCTCATTTTTATCCATCGACCGGCGCTCGCGTCGCTGCCGATATCTGTTGGGCGGATAACGGTTCCGTCGTTGCTGGCTGTCATCGCTTCGGCATCGAAATGGTAAAGCCCGAGGCTCTCGATTAGCATCAGCATTCTGTCTGCTCGCCCAGCTGCGTTTACGGCTTTGGCTCCTGCCAGGTCTGCCACCGGTGCGTGTATCGATGTACCCACGCCCGAGGTGGCATTTGCAATCGCGGTGTTCATTTGCCCGACTGTTGCAGCGTCGGTGTTCACCGCTCCGTCGGCGAGGTTGCTCGCTTTTTTTCCTTTGAAGTCCAAGTCTGCATCGATATAAACTTGGCTGCTGGTTCTGATTTGGGTGCTCATGGGTGTCCTGTTTTAATGGTTATTGTTTAAAATAGCTCGCTGTCACTACGTCGGTGAATCCGATATTCTTTGGCGCGTCCGTTAAAGTGATCGCGTTTGTCGCTGTTACTGAATAGTTTAATTCCAGTATTCCGTTAAGGAACACGGATAGTGTGGCCGGGTCAAAGCTCGCGCTGGCTGTGAATATTTTATTAGTTCCGTTTACGTTTCCGGTGAGTCGTTCGCTTATGTACCGACCGGAGCCTGCGCCTCCAAAAATGGCCGCCGGGACTTTTACACTCTGGTTTGTTGTCGGGTTTACTCCCAAAAGGACGAGCCCGCTTGCGCTGGTTGCCTCTGGCAGCTGGCTTACCTTTATGCGGTCTCCGGTGACGGAATATTGGCCCGGGAAAGCCATATCTATAAACGCGTCGTTTTCTGTGATTATCGGGTTGGCCCCTTCCGTGGCTGCGACGAAATATTCGCCCGGGTTCCTGTATTGGGTGTAAATTAGGGTTACGGAAAAATCGCAGTATACCTTCGCCCCGACCGGCCCGAATTTTGAAACGCTCGCGTTGCTGTAATAGCAGGGGAAGGTTTCGCCGGTTGCTGCGCTGTATACCTGGCGGGCCCCTGGCTTGCTTAGGTTATAAAGCAGGGCTTTATAGTTTTGCCAAAACGTCGCCAGAGTTGCCGCTACGAGGCTGAAATTTAGGGTTACTTCTTTGGCCTGGAATGTTACCGCTTCGCCATCGTAAAACGCCCCGGAGGCGCTGTTTAGGTTCCGCAGTAGATTCTTTTTTACGGCTGGGGTTTTCTGAATTTCGGACTCTGTTCCCTGGAGTACCCACACGCCGTAATTGGCCAGCGGGGTTCCGTCCAGCGTGTAGCCGGTTTGTGTTACCATCGTAGGCGTTGGCGCTGCGTAAGTGTAATCCTTTAGTGGGTAATCGTCGGCAAAGGTCAGGGTGAAATACTCCGCCCCGTTAAAAAGCTGGCGGTTTGGCTGGGCGATCATCCGCAGCGTGTATGTTTGCCCTATTTCCCGGAGGTCGAATACGTGATACGCCTTGTTAGCCAAAAGGGTGATAAAATCCTTTACCCGGGGCGTTTTTGTCGCTGCAAACGTGACCGCAAATTCGCGGGTGTCGAGCATGGTCGCGCTCAAGTCTACATCTGTGCCGTCCTCTTCCTGCCAATCGTTCGCGTCCGGTTGTTTGAGCGGTGGGAATGCCACCAGCCCGTTGTAACCGCCTTCGGTTATCCACACGCCGTATGTGGTGAATATGTCGACGCCGTCTATGTAGGTTTTTCCCGTCATTGCTTTAGCGTTACTCCTTTTAAGTTTATGGTGTCGATTCCGTTGCTTACTGACCGGGTGAGGTTCTCTATCCCTTCCAATCGGGCCGTGTTCTTCTCTATCCCGGCCAGGTGCTGCAGGATCATTCCGCTGTTTGCGCTCAGTATCTTGACGCCCTCGTTTATGCTGAAGGTGTGGCCTTGTATCGCTGTGAATCGCCCGTTTAGCTCGTCGGCGCTGTCCTGGCTCATGGCTGCAATCCCTTTGTTGGATGCCGTCCTGGTTCCTGCTCCGAATAGGTCAAACCCGGCGGCTGATCCTGCCGCTTTGGCGTCAGCCATTCCCTTGTTGAACTTGGCGATCAAATCCGGGCTTTGGGAATAAAAGGCTTGGAAATCGTCGAGCCAGCTCTGGTCGCCGGTGGTCGCATAGCTGGCTTCCATTCTGGCCTGCAAATCTGAAAACGCACCCTCGAATGCCTTGTTGAATATCATGTTAGCCATTATATTCTCGAGCGACTTGTTTACCGATCCCTCGAATGCTTTGGCCGCGCTGGTTCCGTCCTCAAAGGCTGTAACCAGCGCGTTTCTTAGGTCGTCGCCAAGTCCGCCGGTCAAGTCTGCGATTACTTGCTTTAGTTGCTCTTTGGCCTTGTCTGCTGCCTCTTTCCATTGGATTAGGTTGTTCAGTGTCTGCTTTGTGGCTTCTGTGACTTTGTTGTTGTCGACCAGGGTCTTTGCCAGGCTCGCGTTAAACTCACCGTTTTTGTCTATCAAATCCGGGTATACATCCAGCAGCGGTTTTACGACGTCTTTTTTCTTTTTGGCAAATAGCCCGGTGAGCCCTCCTATTATGCCGCCGACCGCCGCTCCTATCGCTGTTCCGATTACCGGAACCACCGACCCGATCCCGGCTCCAAGCGCTGCCCCGGCTCCTACGCCTGCGAGTATGTTTGTCCCGCTGATGGCGTTTTTCTTCCCGGTGATCGCTTCGCTGGTGGCGAATTTCTTTAGTTCTTCATTGTACTTTTTTTGCGCGTCGGTGAAGGCTGCCGCTCCGTCTTTCAGTTTGCCTTCGTAGTCTTTTATAAAAATGGAGCCTTTTATATCGCTGTTTAACCGGAGATTATCGTTTAGTAGGATGTTGTAATCCTGCTGTTGCTGAATTACCGACCGGTAATACTCAGCCATCACCCGCTTGTTTTCTGCTGCCTGCCCCACTACCATCCCGATTAGCTGGGTGGCTCCGCTTATGGCCATGCCTATGCCCTGGGATTTGCTTATTTTAAACCCGCTCTCTGCTAATTTCCCGAGCTGGCTGCCCATGTTCGCGACTACTGATAGCATTCCGGCCAGCTCGCTGTTGCTGTCGCCCAGCTTTCGGCTCAAATAGTCGGCGGCGTCGGCTATGTCGTAAAAATAACCGGCGGTTTCTTTGGCTTTTTTCTCCTGGTCGTCTGCGGCTTCTTTTTCGAGCTTGGCCGTTTCTTCCGTCCGCTTTTTTACCTTTTCAAATTCGGCATCGTTAATCTTGGCCAGGGCTGCCGCTGATCCTTCTTTCGAGCTGTTTGCCGCTTCTACGATTGCCAATTCCGCCGATCCCGGGCCCCGGGGTTCCATCTTTGTACTCTCGGCAATGGCTACCTGGATCTTTAGGATTTCTTCTTTTAGTGCCTTTTCCTTCTCTAACTTGTCGAGCTTTACGGTTAATCCTACCTTTTCCGCATAGTTGGCTTTTTCTATCGCTGCCTTTAGTTTCTCGATTTCGGTTTGCGCCTTTTCTGGTTTTTCCTTCTCTCCCAGCTTTTTGTTTATTTCGTCGATTTGCCCCTGTTTGGCTGTGACGGCCTTCATTGGGTCGACGTCCGGGGTTTTCTTGATCTCTTCGAGCTCTTTTTGTAATTGGGCTTTCTTTGCTTTTAGCGCGTTGATTTGGGCCTGGTACGTTGTTTTAACCGGGTCTGGTTTTGCTGCCTCTATCTTCTGGGCTGTGGCGGTGAAGGCGTTGTTTACGGTTTCCGTTTCGTTTTTCCAATTCTCCAGCGAGGCGGTGAGCTCGCTGCTGAACTTGGAAATATTACCGGTTCGGCCCCACACGCTGCTGTTGGGCCCGCCCCATACCTCTTCGCGCAAATTGTCCAGGTATGTTTGAAGCTCTCTTTTGGCGTCCGCCTTTGTCTTTTCGTCGACCGCCACTTTTACGTTTGCGATCAGCGGCGCGATCTCCTGGTCTACATTCGCGGCCCGGTCTGCTCCCAGCGCCTTTTTCACTTCGTTGTGAATCCCTGCCGTGCCCTCTGTGATCCTGGGATTATATTTTTCGCTGATTGCGTTTAAGGATTCCTGCTTTACTTTTAGCGCTATATTTTCGGCAATCCCTTTGTTTATTGCGGTGTATGCATCGGCGATTCCTTTGGTGTTGTCGAGCTCTTTTTGCTGGTCGGTTAAATAGTTCCCGTATTGATCCAGAATCGCGGCCTTTGCTTTTTTCCACTCGTCGGTTCCTTTGGTTGCGTGATTTAGCTGGGCGAAAAGCTGGGCGGTTTTGTCCCGTTCGTTTTCGACCTGGGAGGCTGTTTTGGCGATCGCTTTTTCGAGGTCGGTCTGGTAGGTTATTACTTTATAAATGGCGAATCCGAGCGCGGCCACGGCCATCGCTGCCAGGACGTATGGGTTGGCCAGCGAGGATGCTTTGGTTGTGCTTGCTGCTTTTGCTTCCGCCGCAGCCACGTTTTTTAGGGCCAGCGCTTTGGCTTCCTGCATGGCGATTTCTGCTGTTATGCCGCGGGCTTTGGCAGCCATGTAAAAGTTTTGCGCGTTTATAATTAGGTTGTATTCTGTTTCGACCGCTGCAGCCCGGGCGGTTGCTGCTGCTTTGGCGTTCTCGGCCCAGGCGACGGCCATCACCGCTACTTTCTGGGCCCCGTAAATGGCAATTAACCCGGTCAAAACTTCGCCCACCGCCTGGTAGTGATCGACCAGGGTGTTTATTCCGTCGATCGCTCCGTATAAAATCCCCTTGTTGTCGGTGCCGATCTTGTTGTACATCGCGGCCAGCTTGTCGCCTAGGTTTGAAAGTTGGCCTGTTAGGCTGGCAGAAATCAGCGCGTTGGCTCCTGTCACTCCCTTTAGGTCGCCCAGGCTCAAAATATAGGCGCGGATCGCGCTGGCTGTATTTTCGACGGTGGTCTTTTGCTCTTTGAATGAAAAGGTTACTTTGTCGCCGCTGGAGCTGGCCTTTATCCCAAATTCCTTTAGTCGTTCGAATTCGCTTGTCTGGGCGTCCAGGATGGCTTCTGTTAGCTGATCAAAACTTTTGCCGGTGCTGCTGGCCAGGTCGCCCAGCTTGATCATCTGCTCGCGGGTCGGGACAAATCCCTGGTTTGCCATCTTTATGAAGGCCCCGGTTACTTCGTCGAGCTGGAATGGTGTTGTGGCTGCAAATTGGGAAAGCATCGCCAGCGCGTCGATTCCCTTTACCTCGCCCAGCGTGTTTTTTAGTACGATTCCGAATTTCTCAAATTTGGCGGTGGTGTCGAGTATGGTTTTCCCGATTAACCCTATGCTGGCGACGGCTGCCATTGCGGCCATTCCGACCATGCCGTTCATCGCGCTGAACGCCTCCTGCATCTTGTTGCCTTGCGCCGCTGCTGTGTTCCCTATGCTGGTAAGTTCCGCCCGGGATTTTGCCGCGTCGGCCTGCAGCTTGGTGTTGTCAAGCTCGACCGCAAATCGTATACTTCCATTATCGTTGTTCATTGCTTACCCGTATAATTCTTTTCTTATTTTCGACCGGTTGCGCGGGTCGTCCGCGTTGATCGTTTCCTCTTCTTTTAAGTCATCGTAGCTGGGGAGGACGGAGCTGTATAGTATCGTATTTGCGTAGCTCATGCCATGCAAAACGTAGTCTATTGTCAGCGTGTATCCCTTTGCGACGCCTGCTATTATTGCCCAGATGCTGTCGTTTTTACCACCTCCCGCGTCGGCTTCATCAGATTTATTTCTGTTAGGGAAGTGGTAAGCGCGAAAAAATCCGCGATCTCCATCTTGGTCAATAGCTGGGTTGTTAACTCGTATAGTTCCCGGGGGGACAGCTCGTTTAGTATGGTGTGGGCGAGCTCCGCCTGTTTGTCGATGGTCACTTCTGTGGTTTCCGTGATTAGGCCAAAAAAACGCCTTTTTACGACGGTTTTGGTTTGCTTTATGTTTTTGGCGCCTAATATCAAAACGGCCACTATTTCGCCCAGCGGCTTGCATTCGGGGGCGATCAGTATGGTTTCGGAGAATACGTTTCCCGGGTCAAGTTTGACCGCTGGTAGGGTCGCGACCAGCTCACTTACAAGGATAAGTGTCGCTGTTGTTGGTGGGGCCACTTGGTATGTTTGACCGTTTAGTTTTATTTCCTGAGTGCGCTCGAGTATGGTGTCGGCGACCCTGGATTCTGTTGTCTTTTTCATGCATGTCGTGTGTGGGTTGTGTGTACCGGTGGCCGGGCTTTCCCCGGCCTTTTCTGTGCTTCTCTCTTCCAATCAAAAACTAAAAGGGCCCGGTGATGGCCGGGCTTACTTTTACGGTTTCGTGTATGGTTTCAATATGTTTCCGGTGGTCGGCTTCAATCCTTCGAAGGTGTACTTCCAAATCTTGCCGTCCTGCGAGCTCCATGTCTCAACTACTGAAACACTGGTATAATCCATTATGAATCCCTCCAGAGTTACGTCCTCCGGGGTTAACCGCAGGGTGTGGTTGGTTAGGATTACGCCATCGGCGTCTGCAATGGGTTTTGTGGCGCCTTTCTTTACGAAAATTTCGCATTCAAAAACGCTGCTGTTTACGTTTTTGCGGACGTCAATAAGTGCACCGCCTTCTGCGGTTGCCTTGAGTGTGTTCCCTGGTGTCGTGGTCAACTTGGCCGTGCCTTCCTTAATATCGGGAAGGGAGGTGAAGGTCGTTGCTGCGGCTCCAGTGGATACTCCGATTTCGACTGTGGGTTTACCCCATGATAATACTGCCATCTTATTAGTTTTTAAAAGGTTGCTAACTGAAATTTGATTTTTGCGTTTACAAAGTGCTGGCCTATCTGGTCGGCTGGGAATGTTTGTATGGTTCCGCCAAGCGACCAATAGTAGTTCCCTGGGGTAGTTGCTTTTACAATCTGGTTTACCAAGATACCCAAAGCCCGGCAGCGGGCTGTATTTTTGACCAATGTCCCGGTTCCGTTGTCTATGTCGGGGACGTAGACGTTTAGGTTAATGGCTCCGGTTTGTATTTGGTCGTCGAGCCCTGCCACGAATGTAATAACCGCGTCCTCGGTGGTTGCGTTGATTGGCCTGGTTCCGTCTTTGTAGACTGACCCTTTGATGGCCTGCTTTAGTGCGCTGCTGCTTATTAGCGCGAATAAATCGCTTTCTACTTCGTCCGCCGTCTTTGTCATTTGGTGAATCCGAGCGTTTTTAAAAGTGTTGGGACTTGCTGTTCGGCCAGCAATTCGGCGCTGGTTAAAACGTTAAAATTGCGCGCTTCTACCGCGGCGGCGTATTTCATGCCTGCTACAACTACGAGCGCTATTCCTTGCGGGAATTCGGCGACCAATTTGTTTATTAGGGCTTTGCCGGTTTGTCCTCCCTCGTTGCCATCAAAGGCCGAGGCGGTGTGAACGGCTCCGTCCTGTAGGATTAGGTATCCGATCGAGCTTCTTAGATTTCCGGTGCGGTCTTTGTAACTGCCGTTGGTTCGCGCTTCGTTGATGCAGCGCTCGCCTACGTACTTGAAGGCGTATAGAATCGCGTCTTTCCTACGTTGTATTTCAAGCGCCAGGTGCTGCTCTATTGCCGCCATCGGTGTTACTTGTTTAATGGCCATTTGCGATCGTTATTTTGACCCGTCCTACTGCATCCAAAAACTCGACATTCTGGACTTGGAATTCTCCCAGCGTCTTTCCTTTGTCGGTTATCAGCAGCACCCGGTCGGCATCAAATGGCTGTGTTTCGATTAGTATCGTGTAATCGACTATTTCGAATTTTCCATCTATGTATCTGCCTTTGGTGTTGTGGTGGTTCGTTTGTATAAAGCAGTCTATACAATCGCTCCACGCTCCTGTTACCGGTATCGGATCGCCCGTTGTTGGGTTTGTTCCGCCACCTGTTTTGCTTTTGTATTGCAGCGTCCCGTTGGTCATAAATCCTCACCTTTATATCCGTAAAGCCTTTCCCTCGTGCCCAGCTCCGCGTATACCTCGGAGGCGTCGGCCAATAGTCGCGATTTCTCTTCTGCGCTCAGTGTTATGGTGACGCCGCCCTCAGTTACTATCGGGGCCTTTGTTAGCCACATCATGACGTCCGCCTCTGCAAATTGGAATTCTCGGGAGGCCAGCGTTTCGCTGTTTACTTCCGCATTTACGTTCAAATCCCTGGCCGCTGCGAACCGGGTAATCGTTCGCAGCGGGATCGGGTATGATGAAACGGCTTTTATTGCTTCGAGGATTGTCACTTCGCTTCGCTATTAGTTGCCGCCGTTCCAGCCGCTTGCGTTGGTGGTATTCATGAATACCAGCGAGGCGCGGTTGATCAAACCGGCCTGTACGTATGCTTCGGCCATTGTTACCTCAAGCAGCGGGTTCAATTCGCTGTATACGGTTGTTTTGGCGTAAGCCCCTTGTACTTGCAGCGCAGCTGTGTTGTCAATCAATGGGACGGGTTTGTAGTATGTGTAACCCAGCTGTGGGGTTGGGGCCAGCGTGACTACTTTTTCGTTCCACGGCTTGATAGTGGTCTGGGTTCCGTCCTTCGCTTCGATGGTTGCGTAGGAGTCGATAACCAAAAACTGCGGATATCCTTTGGCCTTCATGTAGGCGTTTACGTTGTCAACACTCAGCACCTCGGTGCTGGTGAGCCCGCTTACGTTGATTAGTACGCTGGCCACCCTCTTGGTAGTGGCTACCTGGGCGAGCAAAAGTTCAAAGGTGGAGGCCTCCAAAATTGCGTACATCGGTTTTTTTAGTCCCAATTTGGCAATCGATTTTTGCTGCTTTACAATGTCGCCGATCCCGTCGGCGCTGGCTGCGTTGCTCCACAGCGTGGTTACTCCGACGAAATTGGCGGCTGGTACATTGAAGTTGATCTCGTCAGCAGTTGCCATTTCGCCCTCAATGCTGGCCGGGAATGTTTGCTTGCCACTGCATCCAATGCGGAGCGCGTCGATCTCGATCTTGTAATCGGTTCCGTCGTTTACCGCCTGGACGTCGTTGTATACCATATCGACCAAGTATTGCGCTGTCGCCTTGTCGAGCTGGTTGTTTGCGCTGATTACCTTCAAATCCTTATAATCATTGATTTCCTCTTCGCCCTTCTGTTTTGAAATGGCGATTTTACCCAACTTTCCGCTCCAGGAGCCTACGGTTTTGCGGGTTTTCAGCGGGGCCTTTGTATTGAAGGCGACCCTGTCGGCAGAGACGGGGATTCCGTCATTGCCCTCGATTCCTTTTAGGTCAAATCGTGGGGTGAATTTCAGGGGGAATAGCTTTGACCAAACAAGGCCGTTGCCTGGTTTGTAGCTGTTTACCTCGGCCTGCATGTTGGTCTGGTCGAGGTCAAAAAGTGGCTTTAGCATGATTATACGGCTTTAATGGTTGGTATTAGGGCCAAAACTTCCAGGGAAGCATTGACCGTTTCTTTTCTTACGTTGGCGAAATTCACCAGCTTTATTACCTGGTCGCCTTTGCCTGCGAATACGTATGCACCTGTCAAATATTTAGGTGTGTAGATGGGAACCGCTGCGGATGCGCTTGCTGCTGCGGCTTGGTATAAAACCGTACCGATTGCGATGGTCAAAGCCAAGGAAACGGTGACAACGTCCTTTGTGGCGTATGTGGTCGTATCTACTGCAGTGCAGGCGACCGCCTTTGTTCCATTTCCGATTGCGTCGCCTACTGCTACTCCTGAACCTTTGGCGATTTCGATGGTTGTGTCGCCGCTTGCGACGGCTTTAGTAAGGCGATATGCCTTAATTGGGGTAAAAACACTCGAGCCGTTTGGGCCGACCGCTGTCCCGGGGAGTACGTCCCATGCTGGATTACCGACGATGGCACCTCCTGGTTTCTCTCCGAGTATCTGCTCGAAAATAACCGGGGTTACGGAGTCCGGGCTTACTTCAAAAAAGTTTACGTTCATTTCGATTTATGGGTTTATTTTGGTAGCCCTAAAATGGCAGGGGCTGCCGTTTCTGCCTCTCTCGCTTTAATGCGGGCCTCCACTTCCGGGGTTGGTTTTTCCGGGGTGGTTCCGCCTCCGGTTCCCATTGGCCTCCCAAAAACCGCCCCTCTTTGCGTGGCTTCGGCGACAAAGGCTTCGGTGTCCGTTTTTACTTCTGTCAGCCATTCGGCGTAAGCCTCGTCGCTTTCAAAATTCATCCGGGACAGGTCTTTCTCGTATCGTTCGCGGAGCTTGGCCGGGGCCTTCTCCATTGCCACTGTTAGTTGCTGTTTACGGGTGTTCGCCACCTTGTCACCTTCAATGGCTGCCAATTTCGCGGCCAGCTCTTTGTTCTGGTCGATTATGGACTTGGCCCATGCCGGTGTTTCGTCGGCGGCTGCTTTTTTTGCTGCTTCGGCTGCTGCTGCTGCCGAAGCAGCATCTGGGTTTTTGCCTTCCAATTCTGCCAGCTTTTTCTCGAGGTTCGTTTTTTCGGTTCGTACCTTGTCGCTGTCGGCCTGGAATGCCTTTAGTAGATTTTCGACGCCCGCGACCGCTGTTTCGACCTCGGTGTCGTTTTCGATCAATGTTGCCAGGTATTCTGCGGCCCCATCAAACGCCTTATCGCCAAAACCCATGTTTTTATACTTGTTTTTCAGCGCTTCCTTGATTGTGTTTTTCATACCCTTTTTTTGTTTGTTAAAGTTTATATGCTTCAAAATTAGCCGATTTTAAATGTGATTATATTACAATCATTTATTTTTTAGCTTATTTTTAATTTAAATTCTTTCTAAATCATATATCACAATGAAGATAAACATGTTATGATTTGCACCGGTGTACGGTTTAACGTATTTTTGGGGTATGCTTTTTGGGAATAAACTCGGGTTCAAAAAACCGCTTTTATGGAAATTTTTACAGCTGTTTATACTAATACTATCTTGGGGGAAACCTACCGACTTGCAGGTGTGACTGACTTGGCTATGGCTTGGCGTCTGGCCGGTTTTGTTGCTAATCGCATGAATTGGAATCTGGATATGTTTTCTTATGATGTACGCGTCCGACTTGATTCTTAGATTGTTATTTCTTAACCCTTTATATCCTCAATCATGAACTACTTTCTTGAAGTATCCGAAACCGGAAGTAAGGCTACAAAATTCCATTATCGTGTCGTCGACGAGTCTGGTTCTGTTATCTCTGAGCGCCGGTCAAACCGGGTTTATGTGGCCTGCTGTATCAATGGCGATTATTACTTTGGCCGAGCTGATCTGGTAGGAAAAGGCGGGCATGGTGAATATCTCAAGTGCTGTGCTGCGCGTGGCTATATTCCTAATCCTGTGGCCTACCTTAGAAATAAATAGTATTTACCCGCCCCGGCGCTGTTGTCGGGGCTTTATTTTTATATGCTATGAGAAAATCAATTTTTGCGCTTTTGGCGCTTTGTATCGTTTCTTTTTCCTGTTCCAAAACCGATACGCTGCCAAAGGTGGCGCCGGTTATCGGTTACTCTTACGCCGGTTTGGCTTTTCAAATCAACGGGCGCAGCGTTTTTCAGGGCGTCCGGTTTACCTCCGACCGGGAGGTGGTTCAGATGCTTATGGATTCCGTGCACCGGGTGTCTGTATCTATAATTTCGGAATGGGACGGTGGTTTCCCTAATTGCGTAATTGCCGGGGAAAAATCCGTATTTATTAGCAAGGACGAGCTCCATTTCGACGGCGTTGTTATGAAAAAGTACGAATGAAAACCTCGGAATTCCTTACTTTGAAAATTGCGGAGCTGGAGACTTTCCATGACTTTGCCACGCATTCAGGGGCCCAATCGAGGGCCTCTGCTTTGCTTTTGTGTCGGGAGTTCCTGGCGTGTCCAGGGGCTTTTTCGCTCCGGGATTTCGTTCGCTTGGCTGTCCTGGGCCAACAACAGGCTGTCGCTGATGCCGCTGGCATTCGCCGAGCTACGTTGTCCGACTATCTGGCTGGGCGGTCGTCTATGACCGCAGATAATGTGGAGCGCGTGCTTCGTTGTGCCGTTGCTAAAAATGGAGCACAATAGGTTTTATTGTATGGCTATTGTTTTTTATATTTGTCTAATTTTTAACTCTTTAAGATGATTGGTGCTATTATCGGGGACATCGTCGGTTCCCGCTTTGAATTTGCAAATTACCGCGCCAAAAACTTCGAGCTATTCCACCCGCAGTGTCGGTTTACTGATGATACGGTGTGTACTATGGCCGTGGCTGATTGGGTGGTCAATGTCAACGAATGGGGCCCGGGTGCTAGTTTGCAGTTTTCTCGTATGCTACAGCGCTGGTGTCTGAATTTTCCGCTCGGGGATTACGGTGCTATGTTTAGCGAGTGGATCAATAATCCAGTTCCTTATGATAGTTTTGGGAACGGTTCGGCTATGCGTGTTTCACCGGTGGCTTGGGCTCGTGTTCCTATCCTCCCGGAGTTCAGTTCTCCAGCACTGGATCGTCGTGTCGATCTGGTGACCGCTGTATCTCATAACCACCCGGAAGGGCTCAAAGGGGCGCGGGCAGTTGCACTCGCCATTCAAATGGCCCATCGCGGTTATACAAAGGCCGAAATCAGCGCTGCTATTGTTTCGCCTCCTTTTGATTACTCGCTTGATTTTACTTGTGCATCTATCCGTAAAATAAACCAGTTCGACGAAACGTGCCAGGTTACGGTTCCGCAGGCGCTTGTGTGTTTTCTGGAATCCGGTGGCTTCGAGGATTGTATCCGATTGGCTGTATCTATCGGTGGCGACTCTGATACGATCGCGGCCATTGCTGGCTCGATTGCCGAGGCTTATTATGGTGTATCATCGTGGATGAAATACGCGGCATTGTCGTATCTTCCCGGCTCAATGCGTGCCCTTATTTCTCAATTCTATAAAACTGTGAATTATGACCCTTTCTGAATTTGAAGTACCCGCTGCCGATCTTTATCGGGGTGAGTACGTTTGTCCCTTTCCGCCCGAGGATGGCTTTGCACGGCGGCAATGGTTTTTTGAGAAAGCCTACGCGGCCAGTCCATTTACTTGGGAGGTTCCTTTTCGGGATCGCTTCTTTCGTTCGCTGACTGGCTGGGATCAGTATCAATATTTCCGGGGGGAGGACGAGTGCCCTCCTTACTTCGCCAGAAACGACGGGGGCACCTGGTGGGAAATGGAGCGGCGCCATTGGGATGTCCGCCCAGATCCGCCTTATGTGGAGCCGTTTGTTTTGTTTTTCCGGGATTGGTGTTTTGTGAAAGCCGCCGGTGAAATGGGGATCGACCCGGAATCCGGGCGCCTTCGCTGGTTGGATCGATATCTTGAATTTGCCCCTATTATTTGAGAAAGGCCCCGGAAAACCGGGGCCTTTTTTATTCCAAAATCTCGCGCAGGATTACGGTAACGCATCCCTTTTCCGCTATTCCATTCGATCCAGTGTTCTCTATTAGCTCCAAAACTTCGAACTTCGAGCCTGGTCTATATAAAACCTCCTTTTCGTTTTTATAGTACGAAAATTCCCCGTAAACTCCAGACCTCCCGTATATTTTAAACGTGATCCCACGCCCGAATCCGTCGGCCACGGATGGGCTTGTCGATGTGCTCATCCCGATTATCTGGGTGAACGGTTTTTTGTTTATGTATGCCTCCTTTACTGAGTTAAAAAGTCCAGCATCCTTATCACATCCGCGGTATGTTGCACCGTTGTATCGCGGCAGCTTGTTAAGCGCCCAGCTCAATGCCGGGGTGTAAGCATCGAGCGTTTCTCTGTGTTGGGTGTCGGTTGTCTGGTCGTTTCCCAGGAGGTATTCGTTAATAAAACTGCTCCCTCTGAAATACCGGCTGGCGAGGCTCGGTTCATTTTCTATCTTTAGCCCGGCGGCTTTTAGTTTCTTTAAGTAGTTGTCATAACGATCTTGCTCGTCGCTGCTGCTGGCTTCGTACTTCCCGCCGATCGCTCCGCCGTTTTTATACCATCCCGCCTTTATCTTTGGCATTGAGCAGTACTTCTTATATGCCGCGGCGGCCTCCTTCTCGCTTATGTATTTATAAACCGGTTTGCCGTTTACCATCGTGGCGGCCAGGTCTTTGACTAGCTCCTGTTTGGTTGCGTACTTAAACGAAAGCTCTTGTAATTTTTGCGACAGCATCTCTTGTCTGCTCTGCACAGTGGTGTCCCTAATGTTGCCATTTGCCTTCTTGGTTGCAATGGTTAACCATTCCCGTAATTTGTTTACTTCGGCCAGGTCTGCTGGTGTGTAGTGTTTGGAAAGACTGAATTTGTCGTCCTGGTTGAAAAACTCCATGTCAAGCTTCTCTATTACGCTCATCGACTTGTAAGTGTAGTCGTTTACAGTCGTGGAGAATGCTGTAATCCCAGCCTCGATCTGGTCTTTGGTTCCGGTCTTGATTAGCGCCTGCAGCTTCTTTGCCTCCTTTAAAACGGCTGGGTCTTTTATGCCGCTATGGCCCGCTAGCATCGCCTGGGCGTTTCCTTTTACGTTGTTATATTCGGCGACTGCCATCGCTGCCTGGTGCTCTGTCTCTACCTTTTCCAAGTCTTTTTTTAGCAGCTCAATCATAGTCGGGCTGGTGTTAAACTTGGGGTGATCTATAACAAATTGTATTTCGTAGTTTATTTTTTTGACCTGGGTTTGATAGTCGTAACCGTTCACTTTCATGTCCAGGAATTTGTTGTGCGCGTTGTGCAGCGCGTCGATTTCTCCCTGGGTGTATTTCTGCAGGAGCGCTGAGTTGGACAGCGGGTCTGCTGGTGCTTTGTTTACTTTGGTGGCCTTTGGTGCTGTTATCTTTGACGCTGTCGGTGTCGGTTGTGCCGATGGTACGGTCACGCCCTGGATTGGTACGACGCCGGCTGCCTTCGCTTCTTTTATTGCGATGTTCATCTGGTCGATGTGGTATTGGATTGTATACGGGTTCCCGTTTGCTTCCAATGCGGCGACTTTTAGTTTGTCGAATTTCGCCGTTCCTGTCAGCCCATATTTTTCCGCCTCGTTTATCTTGTTCCCGGCTTTTATTTGGGCTTTGAGCAGCTGTTGGTCGTCGAACGCTTTAGTGCTAACCTTGTTTTTTGCGGCTTTGGCGGCTTCTGCTGCTTTGGCTGCATCTTCGGCCTCTTTCGCCAATTTTGCGGCCTCTGCTGCGGCCTTTTGCTTCTCAATGGCGGCCTGGGCTTTGTCGGCTTTCTTCTTTTTCTGGATTAGCTTGTATAGCGTGGAGGCCCGGGAGTAAATCAGCGTGGTATCCGTGGAGGTATTTATTGCGATGATGGTTTGGTCTAATTCCGGGCCAAACAAGCCCAGCGAGATAGCTTGCTTTACTACGCTGGACGCGTGATCCTTCGCTGGTTTGGCCTTCAGTTCCGCCTCCGCTTTTTTCGCGTCCTCTTCCGCCTGTTTCTTCTTTGCATCCGCCTCGATCGCCAGCTTTACCTTCGCTTTTTTTATGGCGATATTCATTTGGTCGATCCTGTATTGTATTTTTTGCGGTGTTATGTCCTTCTCGTTTAGCGATGCAAACAGGGCCTTCCATTCGGGTGTGTCCTGGCATCCGATCAGTTGGGCCTCCTTTAGTTTGTTGTAACCCTTGTCTATTTTGGCGTATAATTCCGCCATCTTTTTGGCGTTGGCCTCCTGTTCCTGTTTTTGCTTTTCCGCCTCGATTGCTGCCTGTTCTGCTGCTTTGGCCGCGGCCTCTTCTGTTGCTTTTATGGCTGCCTCCTGGACGGCGAGTTCTGCCTCCTGGGCAGCCTTTAGCGCGGCGGCTTGTTCCGCTGCCTGGATTGCGGCCTGTTCTGCTGCTGCCTTGTCGGCGGCGGCTTTCGCTTCTGCTGCTTTCTGGGCCTCTTCCGCCGCTTTTGCGACTGCTGCCTGGGCTTTTACTTGCTCGGCTGCTTTGAATGCCTCCTGGGCTTTCTTTATTTCCTGGGCTTTAGCTTCCTGGATCGAGATTACTTTTATCGGTTCATCTATGTCGCCGCCTGGGTAATTGTCGGCTATGAAATAAGGGACGTTTTTCGCGGCCTGGATTCGTTCGCTGTTGTCTGCCACCCAATTGGTGAAGTTGGCGGGCATCTCGCGTATGGTTAATAAACTCTCTGTGTCGATGGGTTCTCCGTTTAGTATTTTTTGGATGTCGCCCTCGAGCTCGTCGGGCATCTTCATTATGCTTATACACTTGCAGCGGCAATGGGGATGCCATCCTACGAATTTAAACTCTTTAGGATAGCGCCCTTTTAGGGTGTCGCAAATATCGATTACCGGGTGGTTGTTGCTGGTCTTTACCTCAAATCCGACTATGAAGTCGAGCTGCTGGCGCCTGGCGTGGTCTGCTGTCCTGTACGCCATGTTAATCTCCGTCCTGGTCAGTCGTTGTGCGTTTTTCAGCGAACTTTTGTATACGCCCATCCCTGGCTTGTATGCTGGGTTTTCGACCTTCCAGGTTTCCTTTCCGGTGAGTGGGTCTATATATCGGCGGCGCTCCTGTTTTATTACGATCTTTTCCCCTTTGCTGTTTAGTACCGGATTCCCGTCTCCGTCCCGGAGGTACATTCTGAACCGCCTGTATACGCGATCGGGTTCCTGCAAATATTGGCGCAAGTCCCGGGCCATCTTTGCAGCGGTTGCTCCGTTGCGGATTCCGTCGTCGAGGCCCATCTCGATCTCGTCTTTGAATTGGTTGGTGTATCGCCAGACTCTATCGCTCAACTTTAGCCCGGCGGTTTTCCTGGTCTGGAATGCGGCCAGCGCGTCCGGGTTGTTGTTGAAATACTTTTTTTCCGCTGCTGCTTTGGCTTCCGGGGTTGCGAAAAGGTCGAGCTGCACCGGCCCTTTCCCTGGTGTGCTGGTTGGTTTGGTCAGTCCCAGGACGCTGTGCACCAGCTCGTCGTTTTTCTCGTTGGCCGCGTCCCATTCTGCTTTTGTCCCGGTGGTGACTACGGCGTGGAGCTGGCTGCCGAGCAACGTTGTTAGTTTGTCGATCCGGTATTTCGTGCCCGGGTAATCGTCCCATTTGAAAGGTTTGTCTGGATTAAAGTGGGTTATTGTTGCGCCAATTTTGACCGCTTCGTATGTCGCGTAATTGTATATTGCATTTACTTTTACCGCGTTTTCTTCGATCCGCTTTTGGTGTTCAAGTTCCCACTCTATCGCAGTCATGACCTATGGTATCGCTTTAATCCATTTATCGTTTGCAGTTACTCCAACCGCGATTTTCTGTTGTGCATAAAGGCTGTTTAGCGCGTCGCTGACGACCCGTTCCAGCTCACGGCGGGTGGCAAAATCCGGCGCCTCTCCCACCTCTTTTTTCTTGGCCTCGATGTCCCGGATGGCCTGTAAGACTGCCTCTTCCATCTGTTAAAAGGTTGGGGCCATACTGTCGATGGCTGATTCTTTCTGTATTTCCTGAATGGTCTGTTCTACGTCCTCACTCCATCCCAGCTGCTTTACTCCTTCTCGCTGGCTGATGATCGGCTTCCCACCGGTAGCTGCCATTAGGTTTGCGATGGTGTCTTTTTCGTCGCTTATTGCGTAAGGTGTAACCTGTGTTTCAATCTGCAAGCTGTCTATGGCCGCAGCACTTCCTGGCATTATCGTTTTTAAAAATGCCTTTATAACGTTGACTTCCCGATCGAGCGCCTCTATCCAGCGCCCGCTTTCTTCTGTTACTTTTAGTTGGGCGTCTATAAATACCATCTTCCGGGCCTCGCCGCTCATCGGTGTGCTCTTCATTGACTCCATGCTCATGTCTGGGAGCTGGAGCTGTGTAAAAAACGACTTGTACAGGTTTTCGACGTGGAATTTCAGCGCATCGGTTGCCTGGGGCCAGGTTATGTAGTTGGCGGAGGCGTCCTTTGGCAGCTGCAGTACGTTTCGGAAATCATCTGCTTTTTCGTTGCCCAGGTTTACGTTCTTATCTGAAAAAATTGCAAAGTTGGGTTTACTGTTTTTTCTTAGGTAATTGCCGTTTCTACTCAGCGCCCACTCGATTTCATAAACGTTGCAGCTGGTATCCTCCCAGATTGGCGTTGGTCGGGTTACGTATATCGCGGGAATTTTACCAATGGATATCTGTTCCCGGGTTATCTCTATCCAATCGCTTTCATCCATCCGCCATTGGATGTGTTCCCAGCTGGTGAAGGTGTCGAAATAATTAACTGATGTTTTTCCGTCGTTTCGTATATACTCAAAACTAAGCGCCTTTAGGTCGTCATATTCGTCGAAAAATGGGTAAAGGCCATCCCCAAGCATCGGGCTGTAATTCTTGCAACGCAGTTTAAACGGGCTGTCGATGCCATAAAGCTGGTTCTTTTCCTCGATGGCAAACCAAAGGGTTACTACCTCACAACCAGCGTTTAGCATGGTTCCACGCTCTATGTTTACAGCGTCGATCCGGTTGCGCTGGTAGATCTTTTCCATTACTTTGGCGACTTCCTTTTCGCCTTCGGTTTCAGCTTTATATACTCGCTTTACGGGAATTCCGAACATTAGCTCAGTCATTCGTTTGGCAGCCAGCCTTTGCAGGTCGACGGTTATCCTGGTTACTTTTTCGATCCTTCCTTTTATGGCTTTATCCCTGTAACTTGGGTCGGTGATTACCGGGTGAAGTTTGGGGTCATATTCCTTTTCGAGCTCCGCCCAGCTTCGTAATACGATGGATTTTAGTTTCAAATCGTTTATTATTTGCATTCCAGGCCTGGTTGCTGCAGTGATCTCTTCGATTGGTGTCATGGTTCCTGTAGTGTTTATGGGTTAATAAAGTGCTGCCTCTAATTCCTCTGTGTCGACTGTAACGGTGTCGTTAAACTTCTCGATTATGCCTGTTAGGGTGTCAGGGGCGTCGTCATGTGCGTTCTGTCCCTCTTTGCGGTAATTCAATACGTGCCGGGCAAATTCGGGCCAGCGCCTCTGCCATCCGACGGGAAATATTATCATGTTTTGTACCTCGGCGCTTTTACTGAAAATTCGGACGGCTTTGTTATCGCTCTGGGTGAAGGTGTCGATCGAAGTGCTCAAATTCCTGGCAATTCTTAGCTGGCTTTCAACAGCCCGAGCAAATCCTCTCCCGCCGTTGTTGCTTTCAATATTGGCGGTCTGAGTGCTGTTTCTGGTCAACATTTGTGCGGTGGCGGGCTCGGTGTACTCCATCGGCTTTTTGGTGTATAGTAAATCAGTAACGAAGCAGCCGATTTCTGTTTCTTCGTAGCAAATCGAGCACAAATAGTCGGCCCCGGTGTCGGCGGTATCTGTGTAATTCTTTCGTTCGCTTCGGTGTGTGGTCGGGATCAGCTCGTATTCTTTAAACGGATTCGGGTACATCAAACCCTCGATTGGTTTAGGGTTCTGCAAATACTGTGTTTCAAAAACGTAACTATTAGCGTCGCGGATTTTGTATAGTTCCGCCAGGGTGTGCTTATGTGGCCAGAGCGCCTGTTCTTCTCCCTGATCGTTTGTGGTTATGCAAGGCAAGGACAAAACCCGCCATTCACCTGGCTCTATTTCCTGGAGGTATCCGCACAAATCGTGCTCGTGTAGTCGCTGCATGATTATTATGATCGGGGTGTGGCGGCTGTTTACGCGGTTGCGGATGGTGTTTTCGAACCGTTGGTTTACCTTTTCCCGGGTGGTATCGCTGAGTGCGTCCTCGGGCTTGATTGGATCGTCTATTACTATCGCCCCAGCAAATACTTCGTTTACTTCTTGGCCCTTGCTGATGTATTTGTCCAGCTCTACCGCTTCAACTTCGCCCGCTCCGAATCCGGTAACCTGACCCTGGGTGCTTACTGCATACAATCCGCCGCCTGCAGCCGTGCTCCACTTTGTGCCGCTGATCCTGGGACTGGCCAGGGCGCTTCCTGGGAATAGGTTTTTGTAAATCGGTTCCGTCATGATCTCCTGGATTGCCCGGCTGTTATCGGTGACTAGAGTATCGCTATAACTTAGGTGTATGAATTTACAGGCTGGATTCAGAGCAAACGCCCAGCTGATAAAGCTCTTTACTACGATTTCGGTTTTACTGTATCGGGGCGCAATATTGATTATTAGCTTGCTGCATTTGCCGTCGACTACGTCCTGCAGCGCCTCAAACATGGCTTTATGGTGGTGGTTTGTGATAAACGGCTTTTTGTATTGCGCTTTGAAAAGCACCCGCGTGTATTGCTGAAGGTCGGCCCGGAGCCTGTATGATGTCGCCATCGCTGGGTTTTGTATTGTCCTTTTCACGCCATCATATCGTTTAGCAGTTTTACGTAATCCTTGCGGCTCATCGGTTTGTCCGGGATTAGCGGGCTTCCGCCTGCTCCAGTGATCTCCATTGGTGTGGTTGCTTTGCCATAAACCCGGTCGAAAATCTTGTCTATTGTATCGGTTTTGCCATTCTGTACGTCGGTAATCATGGCCCGTATCTGGCCGACTATGGCAAAGGGGAGCTCGGGGTTGCGCAGCATTACTTCTATCTCTGTTTTGGTGCAGCTCAAAAGGTAGGCCATTAGCCTTAAAACGTCGGCCTTGCTGATTTGCCTGGTGGTGTCCTCCAATCGGAAAGCGGCGACCAGCTGCTCGAAACGGGACGGTTTTCGCCCCGGGTTTTTGGGCTGTTTGTCTCTTGTAAACCGGTTGCCTTGTTTGTTTCCTTTTGTGAACTTTGCCATTATCGTTGTTTTCCCGTTGTTTATTCGCCGTTTATGGCAATTCCGATCATAGGGTCAAGCGCTTGCATCCGGTTGATTATTACCTGGCAATATTTGGGGTCTAATTCCAAAACGTAGCAATTCCGCCCCAGCTGGTGGCTTGTCACCATTGTGCTTCCGCTGCCTCCGAATGTGTCGAGTACGACCTGGCCTGGCTTGCTGCTGTTACGGACAGCCCGGGCCAATAGTCGGATTGGCTTCATGGTCGGGTGTTCTGCGTTTCGGCTCGGTTTGTCCTCGTGGATCACGCTGGTGCTTACTTTTTCACTGAGTAGCTCTTCCAGCATCCTTATCATTTCGTCTTTCTTTAGTTTGCGGACGTCGATCTTATCCTCATAAACGGTTACGTTTGTCCGCTCGTCGATAAAGTAGTGACTGGCGCCGTCCTTCCATCCGTACAGGCATGGCTCGTGTTTCCATTGGTAGTCCTGACGGCCCATGACCATACTGTTCTTTACCCAGACAAGGCATTGGCGAATCTTCCACCCGGCTTCCTTCGCTGCGGCTCGGAAATTGAAACCCTCGCTGTCGGCATGCCAAACGTAGAAGGCCGCGCCCTGTTTCATTGCTCCGTTTATCTGGGTGAATGCGTCAAGCAAAAACTGTTTAAAGTTTCCGTCGCTCATGCTGTCGTTCATAATCTTCAGTGCGTCCTTTGTTCCGCCTGTGTACGCAACATTATACGGCGGATCGGTGATTACCAAATCCGCCAGCTTTCCGTCCATCAATCGCTTTATGTCTGCCTCGCTGGTGCTATCGCCGCAAATTAGCCGATGGCAAATCGGGCCGCGTTTAAACTCGATTAGGTCGCCCGGCTTTATGTCCGTTTCGACCTCTTCTATATTTTCCGGGACTTCGAAGTCGTCCTCTTCCGCCTCTATTTCGCTGCCGTCGTCGATCGCGTATTCCGGGAGGTCTATTCCCCAGGCGTCGAGCTCTGCAATGTCGAAATGGCTTGTAATCGCGTCCCAATCCCATTCTCCAAAGCTCGCGTTATCCTTTAGCATGAAAGCGCGTAACTTGTCGACGCTGGTGTCCGGGTTTATTACCTCGCAGGCGGTTTCTTTTATGCCTGCTTTCTTGCAAGCTTCCAGGCGCATGTTCCCGCCGATGGCCACGAATCGTTCGCCTTGCGGAAAAACCAGAAGGCCCCGGTGCTCCAGGAGCTCGGGGTCGTCTTGTATGCTCTTCACCAGCTTTGTGAATTTGTTGTCGCGAATTATACGCGGGTTCGCTGGTAGCCCATCGATCTGGCCGGTGTTCCGGTCAATCTGGGCGAGTGGAATTACTCGCTTCATCCCTGGTTAAAATGGGGTTGCGCTTCCGGGATGCCACGCCTGGTAGGTTGCTTTTCCTGCTCTCTTTCTTGCTTTTGTTTGGCCGCCGCTCATCGATCCGCTGCTGTCGCCAGAATAGCCTTTTGCCATGTCATTTAAACTTTTTGGTGGTTATTATATCCCAGAGCTCCCGGGTCAGCGCTGGTTTGTTTATGGTCTTGTATTTATCAATTATCCGGGTTTGATATTCTTCGTAAAAATCAAAAAGCTCGGGGTTGTCCTCGATGGTGAATTGCTCCACGCTGTTGCTGGATCTGAGGTTTGCACTGCCGTGCATCACCATTTTTTTTCCGCCCAGGGTGTCAAAAATGACGGTTTTGGTGTGGGCCCCGGAAACCGAAAGCTGGAACCGGTTGTCAATGTCCAGGGTCTTTAGCAAATACGGGATTAGGGTGTGGCGCTCGTGGCTGTAAAAAAAATGCGAGATTATCAAGTCGAGCTGGTCTATGTAATTGCCGTTTATTAGGTTCGCCAGGCTGTCCACATTCTCCTGGTTCATGCTTAGCGTGGTAATGATCATCCGCCTGGCCTTTATGTTGTGGGTGGTCATGTATGCTTCTATGAAATCGCCGAATACGAAGGCACCGTTTACTATCACGTTGGCGCGGCCTCCTGGTTCCAGGCGGAGTTCCCGGGCCAGCCTTTGGGCGTGGCTGTATTTGATGTTATGCTGTGGAATGGCTTTGTACAGCCTGGGCTTTTGGTAACGGGTTTCTTCGGGCCGGTCGTCGTGTTGTAAATCGAAACCGTCGAGGTCTATTTCTTCCATCTCGAAATCTGGGAGCTCAAAGCTGAAATCCTCGGCGGCTGGGGCTGTTTCTTTTGCGTCCATACTGTTGTTTGTTGTATAACGCAAAAATAATAATGTGATTGTATTAAAATCACATTACTATATATTTTTTTATCGGAATGACCGCTTGTTCGCTGGGGTTTATTCTTTAAATCTGTTCATCGTTTTTAAGAAATAATGTAAGTCAAATCAAAAATATTTTTGCTATTAATTTAAAATATAGCCTGAAAACATGATTATTGTCATAATAGCATCCTGTATTTATTTCGGTATATTTGTATACGTAATATTTTATAACTTCGATAATTACGAATTAGTAAAAACCTAAAAAAACCTAAAATGAAAAACGCATTCTTACTATCTCTCTTTTTGGTTGTCTTGATTTGTTGCAACACAAATAATTCACAAAAACAAGTCAAAACTGAACCTTCAAATCAAGAAAATAATAAACCTCAAATTACTTATATAATATGCTACGTAAGGATTTACATGCCACATAACCTTTCTGATGCAAAAGGATTTGATGAATATTATGCGACAAACCATTTTTCAGATATTATAGAAATATCTGATTATAACACAGATAAGGGAGTCAAAGAGTTAGATATGTTTGAAAAATCAATGAAAAATAAAGTTTGCAAAATTCCAGATTGGCCATTAAAAATAGAGAAGAGATGGTGTTTTACCTATTCATCCTATACAGAAGCAAGCAATGCATGGCATTCAATGACGGAAAAATATAATTAATGATTTAGAAAAAAATAAATTCACTTTTGTTATGACTGATAAATTTAACATAAATCTTAATCAAAATCTTTGGGGACTAATTGTGACATTGATAACACTTGGAACTGCCGAATATTATAAACTTAATATTCTATTCTGGTTTGGTTTAATTTTAAGCACTATTGCGAGTCTTTCCTTTATTGCTACTTTAATAAAATATACAATAATCTATGTAAGAAAGCCCCCAAAATATAGACCTTTATAATTCTTCATAATTTTTGTTTGTTTTATTTTTTAATGAATTATTCTAAAAAAACAATTAAAAATGAAAACAGCATTCATTTTATTCTTGCTTGCCATTTCTGCAATTGCTAAAAGCCAAACAGGAGATGATTATTATAAAAGAGGAATAGAAAAACTCTACGATCTCAAAGACTTCGGAGGTGCGATTTTAGATTTTGACAAGGCTATTGAATTGAACCCCAAAGACGCAAAAAGCATATTTCAAAGAGGATTGACAAAAACTTTTTCCAAAGACTATGCCGGGGCAATTATTGATTTTAATAAATTTATTGAAATAAGCCCAGACGATGCAAGAGGTTATGCTGAAAGAGGAGGAGTAAAATTTTACCTTGCAGACTATAGAGGCGCAATCATAGATTACACTAAAACTATTGAATTTAACTCAAAAGACGCAACGGCTTATTGTAGCAGAGGAGAGGCAAAATATAACCTCAATGATTTAAAAGGTGCAATGATAGATTTTAATAATGCTATTGAGTTTAATCCAAATGAAAGCTCTGCCTTTAGGTGTAGAGGAAAGGTAAAATATGATTTCAAAGATTTTGAAGGTGCAATGATAGATTTTAACAAAGCTATTGAATTGAACCCCACCGATGCAATGGCCTATTGTGATAGAGGAGATGAAAAATATTACCTTTCAGACTATAGAGGCGCCATAATAGACTACACCAAAACTACAGAATTGTATCCAATACATTATATTGCCTTTTCAAATAGAGGACTATCAAAATGCGAACTCAAAGACTTTGAAGGTGGGATTTTAGATTTTAACAAAGCTATTGAATTGAACCCCACCGATGCAGTGACCTATTTTCGCAGAGGAGATGCAAAAGATAAACTCAAAAACTATAGAGGCGCAATAATGGATTATAATGAAGCTATTGAATTGAACCCCAAAGACGCATCAGCCTATAGTAACAGGGGAAATGAAAAATACCAACTCGAAGACTACACAGGTTCAATAGTGGATTATAATAAAGCCATTGAAATTGATACGAAAGACCCCAGTCCCTACTATAATAGAGGATTAGCAAAATTAAAATTGGGAAAGAAAGAAGATGGCTGTCTTGATCTCAGCAAAGCTGGCGAATTAGGGGAGGGAAAAGCATATGAAATGATAAAGATATTCTGTCAATAATACTCTGATTTTTAAACATATATATTGAAGGTAAGTAGAATAATTAGTTGTTTTTGATAACTTTATCTTAGCTTTATTGTTTTATTTGTTGAAACGGATTGACAAAGGCAGGAGGTCTGCTTTCTTCCAACCTCCTTTTTTCCTTTCTGTGGTTACTCTAATTTTGTGATTTACTATACTCAGCGCTCGGTATGTTTCAAGGGTGAATTCTGTTTCAAGCGCGGCCTTTAGCTCTTTTTGTTCTACCCGGAGCACCTTTAGCTTCAGCCGGAGGTTTTCAATAAACTCCCTTTTTTCTATCGTTGCAGACATGGCTGGGCCTGGTTAAAATGGGAGGTCGTCTTTGTCATCCGGGTTGTATTTTGTCCCGTCTGGCGCCACCGCTTCTCTTCTTGTTTCGTTCGCTGGCGCCGCGGTGGATGCGTCGTCGCGCTTCCCTCCGAGCATCTTTAGGGTGTCCAGGACGACCTCTGTGGTGTATCGTTTCGCGCCGTCTTTATCCTCCCAGCTTCTGGTGGTCATTCGGCCCTCTACGTAAACGAGTTGTCCCTTTTTTACGTATTTCTCTACAATCTCCGCCAGCTTGCGCCAGGCGACCAAGCTGATCCATTCTGTCCTGATTTGCTTCTGTCCGTTTTTGTCCGTCCAGTTTTCGCTGCATCCGATTCTGAAATTGGCGACCGTGTCGGTTCCTACTGTCTTGATCTCTGGGTCGGCTCCCACGTGGCCGATGAATTGGCATTTGTTGATCATGATTCCTGTGTTTTATTGGGGGTTTTGTAATCTCAAACTTTTACCTGTAAACTTCACGCGGACCGTGGTTTTTAGTATCCTGTCCATGACCCGGGCTCCATACTTTTCGACTATCCCATCAGCGTTTAGGTTGGTGGTTACAATTACGAGCTTGTTGTTTTTCTCTGCCGCGTCCATTATCTCTGCAAAAGCCATCCTTTTGTTTCCGTATGTATTCGCGATGTCCTCGGTTCCTACATCGTCAAGTGAAATTAGGCGGTCGTTTAGTATTTCATCGAGTTTTGTGTTGGCTTGCCTCATGTCATATACGCTTATAACCCGGCGATGGTATTTTAAGAAAATGGCTGGTATTACGTATCGTCCGAGGATGCTTTTTCCGAGCCCGCAGTCGCCTGCCAGGAAAAGACCGCGCCCTTTGGTATCCTCAAGCCATGCGGCGACTTGGTCGTATTCTTTCCGCCATGTCGGTGTTAATCCTTCAAAACCCAAAATGTAGCTCAGAGCGTTTTTTAAAATCGGCTGAGCGTTTGGTAGTTTGAGCGCTGTTTTTGCGGTCGGTGTTGGCATCCCGTGTATGCGCATCTCTTCTAAGAAATCGTCAAAAATTGGCTGCATAATCGTTGTTAGTTTGTTGATGCTGTGCTGCTGGATGCTTGTAAACGTTCGTTGGTTTGCTTCCGTTGTTTAGTGGTTGTTTAAATACCTTATTGGCTGGTTGCCCGATTGCATTGGTAAGGGTGGCTATCCAATCGATCGATTCGGCTTTGCTCTTTTTTTTGTGTTTCCATCCGGCTTCGGTTCCCCAGAAAATGTCGACCGCTTTGTTTAGGGTGGTTATTATGTCGAGACTTGGATAATACTTTTGTTGCTTGCTGATGAAATCCGGGTCGTTGGTTAGTTGCTCAAGTGTGGTGTAAACTTGGTTTTTATAAATCTCAAAATTTTCGCGCCACTCGCGTATATTATTATCAACAACAACTACTACTAACTTCTTTTCTTCTTCTTCTTGTTTGTTGTTAGTCGCTTGTTGGTCGCTTGTTGGTCGCTTGTTAGGTTGCTTGTTGCTCTTTTGTGGTTTCTCTTGATAACTCTCATAATTACAAATAGTTATGATTGAATTTTGGTTGTTACTTTGCTTGTTGATTTCTCCGGTTTTTTCGAGACGCGTTAAGCATGTTCTTAGCGTCTGTATACTGATACCAGTGCGCTCATTTAGGCTGTGGAGACCGGTTAAAATCTGGCCCCTTTTGATAGTAATGCCGCGCCAGTTTCCATTCTCGCTGTTGGCATTAAGTAATAAAAAAATAAAAAGGTGCACCATTTCCGAATTGTCGAACCACTCCCAATCTGAAAATTTGCGATGCAGTTTTATCCAGCCGTCCATCGCTTTATCTTTTTTGCGTTGTTTAACTTTCCTATCACGAGCCTGGCCCGCCTTCTAAGGTTTGCTTCCCTGGGGTCAGTTCCCGGCAGGGTTGTTAAAGCCGCGAGCAACTTTATTAGTTCTGCTCGCTGGCTGTTTGGGATGGAGTACATTTTATTTTAGTGTAAAACGGCGTGATCCAGGCGTCCATTCGGTGTATTCGGCTGCAATGGCTGGGTATGCTTTCGCGAGCCCTTTGGCGTTGAGCTTTTGGCTGTCTTTGGCTGCTTTCCAGGTCGCCAGCGTTGTTCCTGCGTAGCTGATCGCCTCTGCGTCGCCGAATGCCATTTTTATCTCGTTTTCGAGTGTTTCCTGTTTCTCGTTTAGTTTTGCGATTTCTTCCTTTACTTGTTTAAGGTTGGTGTATGCGACCGCGATCTTTTCGTTTACCTCTACCAGCTTGCCTTCGGCGTGCCTCGGGTATTTAGTCAAAATGTCGACGGCGTTGACTGCCTCTGGTTCCTTGTTTCCGAGTATGTTGTCGACCCAGAATCGCTCGACCTCTTCAACCATAGACTCGAAAAAATCCGGGACGAGGTTTATATCTCGGTAGCCGAAATTTCGCCCGGCGGATAGCCAAGCAAGCGATCCAGTCTGGGTTTCGCTTACGCCGAGCAAGTATTGAAGTTGACAAAACCAATATTTTGGTATCGCTTCCGAGTCGACGGTCATCTGGGTGGTTTTGCATTCCAGAATCCCTTTGTTGTCGTGGTTCTTCTTTAGTCCAGGGAGCCAGAATGTACGGTCTGGGGAGGCCCTCAAAAATGGTTTTTCTGTGTTCACTGCGATCCAATCCCCGGCGCTGGCCTTTATTACCTCGCGCCCTGTTTCTTCGCTCCAAAGCGTGCTAACCGCGTCTTCCAAAAGGTGGCCCAGCCGCATGGACATATTTTGCTCGATCGGGCCGTCCAGCCCTTTTTTCTGTCGCCAGAGCTGGTATGGTGTTTGGTATGGGTTTACCCCGACGATAGTGCTCACTTCGCTGCTGCCGATTCCCTGTGTCCTGTTAGCGAGCCATTCAGCGTGTGTGGCTGGTCTTATAATTGTTGTTGCCATTATATGCGGTATTTTAAGGCCCGTTTCGTTCGCATGGCGAGTGATCCGGGCCCCTGGTTGTTGTTACTGTTTTTTCTCTGTCGCGGTGCTGTTTTCGGCTTTGGCTTCCGGGGCTGCCTGTGTCATGATTTCGCCTGTTTCTTGGTCTACTTGCTCGATCTCTTCATAGCTTATATCCTCGACCTTTACCGTTCCGCCCTCGAAATTTTCGGGCTTAATAATCGCCTCGTCGGTTGCGACCACTGTCTGAATGTCGATATTCAGCGGGAGGTATTTACTAAGCTGCTTCAGTGCTTTTCCTTTCGCCATCGCATCGTAATCCGTGGCCCATGCTCCGCTGGGAGCACCCTTTTGGCTGGCGTTTCTTACCCTCAAGCGCTCGACGTCCGATTTGCTTAGTACGATAAAATTGTGGCCTCCATCTGTGAAATGTGCCACTGCGTATACGTGTGTCATGGCCTTGCTGCTGTCTAACTTGGGTTTGTGGATCAGTTTAGGTTCCAGCCCAAATTCGCATGTAAAATCGTCGCCCTCTCTTACCACCTCGGAGTATACCATTTTTATTTGGCCGCTTCGGCGGGCCAGTTCGACAAGGCCCTTGTATCCGATCTGAAATTGTACGTCTTTTCCGTATGGTACGAAATAGCAGTATCCGAGCGCGTCAACTGGTGGAAACCCTAAAATGCTGGCCTGCATTACGGCTCCGATCAAGCTGGGGGTGCTGCATTTGGCAATGGCCGGGTTGCGGTGTATTACGGTCGCGGCCATTTGTATTACCCTGTCCGGTGTTAGGTGTTTTGGGAGTACGTTGGCGATCTGGCCTTTCATGCCTCCCAAAAATTCGCCGATCTCACTTTGTTTTAGCCCGGTTAAATTCCCGGTGGCTTTTACTTTCTGGGCGACAGTCATTTTCGCTGTTGCCATCCCTGTTTGCGCTGGTGCAGTGGCTGCGGCCATGGCTGTTGCCACTTTGTCTGCTGCTGTTGTTGATGTGCTCATTTTATTTGGGTTTTATGCCTCGCGGCGGTTTCTAATTATCTGTTCCGGTTAAAAATCTGACTGTTAGTTGGTGTTCTTCTGGCTTCATCACTCTTTCGGTTACGAGCTCGCCGTCTTTGTCATAATATCCGACCTTCCCTTCTACGTGGTCGATAAATTTGTAGCAGGGAGCATTTATGAATTCGGCCTTTTGTTTTAGGTCACTTAAAATGGCCGCCTTCTCTTCTTCCAGCGGTTTTAGTTCTTCCTTAAATCGCTTGTTTGCCTCCTTTTGCTCCATCTGTATGTCGTTTATGCTGATGGCGATCGTGGCCAGGCAATCTTTTTTCTCAATTAGTTCTTCCGGGGTGAAGCGGCGCATAAAACCGATCGATTCTATGGTTTCGCAGTTGTCTTTCAAAAAATCCTCTCGCTCTTTTCCTGGGGTGTATTCCCATCCAATTGCTTTGTTCATGTCGTTGTCGCTTTTTGCCTTATCGGCGATTCTTAGTTATCCCTGCCAGCTGAATTGCTAGGTCAGCGTTTATTATTATTTTTTGGCCCATCTGGCTGATCGCCTTATCTATTTTCCCGCTCGCCTTTATCTTCCCGGCGGTGGTTCTGGAGCATCCAAAAAGCCCGGCCAGCCCTGAGATCCCATAAACGTACTTTTCAGTCTTTCCGGTGGTCACATCTAAAATGACCGGCTGTTCTGCCTTTTTTTGTAGTTCCAAAAATTCGCCGACTGTTAGCGAAAAAAGGGGTCTGCTCAATTGCTCAGTTGTGTTCATAATTCGTTGTAATCGTAATCGTATTCATTTTCGTACTCTCTTTCGCCGGTTCCATCGCAAGCTTCGCAGTAATCCTGATCGCGCTCTTTGAATGATAGGGCTTCCCATATTGCTGGCAGTATTTCGTCACCGTTGGTGTTGAAATACACTTTGATTCCGGTTCCCCAGCAGTTTTCGCAGGGTTTTAGGATCACATTTCGTTCGCTTTGGCAAGCCGGGCACCCGGGGTGTCCGTGGCAAACTGAGCAGCTCATAGTCTTGCGTTTTTTTGGTTTTCTGGCCTCTGGTTGTCAGCGTGGAATGCGTAGGCCATACAAAGTGCGATTGCTACCATTGCCCATTGGTGTGGGGCGTTGCCAAGAATTGCTGTAATGGCTATAATCCCAGCGGCGATCAAAAACGAAAATTTACCTATGTTGTTTAGTGTTCTCATTGCGCTGTTGATTATTGCTTTTATGCCATCTGGGTGTTTATTGCTTTTTTTACTCGCTTGCGTATAGTCCAAATGGTAGAAGTGGCGTGGATGCCATATTTCTTCATAAGGTGCTGGTTTACCGCTGTTATCATTGCCCCGGGTTGCTCCATTAATGCATTGAATTCGTTATAAACCGCGAGGTCGTTTGCCTCTTTGTTGAGCTGGTAGCTTGTTTTAATCGCCTGTGCTTTCATGTTTTTTAACAGTTTTTGTTTGTAATTCGATTTGAATTGTTATATTTGTAACAGTTTGTTATAAAACTTCGATGCAAATATAATGCGTTGCTCTGAATTAAACAAGCATTTCAGTGCGTTTTTAAAAATATTTTTATTTATTTTTTAGTGGAACCAATTATTATCAATTCAGAAACTATGTCTGTTCAGTCTCGAATCCGCGAATTTATAGGCTTTAAGCATCTTTCAACAACTGCTTTTTGCGACTCTATCGGGGTATCGAATTCTTATGTCAGCTCAATGCGTCGCTCAATCGCCCCGGATAAGATCCGAGGCATTGCTTCGGTTTATCCTGAGCTCAACATGGATTGGCTTCTGTATGGTGAAGGGCAAATGCTCAAACCAATGGCTGGCTTGTCTGCTTCTCAGTCTACAGCTGGTGTTTCCAGTGAAGCGGAGAAGTGGCGCTTGGAGGTGGTCGCCCTGCAGCAGGCCCTTTCGGATTGTCGTCAATCTGTGTCCGATCTCCAGTTGAAAAACGAAAAACTCATTGAGGACGCTGCAGTCTTGCGATATCGATTAAAGGAGGCGCAGTCCTTGGGGGGGGTCACTCCACTCTCAAGCACGGGTTAGTTAAAGTTGAAGGCGGCGGAGGTCGGTTTTCGATTCAAAAAATTGCTCCTGTGCTCCTGAAGATTGCCACAGTGGCTGCCAGCTTGTTTCATGTGTTCGAGTCTCTGCCTTATCATTATATGGATTAATCGCTTAAATTTCAAATTATGGAGCGCGACGTGTTAAAAATTCTTTCTTTGGATCAATACCTTCCTGTTATGTCAGATGTGGAGCGTACCGAGTACGCTTTGGCCTTGCTGGCTGCGCATCCAATAATTTTCAGCAAGGAACAGGTGGCACGTTGGGCTTCGCTCCTATCTGAAAAAAACAAGAATATTCAAGCCCGCTTTGACGACGCTATTTTAAGATCGTAATTATGCAAAACCCAGAAAGTCAACAAATAGTTGCCCGGTTTTTTGCCGCCTTGGCTGCACTGAAAGCGGCCCGGGTTATTCGTGGCAAGCAGACTTTTACGCGTCGCTATGATATCAATCGTTGGAATATGAATACGCTTGAAAAAAAACCGGAATCTGATATGTTTCAAATGGCTTGGTTGACCTATCTGGTGAATGATTATGGTGTTTCCTCTTCGTGGTTGCTGACAGGAAAGGGCGAAATGTTTGTAAAAAAAAAGTCTCTGAAAAATGAATTTAAAGCGGTACTCGATCTTCCTGCTCGATCGGGAGACGAACTGTCCAGATGCAAAACTCCGATTTCGCGTAAAATGGAGCGGTGGGATTGCTGCCTTTTCGCTGGGCTACCGGGTTGATGTTGATAAGTGGATTGCTGACGCTCAGAGGTGTCGGCAGTCCACTACTCATGGAGTTAAAAAAATTTCTGCCAGCGTGATCAATCGTGAAATTCAGCGGTACGCCTCCGCTGCCGATTCTGTCTTTGACGCCTATGAGAAAGCCGACAAAGTGCCGCTTCCTTCAGAATTCCGGGACGCGTTCAATCTGGCGATTGGTAAGACTTCGCGTGTATCACAACCAGCCGAGGAGGATTTTTTTGCTGTGTTTGATCGCTTCGTCTCTTCTATGGGTTCCCAGAACGCGTGGTCAACAGCTACCTTTACAAAATGGTACGCTATTAAAAACCACCTCCAGTCGTTTGATCCGAATTTGAATCTTACAACGCTCTCCGATCAAACCCTACAGTCATTTGTTGGTTATCTTCACGGTGTCCCACTCCGAAATACAACCATTGCGAAAAACGTATCTTTTGTGCGATGGTTCCTTCGCTGGTGCTACAATAACGACCTTTATTCCGGGAAGTCACACGAAACCTTCCGGCCAAAACTCAAAGGGACGGACGGCAATTCTAAGGAGGTTGTACACCTGTCGTGGGATGAGCTAATCCACATGTTAAAATTCCGGGTTCCAACTTCCCAGCCTCATCTGGCTCGTGTCCGGGATGTGTTTTGCTTTTGTTGTTTCACAGGGCTTAGGTATTCCGATGTTGCTAAGTTACGCCGCTCCGATATCCGGGGAGACTGTATTTGGGTTGTTACTCAAAAAACGGTTGATGGTCTCAAAATTGAACTGAACAAATATTCGCGATCAATTCTCGAAAAGTACGCCAAATTCCCTTTCCCGGACGACTTGGCTCTTCCTGTTATCTCAAACGCAAAAATGAACGAGCATCTTAAGGAGCTTGGTGAAATGGTGGATCTGGTGGAGCCGCAGCGGATCGTTTATTTTATGGGGAGTGTTCGTCACGAGGAAGTGTTTCCTAAGTGGTCAGTTTTGACCACGCATTGCGCTCGCCGCACTTTTATCGTGAACGCGCTTTATCTGGGCATCCCTTCTGAGGTTGTCATGCGCTGGACTGGTCATTCAGATTACAAGGCTATGAAACCGTATATTAAAATTGTGGATAAACTCAAAGTGCAAGAAATGGCGAAATTTGACCGCTGATCCGCTTTAGTCCCTGTTTTTGAAAATAGGGACTAAAAACGGTTTGCTCGGGTGGATTTGGTTGAATTATTTTATTTATAAAAATTTGGCAATTTCAATATTTACAGTACTTTTGTGCCCGGTTGAACAGGGGTGAATTGGTTAGCATGGAGCCTCTCTCTCCGCTCTTACGGGTGTAGCTCAGTTGGTAGAGCACTGGTCTCCAAAACCAGGTGTCGGGCGTTCGAGTCGCTCCTCCCGTGCAAAGGCCTCAATATTCAGTTATTGAGGCCTTTGCATTTAAAACTGGACCTATGCCGATTGGGGTAAAAATCATCAGAAGAATGAAATTTTGTCTTATTCACCCGGGATTTCCATCGTATATCTGCCACTAAGTCAGAAAACCATATTTGGCACACCCTTTGAGTAAAAAAAAGAAATAATCAAAAGATATTAATATTAAATATTAGTCTATGAAAGGTAAAATTGGGGTTACAAGCGATAACCTGTTTCCGATTATCAAAAAATTTCTCTATTCCGATCACGATATCTTTTTACGTGAAATAATCTCTAATGCCGTTGATGCGACTCAAAAACTGAAAACAATAGCATCGGCAGGAAAATACAAGGGAAGTGTCTCAGATTTAAAGGTCTCTGTCAGTGTTAATAAAGAGGCCAAAACCATCACCGTGTCTGATAACGGCATCGGGATGACCTCTGATGAGGTTGAAAAATTCATCAATCAGATTGCCTTTTCGGGTGCCAATGAGTTTCTTGAAAAATATAAAGACGATGCCAATGCGATTATCGGGCACTTCGGGCTAGGATTCTACTCCTCATTTATGGTTTCCGAAGAAGTTGAAATTGTCACCCGTTCCTACAAGGAGAATCCTAAACCTGTTCGGTGGATCTGTGACGGATCCCCTGAGTATGTGCTTGAAGAGGCGGAAAAAGCCGAAGTGGGGACCGACATTATCATGCACATCAATTCCGATTCGGTAGAATTCCTCGAAGAGCATAGAATTACTGAACTGCTGAACAAATATTGTAAATTCCTCCCCGTACCAATCATTTTCGGCAAGAAGAAAGAGTGGAAAGAGGGGAAATATGAGGATACCGCTGAAGACAACCAAATCAACGAAGTTATCCCCGCCTGGGTTAAGAAACCGGTTGACCTTAAGGAGGAAGATTATAAAGATTTTTATCACAAGTTATATCCATATGGCGACGAACCCCTATTCCATATTCATCTCAATGTTGATTATCCATTTAATCTGACCGGAATTCTCTATTTTCCAAAACTGAAAAATAACTTCGAGGTACAGAAGAATAAAATCCAGCTCTATTGCAGCCAGGTTTTTGTAACTGACTCAGTGGAAGGAATTGTGCCTGAATTCCTGACACTGCTTCATGGTGTCCTTGATTCTCCGGATATTCCATTAAATGTTTCACGTTCATACCTTCAAAGCGATTCAAATGTAAAGAAGATCAGTGGCCATATCACCAAAAAAGTGGCTGACCGTTTAACCGAAATCTTTAAAGAGAATCGCACTGAATTTGAGGAAAAGTGGAATGATCTGAAGCTTTTCATTGAGTATGGAATGCTAACGGATGAAAAATTCCACGAAAAAGCGTTGAAGTTCTACCTTTTTCAGAATACAGATAGCACATCTTTTACCTGGGAAGAGTACGAAAATATCATCTCTGCCAACCAGACTGACAAAGACAATAAGCTCGTTTATCTCTATGCAACTAATAAGGAGGAACAGTTTAGCTTTATTGAAGCCGCAAAAGGAAAAGGTTATGATGTGCTTTTAATGAATGATGTTCTCGCAACACCATTATTGAACCATTTTGAGCAAAAATTTCCTGATAAACATTTTGTTCGTGTGGACGCGGAAGTAGTTGATAAACTGATTCAGAAAGAGGGCAGCAAGGAAGATCTTTTGTCATTGGATGAAAAAAATGATCTAAGTCCTGTATTCCAGGCAATTACTCCTAAAGATCGTGGACAGTTTATCATCGATTTCCAGGATCTTGGTGAAGATGGACTGCCAATGATCGTAACTCAGAACGAATTTATGCGCAGGATGAAGGATATGTCAAAAATGCAGAATGGGATGAGCTTCTATGGAGATCTTCCAGACAGCTATAATCTGGTTGTTAACCTGGGTCATCCCCTAATTAAACGGGTAATTGCTGACAAACACGGGAAATTAGAATCAGAATTAGCGTCATCGGCAAAAGAAATTTCAAAATACAAAGCTGAAAAAGAGGCCCTGAAAAAGATGAAAGAGGGAAAGAAAGAGGAAGAAGTTCCTCCAGAGGAAAAGGATCTTTTAAAAGAAACCGAAAATAAGATTGCTGAACTTGAAGAACAAAAGCGTAAAAAACTGGAGGCCTTTGGCACCTCAAATGATCTGGCAAAACAACTCGTTGATCTGGCATTATTGGCAAACAACATGTTACGCGGAGAAGCCCTGAATAATTTTGTGAAAAGGAGTGTTGAAATCATGAAATAAAAACAATTTGTTTACGGATGAAATAATCGGTAATTTTCACAAAAATTAAACTTCGGTTGCATACCCGTAATTCTATTGAAATGAAATAGCCATGGTCGAAAAATCACAAAAATAAAATGATTATTTCACCATGGCTATTAAGTGCGACTATTACAAACAATTATATACGAATGAAAGTTGCCTTGTTATCTGTTCTCCTGTTTTTAGGAATGGCCCCGGCCGGTTACTCACAAAAGCCTATGAATGTAATCACCTATAATATAAGGTATAACAACCCATCCGATAATGAAAATGCCTGGCCAAGACGTCGCGGGGGGGTTATTGCACTATTAAAGACTCACAAGGCCGATATCTTCTCAGTTCAGGAAGCGCTTTTTGATCAGATTATGGATCTTAAAGATGGGATGAAAGGTTTTGAATATGTGGGTGTTGGTCGTGACGATGGCAACGTGAATGGAGAATTTTCTGCAATATTCTACAATTCATTTCGATATACGCTTCTCGAAGATGGGACATTCTGGCTTTCCAAAACGCCGAAAATTCCCTCCAAAAGCTGGGATGCAGCCTTGAATCGGATATGCACCTGGGCCAGATTCAGAGAAAAAGAGACCTTCCGCACTTTTTATATCTTTAATACTCACTTTGACCATGAGGGATCTTTTGCAAGAAAAAAGTCAGCTGAATTAATTTTGAAAAAAATCACCGAAATCTCCGACAGAAAAGACCCTGTTCTTCTATGTGGTGACTTTAACCTGACTCAGGATGAAAAACCTATGGTGTTGATCCAGCAAAAACTGAAGGATTCACGACATGTAAGTATCAATGCTCCCAAAGGACCAGTCGGAACATTTAACGGGTTTGACTTTCATAGTACACTTGAAAATCGGTTTGACTATATATTTGTAAATAAGTTGGTTGATGTAATCAATTACAATGTTCTGAATGATTCCCGCGAAGGAAGATACCCGTCAGATCACCTTCCTGTACTCATTCAAATTGAATTAAAAAACCACAAAAACGATTAATTTTATAAACCCCATTTCTGATTTTTCGGAAAAAATATATGAGCTTGAATTTAGATGAAAAAGATCTTGAAAAGATTATAATGATAGGCGACAAGGTACTTGTTAAACCTAAGAATCCTAATTTGCAGACATCATCAGGATTATATCTTCCTACTACAGCTGTTGAAAAAGAGAATATTCAGGCCGGATATGTCATTAAAGTTGGACCTGGATTCCCTATTCCGGCAATAACCGATGACGAAGAGGTATGGAAGAAACAGGAGGAGGTAAAATATGTTCCGTTACAGGCAAAAGTGGGTGACCTCGCTGTTTACCTGAGCAAAGCTGGATATGAAATAGAGTTTAAAGGAGAAAAATTCATTATTCTTTCTCATTCTGCCATCGTAATGATTGTTCGGGAAGAAGGATTATTTGAATAAATCCTCTGATTGCCCATAAAAGCGGTGATTATCCCATATTTTCAGTATTATTTCCCACCTTGGAATTTTTGCCTGGTCCGGTTGCGACTTTGAGTCGCGCTCGGACTATAAAATAAGAAGAGGGTATCTAGCGACACCCTCTTCCAACCTAACCTAACTAACCTAAATCCTATGAAAAAACCTGCTCTTAAGCAACTGTACAAATATAATTCCCATAACCTTTAACTTCAATTAATCAAGGTTAATTAACGTTAATTTTTAATGTTTTGAAAGATATCCTGCAACCCCTTCAGCTGTAGCAGTCATAGCCTCTTTACCTTCCTGCCAATTTGCAGGACAAACTTCACCATACTCTTCAAAGTGCCTCAAAGCATCCAGCGTCCTTAAGGCTTCGTCTACACTGCGTCCAAGCGGTAAATCATTAACTAACTGGTGGCGTACGACTCCCTTTTTGTCGATCAGGAAAAGTCCACGGTAAGCCACCGGTGCACCATTAAATACCGATTTCCCGTCTTCATCGATATCGTAATCACCTGCCAGGACTCCATAATTCTCGGCGATGGTCTTGGAGAGATCTGCAACGATCGGGTAGGTAACCCCTTTAATTCCGCCATTCTTTTTTTCTGTATTTAACCAAGCCCAATGCGAAAATTGGGAATCAATCGAACAACCAATCACTGCTGTCTCACGTTTCTCAAATTCCGCCAGTTTTTCCTGAAAAGCCAAAAGCTCAGTTGGACAAACAAACGTAAAATCGAGGGGATAAAAGAAAAATACGACATATTTCTGACCGATAAACTGATCAAGTGAAAAATTTTCAACAATCTCTTTGCCGTTTACAACAGCGTCTGCCTTAAATTCCGGAGCTTTCTTTCCGACTAATGTGCTCATAATATTAATTTTAAAAGTGTTTAAAGTTTTATTGATAAATAACAAATTTGTGACTATTTTGTTTAATTAAAATAGGAGATTCTAACTGATATGATCCCTGGAAATCAATCTTCCGGAATTGGATCAAGATCTAAATCATCGTCAGTTTCCTGAATATCTGAATCTTCACTAAAATATGACTCATCCTGAATTTCAGGTGCAGTTAAGAAGGACGAAACAGGCGTCAGGTGAGGTGGAACATCTTCCTTATCCGTAATATATGGAAAAACATCGAGGATCGTACTTTCATTAATACCGCTGATTTCAAAGTCAGCCATCATCCCTTGCATGGCCTCTATAATCTGATCATAAGCCTCTTTGATGCTATTCGAAAAAACCAATACCGACTGTACAATTCGTTTTTCCTTGCCACTCTCTTCGTCAACAGTGATAAAGGCAACCTTGGCTTTATACCAGCGGTCCCCGTTATCTGACGGAATGATTTCAGAAATACGGGTTTTAGCAATTCTGCTGACGACAAACTCGCCGCTTACCATGGTTTGAAGTTCCTTGTAAATCCGACTCTCAGCCTCGGTAAATGATATCGCATCAAGCAAATAGGTTTCACTGGCCTTCTTTTCATGGCCGGTTTCATCCATCTTGATGTATTTTGCAGTGCATTCAAACCAGGTGTTCATCCAAAAATAATTGAGTTAATAATTGAAATATTCATTACAAATGTAACTAATTCGGGGCAGTTTTTGGTCTATTCCCCGAAATAAAAGGGTTGAAAAAAAATAGCCTTAATACTTTAATTAAGGTATTTGATGGAGAACTTCATCCAGCTTTTTTCGTACCAGATCACCCCAGATCAGATAACCTTCGTGGTTTTGATGAAGCTTATCCTTGATAAACAGCTCACTTCTGGGTTCACCGGACCTATTCAGGTAATCGGCCGATGTCTCAATAAAATAGGTATTGTGAAGCTTACTACATGCCTTTTTGAGCAGCTTATTTGCCTGTTTAATTTGGGGCCAGACCGACCACCGGCTGGGCGTGGGTGTGATTTCCAAAACGAATACAGGCTGGTCAGCATATTTCCGCCTGACAGTCCTCACGATATCCACCAATAATTTGGCAACCTCAGCAGGTGTTTTATCAGCTGTACTTCCGGTGATGTCATTGGCTTCGAATAGAACAAGTGCGCGAAACTGATGAGGATAAATGATTCTATCGGCAAATACCGCAAGATCAGAAAATTTTGAGCCACCAAACCCCCGCTGAATGACAGGGTAGGGCGCTACGTCCTCCTTCAGAGTCGACCACAATCGGATGCTCGAACTTCCGGCAAACAAGATAGCATTTTCAGGATCTTTCTCCGATTTATCCTGTTGCTCAAAATTAAGAATATCTTTTCCCCATTTAGCCGTAGAATCTTTGGTATACTTACGGGTTATACTGCAGGAAATAAGTAAACCTATCATCAGGAGTGACAATCCCAATCGCCTGAAGGTTTTAAAAGCCATTAATGTATTCATATTTAGAATATTATAATTAAAATGTTTGGTTTTTGCTAATTGGGGCAAGGTAGTAAACATTGCGAACTTAGGGAGGGTCAATCTATTTTCCTTTCACCCGAAATTCAGGGTCATTTTGGTTCTGACAAAACTCCAAAATTCAAGGAATTACCATCCAATACCTTACACGCAGACAATTCCGGAAGAATACATTTAATAATTTTTGGAAGTTTTATGGCTATAAGCTAAAGTATTATATTTGCGGCTCATTAAAAATTCACTATGATTTCAGTTGACGGGCTTACCGTGGAGTTTGGAGGAACCACCCTATTTAAAGATATCTCATTCGTAATCAACGATAAAGACCGTATTGCCCTCATGGGTAAAAATGGTGCCGGAAAATCAACTTTATTAAAAATTATTGCAGGAGTACGATCCACCTCCTCTGGTAAGATATCTGCCCCCAAGGATGCCGTGATTGCTTATCTTCCGCAACATCTGATGACAGAGGATAATCGGACTGTTTTTGAGGAAGCAGCCCAGGCATTTGCCGGAATCTTTGAGATGCACCACCAGATAGAGGCACTTAATCTGGAAATGTCAACACGAACAGACTATGAATCTGACAGTTATTATTCACTAATTGAACAGGTTTCTACTTTAAGTGAACATTTTTATGCCATCGAAGAGATTAACTATGACGCAGAGGTGGAAAAAATCCTTCTCGGGCTTGGATTTAAAAGGGAAGATTTTAGTCGACCTACCAGCAAATTCAGTGGTGGCTGGCGTATGAGGATTGAACTGGCCAAAATCCTACTTCAAAAACCTGACCTGATCCTCCTTGACGAACCGACCAACCACATGGATATTGAATCAATTCAGTGGCTTGAAGAATTCCTGATCAGCAGCGCCAAAGCGGTTATTCTGATCTCTCATGACCGGGCTTTCGTGGATAACATTACTACCAGAACCATAGAGGTGACAATGGGACGCATTTACGATTACAAGGTCAATTATTCCTCCTATCTCACCTTGCGTCAGGAGCGCCGTGAACAGCAGCTGAAACAATTTGAGGAGCAGCGAAGAATGATAGCTGACAATCAGGATTTTATCGAACGTTTCAAGGGAACTTATTCCAAAACAAACCAGGTTCAGTCGCGTGTCAAAATGTTGGAGAAGTTGACCCTGGTGGAAATTGATGAAGAGGATAATTCCGCATTGCGCCTCAAATTCCCCCCTTCTCCCCGTTCGGGAAATTATCCGGTAGTCCTTGAGGGGATGACCAAAAAATATGATGAACATTTGGTTTTTGCAAATGCTTCACTCACCATCCAGCGAGGTGAACGAGTTGCATTCGTTGGAAAGAATGGAGAAGGAAAGTCAACACTTGTCAAAGGCCTCATGGGCGAAATAGAATATGAAGGTAAACTCACACTTGGACACAATACCATGATTGGGTATTTCGCTCAGAATCAGGCATCTTTACTCGATGAGGAGGCAACTGTATTTCAAACGATTGATGATGTTGCAAAGGGGGATATCCGGACTAAGATCAGGGATATTCTGGGGGCTTTTATGTTTGGCGGGGACAATCAGACCAAGAAGGTAAAAGTGCTCTCCGGGGGAGAACGGACCAGGCTTGCGATGATCAAACTACTCCTTGAACCAGTTAATTTGCTGATATTGGATGAGCCAACCAATCACCTTGACCTGAAAACTAAGGATATTCTGAAAAGTGCCTTACTGGATTTCGATGGCACGCTGATTCTGGTTTCCCATGACCGCGATTTTCTTTCAGGCTTAGTGACGAAGGTTTTTGAGTTTGGAAACCAACGGGTCAGGGAGCATCTGGGTGATATCAGCAGCTTTCTCAAGAAGAAGAAAATGGATAGTTTGAGGGAACTTGAGAAAAATTTACAAAAATAACCCTCATTGAATCGGCGTTGGGCCAATTCAATCATTGGTAATTTGAAAATTGGAAAAGAAGACCTTAATAGACAAGATCATATAATCACCTTGGCAATTAAAAATCCAATTCCTATCAGAAAGTACAGGGAGAGGATTACAATTGTAAAGATTCCCACATATTTGAAATGCGATTTCAGATTCCTCAATGCATTCATGATTTCATCCGAATCGAAATTTCTGATTGCACTCTTTGCAAGGGTTGAAAACCTGTAAAGGTAAATAACAGGCATGATGTAAATTAAGGAAATTGCTACATAAATAAGTCCCATGTACGCCATATACGGCTTACCCGCTGCCGCAAAAACGGCTGACAAAAAAGTGGTCATAACCAGGCCCGCTATAATCATCAATCCTATAAATACAAAACCTGCAACCGAAAAAAAAGTGGTCCAATTTGCAACCTTTTGTAGGTAAATAACCGATTCTGAGGTCAATACCAATTGAGTATTCTGCAATCCCTGCTCATTCTGTGAAGTCATTTCCATGGTAATCAAGTTCTAAAATGTTGGTTATGGTAGAAAAATCTTTGAATATGCTGAAGTTCACGCTCAGAATGAGATCATGAATTTTCCGCTTAAAAATTGCAATTGATGTACAAATTTAGTAAATTTGATTAAATCAAGAACAATAAAATTATGGAACATTCTATTTTAGAAAGCACCTTAAGCCATGCTGAAAGGGAGTACCTGGATTTGATGAGACATGGTGATAATTTTTTCAAAATTGAACTGTTACGGCCAGCAAAGAGCTATTATAAAAAAGCGCTTCAACTGAATATCGAAACAGATAAAGTAAAACAGAGAATTGAAGAATGTGATCGGTTGCTGGATTTTGAAATCAAGGTTATCTGGATTTTAGTGATAATAGCCGCTTGTTTTGTTCTGGCATTCCTCTTCTTATGAAAGCATATAAGCCACCTATTAATTATAGTCATCCATTTCCCTCGCGGAAAATTCTTGCTGTGATCTAAAACACTGACACTTACCTTTCAAAAATTACGAGTACTCCGGAAATGTCAGTAATGTATAACATGAGAAGGAGGAATGATAAACGGTGTATGGGAGGTAATCTTAGTCATGTTTCGATTAGCTCTGTTCAAAGCATTCTAAGTGAGGATCATATTTCGCACTTCGTAAAATTGTGGAATGAGACCAAATTTTCATAGTTCATGTACAAGTTTTCCTACCTAACCGGCCAAAATTGGTAATGTTTCTGTAGCAAAGCTCTCAGAAACATTACCTGTATTCCGGAAACGTTACTCAAACACCGAAATTGGCAGTGTGAAAGTATTGTCTAATCTAATGGGTGATTGAATACGAAAAAGTAAATTTCAGGACAATTTATTGCACTTTTCGATGGATTTTGTGTCTGGAAATGTGATACCTAATTATTCATACTATTTACGTTAAATTTATTTCTTTTCCGGTAAGAGACTGATCATTTCGCTATATCCCTGATGTTCACATAATTTATTAAGATAATAATCGTTATCTATACCACCACCCAAAGTTTTAATCCTGTTCCAATCCTGACAAGCTCCTGTTTTATCGCCAAGCCCATATTTGCATAATCCCCTGCATGCCAAAAGGCATTTATCGTTTGGTAAATAGCGCATAGCTTGATTATAGTTGTTTATTGCTCCTTTAAGGTTGGCCTTAACAAAAAATTGCCTGTTCCCTTTTTTAAAGAATATCTTTGCCATATCGACAAAGTTAGTGCCGTCTTCTCCATTGGTAAGTTTAAAATTCACAGATAATTCTTTTCCCATTTCAACCGGTTCTCCATTATTTAACCCTGGCCTCCATAATCCGTTGGTTGATTTCAATACCCTTAATACTTCTTCGTCAATTTCCCGAGACAGGCTGTTGACAATGTTAAACCCGGTGACTTCACCTTTGGGGGTTACCACAAACTGTATAACTTCAGTTCCCTCTTCCTGAAATTTCCTGGACACTTCCGGAATTTGAAAGTGTCTTAACACATAGTCATTTATTGAACCGTAACGGGTTTCATTTACAACGGCTGACAATTCTTTATTTCCGATAAATCTTGGCGGTGACATGTTTACCTCTATTGGTCTACCGGAATACTGTTGTTTCTCCTGGCCAAATGTAATAACCGAAATAAGCATACTCAATAGGATAATAACTGTTCTTTTCATGGCGTTTGATTTTAAAATTTGAAATTTTGTTCTTTTCAATTCTGTTTATAATAATTTGAAATACATTTGAACTTTCCTTTTCTGGTAGCCTGCCGTAAGCAGGCACGCCACAGGAAAGACAGAAATGATGTTTAAATATGTTTTCATGACCTGAGTTTTAAATTAACAACTGGTGAAAATTCTTAACTCAAATTTCGGGAGAAACGATAGCCATTACGTAGAAGCTATATTTCAAATGGTGAGGGTATTTTTCAAATCGATGAAAAAATAAATTCAGTCGATGAACTTATTTAGCAATAGAGCGATTTTTTTATGAGAAAATCTTCTGATTAATTATTTAACTGCATCATTGGTAGGTTGTGTCAATTATATTTTGACTTATTAAATATACTTTTTTTGAATGGGAAGATCAATGAATTTGGGGCACTCTTACCTTTAAATTTCATTAAGTAAATGCATAGAAATTTTATGGTTTGTGTTTTATCTCAAGGTCTTTTTTTGGGTAACCCGTTAATCCCAATTGATTGATCATCTTTTTAAACCGGGGTTCAAGGGAAAGAATTTTATATTCAGGATCAGTGTATATTCTTGGAATTTCGGGCACGCGAATTTGAACTGCCTTTTCCAGCCACTTCAACGACTCTTCTTTCTTCCCAAGTAAAATATTGTACTTTGCCAGGATAGCAGCATTAGGCCTGGTTTTCTTAAGTTCAGAAACTATTTGCCATTTCAATATTCCACTAATTTTTGACTTGTGGTATATTTCTTTCACTGAATCGGCTTGACTCACGGACAATGAATCAACGGCAAGAAATTTCTGAAAAGCTTCAACTGCTTTCAGATTTTCACCCTTTCTTAGAAATATAATGAAACTTCTCAAATAAGCAAGTTGGTAATTAGGATCAACTTCCTCCAGGTTTTTTAAAACACTCAACGACTCTTCCAGTTTCCCTTGGTTGTAATAATACACGGATTTATTACTAAGCATTGCTCTTGAGTATGGATCAAGTGCAAGTGCAATATTAATTTCTTCAAGTGCTTCTTCGGTTTGCCCCAAAATACCCAATAATTCTGAATAGTATTGATGCGCTATTGCATAACTGGGATTCAATTCGAGGGCAATAAGGATTTCCTTACGTGCTTCCTCCCATTTCCATTCATCCCAGCACAAAAGTATTCCCAGTGTTGCATGAGCTTCAGGAAGGTTGGGATCAAGTTTCAATGCCTGTAGCACAAATTTTTTAGCCTCAGCAAATCCTGCTTCTCTGTCTATCCATCTCCAATAAGTTTGGATGTAGTAAGCATCAGCCAGTCCAACATAACCAATTGCGTATTCGGGATCTAAAGCGATTGCCTCTTTAAAATGTGTTATACTTTTTTTTAACCCCTCTCTTGTTCTTTTGTTCCAGTAGAAGCGTCCCATCAGGTAACGGTCATACGCTTCCGGATTGCGGGTAGATATTTTTTCAATCCGTTCAGTTTCCTTTAATGAAAGTACCACACCAAGCTCCCTGGCAACTTTTTGGGCGATATTGCTCTGGATGACAAAAATATTAAGCAGTTGATTTTCAAATTTTTCAAACCAAATTTGCTGATCATGACTGGTGTCAATGAGTTGAACGATAACTTTCACTTTGTCTTTGTCACGTTGCACGCTCCCTTCAAGGAGGAAGTGCACGTGTAATTTTTCGGCTATTTCCTGTGCATCTTTCGTGCTTTCTCTGAATTTCTCAACTGAAGCCCGTGAAATTACCTTTAGTTCTTTGATATGGCAAAGGTTATTCAGAATATCTTCCATGACACCATCGGCAAAATATTGATTTTCACGATTTGCACTTAAATTTTTAAATGGGAGAACCGCAATCGATTTATTAGTGTCTTTTAACCTGAGAACTGGATTTACTTCTTTTATGAATGTTATATATAAAAAGTACGTCAGTGAAAATAAAATCAGGAAGGCCAGAGATACGATGATAATGGACTTAAGGCGAATGAGGCTTGTACCGGGAGATTTTGATTCCTTTTTCGCAAAAACCGTAGTTAATGGATTTTCATTATTTGGCTCATTCTCAATTGATAAACTTTTCTTCTTTACTTCTCCTGGCGGATAACCATAATATTCGTGAAAGCATTTATTGAAATAGGTGGGGCTGCCAAAACCGACGCGGTAGGCAATTTCTGAAACGGTTAAATCTTCATTCAGCAATAACGCTTTGGCCTTTTTCAGCCGGATCTCCCTGATGAATTGGCTGATCGTTTGATTTGAATTGGTTTTTAATTTACGGTGGAGGTTGATATGGCTTAATCCCATCTCGCGGACAAGATCTTCGACTCCAAAATTTTCGTCCGCCAGATTGGCTTCTACAATATCCGTCAACCGTTTTACGAACTCGCTGTTCATCACAAACTGATTCAGATAGCCCTTATTCTGTTCCAATACCCTGTAAATTTAAGACATAAATGCCTCATTAACTATTAAAAGAGAACTTTTTTCATGGTAATTTGAACTTCTGTTATTGTTGTAAGGATAATTAATATTTTACCTGGATAGACAATTACAAAAACTTTAGCAGGATATAGAGGTATTTACCGGAATATTCAACCGGAAGTAGACAATTGCAACCACGGTGATAACTACTGAGATTGTAAATCCGTTTATGATTCCCGATGAACCAAGGGAATGAAGTTCAAACAGGCATTTTTTAAATATCGTTATGTAATGTTTTGATTTACCTTTCCGCCGTAATTCAGTGCTAAGACTTTTAGTTAATAATTACCAGTGTTTAAACAGAAGTCTTGCAAATGAGGTTCAATCTACCAAAACACAAAAGCCAACTACTGATTAACAGATAGTTGGCCTTAACAGGGTGACCCAATCTGGGATCGAACCAGAAACCTACAGCTTAGAAGGCTGTTGCTCTATCCAATTGAGCTATTGGGCCATTAAAATTGTGGTGCAAAAGTACAAAATATCCCCATATGCCGGGACACTATGGGGATATTTAATTTCAAAACCAATAAGTTTATAGTTTCCAATCATTTATGATTGTCAGAATCAGTAAGTCACCAATTTTAGCAATTTGCTTAGACCATATAAATATTGTGTTCCGCACACTGCTGAATCATCGCTTCGGGCCACAGACTCGCCTGAACTTCACCAATATGTGCCTTACGTAAAAGATACATGCAAAGACGGGACTGACCAATTCCACCGCCTACGGACAAGGGAAGTTCATCTTTCAAAAGCTTTTTATGGAAGAACAATTCCTTTCTTTCAGATAATCCGGTAATTGCAAGTTGTCGTAAGAGAGCCTCCTTGTCAACCCTGATACCCATGGATGAAATCTCAAGAGTTTGCTGCAAAACCGGGTTCCAGATTACGATATCCCCATTCAAACCCTTGAATCCATCAGAATTCTCAGTGGTCCAGTCATCATAATCGGGGGCGCGGCCATCATGCTTTTGGCCATCAGAAAGCTCACCTCCAATGCCAATTATAAATACTGCACCATATTCCTTTACAATTTCGGTCTCGCGCTCCTTGGTGGTAAGTTTAGGAAATCTCCTGACCAACTCTTCGGAATGGACAAAATGAATCTCCTCCGGCAGTAATGGTTTGATAGCGGGGTAATTTTCGTATACCATAAATTCAGTACGAAGCAGGACCGAATAAATCTGGGCTACTACTTTTTTCAGGTATTCAAGATTGCGCTGTTTACCGTTAAGCACTTTTTCCCAATCCCACTGATCGACATATAACGAATGAATATTGGAAAGTTCTTCATCGGGACGGATGGCATTCATGTCGGTATAAATTCCATAGCCAGCTGGTATTCCGTATTGAGCCAGCATCAGGCGTTTCCATTTTGCCAGTGACTGAACCACCTCTGCATCAGCATTGTTCATTTCCTTCACAGCAAAGGTTACAGGACGTTCAACACCGTTTAGGTCATCATTAATTCCGGTCCCTTTTAATACAAAAAGTGGTGCGGTTACACGACGCAAACGTAACTCCGCAGAAAGGCTCTCCTGAAAAAAGTCCTTCACAAATTTAATAGCCTTCTCAGTTTGTTTGAGATCGAGCTTTGGCTTATAACTCTCTGGAAAATAAAGTTTCATTTGTAATTAATTTGTTTTTTTAAGGTCAATTGGAATCCGTCAGATGACGGACGAAGAAATAATCATTTCATTTTAGATTTTACAATCAAGGCTATTTGGTTAATTTCTATCCTTTCATTTTTCGCTGCAATGATACGAATTATTGAAATACCTGAGAAAAATTAATAGTGAATAACTCTTAAATTTCGATTTAAAACAAAAAACCCGGTCAATCAAATCGGATGGCTTTATCCGGCTCAATTTTAGTAACATACCAGGATGGGACAAGTAACATTAGCAAGGTAACGGTTATGGTCCCGGCATTAAGTAGCAACAAATGAGTGATTTTTAAATTGACCGGTACCGTATTCAGGTAATAGGAAGTGGGATCCAGTTTAAAAATCCCAAATCTCGACTGAATCAAACAAAAGGCTATCCCAGCCACATTCCCCCAAAACAACCCTCTAAAAATTAAAAATGTTGATATATATATGAAAATTTTACGAATACTCCAGTTCCCGGTGCCAACAGCCTTCAGAACACCGATCATGGAAGTGCGTTCAAGCATCAGAATGAGTAAACCACTGACCATATTGAATCCGGCCACCAGGATAATCAATCCGAGGATGATCCAGACGTTCATATCAAGCAGATTAAGCCAATCAAAAATCTGAGGATATTTGGAGGTGATGGCAACCGGACGAAGCACGTTCTCATCCTCTTTTGAATATTTTAAAGTCAGCCTGCGAATATGCTGGGTTAGGGCTCCAAGCTCGCTAAAATCCCTGATCGAAATCTCAAATCCACTAATCTGATCAGGGTTCCAATCGTTTAATTTCCTGACCTGGGCAATATCAGCCAACACAAATAACTGGTCAAATTCTTCGAGGCTGGTACTGAATATTCCGGAGATTCTGAATTTTCGCATCTTCTGGGTTTGACTCCCTTCATTCAGAAAATAAGTATAAAGGGGATCACCCACCTTTAATTTGAGCAATGAAGCCACTTGTTTGGAAATCAGAACTTCGTCACTCTTCAGGCTGTCAGAAACGTTAAAAACAGATCCTTCAACCAGATTTTCTTTAAAAAACGACCAGTCAAAATCGGGACCAACTCCTTTTAGCACGATGCCATGTATCTCATCATCCGTTTTTATGATCCCGGGTTTTGTGGCAAAACTCTCAACCGTTTTTACCCCCTTGATATTCCTGATTTCCTTTAGCCAGGGTTGATTTTTTGAAACCGGAACTGTTTCGTACGAAGAATTAGAATCGAAATTAACCAACTGAATATGAGAACCAAATCCGATGACTTTATTTCTGACTTCATTTTTAAAACCTGTAACAATTGCGACCGAAAGAATCATGACAAACAGTCCGAATGCAATGCCGAATACGGCAAATGAAACGATTGATTCGGAGAACTTTCTGGAAGTTCCCTTCGCAAAAAAAATACGGCGGGCAATAAATAGTTCTGTGTTTAATAGTGACACCTGATCTGCTTTTTGCGTAAAAGTAGCGATTTTTTGCATTTGTCCCCACTTTTGGATGACACCCAAAGGTCTTTTAACAGATGCCCGAACACCTATACTCCCAAACACTGTCATCCTTGTCTATCGGAAACGCGTAACAATTTTGTACATTTGACGCAGAATCCTCGAAATCGTCAAATTTTGACCGATTGGGCTTCACATTTGTTAAATAATAATCCGGAATGACAGTCAGGCCAAAGAAAAATTTAGGGCAGCATTTTCTCACCGATAAAAATATTGCAAAGGACATTGTTGAATTGCTCAAGGCAACCCATGTACGTCAGGTACTTGAAATTGGTCCCGGTATGGGAGTATTGACCAGTTATCTGCTTGAGAATTCAGAATACGAGACCTATGTCATCGAAATTGATCATGAATCAGTCAGTTACCTGTATCAGCATTTCCCTCTGCTGAAGGATCGGATTATCGAAGGTGATTTTCTTCAGATTGATCTTGCAGCCAAAGTATCTCCAGCACCATTTGCGCTAATTGGCAATCTGCCCTATAATATTTCTTCACAGATTTTCTTTAAGGTATTGGAGAACAGGGAACTGATCCCTGAAATTGTGTGTATGCTTCAAAAGGAAGTTGCCAAACGCATTGCCTCAGGACCAGGTTCGAAAGTTTACGGTATTTTAAGCGTTTTTCTTCAGGTATGGTATAATATCGAATATCTGATTGATGTTCCTCCGCATGTTTTTGATCCGCCACCAAAGGTTCAGTCAGCTGTAATCCGCCTTACTGCAAACTCAAGAACCGACCTTGGCTGCAATGAAAAACTATTCTATAAAGTTGTGAAACAAGCATTTAACCAGCGGAGAAAGATGCTCAGAAACAGTATCCGTGGTTTTTCACCGCGGATTGAGGAGTTAGATCCTGGATTATTGACCAGGAGGCCGGAACAACTTTCAGTTGAAGAATTTATCGATTTAACCAATAATATTGAACGATTAATGCTTGCTCCGGGCAAGCCGGAGGCAAATGATCCGGAGGCAAATGAAAAAGTGTAAAATTTAAAGACCAAAGTGCAAAATTCTATCCGAAGAGATATCTAGGTATGTTTAAATATCTGTTTCTGAATGATAATCTGAACTTTGCATTTTGAATTCTGCATTTTGGCTTTCTATTACACCGCATTCATGGCAGTAACCGGATCAAGTTGGGCGGCACTTCTGGCAGGCACCACCCCGGCAATTAAACCGATCACAATACTTATCAGCAGACCTGTGGCTATATTTCCGATGGTCAGCACCAGGTTAAAATCGAAAGTTTTACTTACGACAAAGGTGAGAATATAGATAATCAAAAGGCCGATAATTCCGCCAATCAGTGAGAGGACACTTGCTTCAAAAAGAAACTCAAGCAAAATAAATTTGCTTTTCGCTCCAAGTGCTTTTTGTAATCCAATTATTTTGGTGCGTTCCTTAACCGATACGAACATGATGTTGGCGATCCCAAATCCGCCAACCAGGATTGCAAATCCTCCGATGATCCACCCCGCAATGTCGAAGACCTTAAAAAGACTGTCAAGCCGACCGGAAATCAGACTTACCTCATTCAATGCAAAATCATTCTCGGCAGAGGGTTTTATTCGCCGGATAGAACGCATGATACCTTCAAGCTCTTCAGAAAGGCGGGTTGCCGGAATATCTGTCTTACCTTTAACAATGATACTTTGTCCCGATTCCAAACGGGGATCAACCATCCTTGCCGCAAACTTAACAGGTATCAGGACTCTTTTATCCATACTGGTCCCAAAAACATCATTTCCCATCTTCTCAAAAACACCTGCAATAAAAAGGGTAAAACCCTCAACCTTGATTGATTTACCAACAGGTGAGATCCCCGGAAATAGTTGTTCAGCAATATCTGCGCCCAACATGGCAAAATTACTTCCGGTATTAAACTCCTCTTCCGTAAGAGGCCTGCCGGCTACAATCTTCAGGCTCCAGGTCTCGATCAAGCCGCTCGAGGCTCCAATGATCTCTGTGTTTTCAGCTTTACTGTTTCCGACTTTAACGGTCCGGCTAAAACCATAATTAAAAACAGCATATTGTGATAAACCCGATCGGCGCAGAATCTCCTGGGTTTCTGAGAGCTTTGGTTCAGGACGGTTTAGGTATTTCCACCACGGATACTCTGTTTCTCCGGGTGGTGGTGCCCAGGGCCATTTCTGAACATAAATCACATTGCTCCCGAGTTTCGACATGCTCTCGCGGATAGTTCTTTCCAGGGAATCAATAATTGTAAAAACTGAGATGATGCAGAAAATTCCGATAGTAATTCCAAGCAACGATAAAAATGTTCGCAATCTATTAATTACCAATGAATTATAAGCAAATATAAAACTTTCAAGAATCAGGCGAACTATAATCATAAGGTTGTTTTTTCACCCTTTAAATTTAGGAATTAATTGCAATGTAGCGGGTATTTTTCAAATCTACTGATAAAAAATGACAAAAGCATAATGAAAAAAAACGCTAAAAATTAAAGGTTTTTATTAGCTTTGCACAAAATTATTAAGAAATTTATAATGAGTGAATTGAAAAAAATAAAATCGGCCTTAATATCTGTATACCATAAAGATGGATTGGACGAAATTATTAAAAAACTTGATAATCTGGGCGTAAAATTTTATTCTACAGGAGGAACCAAGGATTTTATTGAAGGTTTGAATATTGAAGTGACGGCAGTAGAAGAGCTTACCTCATACCCTTCAATCCTTGGAGGGAGGGTGAAAACCTTACATCCTAAGATTTTTGGCGGAATTTTAGCCCGTCGTGAAAACAAGGGTGATATTGCTCAGCTGGAACAATATGAAATCCCTGAAATTGACCTGGTTATTGTTGACTTATATCCCTTTGAAGCAACTGTTGCTTCGGGAGCTGCAGACGCTGAAATCATCGAAAAAATCGATATTGGCGGAATCTCATTAATCAGAGGTGCTGCTAAAAACTTCAATAATGTAATTATCGTTTCAAATCAGGGACAATACGCTTCATTTTCTGAATTGCTGGAATCGGGGAATGGCTCAACGACGTTGTCTGATCGCAGAAGGTATGCCGTTGAAGCATTTGCTACCTCTTCGCATTATGATTCAGCTATTTACAACTATTTTGCCGGTGAATGGCCCGAACGGTTCCGTCAAAGTTTCAATACCTCAAAACACCTGCGTTATGGTGAAAACCCACATCAGCAAGGTGCTTTCTTTGGAAATTTTGATAGTATGTTTGACCAGCTTGCGGGGAAGGAGATTTCCTATAACAATCTGCTTGATATTGATGCAGCTGTCAATTTAATCGATGAATTTACCGATACTACCTTTGCAATTCTCAAACACAATAATGCCTGCGGATGTGCATCACGCGAAACTGTTTATGAATCTTACCTTGCTGCGCTGGCCGGTGACCCTGTTTCTGCATATGGAGGTATATTCGTAACCAACAGGAGTATAGACAAGGTTACAGCCGAAGAGGTTGGGAAAATATTTTTTGAGGTGATTATCGCACCTGATTATCATCCTGAAGCCTTGGAATTGCTGAAATCGAAAAAAAATCTGATTATTCTGGTCAGGAAAGAGGCCAAATCGCCAGCCATTCAATACCGTAGTGTACTTAATGGAGTAATTGTGCAGAATCGCGATTTGAAACAGGAAACGGCAGATGATCTTCAGCCTGTAACCAGGATTTCACCCGATACTCCTATAATAAATGATTTATTGTTTGCCAATCGCTTGGTTAAACAGTCAAAATCGAATACTATTGTACTTGCCAAGGGGAAACAGTTATTGGCCAGCGGAGTTGGACAAACTTCCCGAGTTGATGCCTTGAGACAAGCTATCGAAAAAGCAAAATCTTTTGGGTTTGATTTGAATGGGGCCGTCATGGCTTCTGATGCTTTCTTTCCGTTTCCTGATTGTGTTGAGATTGCCAACAACGAAGGGATCAAGTCGGTCATTCAGCCGGGTGGTTCAATCAGGGACAAACTATCGGTCGAATTCTGTGATCACCATGAAATGTCCATGGTAATTACCGGGTTCAGACATTTTAAACATTGATCGTAATTATAAATTTAGATACAAAAAAGTAGATATGGGTTTATTTACATTTCTGACTCAGGAAATAGCCATCGACCTGGGGACTGCCAATACGATAATCATCCACAACGGGAAAGTTGTTGTTGATGAACCATCGGTAGTTACCATCGATATGAAAACGGATAAATTGGTTGCGATTGGTGAAAAAGCCCGGCAGATGCAGGGCAAGACCCATGCCAACCTGAAGACCATCCGGCCTCTGCAGGATGGGGTAATTGCTGACTTCAATGCTGCTGAGCAGATGATACGAGGAATGATCAAAATGATCAATCCCAAAAAGAGATTTTTCTCACCGGCTCTTAAAATGGTGATTTGTATCCCGTCAGGCTCAACAGAAGTTGAGATCAGGGCTGTTCGTGACTCATCGGAACATGCCGGAGGACGCGACGTTTATATGATTTACGAACCAATGGCTGCCGCGATTGGCATCGGACTTGATGTAGAAGCCCCGGAGGGAAATATGGTTGTTGATATCGGTGGCGGAACTACTGAAATTGCAGTTATTTCACTCGGTGGTATCGTTACCAATAAATCGATCCGGATTGCCGGTGATGATCTTACTGCGGATATTCTGGAGTATATGCGTCATCAGCATAATATAAAAATCGGAGAGCGCACTGCAGAAGACATTAAAATCAACGTGGGTGCTGCACTTTCTGAACTTGATGATCCTCCAGCAGATTATATCGTTCGCGGTCCGAATCAAATGACTGCATTACCTATTGAGGTTCCTGTTTCCTATCAGGAGATTGCACATAGTCTGGACAAATCGATTTCCAAAATTGAAACTGCGATTATAAGCGCGCTCGAACAAACTCCTCCGGAGCTTTATGCCGATATTGTTACCAGAGGAATCTGGCTTGCCGGTGGTGGTGCATTATTGCGAGGTCTGGATAAGCGGTTGTTTGACAAAATTAATATTCCTTTTCATATCGCTGATGATCCATTACGGGCAGTTGCAAGAGGTACTGGTGTAGCACTTAAAAACGTCGATAAATTCGCATTTTTATTGCGTTAAAATAGCAAACAGGAAGGACAAAATCATTTCCAAATTTGCCTATGAAGAACTTATTCAAGCTCATCTACCGGTATCACGTTATATTTCTGTTTGTTCTTTTGGAAACACTCTCATTATCAATGGTAGTGACCTTTAATAACTATCAGCGGGCGGCGTTTTTTGATTCCGGCAATTTTTTGAGTGGCACATTGTTTGAAAGATTTTCTTCTTTTACTCAGGTCTTTGAGTTTAAGCAGGTGAATATTAAGATGGCTGAGGAGAATGCCGTTTTGCGATCTGCATTGCATGAAATGCTTTTGAAATCGAATCACGGAACCTACCATGCCTATGATTCAATTTATCTTCCAAGAATAGCCCGGGATTCAACGCAAAAAGCAGTCTATCGTTTTACCACTGCACGGGTGATTAACAATTCCGTAAACCAGCAGCATAACTTTATCACTATTAATAAAGGAAGGCATGACGGAATAAAACCGGATATGGGGGTTATTTCCAATGGTCAGGTTGTCGGTTTGGTTACCAATGTTTCGGAAAATTTCAGCACTGTGATTTCACTATTGAACAGCAAATGGAAAATCAGTGCCAAAATAAAACGAAACGACTATTTCGGATCACTTTCGTGGGACGGGAAAGACTACCGAAGAGTTCAGTTGAATGAGATGCCTTATCATGTTCCCGTTCAAAATGGGGATACAGTGGTAACAACAGGTTACTCATCCAGCTTTCCTGAGGGACTCATAATCGGGACTATCTCCGACTTTTCCATTGGCTCCGGGAGTAACTTTTACAAAATCGAGGTAATGCTCGCTGCTGATTTCAAGAATCTGGTTATTGTCGGCTTAATTGAAAATAAGCAACTGAATGAAATCAAACATTTGGAATCGTTGAATAAGTATGGGAATTAGTGCAGTAAAATATTTGCTCATTTTTGTAGTATCCGTTCTATTACAGGTGCTCTTTTGCAATAACATTTTGATTGCCAGGGTAATTTCCCCTTTTATCTATATTTTATTTATCATTTTACTCCCTTTTGATACGCCTCGCTCCCTCCTTTTGTTTCTCGCTCTGGCATTGGGTCTGACAATTGACGTCTTCACAAATACACCCGGGGTTCACGCTTCAGCATGCCTTTTAATCGGTTTTATAAGACCCGTGATTCTCGATTTGATCACTTCAAGGGAGACCCTTGAATCGGTCCCTGCACCAAGAGTCAAAACGATGGGATTCCATTGGTTTGTCACCTATACTATTTTTATGGTGGTCATTCATCACTTTTTTCTGTTTTTTATTGAAGCTTTTACATTCCAGGGCTTTTTGTTAACCTTGTTACGGATCATTCTTAGTTCAGTATTGTCAATCGCATTAATTTTGCTGAGCCAGTATTTAATTTTCCGGAAATAACTGATAAATACCATAAAAGTGGATTTCTATAGTAAACGCAAATATCTGGTTATAGGCTTATTCTCGCTCTCTGCCCTGATTATAGTGTTGCGCTTGTTTTATATACAAGTCCTGGACTCCTCCTATAAAATTTCCGCAGACAATAACGTTCTTCGTCGTGAAATCAATTATCCGGCAAGAGGAGTGATTTATGACAGAACCGGAAAACTACTCGTATTTAATCAAGCCGCCTATGATGTTCTGATAATCCCCAGAGAGGTGAAACCTTTTGACACACTTGGGTTTTGCAGTATTGTGGGAGTCGATAAAAAGGAGCTGGTCAACGAAATCATTAAAGCAAAAAGCTATTCAAGGTACAAGCCCTCACCGGTAATTAAGCAGCTTTCATCGCAAACTTATGCTGTACTGCAGGAGCAGTTGTTTAAATATCCCGGATTTTATATACAGGCCCGCACATTAAGACAATATCCTGCCAAAATTGCCGCTCATGTACTAGGATATGTTGGTGAAGTCGATCAAAAAATTATTGATGCCAACAGATATTATGAAAATGGAGATTATATTGGCAGAAGTGGCATCGAAAAAGCCTACGAAGACGAACTTCGCGGAGTCAAAGGGATCTCCTACAAGATGGTCGATGTACACCAAATGGTGAAGGGGTCATTTGAACAAGGGCGTATGGATACGGCCGCGATGATTGGCAAAAACCTGATTTCTACTTTAAATGCCGATTTGCAAAGCTATGGAGAACAATTGCTCAGCGGGAAGGTAGGCAGTATTGTGGCCATCGAGCCTGAAACCGGCGAAATTCTTGTTTTAGCCAGCTCCCCCTCCTTTGACCCGGGTTTATTTGTCGGTCGTGAACGCTCAAAGAATTACATGAAACTTCTGAATGATCCGTTCAAGCCAATGCTTAACAGGGCAATTACCTCATCCTATCCGCCAGGTTCAACCTTTAAAATAGCCAATGCATTAATTGGTCTGGAAGACGGTGTATTGCAAACCGCTCGTTATTCCTGTTCCGGGCCGGCCTCTACTCCCATCGTGTGTACCCATAACCACGAAACTCCACTGGGCCTGGTATCTGCAATCCGCGAATCGTGTAATTCTTTCTTCTGGCAGGCATTCCGGGCAGAGATCAACCATTTCCCGACACCCGCTGAAGGATTAAATGCATTCCGCAACTCTCTTCTTGAAATGGGAATCGGAAAGAGGATCGGAGGAGATCTTTATGCAGAAAACTCAGGCAACATTCCCAGCCTGGCCTATTATGATAAAATTTATGGATCAGGCGGATGGAATTCAATGACAATCAGATCACTATCTATAGGTCAGGGAGAATTATTGCTAACTCCGTTGCAACTCTCCAACATGGTTGCACTTATTGCCAACAGGGGCTACTATATTGCGCCACATTTGGTTAGGAGTATTCAAAATTATGATCTGACACAGGATACGTTACAATTCGAAAAGCATATCATAGCAACAGGACGCGAAAATTATGAAATGATCGTAGAAGGGATGGAAGAGGTTGTTGAGCAGGGGACAGCCAGGCTCTCCGCAAAAGTTGACAGCCTGATTATTTGCGGGAAAACGGGAACAATTCAAAATCCGCATGGAGAAGCGCATTCAGCCTTCGTTGCATTTGCACCAAAAATAAAACCTAAAATTGCAATCGCCGTTTACATTGAAAACGGGGTTTGGGGAGCACGCTTTGCCGCACCTATCGCCAGTTTAATCATTGAAAAATACCTGAAAGGGAGAATATCTCCCCGACGGAAGCAGTTTGAAGATGCGATGTTTAATTCTGATTTAATATCCACCATGAAATATGCACCGGGCGATTGAAATCAAGTAACAACATATGGCTAAATCTGGACTGGCTGACAGTCCTTCTCTTCCTGATGCTCGTTTTTATGGGATGGTTAAACATCTATGCAGCAGTCTATAATGAAGAGCACCAGAGTATGCTCGATATGGGACAAAAGTATGGAAAACAATTAATCTGGATTATTGCGGGCATTATCATTGCTATTATGGTGCTTACCGTTGACAGTAAATTTTATGCAGCTTTTGCTTACCCTATTTATGGGGTCACGATTATATTAAACATAGCGGTACTTTTTCTTGGCAAGGAGATAAATGGCGCCAGAGGATGGTTTGAATTTGGGAATGTAGCACTTCAACCCGAAGAATTGGGAAAATTCGCTACTAATCTTGCCCTCGCCAAAGTTATTAGCCAATATGATTTTAAGATCCAAAAGATGAGGTCGTATCTGACCCTGTTCGCTCTGATCGCATTACCTGCTATCCTGATTATCATGCAAAACGATACCGGATCTGCCCTGGTATACGCAGTTTTTGTACTTGTTTTTTTCAGAGAGGGATTAAATGGGATGGTTCTCTTCTGGGGATTTGCCGCTGCGGCACTTTTTATCCTTGCCTTATTACTCACCGAATTTCAGCTGCTGCTATTTTTGCTTACTATTTCCGTAGCCGCATATGGCGTTCTGCGTCAAAGTATCAAAGAAGGGCTTATCGGCTATGCTTCGATAATGGGAATCCTTGGATTAATATGGCTCATTGACAGTATTTTTAATCTGGGAGGTTCTCTGTTACAACTTTTGTTGATCACTTTAACCATTTCAGCAATCCTGATCTTTGTTTATGCCATTATACGCCGTATTCCCCAAGTATGGAGAATCTTTCTTTTCTTCATCTTTGCTATCGGAATATCATTGTCCGTAAATTACTTCTATAAACAAATATTGGCTCCCCACCAACGCGACAGGATTGACCAGGTTCTGGGGATCAAAATTGATAAATTGGGCAGAGGATATAATGTGAATCAATCCAAGATAGCTGTTGGCTCCGGGGGGTTTCTTGGAAAAGGATATTTGAAGGGGACACAAACCAAGTACAATTTCGTTCCTGAACAAAGCACCGACTTTATATTTTGTACCGTTGGAGAAGAGTGGGGCTTCGTCGGTTCGACGGTTGTGGTGGGATTGTTTTTATGGCTGTTAATCCGGCTTATCACACTTGCCGAGCGACAGCGATCGCAGTTCAGCCGGATTTATGGATATGGAGTTGCCTGTATCCTGTTTTTTCATATCGCAATCAATATCTCGATGACCATAGGACTTGCCCCGGTAATCGGGATTCCCCTGCCCTTCTTTAGTTATGGGGGATCTTCTCTGTGGGCTTTTACCGTTCTCCTTTTCATCTTCCTCCGGTTTGATGCCACCCGGACGGAAAATCTAAGGTAATTACTTCAGGCAGGTTTCCACAATGTCCTTTTGATCCCCCTTGAATTTTAAGACTAATCCCAATTAAAGTGCTCCATTTTGTTATTGAGTTTCCATTTTGAGGGAAAGGCAGTTTCCATCCAGTCCAGGGGCTCTGCCACCGGTAAATCGCTTGAAGCCAGTTTAAAACATTGCTTTATTACCCTCTTCTGTTCCGGACCTATTGCTTCCGGCTGCGCTGAAATAAACAATGGCATTCCACTTTTGGCTACCAGCTCCATCCATTGTCTGTTTTTCGTCCAGGGTACTTTGACGGTCAGCCCAACACAATCGCAATCAGCAGCATAAAAAGTGCCATGCTGAGCTCCCCGGAACGCCAGTGTATTTACGCCCATCTTCCGGGTCCTCTCCCACTCATTGCCTGAAGTATCATCGCCAATACGGTTAAGCTCAAATAAACCTGCAGATAAATGGCTGAAAGTATTACAACCAATGATATAAACCTCCCCGGCGGCTTCCCGGATAATTTGGTATAAATTCAGGACTATTTCTGTATTGGTCCTGGAGTTATCACTCATCCTCCAGTTACTTTCGCTCATGGTGCCATCTTTTAGCATTTCAAATCCCCATTTACCAAAAATATCGTAGGAGGTAAAATCAAATTTGACCATTTCATAACTCCATTCGCGGTAACGGTTAAAATAGCCTTTTACCCGTTCAAGATTTTCGGGAATCGATGGATCAAGGACTGGTTTGTTAGCCTCTCTTCCCTTGATTAAGGGCAGTAGTATTGATTTTGAATCTTTATAGCTTCCGCATAAGGGACGGGTCCAGATACCGGGTCGCATTTCAGTTTCCCTTATTTTTTCAGCTAATTTACCCATATCAGGGAATTTCGCATTTGAAGTATCCATGTTGTCCCCCCAACAGGAGGTGTCATCAGGAGAAGAGGGGGAGGCTGCAAACCAACCTGCATCAATAACCGAAAATGGACGGTTTTTGAGACCATCAGCCAGTGGAGCCATCATCCTGGTGTGCTCCATTATTAACTTTTCGGAATTATTCCCATAGGTGAAATACCAGTCGTTAATTCCATAAACCGGCTCTTTTGGCATGCGGGCGCTGGCACACATTAATCCTGCAAATCGCCTTGCCGTCAGAAAAGCAGATTCACCCAAATTGCACTTAATGGTGACGATTTCAGCTGCTTTTAATGTGCGGTTTCCTAATTGAACTCCGTCACCTCCGGAACGCAGATCAAGAGAGAGACGCAAACAGCCAGAGTCGATTACCCAGGAGCAGAATGCTTTTGCCCCGGTCTTTATCCCAAAACCACTTGTGGTACTCCCATTATATTCGAGAAAATACCAGGGGAGAATTTCAAAATCCTTCGGTTTGTGCCATGAAACATCACCATAGGTGCGTTCCCAATGGTCGTTTAATAGGGTGGAATTTTTATGTACAGGTGTTTTCCATTCAAGAATTATTGAGCTAAGGCTAACCTTAGGGGCGTCAATTTCGATTGAGATTCCTGTTCCTTGATCTTTTAGACTGACTGTCAAATCCTTATAATTCCAAAGTTCCCCACCATTACTTCCGCTAAATTGTACCAGTCGATTATTGACGATTCCTGAAACTTTGTCGGGGAAATTGATCAAATGATTGTTCTGACCTTTAGATGTTCCAAATATATTATCACTTATCAAGGCGCTTGCCAGTGTAATTCCTGTCGTTCTGATAAAATTTCTGCGGTCCATTATAGTATCTTAGTTTATTTACAAATTATTCCAATCTGATAATTTACTTACAGATAGCTCTGCATTTTTCAATTTCCATTTTGCAATTTGCATTGTTCCAAAGTCGTTCAATTCTCATTCTTTCATTTTTCACTCTTTAACTCCTTCCTGATCTTACCATCTCTGCATTTAAAACAGGACGTTCTATTTTAAATTCACCTATTGTTTCAATAAAGTGAATAATTTCGGGAAAAAACCGGTTAAAGGCATCGTTAAAAAACAAATATTCCTCTTCAAGGATTTTTAGTGCCAATTCGGTCTCAGCAGGAAGTGAGGTGTGTTTAACCATTATGCGGAGTGTTTTTTCAATCCCTTCAAAAGTGGCATAGGACTGAAGCCGTTTGTTTTGAATCAGAAACGGGACAAACAGTTTTACCTGCGATGGTAGTTGAAAGTAATTGGCCAGGATCACGGCATGAAACCGTTTGGTGAAAGTGGATAACTTTTCAAACGAATAATGGGACCAGTTTACAGCCAGGAAGTGATCCAGAAAAATGTCAATGACTATTCCCGAATATTTTCCAAATGCAGGCCTCATCTTAACAATACATTCATTAACAACAGGATGCGAATCGGTAAACGAATCGATTTGCCGGTGAAGGTAGATCCCCTTAGCCACCTCGGGCGGATAGCTTAAAAACTGTTGCCCCTTTACATGGTCACCGATAAAATTTCCAAGGATAATCTCTTCAGACTGTCCTGAAAGATAGATATGAGACAAGTAATTCAATTGAAGGTTAATTAGTTAATATTTAACTCAATACTAAGCCATCCGATCTTTATAGTCGGTATAATTGAAGGAGCGCAACAATTTAAATCCTGTGTTTTCACTCCACATGCCGATTGAAGGGTGAGGGACACCGTTGAACATCGAACTTTTAACGATAGTATAATGAATCATATCCTCAAAGATAATCGGATCGCCCGTTTTCAGTTCGTTATCAAATGACCAGAAACCCATGAAATCGCCGGCAAGGCAGGAATTTCCTCCCATCCTGTAGGTTGGTTTGCCTGAAACCGGTTCATGGTAAGCCCCACGGATCCGGGGTTTATAAGGCATCTCGAGACAATCGGGCATATGTGCCGTGAATGAGATATTTAAAATTGCGGTTTTAATCCCCCTATTTTCCACCATATCGACCACTTCAGTAACCAACACCCCGGTTTCCCAGGCAAAAGCACTCCCGGGTTCCAGAATAACCTCGATGTTATTCCATCGCCGACGGAAACTCTTTAACGTATCAATCAGTAGTTTAGTATTATACCCGGTCCTGGTCATCAGGTGGCCTCCACCCATATTCACCCACTTAATCTTGCTCAGAAATTTCCCAAATTTCGATTCAAAAGCAACAAGTGTCTTCACCAGATCCTCTGCGCCCGATTCACAAAGGGTATGAAAATGGAGCCCTTCAATATCTTCAGGTAATTCATCTCCGAGTTGTTCGGCCAGAATACCCAGCCTGGTTCCCGGGGCACAAGGATTGTAAAGTGCTGTTTCAACCTGCGAAAACTCGGGATTCACCCTGAGACCTACCGATATTTTGCGCGAAAAATTTCTAACATCCGGTAAAAACTGTTCCAATTGCGTCAAAGAATTGAAGGTGATGTGGGAGGAATTCTCCATAACATCCTCAAAATCTGATCTCTGAAATGCGGCCGAATAGGTATGGGCCAACGCCTTCATCTCATCGGTTGCCAATTTAGCCTCCCAGGCACCACTGGCTGCTGCTCCGTCAATATATTCCCGTACAATTGGAAAAGCCCTCCACATCGAAAAGCCTTTAAATGCAAGGATAATCTTAACTTCTGCCGCCTCTTTTACCGATTGGATCAGTTTAAGATTTCTGCGCAGTAAATCCTCTTCAAGAAGATAACATGGAGTGGGTATTTTTGAAAAATCAACAGACATTGTAAACAGTTTAAAAAATTATCGAATTTGTAAATCAGGTCACCTTTAAAGGCTGTTAGACTATTAGGCTGTTAGTATTTTAGTTTCCAGACCTTTAGAATTGAGTAACCATTTTTTCTAATACTCAATATGACTCCCTACAGCCTAACCGCCCAAATGCCTACTGCCTAAAAGCCCCCAGCCTAATCGCCTGAATTACTCTACTTCAGAACAATGGCTTTTACAACTCTTTTACCCATTCGCTGATTTATTGCCTGAATAATTTCATCGCGCATCATAAAGAGCTCATTCCGGACAATGGATGATTTGAGCTGGACAAAAAGAACTCCATCTTTAATATAAATTGAAGAGGTTGCCCTGGCGATCTGCCTTCCGATTAACGATTCCCAGAGATTAACCGCTTCCAATTCAGCTAATTTCCCATCAATCTTCTCTTCTTTTAAATAATCCTTGATCGCATTTCCCAGGGATTGAAACTCACTTCTTCTCATTTTTGTTCAATTAATGGTTACATTGATGAGATTTGCCCGGCAGAAACCAGGAAAATCTTATAATCAGAGCCTCCCACCTCCCGGATAATCCCATCCAAATGTTCCCGGTTGGTATCTGTAATAAAGATCTGACCAAAATTACTGTCAGATACCAGTTTGACGATTTGCCCGACGCGTGAACTATCAAGTTTGTCAAAGATATCGTCAAGCAACAGGATTGGCTTCACCGTATTTACTGACCGGATAAAGTCGAACTGCGCAAATTTAAGTGAAATCAGATAGGTTTTATTTTGCCCCTGGGACCCCAATTTCTTGATCGGATTATTGTCGATCTTCAGTTCGAGATCATCCTTATGAATTCCAACCGAGGTATATTGTAAAACGGTATCCTTTGAAACAGATTCCTCAAGGAGTTTTCTAAAATCCTGGTCCTTTAGTTGGGACTGGTATTCCAACCGAACCTGCTCATTTCCCTGACAGATAAAATCGTAGTATTTCTGAAAAACAGGGAGTAAAGCCTCAAGGAACTCGATTCTTTTATTGAAAATTTTTTCGCCCGTAAAAATCAATTGTTCATTCCACACCTCCAGGCTATCGGTGTCGAACTGATGATTTGCCGCAAAGAACTTCAGGAGATTATTTCGCTGAAGCAAGGCCCGGTTATACTTCAGCAGCCAGTCCAGGTATTGCCGGTCATACTGAGAGATCACGCTGTCCATAAACCGGCGCCGTTCCTCGCTGCCTCCCTGGATTAGGATAGAATCAGCCGGAGAAATCATGACCAATGGGACCAACCCGATATGATCGGATAGCCGTTCATACTCTTTTTTGTTGCGCCGGAATATCTTTTTATGGTTCGATTTGAACCCGCAATAAATAGCTTCAGCTTCGCCGTTATAATCGTACTTACCCTGGATTACAAAAAAATCTTCATTATGACGGACATTCTGACTATCAGGAAGATTAAAACAACTCTTGCAAAAAGAGAGATAATACAAACAATCCAAAAGATTTGTCTTCCCGACTCCATTATTGCCAATAAAACAATTCAGCTTGGAAGAAAATTGTAAGTCCGCCTGAATGAGGTTTTTATAATTAACAACATTGAGATTTCTGATAAACATCGGCACATTATAAATTTAGCTGAGACAAATTTAACCTTTTTATTTGTCGCCACGAAAAAGGATTAATAATAGCATCCGGGAACCAACCGAAAAACCGAATAAATCATTGAAACAGTGATCTGATCAGGTAATCGAATTTTTATAATTAAAAATGGCTGTGGTTTAGGAAAAACGCTTATTTTTGCATTCGAATTGAAAAAAAGCAAAATAACAGAGATATCATATTATGACTAAGGAAAAGGCACCTAAACCAATTGAAAATCTAGAGGAAGTTGAAAACGCCCTAACGGCGGCGGAACGTTTTTTTGAAGCAAATTCAAAAATAATTACCATGATCTTTGGAGCGGTGGTAATTATTGCACTGCTTTTTCTTGCCACACACCGGTTCTATTCACTTCCAAGAGAAGCAAAAGCTAAGGAGCAAATATTTGCAGCAGAACAATATTTTGAGAAAGACTCATTTAACACTGCTTTAAACGGAGATGGAAACTTCCCTGGATTTGTGGATATCATTAACGATTACGGAAGGACAAAAGCAGGGAAACTAGCCAGATATTATGCTGGGGTTTCCAACTTGCATCTCGGTAAATATAAAGAAGCAATAAGCTATCTTGAAGATTTCAAAAGTGATGATCTGTTGCTTGGACCGGTTTCCATCGGTGCCACAGGAGATGCGTACAGCGAACTGGGGAATAAGGAGAAAGCGGTAAAATTATACCTGAAGGCTGCGGAACTTAATCCAAACGCCTTTACATCTCCGGTTTATTATCTGAAAGCGGGTAACCTCTTTGAATCTCTGGGTACAAAAGATAAGGCGCTGGAGGTATATAAAATAATTAAGGAGAAGTATGCCGAGAGTGAGCAGGGAAGAACTATTGACAAATATATTGCACGTTTGACTGCAAACTAGTCCTAAGATCTTTTAAAACGAATCCTCCTCGTTGACTCGGGGGGGATTTTTTTGATCATAAAAAATCAATTTTAGACTTTTAAGCTTAATTCAAATGATAATCGACCGAATTGAAAATGCATCACGCTATTATGCTCTTGGTAATGGGATAGCTCAAGCCTTTGAACACATCAAAAATAATGATCTGACAGAAATTGCTCCTGGCAGCTACCCGATAATCAGGGATAAAATAAGGATGCTGGTTTTTGATTCCCTGCAAACGAATACGGACCGGATAACCATGGAAGGGCACAGGAAAAACATTGACATTCAATACTGGGTAAGCGGTTCTGAATTAATGGGTTATGCCCCACTTCTGGCACACCATCTTCTTGAACCTTTCAATGAAGAAAAAGACTATGGGAATTGCTCTGCCGATGCCTCTTTTACGAGGTTTGAACCGGGAATGTTTGCCATTTATTTCCCCACGGACCTGCATACCGCTGTCATTGATGAGAAATGCAATTCCACTGTCCGGAAAATCGTCTTTAAAGTTTGCGTAGAATAGTCATTGACCCCTAAATAAAATCAGGATTTGCAGGCCAACTGCAAATCCTGATTTTTTATATTGACGAAAGCCCAATTATTTTAAACGGAATAACCTTTTTTTCTCCAACTCCTCAGAGGCTTTTCTTACTGCTTCACCAAAATTGTCGCAGATCAGGTCGTGGCCGATAATCTCTGCCAAACCATAATCATCCAACGTTTCCCGAACTTCAGGACGCACTCCGGAAAGTACAATGGTCACTTTCCGTATCCTAAAATCATGGATGACTTCCTGGAAAGTCCGAATTCCTGTTGAATCAATAAAAGGGACGTAACGCATCCTTAGAATCAACACCCTGGAGTCGGCAGCAATCTCATTCAGCATCTCTTTATACGACTGGGCAGCTCCAAAAAAGAAAGGGCCGGTTATTTCATAAACATCCACTCCCCTTGGCAGGGTTGAATAATTCTCAAGAATGTCTGTATCGATATTAACTGACTCAATATTGCTCAGCTTCGACATCCGCTGCATAAACAGCATGGCAGAGAAAACCATTCCGACCTCTATGGCCATCGTGAGGTCAACAAAAACAGTGAGGAAAAAGGCGGTGAGTAAAACCAGAACATCGTATTTTGATCCTTTAAGTATTGCCATAAAAGAATGCCATTCGCTCATATTATAAGCTACAGTGATCAATATACCTGCCAGACAAGCCATTGGAATAAGAGTAACCCATTTCCCAAATGCCAGCATAATCACCAGAAGGGTAATTGCGTGAATGATCCCGGAGACCGGTGTTCGTGCTCCGCTTTTAATATTGGTGGCTGTTCTTGCGACGGCACCCGTTGCCGGCATCCCCCCAAAAATCGGGGTCAGGATATTGGCTATTCCCTGTGCCACCAATTCGGTATTTGACCGGTGACTACCGCTGGTCATACCATCCGCAACCATTGCGGAGCGCAATGATTCGATTGCACCCAGCATGGCAATCGTGATCGCAGGCTGAATATATTCGCGAAGGGTACCCCATTCAAGATGAGGCAACCTGAAACTTAATGTATTCGGAATCTGCGCAAACAAAGATTGGATCGTTTGAACCGGTAGTTTGAATAGGGTAACGGCGGCTGTCACCACTACCATTGCCAAAAGTGCTCCAGGCATTCTCCTGATTACCTTGCCACTATAAACTGAAATAAGAATCGTTCCCAGGGTTATAACCAGGGCATAATAGTTTATTTGGTCAAAATTCGAGAAGTAGGCCATCCATTTTCCGACAAATTCATCAGGGATCTGTGAGATCTGAAGACCGAACGCATCCTTAATTTCCGTGGTCAGGATGATTACGGCTATTCCGCTGGTAAATCCCACAACTAAAGGATCGGGTATCAGTTTAATAATTACACCTAATCTAAGGAGTCCAAATCCCACAAGGATCGTTCCTGCCAGAATAGTGGAGATCATTAAACCATCAAAACCAAATTTCTGAAGGATTCCGTAAATGATTATGATAAATGCCCCCGTTGGGCCACCGATCTGAAATCGACTTCCTCCCAGTATCGAAATGACCAATCCTGCAATGACAGCCGTTATAAGTCCCTTGTCCGGGGAAACCCCCGAAGCGACAGCGAATGCAATGGCCAGCGGAAGCGTTACGAATCCAACAATAATTCCGGCAAACAGGTCTTTCTGAAACAGCTTCCGGTGGTATCCCTGCTTTAAAACAACATATAACTTTGGTTTAAAAACTGAATTCATTGGAGAAAAAAATTGAAAAACAAATTTACCTCTTAACACTTTAATTCAATATTAAGTTTCAGGGAAATTTAAATCGTTAGTCTGTCTTTTAACCAATTCCATAAAATTGAAAGGATATCCTATTTTTGCATTTAAATTCAATCATAACCACCAAGAAATTTAAATCATGACTATTATATTGGTATTAATGCTGGCCGGAATATTAACCGGACTTATCCTTAATAATTATCCCGCAATCGTGAAAATTAACGAAAAGCTGCTCAATCTGGCCATTTACAGCTTACTTCTTCTGTTGGGAATAGGAGTAGGATCGAGTGAGAAAATCGTCGGCAATATTTATACGCTCGGATTTCAGGCACTGATTATTACACTTGGAGCGATAACCGGAAGTGTTCTGCTTTGCTGGTTAGTTTATAAAGCCTTTTTTCATCTGAAATGAAGGGGACACTAATCATTCTTGCCTTTTTTGCAGTTGGCGTTATGCTGGGTGTTTCGGGGAAATTGCCTGCCAACATGGTTTCGACCGACTGGAGTTCCTATGCTTTGTATTTATTGATGTTTCTGGCAGGGGTGGGAATTGGTGCTGACCGTAAATCGTGGCATGTTCTTCGGGCCATGAACATTAAAATATTCCTTGTTCCTGTCGGGATCATTGTTGGCACTTTTGGAGGTGTGACTGTCGTATCCGTGCTTCTCCCCGCACTTCAACTCCGTGAAGTACTTGCAGTGGGTGCCGGATTTGGCTATTACAGCCTTTCAAGTATTTTCATCTCCCGGTTGCATAGTGAATCTCTTGGAGTTATTGCGCTTCTGTCAAATATACTCCGGGAAATACTTACCCTGGTTCTGGTCCCGCTATTGGTAAAGTATTTTGGCAAACTCGCCGGAATTGCTTCGGGCGGGGCAACATCCATGGATACCACTTTGCCATTTATCAGTAAATATTCAGGAAAGGATTATGCGATAATTTCGCTCTTCAGTGGTATCGTACTCACGATCCTGGTTCCGATTCTGGTCACTTTTATTCTGACCATTGGGAAATAGGATGGCATCAAAAAGCGTCAGCCCCCGGATAAAAATATTCAGCCGAGGCTTTATCGGGATTGAACAGGAAATATTTCACTACCGCTGAGGCGCATAATTTGCCGTCATTACCCAAAAGTTCAGTATCGACAATGGCCAATCGGGAGCCTGCCTCCCTGATCGTTGCCCTGAGCGAAATCTCTCCCTCACTGATAAGGACAGGACGCCGGTATGAAATCTCGAGCGAGGAGGTTACACCCACCGTCCTGCATTGAGTCTGGACAGCCCAGCTGGCAATCTCATCGAGCAGGGTAGCCTGAATCCCTCCATGCAATATATTCACAAAACCTTCGAGTGATTTACGCGGCATCCATTTTGCAATAACCACACCATCCGAATCCTGCCAGAATTCGAGCTGAAGTCCAATCGGATTTTTGGGGGAACATCCAAAGCACTGGTAAGAATCTCTGCCCGATTCTGCGTACGGATTTACTATTTTTTTCAATTATAAAGTTTTATGAGATTTCAACTAATTCATTTTCTGATAAATACCACAGATAACCCTTCGGATTAAGATAACCCATTTTTACAAAGTCCCTGAGATACCCCCTAACCTGCGCATGATGGCTGTCTGATTTTTCTCCGGTTTTGTAGTCAATCACGATTAATTCATCCCCCTTGATCATCACACGGTCAGGCCGGTGCCTGCTCTCTTTTCCACGAAGGATATCCCTCTCATTTAAGACCTTCCATTCACCGCTAAACCATGACCGGAATGGTTCATTTTCTAACACTTTGTATATCAGTTGTTCGTACTCGCGAGCAGTTCTGGTATCAATTTTACCTTCGGATAACACCCTTTTGATGGAAGCAGAAACTTCCGGAACGGTTGCAATTTTCTCAAATAATTCATGCATCAGTTTTCCGTGTCCAATCCGCGCTGCCTTCCGGGAATCATACAGATCGAAATATGCATCGCTATGAATCCTGAGTTTCAGCCGGTCACTCCTGCCGGCAAGTATGAGTTGATCAAGTTCTTTATTTGCAGAAACTTGCAATTGAGCGGAATAAAACACTTTTCTGGGCGATCCGGTTTCAAAGGTTTTGGTATTGGGATTCCAGAATTCCTTCAGATCAATATATTTTTCACGATCAAGAGAATCGAGCATGGGAAAATTCCCGATCACCCCCTGAATCAATGATGAAATGCTTCGGTAAGGATTATTCAGTTTTGGGGAGAAGGGACAAAACACAATCAGTGAATTTACCGCCCTGGTAAAAGCAACGTATAAAAGGTTTAAGTTATCCACCGAACTGTAGAGCATTTCGTTGAAATAGGCCTCCGAAAATAACGTTTGCTGTAATGCGGTACCATATCGAACGAGCACCAGGTCCATCTGATCGAAAGGAGCCTCAACAGGATGGCACCACAAATAAGGTGCTTTGGTCCCCTGCGGGACTATTTCCCAATCACAAAAGGGTACTATTACGGTATGAAATTCGAGACCCTTTGCTTTATGGATCGTAAGAATGGAAATGGCATTCTGCCCTTCCGATAATGAGATAGTTTTTGTATCACCGGTGGTTTTCCACCAGTCCAAAAATCCTGAAATGCCTCCTGCTTCATCTCGTCCATATTGAAGTACAAGATCCAGAAATGCCTCAAGATAGACCAGCTCCCCTTTTATTTTATTCAAACCAAAATCGTGTGCTATGCGGCTGGCCAGTTCAAATAAAGGCAGGCTTAGGGGTGAACGCTCTTTAACTTCGCTCCCCGGGGAGCTGATCCATGGCTTAAAGATTTCAGGGATCTCCTGGTTTGCCTCAAACCAGGCATGAAACTGTTCACCTTGTGCCGGGAACTCTTCAACACCTGAGATTAACGGATATAAATAATTAAAATAGCCATAAATCAGTTCTGCCTTCACTATATTGTTTTTACCGGCGCTAAAAAGGGTAAAGAAATTAAGGATAAACCTGACGACAGGCGATTGTCCGATGATCAGAGAATCACTGGATATCACATCATAACAATAAGGGCTGTCCGGATTGGTGGTTTTCCGGTCAAGCAGCGATTTGGCGACCAATGAGCCTTCTGTTTTACTCCGAACCAGGATGGCGATATCCTCCGGGCGGACTCCATTATCCTGAGCCAGCTCCAGATGGGCGATCAGCGCCTCAATCGCCTGATCGCGGAAATCACCTTTTTTTCGGGTATCCTCCGACTCCAAAAATTGTACTTTAACATAACCTTCAGCCTGAACTTTTCCGGATGTTTTCTGATAATGATCACTATAGGCATGTTCAATAATACCCTGCATGCCGGGAAGTTCGTTAAACGAATGGCCTGCGCCTGCCAGGCTTGACTCAAAATCGGCATTCAATAACCGGGATGACTCCCTGAACAGGATGTTATTAAAATCAATCACCTTTTTTGCACTTCGCCAATTGGTGTCCAGTGGAATTACCACGCTCCCAAACGGGGCAAGATCCTTTTCTATCCGGGTCGCAAGGAGGTTCCAGTCTCCGTTGCGCCACCTGTAGATGGATTGCTTAACATCACCCACGATGATATTCCGGTTACCTTCAGCCAGCGAATTCTCAATCAATGGTTTGAAATTATGCCACTGCAGCCGTGAAGTATCCTGAAATTCATCGAGCATAAAATTCCGGTAGACAGACCCCATCTTTTCATAAACAAACGGGGAGTCAATACCGGAAATTACTTTTTGTAGCAATTGTGACGAATCATTCAATAAAACGAGGTTTTTCTCTCTGGAAACCTCCTGAACTTTCATTGCAATATCGGTCAAAAGTCCAAAGGAGAAGAGATTTGCAAGAATTGCCTTTGCTGTATTGGCAATAATCCCTTCTGTTTTCATCAACTCAAGGGAAACCTTCAAAAGGGTGTTAAGTCCATTATGGTAAGCCCCCTCAATGCGTCTCTTCAATTCAGGGGAGTCGGTGGCTTTACACCAGGAATCCGGATTATCACAGGCATCAATGGTCCGGGGTCCGGGGATGGTGAGAACCCCACCGGCGAGTTTGATAAAGTGGTTGGCGAATGAGGATTTGCCATATTTAAACTGGTCAGTGGTCAACCCTTCGGCTGCTATCAGGGCAAGCCCCTGTTTCCCGATGTAAATAAGCTTTAGTTCATATTCACTCAACACCTTTTTTAACTGGTGGCTATATCGGGTAAGATAACTTTTATCGGTCAATTTCTTCAATAACGGCTCGCTGAACAGTTTAAATTCCTCCTTAAACAACTCCTTACCACGTCCGGTAAGCTCCTCCCTGAAATTCCAGTTTCGCCCTTCCCTGAGATTTTCATCCGCATATTCAATCATCCAGCTGCGCAGATCGGCATTTGTGTCAATTTCGAGGAAAAGCCGATCTACTGCCTCCTCGAGGACTAACTGCGCGTCGAGCTCGGTTCTGTATGAGGCATTAAGACGCATCTCGCGCGAAAAGGCCCTGATTACCCGCTGGAAAAAGCTGTCAATGGTACTAACCGAAAACCGTGAGTAATCGTGTAGGATCAATTTTAATATTTTGCCGGCAGTCTTGCGAATCTGATCCTCAGACTGCAAAAACTCCCCTTTAAGGTACTCCAGGTGCCCCGAGGGTTTTCCGGCAGCAAGCGATGACAGATCTTTCAGAATCCGGTCTTTCATCTCTGCCGTAGCTTTGTTCGTAAAGGTGACAGCCAGGATGTTTTTATAGGCAGCAGGACGCTGGAATACCATTTTCAGGTATTCACGTACAATCCGGAAGGTTTTTCCGGAACCGGCAGAGGCTTTATAGATTTCGAGGGAGGGCACTTAGATGAATGATATAATGAAATAATGAAATATAATTATGTGATTTTCATCTAGTTTGATAATTTAAACCTAACCCGTAAAATCCCGTTTTCGTTGGAGGTGGAGATTAATTGGAACAAACCGATTTCAGAGGTATTGCCAACATGCGGCCCGATACAGGGACAGGCATCGTAATCTCCCACGGTGACAATTCGGACCTGGTCGCCTGAATCTTCGGGTAACCGGCTGAGGTTGAATTTCTCAGAAGCAACTTCCATGGTCAGGAAATGCTCTTTAACTTCAAGGTTCCGGCTGATCACCTCATTTACTCGTTTGGCCACTAAAATTTCCTCATCCTTATCCAACGGACGGCTGAAATGGTAATCACACTTTGACTTCTTTTTCTCGATATGGCTCGAGAAGGATCGTTCGCAGCCAAACATTCGTACCATGGTCTGATTCAGAATATGTTCTGCAGTATGCATTTGCGGATCGTAACTCTTCATAACTAACTGAGATTTTTGTTAAAAGTAGAAAATTAACTGCACAATCATACAAACAAAACCAGTACCTCATGCAACAAAAATAGGTTAACTTCGTCCTTTACACAAAAATCAGATCAATTGGGAAATAAGTTTATCAATATTCATCAGGGTTTGCTCGATCGTTGCCTTCAGGGTGACCAAAGTGCACAGTTTGAGATCTACCGGCTCTATTACAAGTCGATGTACAACTCAAGCCTGAGGATTGTGGGTATACCTGAAGAGGCTGAAGATATCATGCAGGAGTCGTTTTTGGCTGCATTTCGCAAGCTAAAGTATTATAGCGGAGAGGTAAGCTTCGGGGCCTGGCTGAAGAAGATCGTGATTAATCGTTCGTTGGATGAGCTGAGAAGAAGGAAGGTTCTGTTTGAGGAACTTCATGCAGACCTTCCCGTTGTAGATGAACCGTATTCAGATGCTGATGCAGTTACGGTCGAAGCGATAAAATCGGCTATTAACTTATTATCTGATGGTTACAGGACTATTTTATCGTTGATTCTTCTGGAAGGCTATGATCATGAGGAGGTGAGTGAAATCCTGGGGATCAAAAATGTTACCTCGAGGACTCAATACTCCCGGGCACGTCAAAAACTCAGGGAGATCCTGGAAGAAAACCGAAAAAAGCAAATAAAGGAGGGGATCTATGGATATATTGGATAAAATAATCGTTGAAAGAGGCCACGAGTTTGAAGAGGAGCCGAATGAGGGTCATTTTGACCGTTTCGGGGAAAAGCTCAGGATGCAGAAAACAAAATCAAAAGCTCCGAAGATCTCCGCTTTTTTAAAGATTGCCGCAGTTTTGATCATAATCCTGCTGTCAGCGAATCTTGTGATCTATTTCACGAATCCAAAGAGCGATCCGAAAGGGGGCATAGCAATAAAAAGCGATTTAAATGAGGCCTCATTTTATTATACCAGTAAAATCAGTACTGGAATTCATGACCTGGAAAAAATGGCCGGAGAGGGAATCGGATCCCCAAAGGAGATCGTTCAGATCAAACATGAACTTTCTGAAATGGATAGCCTGTTTGTTAATCTCCAGCTGGAGTACAAGGCCAATCCCAATGATGAACGGATCATCAATGCGATGATCGAATATTATCAAACCAAGCTCGATATCGTGAATACTATAAAAACAGATTTGGAAAACGTAAAAAACTTAAAAAGTAAAAAACATGAAAACCATGAAATTTAGTTTCCTGTTCATACTGACAATCCTGTTGTCAATGAATGTGATGGGTGCCAGAATCTCCAAAAGGGTGTACAAAAATTATCCTGCAGACAAGGTTCAAAAGCTCGATATTAACAATAAATACGGGAACATCTACATTGAGAACAACCGTACTGATTCAGTTATCGTTTCTGCCGACATCTGGGTGGAGGGAAGCTCTGAAAAGGCACATCATTTACTGGACAACATCAATGTTACCGTGAACCTTAGCGGCTCCACAGTTGTGGCGGTAACCACCATTGAAAACATGAATAACGGAAATAACGAGTTCAGTATCGATTACCACATCTCAATTCCTGCTGATCGGGAATTAGCGGTTATCCAGAAATACGGCACAGTTAATATGAAAGATCTGACCGGAAAAGGAAATTTTGAAATCAAATACGGGGAGCTGAACGGGCAAAAACTGCTCTCGCCCGATCTTTCGCTGGATGTGGCGTACAGTAAAGTCAATATTGAAGCGGTCAAAGACCTTTCACTGGTATTGCATTATTCGAAGATCAAACTCGACAAGGGGAATAACCTGAAATTTGAAACCCGCTATTCGGGCATGAGTATTGAGCAATGCAATCAGCTAATTGCAGACTCGAAATATGACAACTACAGCATGGGGTTACTCAATACCTTGTTCTTAAATGCTATGTACACCGGTTTTTCAGCAGATAAGCTGACTACCAAACTCAATCTTGTGAACGGATACGGCGGTTTTACGATAAAAGCAATTCCTTCCGGGTTTGAAAGTATAACGGTTGAGAATAAGTATGCGGGGATTAAGCTGGGTATCGCTTCCGATGCATCGTACAAGTTGAACGGGCACGTCAAATACTGCAATCTTGACCATCCCAATGGCAAACTTAACAAGATGCAGGAAAACACGAGTTATGAAGTAAACGGGACAGTCGGCAATTCAGAAAATCCGGCATCCTCAGTGACCATTAACAGCAATTACGGGAATGTCAGCCTAATGCCGTGATCAAATGGATCGCTTTAAATTCTTAAAATACACTAACAAAAAGGCCGGGAATGTACCGGTCTTTTTGATTTTGTGAATTCGTATCTAACATTAAAAACCTTAAAATTTATAAGGTCTTGAATAAATTTAAGAAAAAATTGTCAATTAAGGAGTAGTTCTTAAATTTGGGAAAAAATGATTCCGATGAAGATTTGGACGAAATTTATTGTTTTACTGATAGTTGGGTTTTCGTACCTCTCTGCCATGTCTCAGGAAAAACCTTTTCATATTAAGGTAACCCTGGATGGGTTAAAAGAAACCAATATTTACCTGGCCAATTACTACGGGAATAAAATACTTCGGGTCGATTCCGCGCGGCTGGATAAATCCGGAAGTGCATTCTTTCAAAATAAGGAGAAACGCATCTCAGGACTCTATGTAATCTACCTGAATAAAGACAATTACTTTGATTTTCTGGTAGGCTCTGATCAGCAATTTTCGATCCGCACTTCATTTACGCCTCAGGCCAAAAGGCTATTTAAAGGAGCTGTTGAAACCGAAGTATTTCAGCAATATCAGGAATTCCTTTCTGTTCAGCGCAGCAAACAGCAAAAACTGCAAAAAGAGGTCGAAGTCCATAAAAACCATAAAGATTCAGTCAAAGTCATCAATATTGAAATAGACAAGCTGAATCATGAAATGGAGAATTACTGGGAAAGTACATCGGCAAAGTATCCCGGAACCTTTCTGGCTGATTTTCTCCGTACCATGATCTATGCCCGGCCCCCGGAGTTTGTGGCTCCTCCCAATGCCAAAAACCCCGATTCACTCAAATGGGTCAGCAATTATAATTTTATCAAAGATCATTACTGGGATAATTTCAATTTTGCACAGCCTGGACTGATCAGAACTCCGCTGATTGATGGGCGGTTGGACAACTATTTCAAAAATACACTGCTTCAGATACCTGATTCATTGATTAAACCGACCTTTGCCCTGATTGACAAGGCAAAAGCCAATGATGAGATGTTCCGTTACATCTCTCTGCAAAGGCTAAATGCAGCCATAACCTCCGAAGTAATGGGCATGGACAAGCTTTTTGTGGCTATAGCCGAACGCTATTTCCTCAACGGGAACGGTGCCTGGCTTGATACCATAGCGTTGACCAAGCTTAAAGATAAGGTGAGGGTGACGAAACCAAATCTGATCGGAAATCTGGCACCTGAATTAAAACTTCCTGATTCAGAGGGAAATTATTACAGCCTTCGCCAGATGAACTCAAAATATACCGTTCTTCTGTTTTGGGAACCCAATTGCAGCCATTGCAAGAAGGCTGTTCCGCAAATTTATAAGGATCTTTATCTCCCTTTAAAGGATAAAGGGGTCGATATTTTCGCCGTTTGTACCCAGAATAAAAAGGATGATTGGCTCAAAGCAATCATTGATTACAAGATTCTGGACTGGACCAATGTTTGGGACCCTACTGTTACCTCCAACTTCAGGTCGCTTTACGATGTTTACAGTACTCCGATCATCTACATCCTTGACCCAACCAAGCACATTATTGCCAAACGACTGGATGTGGAGTCATCGGTAAAGTTTTTGAATCATTTGCTGGAGAAGAACCAGAAATAAATGGAAATAGGTAGGAATAGGTAGGAATAATTCATTATTCCAATTCGGATAAGTGTTTCTTCAGTAATTTCCAGTTTGATTCACTCAGGATGGGCGTTTTTATGATCTTCCGGTTCCTGAAGCCTTTTATAATTTTACCGGCCCGTTCCTTTGAATCGGGATGGTTACTGATCCACTGAAGTTGAGTTGGAAAGTTTTTATCCTTATCAGATAGCCGAAAAAGGAAATTGGCAAAAGGCTCAGGATCAATTTCTGCATTCATTAAATATTCAACAGCCGTCATATCCGCTTCGCTTTCCAGTTTGCGGTCATAGGCAGAAGATGAAAGTTGTTTAAGCGCTTCCCGGATTGTCCCTGAACTGCCGTTTCCGGCCGAAGCCGAAATCAAAATTGAAAGTCCGAATTCCTTGACCAGTTTATTCATGATATGCTTTTTCTGCAAATGTGCCAGCTCATGGCATAAAACACCCGCCAGCTCAGATTCATTCCCGCATTCATTCACTAATCCCGAGAAGACAACAAGATGATTATCGGGAAGTGAAAAAGCATTTATATTCACTTTATGGAGCAAGTGAAATTTTATGGTAGCCCTATCGATCTGATTTTTAGTACAGATTTGGTCAAGAATTGAGTCTATAGGCAGTAAAATTGCAGGGGTGTTAATCTCCTTTTCGGAACTTTTCATCATGTCCCACAACATTTCACCAATTTTTACCTCCGTATTTTGGGTTGCTTTTTCAACTTTAAAGACAGACATCCAATTTATTCTTGACATCAGCAGCCAAAGCGTACCAACACAAAATACCAGGACCAGCAATTCAACTAACAATTTTCTCATATTAACCTGAAAATTAAATTGGTAAGCTCCCCAAAAAACCACCATTCCACATGTTTCCCTTTCCTGGTGGCAATGGCTGTATAAATGGTTCCGACAAATTCAGTCAGGTTTAGGATGAATACAGTAAGAAAATAGGCGATGTAATTGGAACTGATGTGCTCATCGCCAAAAATAATTGAGACGGTCCACCAGAATCCAAAGCTATTCAATGGCAGGATAATGAGCTGGGAGAGCAGCGCCTGGGTACAATGCCATTTAACGAAACCTGTACCCTTACGGTTGGCGACAAAAAAAACGGATGTTGCTATCAGATTGATGATTGGCAGCGGAAACCCTCCCATGATGGCAATCAGAGACATCAAATAGCTGTTGGATGCTTTTTCACATTCATGCTCATCCGGTAAATAATGAAATTCTTTCACTGAAATCATAACCCTTTTATGATATTCCAAATCCAATTCAACAAAACCAAGCCAATGAACAGCAGCATAGTCCATTTTCGTCTTAAAAGCTGTTCGGACTTTATATAAAGACGGTAGAGTGATTGCTTGCGGGCAAGGAGGTCAACCAAAATCCAAACCGGTGAAATCGCCATGATCACCATTAGGATTAACCCAAAAGGATTCCAGATTAACGCGCCAGTAAGGTCCCCGTGAAGAAGAGACAAAACAGACCTCGTTGATCCACAGGAAGGGCAGGGAATGCCGGTTATCTGCTTGAACAGGCAAATCCCAAGGACATCCTCATGGGTCACACTGCGGGCATAGGTGATGAAAAGCCATACATATCCCAGGAGACAAGCCGCTGACAAAAGTACATACAACCTGTTTCTGGTCATCCGAACTTAGTAAAGGTAAGGTTGGATCTTTTCCATATTTTTCTGACGTGTGGCACCCATGATCAAAAACCAATCAACCAGGGTCCAAATACCCAATCCACCACAGGTGAGTAATTTTCCAATTCCCAAGCCGGTATCTCCAATGATGAAACGGTCGACTCCAAAATGTCCCACTAAAATTGAAATCACCAGACTAATGGTAGGATCTTTTAGTTGTAAGGTAGAGATCATCGCCCATTTTGAATCATCAAGCGCCAAAAGCCGATCCCTGACACCTTGAATCTGATAACTTTCAAAATACTTTGCATTCGTCATAATAAACATGTCGACCCTTTGTGCTTCCATTTTTTTCACTTGTTTTAGTTGTCCTACTCGTTTGGCTTTTCGGTGACGCCCCGTTTTTGGTGGTATCTGACCTCCACGACTCTGGTTACCCGTTAAATTTTAACGATTTAACTATTAAACAAAATTATTAATTAAAACCAATTGGACCATGGAATTTCCCAATAATTTTATTCGAACCGGATGGGTTTATATTTTTCAAATTCATGAAAAGAGGTGTTGATCGGTGTCCAGGCCCATTTAATCATGTTTCCCGTATCGTAATCCAGCCGGTAGAAATTGGCGTTCCAAACGGTTCCGCTAACCGGTGGAACATTGGATAGCGGACTGAATAGCCGGAAAGGGAAAAACAGCTCTGCACTCCACGATTTAATTGAGCTCCCCGGTTCCTGAATACCTCCGTTAATGATGACTTTTTTAATTACCCGGTTACCATTCTCATAATGCCAGGGGGTCCATCCCTGAGCTCTCCCCTTGATGTTGGGAATGATTAATACCAGTTCTTTATCCAGCTGGTTAACTTCATACTCCAGATAAAGCGGAAAGATCGGATCGGGATGAAAAAAAACTTCAAAAACGTCACCGTTAAACAGATTATCAAAATCCTTGGCATATTTGGTGGTAATTCGCTGGTCATCCCCCTGAAATAACAAATAGATTCCCCTGGCCGAATAGAGGATTTTAAACCAGGTCTTATCCTCAGCACCTCCTGCATCAAGCTTAATCAGAGGATTCCATTCCGATTTATTCCACTCAGGACTACTCCCGTTACCGGTAAGTTTAAAGTCCGGAGATTTTCTGACGGTTAAAGGCTCCTTACTCCCTTGTTTTCCGGCAATTAAATTTTCCGCTGTGCCGGTGAAAAGCAATACTAATCCCAATATTAATACAACTATTCTATTCATTATCAATAATTTAAATCTTAATTAACTGAATTGAAAATCTGCAGGATAAAAACGGTGACGAAAACGGTCCAAATTTGACCATCCCTAGAATTTCTTAAACTCCTTATTTCTCTGCCGCATGTTTGCCTGTTTCACGTCCTTCCCATCCGCTTTTACCTTTGTCGATAAAAATTTCAGTTACAGTTTTGGAAACCCGGTCATCAACCTCCTCAACCAATTGTAACCGAAGCGGATTTGTAAGTTTTTTCTGCAGTTCGATCACGGGGGCGTAGGGTTTTTCACCTTTGGCAGTTTCATAAACGAGGTAAGCCCACTTCTCCGAAAAAACGTTTCCCTTCATTGCCGGTATCATCTGCTGCATATTTGAGGAGAGAAAGCTGAGTGATAATGCACGTGCCCAGTAAATCCATGGTCCCCCCGTAATATAAAAGAACGGGTTAAGTAACCTGGGTGAAGACTCCAGTCCTGCATTGGCATAACTTAATTGGATACCTGCAAAACCCACACCTGTCTTTTCATTATAGAAAGTGATCCATGGAACATCTGCCTCCATTTTCAAATCGGTAAGGTCCGGCATTTGGGTTATATCGTAATTGATCACTGAATCTCTCACGACGTCATACCAGGCGGCATGAGTAATCAGTTCCCGCTTTATGACAATTTCCCCGTTCCGGAGTGCAAGACAATTCACCGTTTGGTTGATTCTCAACACGGATGAACTGATGAAATAAGGCTTGCCGGGGTAAAACTCATACCTTACCGAGGCATCGACCTGCGGGATATCACGTAAATTCCCCCAGACTTCGCTTGAGGCCAAAGCAGGACCGGAAAACGATTTGACATTTTGTGGCGGCTTCCAGTCAGAAGTATGAGTCCAGGGAGTCGGAGGAGTATATATCTCAGGATTCCAGTGAATTGCACCATTGGTCTCTTTACGGTGATACAGCGGGAAATCCGGCCTCTTTTTTAATGCAATCTGATCAAGATGACCTGAATTAGGATGCAGAACTACTGAAATCTGATCATTATCGATTTGAAGTCCGGGGGCATCCCCTTGCATGCGAAGATCAGACAAATAGGTTTTGGCCATCGCATTTTCATTGTTGTAATAAACCAAAAAAACACGGCTGGATTTTGCCGGCACATCGGCAAGGAAAGCAAGCCGGGCAGTTACGGTCGGCAGCCAGATCGGTACCTGCCTTGTTGGTTTTCCATCCTTGTCGGGAGACAGGTCGTCCTCCTTTAGGTATTCCTGGATGTCATAAACCTGGCATGGGACCTCTGTCAGAAGGTGGGTCTGAGGATCAACCGCCACGACTCTTATTTCCCGCTTCAGATCTTTCAGCTCATCGGGATAAAAGGCAAGTACAACATCCACAGGTTCCGCTTTCCTCGCAATCCCTGCAGTTTCGCTTAATACAACGGACTTGTATCTGTTCCATGCAGGATCAAAGACCTGCGATTCAGTAGGGGCAGTGACTGACTTAACTGATGAGATTATCAGATCATTTTCAGAACTCTTTGCAGCTTTCTTCATCCGAACAGTTACCTTGACTTCATATTTGGCCCCCGGCACCCATTTAACCCATCCGATCACATAGGGATGGTTATAGACCGAATTGTCCTGCGAAAGTCCCGCCCCGGATGGAGGGCGATGGGTCAGTACAGGCTTATTCAAATCCTCCATGTCCGACTCTTTATGCAGATTGGTAAACCGGAGCGTCTTACCGTTAACAACCACCTCAACTTCCATAATTGATGGGTGGGGAAGCTCAAGTTCGGCCTTAAGGTAATAAAAGGGGATTGCAGGACATGGGTAACCAAGCTCCAGTTTGCTGATCTTCAGCTCATCCTTATTGGCACCGGAAATATTCAGTGCACTTACCAGGAGAAATAAAAATGTGAGGCTTCTTAAAAGATCCTTGCTCTTCATCTGAATTTTCAATTATATTTATACTTAGTCGTTCTATCTTACGGTAATCAGGTTTCTTTTTCTCAATTCTTTTACCCCATTTTCCCATGGACCGCCCATTCCCCACATGTAATATGAAAAATACATGGTGCTTTTTTGGGTAATCGGTACCCATGGTTGAAATTCGGTATAATAATAATGGGCATCGCCGTTACTCGGATGGTTCATCCACATATGCAGGAATAATGGCTGACTTACCGGATAAGCACCTACAAAAGTGATGTCCTCCTTTTCATCATACCCCGCATTCCACCCCTCCTTCAGGGTAAACAGGTGTCCATAATACCTTTCCGGCTTCATCCGGTATTGTTGCAAACCATCAACAGAGGGCACCGTAAACACATCCTCGGTTCCATGGGAAGCACCCAGCTCGAGAATAGGCTGCGGTCCGATCACATTTGCTTCAGGGTTCTTAAAGGTCAATGCAAACCTGATTTCAAGCAGAGGGGAATTGCCATACAGGGTGAAAATCTTCTCAATTTTATTTCCGAAATAATCGGCAATCATTTTTACCTGGACATAATCCCCATGATCCTGAACCAATGTGGCATCATAAACCTTGTGAGTTTCCATACTGGCCTGACCAAGAAAATCTTCAAATCCTCCAAACGGATAATACCCCTTTTCCCTGAAAGGGCGCCGGTCATCAATTGATTTTTCGGGCCAAAGTTTGAAAAGCAGATTATCCTTCCTGCTTTTTACAATATATTCGATCACCCTTGCACCTGTTGTGAGCAAGGTAACCTGGACACTGTCGTTTTCGAGCCGGTACTCATTGACTCCATCGCTGTTCAGATCAATTGCATATGCGCGGGCGACCCCTTCGGCTTTGCCCACACCCAGCTGACTGCTTGTGGTTACTCCAAGGGCAGTAACTTTTACGGTATAATCGCCTACCGGGATTTTCAAATCGAATTGCATATCCTGAAATTTGCCCAAACCTGCCGTGTTATTTTGGGAAGTCGTCAGGATTGCTTTACCTGGCTTATCTTTGGCAAATACCTGAACCTGAACGGGAAAAGGTTTTTCACTTGAAAAATTATGAATACTGACCGGATATTTCACAGTTGGGGCATGACCATAAAGAAGCTGGTGCACAGATATTGCAGGTGGCATATCCAGGATGGCCATGGTGTATTTTTTCTTATCCCCCCAGTTAAACCCGGCAACTATAGGGTTGGTAGTACCCATTCCATTTGCCAGCGGACGGATCCTGATCAGAATGGTCCTTGAGCTATTTGCAGGCAAAGTGAGGGAAGAGGGATATGTTTCATCCGCTGTTACTTCAGGAGGAAGCTGAAGATTCAGCGTTCCGGAGACTGTGTGCGGGTAAGTATTTGAAACGGTAATCCGAAGGTTATAATCCTGAACTTCAGCCTGAAGGTCTATCCGGTCGCCAAAATAATCTTCCAGAAAAACACGGTCAAGAAGCAAAAGCTCCAAAGCATTCCGGTACGACGCCGGGCCCATCATCTTCCCCTGACCCAAAACAGCCACCTCGCGACGATCCATAATAGCCTGCCACATCAGGTCACGGGTTAATTTCTCTCCCTTTTTAATAAACAGGACCATGCTTGGGATCAGGTCGCCTTCCATCGAGCCGGTAGCCGAGATAAAAGGGACATTTTCGTTATCAATCTGTTTTTTATTCCCCTCAATGGCAATATAGCCGTCGTAATGATAGGGGTCACTTTCCGCATCAAATACCGGCCGGAAAACATATCCGTTTTTGTTATGGGCAAAATCTATCCACGATTGTTTGGTAACCATATCCTGCACCTGAATACCCTTGTAGTCCTGGCATCCAAAGATGGGTGAAAACCCGACGTCGGCAACCACAGGCAGATTTGCCTTTTTCACCCATCCGGCCAATTCATCCTTCATCCAGAAATCCATATATCCGCTGAAAACAAACCACGAGTTTCCTTCGTTCATCCCTTTGCCGATTACTTCCAGCGGGTGCCCCTGTCCACAGGTCACGCTCTTTAATAGCGTTTCTGCTCCAAACATTCCTTTGCGCAAATCAAATTCAGCAAGAATCCTCCGGGTGTTTTCAAGCAATACCCTAACCTTTGAAAGGGCTTCAGGAACAGTGGATTCAACCACAAAAACCTTTTTTGCACCGTTTTCAAGAATAAATGCATTTACTTCCCTGAAATTTACAGCTCCAAACTGGTAGCTCTTGAGCTGTTGTTTCGACAAACTGTCTGGGACGAATTTTGAAATCAGTTTTTTCCCTGCATCCGATCCGGGATCAGTGAATACCAGCACATTTCCAGAACCTACAGACTCCTCAAGTTCTTTTACAGAAGGAGCCTCAAGAATTTTATAGTCAGATGAAAATAAGCCGCTTACAAACCCCTCCTGAACCGAAAGTCCGGGAATCTGCAAATCATCAGCGAGGTCAATCTTACTTTGCGCTATGGTTTTCCGAACATTTGGAAGACTCATCTTAAACAAATTGCCGTATCTGATCCACTCCTTGAAATCATTATGCCAGTAATTCGTATAGCCATTAAATTGCACCTCATTCCTCACCTCATTGGCTATAGGATCAAAGGTACCTTTGAATGAATAATCATCTAATTGCTGGGCATTGGTAGTCCCGGCTAGTAAGGATAAAATCAGCATCAATATGAAAACTGAACTTCTAAAGGACAATATATCCTTCCAAATTACTGATTTGCAATAGCTAACACTGCAGAGGCCTGCAAGTTTAAAATGGTCTTTGTCCAGGGAAGGTTTTGGGGAACTTAAGTTTTCCATAATTAACAGATTTTTGGTTTGAAGCATTCAGCAGCAGAAGGATTATCAGATTGACTATTCAGATCTGAGAAGATAAAATTAATAAAAAAATCAACTTTAAGAGGATTGGTAAAAAAATACCCGATTAGGCAGCTAACCAATGGATGGGTCCAAATTATTTCTATTTTTGCATCATAAACTGGATTTTGGGTGTAGTTTCAGTGTTAAATTCAAATATTCACATTCAATAATCTGATGGAATAGAAATGGTTAGAATATCACTGACAAATAAAAATCATAATTTACAACCCTCACCATTCCATCTGGACCTTTAAAAAAAAATTACTATTAAATGAAACATAAGGTTATGAAAGTATTCAAATTCGGAGGAACTTCAGTTGGATCAGTTGAAACGATGAGGACAGTGATGAACCTGATTGCTGATGGAGAACAAAAACTGATTGTTTTATCCGCCATGTCAGGAACTACCAATAGCCTGGTCGAAATATCTGATTACCTCTCAAAAAAGAATAAAGAGTCCGCATTAGGGGTAATCAGTGCCCTGGAAAAAAAATATTACAATGTCGTTTTTGATCTGTACCAGACCAAAGAGATGAAGGATCAGGGAAAAAAGATACTCGAAGAGCGGTTCGAAGTGATCAAATCCTACACTTCCGGAGTTTTCCCGGAGGAAGGTGCACGTGCCTTACTTGCCCAGGGAGAGTTAATTTCAACAGCTCTTTTCACTTTGCTGATGCAGGAATCAGGTTATAATGCCTTGTTACTCCCGGCGCTCGATTTCATGAAAATCGACGGCGACAAGATGCCTGACAGCTATTTTATCAGGGAAAAACTGAATAACCTGCTGAAAACACTTCCAAAAGCTGATTATTATATCACCCAGGGTTTTATTTGCCGCAATCAAGAGGGAGAAATCGATAATCTGCAACGCGGAGGATCAGATTATACCGCAACACTCATCGGGGCGGCTATCAATAGCGAAGAGGTCCAGATATGGACTGACATTGATGGTTTTCACAACAATGACCCCCGGTTTGTTGAAAATACGAAGAAGGTTGACACCCTCTCTTTCAATGAAGCGTCGGAGCTTGCCTATTTTGGGGCAAAAATTCTTCATCCCCAAACCGTTTTGCCTGCCATGATGAATGATATCCCGGTACGGTTAAAGAACACGATGAATCCGCCAGACCCGGGAACACTCATAACTTCAGAAAGCCAGACCACAGGCATTAAAGCAGTAGCTGCAAAAGACGGAATTACTGCCATCAAAATAAGATCAGGCCGGATGCTTAATGCCTATGGTTTCATTAAAAATATTTTTGAGATTTTCGAGTTCTTCAAGACTTCAATCGACATGATTACAACTTCAGAAGTAGCTGTTTCAGTGACAATTGACGACTCGAAGCACCTTGATGAAATCGTGGCAGAACTGAAAGAATACGGGAACGTTGAAATAGACCGTAACCAGACAATTGTTTGTATCGTTGGCAATATGATTGCTGAGGAGAAGGGGTTTGCAGCCAAGGTATTTACCTCCTTGCAGGATATCCCAATCCGGATGATCTCCTATGGTGGAAGCCGCCATAATATTTCAGTCCTGGTAAGTACAAATGACAAAAAGGCTACGCTTCAGGCTTTAAGCTCCAGGCTGCTGAATTCGTAGGCTATTGGGCTGTTAGGCTGTAGCCTTTTAGGATAATCTAGGTTACAAAAAATGTAATTTCCTCCAGGTTATTCAGAACCTTTGCACCTGTATTCAGCAGGCGTATTTTGGATTGGTGTCCATTTGCAATGAGGATACAATGGCACCCGATCGCTTGTGCTACTTCGTAATCGTGGATAGTATCTCCAATTAACAGTGTCAATTCAGGGTTTAGTCCCCTTTTGGCGATAAGATTTCTTCCGTTTTCGACCTTCGAGGTTGCAAAGTGGTGGTCTAATCCGCAAATTTCGTCGAAAAAAGGGGTGATTTTATTATCGGATATGGTTTTCTCAAGCTGTTGCTGCTCCATTGCCGAAAGGATAAATTGTCGGCATCCGAGATGCTTTAACCAACGCAGTACCGGGAGTGCTTCCTGGTGAAGTCCACATGACTGAACGGCTTTATTGTAGCGTGTAATGTATTGAAATGCCGGTATATCAAAGGGCTCATTTTTAAGATCAAATCCTATCTGCTCATAGTAATCACGGACCGGGAAGGTAAACACCTCCAAATAACGGGCGTGTGTAATTGGCTTAAGTGCCCTATCCTCCAGCATTTGATTGATAATTGCCACCGCAATATCCACATCACTGAGCAGGGTACCATTCCAATCCCAGATGATCGATTCAAATTTCAATCCGGCTTTTCCTCCTTGCAGTTTTCGAAACTATGAACCGGAGTGGCATACATCTTCAGCCACAACTGCATCGCTTCCTCACGGTCTTCATCTACCAGTTTCAGCCGCTGGTGTGTAAGTTCTATAAATGATTTTTGCTCTTTCAGGGTATATTGATCAATATATTTATTGCAATTATAATACATGTCGTAAGCAATATAGTTATTCGGGTAGAGTCGGTAGTTATTATAAATCTGAAGATCAATATAATCCGCGAGTCTTTTTAACCGGTCATTAATATTTCCCTCTTTGGAAAGACTTTTAAGTTCATTTTTTTTGATTGGAGATCCAAACTGAATATGAACCCTCCCTTTCTGATTTTTTAATCCGCTTACCATACTCAGCAAATCATCCTTTTCCGTTTTCCGGAAGTCGGGATCTGCCTGCCGTTTTAAAAGCTCAGCAACTTTCTCATTGCCGCAAGGTTCAATTTCGTAGGAAATAGCCATAGGGACGATTGTCAACGCCTGAAATCCGCGAACAAATTTTCTTGGGTTTGACATATTCAACATTTTCAGCAGGGCAGGTGATGTCTGATCCAAACCATCTTTTGAACGCCCTTCTCGTTGAGCGATCCATATTGAATTTCCGTTAGTGATAACAGTTTGTCTGATATATTCTGAGAGAATATGTGAAGATTTCAACATCTGTCTCACAGGGATATTCCGTTTGACGATAAAGGATCGGTTCACCCTGGAAACATCCTCGATCCAGGGATAGATCAGCAAATTACTTCCGATGGCAATTTCAGTGGGTTTAAAGCCAAACTTATAAATTTCAACATTTAACAAGGCAGAATCAAGAACAATATCCCGATGGTTCGAGATAAACAGATAGCTTTTATCCTTCTCCAGATTTTCAAGACCCCCGACTGTCAGTTCACAAATACTCGATTTGATTATATTTTCAAGGAATGGGACCATAAATGTGAGCTGGAAAGACTCGACATTCTGAGTATTAACCATTGCTTCTTTTATCTCCTGAATTTTAGATTCATCAACAAAAAGATTTTTAAGAACCCTTTCAAAAACCGGATCAACCAATAATCTATCCATGATTTCAGGTACCTCCTCATCGCGGTAAGGTCTGATTTCATCGAAATCGCTCGGAGCCAACATATTTTAGTAATTTTTGGATGTTTAGTAGTGAAAACAAATGTACAAAAATAGCCGTTCAGATGAATATCTTTTAAAAAAAGATAAAAATGACTAAAAAAAACTACTAACTACCTGATTTAATACGAGATTAAAATCCCACCACTCCGCTGCTAAAATCGCCAGTTAAGCAATCCCCTGAGTTCTGTTCTCTGATTTCCGGCTGTGATATCATTTCCTGATCCCCAGGAGGATTCTCCATTGTGAATGGTACAGCCCATTTTCAGATAAGCAGTTATCCGGGGTGAAGGGCACCATCTCAGATTGAGATAAATCCTTTGCCCGTTACCGTGAAACTCGGGGATCGAAAAAGTGTACAGCAAATCGTTTTCGTAGCAATATATGCGTGAATTATAACTTTTCGTATTGAACCATGCATACCTGACCCAGATTTTAAATTTTAAGGTTGGCTCATAAACCATATCCTGAAATACCAGGAATCCGTTTTCGTCATCTTTGGCAAAATTGTAACCTGCATATTCGAACCTGGTGCGCAGTGACAGTCGTTTGCTAAGATTATAATCAGTTTGAATTCTCAGCCTGGTTGTCTTTTGGTCATAATCTGAGGCTATTCCTTTAGAACCAGTCACTTTCTGAGGTTTTGATTCATACTTTCCCTTCATGCTAACAGAAAATTTTCTCGAACAGGCAATATCAACCTGTGCCAGGTAATCAATGCCACTTGAAGGGGCCATTGTATTATAGGTCAGCCAGGGGAAATGGTAGATATCTACATATCCAAAGATTTTTACTTTTGGAACCGGAGAAGCTAATACACCCGTGTAAAAACCGGTCTCATTGCAATTTCCTGAACTTTCGGAAAGTGAACTTCCATATAAAGCATGGAATCCGGGATCAAATGAACGAAAATAGGCTGACAAGCTTAACTGTGGATGGGCATGCCAAATCAATCCCTGAACCGCACCGGCCTTGCCGTTTCGCGACAAACCTGCTTCACCAAAAAGTTGGAGGTGAGACAATGCCAGTTGATAATCGATACCCAGGTTACTATTTTTACTGCCCGAAAAGCTTTTTGCCTTATAAAGTGAAGTCCCTGCATTCATAGGCAGATCAAATTGCTGTACCACCATCAATCCACCGACCCGAATCTTATTAAATTTGAGTTCACCATAACCGCCGGCAACTTGTTCATTGACACTTTTTTCATCCTCAATTTCGGACAAAGTACGGTGATAACCGGAAGTCTGAAGTGAAGTAAATGAAGAGCTGCCTGTCACCGGGTCCTTAATAATATTTGCATCCCGGTTCTTATTTGAATAAAACAAGACCAGTTTAAATGGTCCGCTGCCCAGAATTGCAGAGATTCCCCTGAAGAAGCGATTTTCATCGGTTGAAGTATAGGGTCGGAGTGTCTGACCAAATTTCAAAATTCCCAGCGTATTGGCCGATTTGCCCAACCCCGCACCGGCTCCGAAACTCACCCCTTGCCCTGCTCTAAACAGAAAATCGCCAATGGTAACCTGATGAACAAATCCCTTCCATTTACAGGATAGGAAGCCTGAATAATAATCAAATCCCCATTTATTGCTTCCGTTGAAAAATTGCTCTCCTGCATCATTATCGGTAATTAAACCAAGCTCAACTTTTTCCGGTATCTCAAGGTGGAACCGGTTATATAAGGAAACCGGTAACCCGGGATAGGCTGCCGCTTTACCTTCAGATGTTGAACGGTAACCCCTGGCAAGAGGAAATGAAAACTTAACTCTGGAAATCAGGTTTTCACGCAACTTCCCGCGTGCTTTAAACACCGAATCGGATGGCAATTCAAAAGTGACAAATGGAGTCAGGGAATTCACAATTTCGGGTGTAAAGCCCTCTACTGCTGTCAATTCATAAAGAGAAACAAAAAATCCGTATTTCTTGCGGTAATTGATTACATTCTGAATCTGGTTAAAATCCAATAAATTCAGTTTCGTCAACTCATCTTCTGTTGCCAGATTGACATTAACCGGATTTTCCGCATTAGTTGTCAAATCTTCAAGCAGAGTTGAATTGTCTATATCGACATCTTCCGATCCGGCAATTGATTCAATAACCTGTTCCATCTGCTTCTCTTTAAGCTCTTCTTTGATCTGAGAATAAGTCCTTAATGGAAATAACAGGGCCGATAGAAGCATGAATTTAATCATCCGGTTCATAGTCAAAGATTTAAAGTGAGTGAAAAGGATGGAGTATAACCCAATGTTTCATGATGCATCATTGCAAAATCAATCGTGATAACATTCCACTTATAGCCAATACCCACTGAGTGGTGAACTGGTTCACCTGAAATTCCGCACCGAAGGAAAAAATGATCAGAAAACTGATATTCAATACCCAGGCTGATATTAAGCCGGGTATTCACTGAATATTCAGCTGCATTTGAAATAAGGAGGTGGTCTGAGGGTTTGAAAACCACCCCGGCAACAGCAATAAAGGGGAGATGGGAAATAAAATTCAGCGATTCAATGGAAGCATTGGATGGGTTAAAAATATGGAGCCCGAAACTCAGGTTTTGTTTCGGTTGATAGAGCAGGCCAAATTCAATAAAAAATGTCCCCCGGCTTCTCCCCTGCTCCGGAAAATCAATCATGAAATAGTCAAACTGAAGGCCCACAGAGATTTTTTCGTCAAAATTTCTGGCCATTGCCAGCCCCAAACGGGTTTCATGATAATCCAAAAACCCTTTCTGCTGTATTCCAAATCCAAAGTTGGAGAGTGCGGTTGGAACCACAACTGCAAGTGCCTTATCCGCATAACCATCAATCAGGAATGGCTGGCGATAATCGATTGCAGCAGACAACCCCTTAATCTTTGCGAGGGCAGCCTGGTTATGAAAAACCGAAAAAGTTGAAATAAGGGCTACTGAGGCATTCCCAAGAGAAACTTCTCGCGCACCAACCAGATTTTCAGTGCCGATTGAATAACCCTTCAAAAAAGGTATAAAAATTATTACCAGGGTCAGAAGAGCCGATTTTATCTGAGCTTGCTCCATCCGGTTCGGGTGGTCAAACTAAAAATCTCCCGGATTAATGATTTTCTTAAAAAATTCTTCAATAAACAAAGGAGGAGGTTATCATTTGATCACCTCCTCTAATTTACAGAAAATAAAATTTAAATTCAGGTTTTCAATTCGTTTTATAAGGAAATTTAACTTTTGATAATTCTGCATTTGCCTCCACAATTTTGGCTTTTAGGTTCTCCTTAAATTCGATAAGCCTATTCATCAGCTGTTCATCGCCTGAGGCAATAATCTGAGCAGCCAGAATTGCGGCATTTCCTGAACCATTTAAAGCAACAGTTGCAACAGGGATGCCGGGAGGCATCTGGAGAATTGCAAGAATTGAATCCCATCCGTCCAGACTTGCCTTGATTGGAACCCCGATTACCGGCAGCGGAGTCATCGCTGCAATAACCCCAGGCAAATGGGCTGCCATTCCCGCAGCTGCGATAATTACCTTAATTCCGCGCCCATGAGCACCTTTGGCAAATTTTTCAACCGCTTCAGGAGTACGATGAGCCGATAAGGCATTGATTTCAAAAGGGATCTCAAAATCATTGAGTATCCTGGCCGCACCTTCCATCACCGGAAGATCCGAGGTGCTTCCCATAATTATACTTACTAGTGGCTCCATTTTTTATTGATAAATATTCTTTTAAATTGAATTTCTTATTCTTATTTTTACGACACAAAATTAAGCTTTTTTATACAACAGGAATCAATAGACCGATCATCCGCGGTTATTTTTGGATGCGGGAAAAAAGAATCCCTATCTTTGTACGCATAATTCAGGCCTCTTTTAGGTTGTTTGCATTATAATTATTTCAATATTAGCACCTTGTGGAATTTTCCAGGCGGTCTTGGATAAAAGAGAGATAAATGAAACGCATTAAGGTTTGGGATAAAGAGTTTGAGATCTCTTTGAATTATTCCGATATTCAACATGCTATCAAGCAGATAGCTAAAAAAATGAAGGTTGACCTCAAAGGAAAGGAGACCCTTTTTATTTGCATCCTGAATGGAGCATTTATGTTTGCAGCTGAATTAATGAAGCAGGTTGAATTAAACGATTCCGAAATCTCTTTTTTAAAACTCTCCTCTTATTCCGGAATCGGTTCAACGGGTGATGTCACAGAGTTGATCGGAGTAAATGAAGCAATTGCAAATCGGACCATCGTGATTCTGGAAGATATTGTGGATACAGGACAAACGGTTAAAAAGGTTTATGATCAGCTCATCAGAAAAGGAGCCATGGAGGTAAAGATTGCCACATTGCTTTTCAAACCCGACGCGTTAAAAGTGAATATTAACATAGATTACACAGGCATCGTAATTCCGAATGATTTTATTGTCGGCTTCGGTCTTGATTATAACCGGAGAGGACGAAATTTGAAGGACATTTACACACTTGTCAAAAAATAATTCAAGAATTAATTCCTATTTAAATGATTAATTTAGTGCTGTTTGGCCCTCCTGGGGCTGGCAAAGGTACTCAGGCTGTTCTTTTAGCCGAAACGTTCAATTTAATACACCTTTCAACGGGAGATCTTTTAAGGCATGAAATCGCTGAAAAAACTGATCTTGGCCGCTTAGCTGCAGAACTGATAGACAAGGGTGAGTTAGTACCTGATGAGATTGTGATTTCCATGATCGAATCAAGACTGAAAAAACCGAGATCTACCGTTGGCTTTATTTTCGACGGTTTTCCACGAACTGTAGCGCAGGCTCAGGCTCTCGACAGACTCCTGACCAAACACCATTCAAAGGTTTCGGTAATGCTTTGTCTAGCAGTGGATAAAGCTGAGCTCATAAACCGTCTGCTCAAGCGAGGCCTGACCTCCGGCAGGTGTGATGATCTCGAAGCGGCCACCATAGAACACCGGATTGATGTTTATAATGAAAAAACGGCCCCAATCATCAAATACTATGAGAGCCAGGGTAAATATTATCCTATTCAGGGTGTCGGAACTATCGAAGAGATCTCTGAAAATCTAAAACAGGCCGTGATGAGAATGAGCTCTAAACCAATCTCTGCTGTAAATCAATAGGCCGGTTTCAACATCCATTTTAGTGAGATGACTATCCCACCTCATTGGTTCGAGTGACACTTATTTTATATATCGATTTAAGAGCGTACTTTTGCTGTTCTATTTAAGATTTTTAAAATGGATTCGAATTTTGTCGATTATGTAAGAATAATGTGTCGTTCCGGCCATGGAGGTCCAGGCTCAAGGCACTTCAGGCGTGAAAAATTCTCGCCTAAAGGGGGTCCTGATGGCGGTGACGGTGGACGCGGCGGGCACATTATCCTTCGCGGGAATAAGCAAATGTGGACACTGCTTCACCTGAAATACCGGAAACACATCATTGCGGAATATGGTGGCTCCGGCGGAAAATCACGCAGTACCGGGAAGGACGGGGAAGATATTTATCTGGATGTTCCCCTTGGAACCATTGCCAAGGATGCTGAGACCGGAGAAGTTCTCTTCGAGATCAATAATGACGGAGAAACAGCTATTCTGGCAAAAGGAGGGCGCGGAGGATTAGGTAATACCAACTTTAAATCTGCCACGATGCAGACTCCCCGCTTTGCCCAGCCAGGCGAGGATTTTGAAGAAGGCTGGAAGATACTTGAACTTAAGATCCTGGCAGATGTTGGTTTGGTTGGATTTCCCAATGCAGGAAAATCAACTTTACTTTCAAAAGTTTCCGCTGCAAAACCCGAAATAGCCGATTATCCATTTACTACTCTCGTACCAAATCTGGGCATTGTCAGCTATCGTGATAATCAATCATTTATCATGGCCGATATCCCCGGAATCATCGAAGGGGCACATGAGGGGAAGGGATTGGGTTTAAGATTCCTGCGTCATATTGAAAGAAATTCAATTCTGCTATTTTTGATACCGGCAGACAGCCCCAACCATTATAACGAATATCAGATTCTTTTAAACGAGCTGAATCAGTTCAACCCAGATCTCCTTGATAAACAACGGATTGTCGCCATCTCAAAATGTGATCTGCTGGATCAGGACTTAACGAATGATATTTCAAAAGAGATGAAGGATATTCCGCATATGTTTTTCTCATCCTTCGCAGAGCGGGGATTAATTGAATTGAAGGATAGGATCTGGAGATCTCTTAATAGCTAAATATCATGCAACGATGGAATTCTTTAATCTGTTAAAAAGTTGGGACAGAGCACTTTTCCTTTATTTAAATGGTTTTCACAGTCCTTTATGGGACTACACCATGACTTTATTTACACTGACCACTACCTGGTTGCTGTTTTACGGATTAATCTTCTTCATCGTTGGAAAAAAGTACGATAAAAAATCGTTGTTTATTTTTGTGTCGCTTACTTTACTGATTCTTTGTTCTGATCAGCTTGCCGGTTTACTGAAACATACCATTCAACGGTTACGTCCATCCAATGATCCGGCTGTCAGCCCTTTCACCCACGTCTTTTTCAACAAAGGGGGAGAATTCGGGTTTGTTTCTGCCCACGCGGCAAATCTCTTTGCTTTTGCAACCTTTTCGATCCGTTTGTTTAAGAACGCCCGGTATTCGTGGTTCATCCTGATCTGGGCTTCAATAATTGTTTACAGCCGGATATACCTTGGGCTGCACTATCCCGGTGACATATTAGGTGGAATAGTTTTAGGGGTAGTGGTTGGAACCCTCATTTATAAATTATTAAAATACAGTGAATCGAAATTAAGTCGTGTTAATCTGTTTGCCAGAAATCCATTAAAAGACAGGGAAGCTGACCTAATAATAGTAACGGGACTCTTCATTATGATCATGTGTATTGGGATTATTGCCATATTGCTTCAGAATGGACTAATCGCCAATTAAAATAGGCAAGGTAGCAGAATATATCCGGCGTTCATAAAGCATTTCAGATTTTTTAACGGCCTCTCCCAGAGGATTATGACCCCTGATAACGATTACCCACGAATCAGCGTAAAATCTTCTTCACTGGTTCGCTTTTCTTCTCAAGTGGTCCCCGCTTATAAATAATCAGTCCATTCAGAAAATTACGTAAGAGTTGGTCACCACATGGTTTAAAATTTGGGTGATCCTCTGCCCGGAAGATTGCCCCTAACTCACTTTCGGTGATCTTAAAATCAACCAGTTTAAGGATGGCTATGATGTCCGTATTTTTCAGGCTAAGGGCAACGCGTAGCTTTTTTAAGATATCGTTATTGTTCATCGGTCAAATCGATTGAGTGATTAAAATGGGAATCAACTGAAGGTACCGTAAAAAAATCCCGGAGTTCAGATCGGGAAATATTACGGACCATCCTGTGCAAATTTACGAAAAGATGCAAAAAAGCCACCCTTTTTGAGGATGGCTTTCAAATGTAGTATCAATAACCCGCTTATCTTGTGAAAAGCAACTCGCGATATTTTGGTAAAGGCCAGTACTCATTATCAACAACCTCTTCAAGTTTGTCGATATGATAACGAATCGTACTGAGATAAGGGCGAACCGTTAAATCATAAGCATACGCCTTGTCTTTGCTATGTTCAATCAGGTTGGCAGCTTTGCGGGCCTCTCTCATCTCTTTAACCTGTGCTTTGATCGTAGAGATATGCCCTGAAATCTTCCGGATCAGGTCAAGACGTGCACCGGCCAGCTCTTTAAATTCCTCATCGGAGAAGATCTCTTTGAGTCCTTTCACATTGTCGAGTAATGAGGTCTGGTATGAAATTGCCGTAGGAACGATATGATTAATTGCAATATCACCAAGCACACGTGATTCTATCTGAATTTTTTTGGTGAATTTCTCCAATTCAACTTCAACGCGTGCTTCGATTTCAATCGGGTTAAAGATACCCAGCGTTTCAAAGAGTTTGCGGGATTTAACCGAAAGGTATGCCTCAAGTGCCTCAGGGACATTCTTGATATTGGTTAAGCCACGTCGTTCAGCTTCTTCTGCCCATTCCTGACTATACCCGTTACCATCGAAACGAACTGGTTTACATTCAATAATATATTTCTTAAGCACCTGAAAGATAGCTTCATCTTTCTTGATGTCCTTTTCAATCAATGCATCAACATCTTTCTTGAACTGAATTAACTGATTGGCAACCACTGAGTTCAGAGCGATCATGGCCGAAGCACAGTTTGCAGAAGAACCAACAGCGCGGAACTCAAACCTGTTTCCGGTAAAGGCGAAAGGTGAAGTGCGGTTACGATCCGTATTGTCGAGCAGAATTTCAGGAATACGTCCAATATTCAGTTTCAATGAAGTTTTTTCATCCGGAGTCATTTTGCGATCGTTGACATTCTCTTCGAGCAAATCAAGCATTCTGTTGACTTCTGTTCCAAGGAATGATGAAATAATTGCAGGAGGTGCTTCATTAGCGCCTAAACGGTGAGCATTGCTTGCCGAAACAATTGATGCACGTAATAAATCCTGATTATCGTAAACTGCTTTCATTGTGTTTACAATATAGGTCAGGAACTGAAGGTTTGATTTTGGGTTCTTCCCCGGAGAATAAAGGTTTACACCGGTATTGGTAGAAAGTGACCAGTTATTGTGTTTACCTGAACCGTTGATCCCGGCAAATGGCTTTTCGTGTAACAGGACACAGAATCCGTGATGACGGGCTATTTTAGCCATCAGGTCCATAATCAGCTGATTATGGTCGTTTGCAAGATTCACCTCTTCGAAAATCGGAGCTAATTCAAACTGGTTGGGAGCAACTTCATTGTGACGCGTCTTGCAAGGAATACCAAGTTTATATGCCTCATTTTCAAGATCCTGCATAAACATAGCCACTCTTTCAGGAATTGATCCGAAATAGTGGTCTTCAAGTTGCTGATCTTTTGCAGAGGAGTGTCCCATCAAAGTCCGGCCTGTAAGAATAAGGTCAGGACGTGCAAAATATAAAGCCTCATCAACCAGGAAATATTCCTGTTCCCATCCGAGGTTGGCCTGAACCTGGGTCACATTTTTGTCAAAATACTGACATACATCAACAGCCGCTTTGTCAACAGCATTTAAAGCTTTTAACAGAGGCGCTTTATAGTCAAGGGCTTCACCTGTATAGGAAATGAATACAGTTGGGATAGAAAGTGTTGTTCCTACAATAAATGCAGGAGAAGAAACGTCCCATGCCGTATAACCACGGGCTTCGAACGTATTACGAATACCTCCGCTCGGGAAAGAAGAAGCATCAGGCTCCTGCTGAGCAAGAAGTTTACCGGAGAAGCTCTCAACTACTCCACCAAGTTCTGAATGATCGATAAATGCATCATGCTTTTCAGCTGTGCCGTCGGTCAAAGGATGAAACCAGTGAGTGTAATGTGTTGCCCCGTTTTCCATTGCCCAGGCCTTCATCCCGATCGCTACCTGATCAGCAATCTTCCGGTCAATGGTGGTCCCATTGTCGATCGCATCGATAATCCCTTTAAACGATTCCTTGGATAAATACTTTTTCATTTTAGGTCGGTCAAAAACCAACATCCCGTAATAATCAGATGTAAGGTTCTCCTCCCTTTTTACTGCAACTGGTTTTCTGGAACTAAGAACTTCAAGAGCTTTAAATCTTAATGTAGCCATAATTATTGATATTAAACGATTAAAATACTTTTCTGAAATTTTCAGCTAAAATACACTTTTTACAAATACACCCCCATTTTTCAATGCAAATTTTTAAAAATTCACAATATTTTAACATTAATTGCCTAAAATCAGCGATTTTCATTCATTTTGTCTGATTTATTTCTTCTCCTGCCTGATCAAAGGTTACCATTCAAACAGAAATTATACTCCGAATATGTTCAGCCAATTACTTTTGACTGAAAATGGTGATAAAATCGAATTACAGTTCTTATCCCGTTATAAAAATTCTCCAATGAGAAATTCTCGTTCGGGGAATGAATCGCATCCGATTCCAATCCAAAACCCATTAACAGGGTTTTTACCCCCAGGATCTCCTCAAAGACGGAAATGATCGGAATACTGCCCCCACTTCTGACGGGGATTGGTTTACATCCGAATACATCTTCATAAGCCGACTCTGCAGCATTGTACGCCGGAAGATCGACGGGACAGACATATCCCTGCCCGCCATGCAAAGAGATAACCTCAACCGTGACTCCCTCCGGTGCAACAGACTTAAAGTAGTTTTTAAAAAGCTCTGCAATTTTGATATGATTCTGGTCGGGAACAAGCCTTGCACTGATTTTGGCATACGCTTTGGAGGGTATTATCGTTTTCGCCCCATCATCCATATACCCACCCCATATTCCGCATACATCAAAGGCGGGACGAATTCCTGTGCGCTCCCTGGCTGAATAACCGATTTCACCCTGCAGGGCATTTACCCCAACCGATTGCCGGTATTTGGTTTCATCGAAAGGTGCTTTGGCCATTTTTTGCCGCTCAGGTTCAGTAACTTCCCTGACATCGTCATAAAAGCCGTTTATCATAATCCGTTGGTTACCATCTGTAACCCCGGCGATCATTTTGCAGAGTTCTGCAATAGGATTTGCAATCGCTCCTCCAAATAACCCGGAATGGAGGTCCCGGTTTGGCCCGGTAACCTCCACCTGAAGGTAAGACAGTCCGCGAAGTCCCACTGTTATTGACGGGATGTCACTGGCTATCATCCCAGTATCGGATACCAGAATAAGATCGTTTTTTAACAACATCCTATGTTCGGAACAAAAAGCTGCCAAATTGGGTGAACCGACCTCCTCCTCCCCTTCAATCAGAAACTTTACATTACAATTCAATGTATTTGATCTGACCATATACTCGAAGGCTTTGGCTTGTATAAACGACTGTCCTTTATCATCGTCTGCGCCTCTGGCCCAGATTTTTCCGTCGCGAATGACCGGTTCGAAAGGATTTGATTTCCATTGATCCAGCGGATCTGCAGGCATTACATCCATATGGGCATAGATCAGAATGGTGGGTCTTGCCGGATGAACCAGCTTTTCGGCAAATACGACCGGATGCCCCGGAGTCTCAAATACCGCCGCGTGATCAACACCTGCCTCCCTGAGAATCTGAACCCAGTAGTCGGCAGCTTTATACATTTCAGGTCTGTTCTCTTTCAACGAACTTACCGAAGGAATCCGGATCAAATCAAAAAGTTCTTCCAGAAAACGCGCTTTGTGTTCTTCGATATATTCATTTATCTCCTCCATAGAACTTTTCATAATTTTTGAGCAAGATAGGCAATATTACAAAGAGAAATATACGCAAGGAAGATTCACTTCCAAAATAAACCCTAATTTTGCACCGTGTATTTTAAAATAACAAAATGGATTCTGATCCGCGATATTACCAATTCAAGAAATGACCCAGTACAACGGATAGCTTTGCTTTCCCTGTTTGGGGATTTGCAAATTCAAATCTATGTTCAGGAACAACGCTGATAAAATAAAACAACTCTTCATCATTCTGATACTATTCTTAAGTGTATCAAGTATTTACGGCCAACAGCCTGACTCCTTAAAAGAAGAAATTCTCTCCATTCATGCCCAGGCAACCACAATTTCCCAGTATAAGCCTCCCTTTTATGCAAAATATACAGGTCCGAACAGTTTAGTTCCCGGATCAGAAATCAAATCCTCTTATACATCCACCCTTTTTCTTTGTGGCAGGTTATGGACTCGTGCAAGTTTAACCTTTAATCCTGAAGTTGCCGGTGGTTCTGGTCTCAGCAGTTCGCTGGGGGTTGGCGCTTCCACAAATGGAGAAGCTTACAGGCTTGATAATCCTTCTCCAAAATTGGATTTGGCCAGGTTATTCTTTAAACAATATTTCTCATTGAACCAGAAAACAAACTACCAACCGGGTGATTTTAACACTCTTGCCGGCAAAACTCCTGAAAGTTATATCTCGGTGATTCTGGGGAAAATAAGCATGACCGACTTCTTCGATAATAACAGCTATAGTCATGATCCCAGGACCCAATTTATGAGTTGGGCATTAATGAGTAACGGCGCATGGGATTTTCCCGCCAATACCAGAGGTTATACGCCAAGTCTGGTACTTGAATATGTGACACCCCAAAATGAATTACGGTATGGATTTTCGCTGGTTCCTGTAGTTGCCAATGGAATGACAATGAATTGGAACATCGGCAAAGCAAGTTCACAAACGCTTGAATACACACATAATTACGCAATTAACGGCAATAAAGGAGCTTTCCGGTTGCTCTCATTTTTCACAAGTGCCAATATGGGTAACTACGACGAAAGTTTAACTTTGAATCCCAATGCACCAAATCTTTTTACAACTGAAAAGTACGGACATACGAAATATGGTATTGGGGTTAACGTTGAACAAACACTTGTGAAGGATTTGGGATGCTTTTTCAGGGCAAGCTGGAATGACGGGAAAAATGAGTCATGGGCGTTTACAGAAATAGACAGAACTGTAAGCCTGGGATTATCACTATCCGGCACCGCGTGGCAACGGCAAGATGACAATTTAGGCCTTGCTGCAGTAATTTCCGGGCTTTCTGCGCCACATCGCAATTATTTAAAGGCTGGTGGCCGGGGATTTGAACTGGGTGACTGGAACCTTAATTATGCCTTGGAACAGCTTGCTGAATTCTATTACTCATGGCAAATCGCAAAAGGCATATCTCTTTCCGGTGCCTGCCAGGTTATACTTAATCCCGGTTACAATAAGGACCGGGGACCAGTCAATATTTTTTCCTTAAGGGTGCACGCCAAAATCTAAGTTGAAATTAATTGGCATGCTAATTGTTAAACTAAAACGCGGTTTTAAATGGAACGTGTTGTTCAAAAGAGGGTGACATGGGCTATTTTAACATTTTTTATCTTAAAGCGAAATTGAACCCGGAAATTAGACCATCACATCGTTTTATCTTTGCCAAGGTATAAATTATTTTAAAATTTGAATTTGAAAAAAATAATTATGACTCTTAAAAACTTAGTTTTCTTGTCTCTCGCATTGTTTTCAATTAATTTAAAGGGACAGGAAGTTTTCAAAGATTCGTTGAAACTCTCAATCCGGCAAGCAGACAGCCTGTTTATTCTGCAAAACGTCTCACTCCTCGCCGAAAAATGCAATATCAATTCAGCAAAAGCGCAAATCATTCAGGCAAAGTTATTTTCAAACATGACCATTTCCGCCACTCAAAATGTAATTAATACCGAATATCAAACGAATGGCGGGAGAAAATGGCTTGATATGACTGACAAAGGGGAGAGCAGCGCTCAAATCCAGAAACTATTCCGTTTGGCAGGTAAACGGAATAAGCAGATTCAAATCGCAGAACTTACTGCCAGCCGCGAAGAGCAGGTTTATTTTGATCTTTTACGTACACTGAAGTATTCGCTTCGCAGCGGTTTCTACAACCTTTATTATTTAAGACAAATCATCGGAGTTTACGACAGGGAAATCGCTTCAATGCACAAACTCATTGACGGATACCAACGTCAGTTTGAGAAGGGGTTTATTTCGAAAAAGGAGTTGCTGCGGCTAAGGTCAGCATTATTCTCGCTCGAGAATGAAAAAATTGGATTCACAACCCAGGTCATTTCCACTCAGAATGACTTCAATGTGATGATGCACACCTCGAACATTTATTACCTGCCGCAATTTGATGCCGGATCACTGATGAAATTATCCCCTGATAATCTTAAATTACAGGCGCTTATTGATACCGCATTCGTCCACCGCCATGATCTAAAAATGGCCCAGTCGGATTTGAGTATCAACCGGGCGAATCTTGCCTATCAGAAATCACTGGCTGTACCCGATCTGACTCTTTCGGCAGGCTGGGATAAAAACGGAGGGTTTATTCACAATTATAATTTTATCGGGATGCAAATTGACCTCCCCTTCTTTAACCGCAATCAGGGAAATATAAAATCTGCCAGATATAATCTCGAAAGCAGTCAGTATAAACTAAAGAGTGCCGAGGACATTGTAAAATCGGATGTGCTGGGTGCCTATGCCAATGCCGTGGAAACGAATCAGCTCTATACTAAATTCGACAATACCTTCATGACCGATCTGGAAACCCTGAATCAGGAAATGCTGAATAATTTTGAAAAGAAAAATATCAGTCTGATCGAATTTCTTGATTACTACGATGCCTACAAAGAGAATGCTGTTCAGCTGAATATGCTGCTTTACAATCGGATTAACGCATTTGAAAATCTCAACTTCAGTGTAGGCAAAGACATCATTACCCAGTAAATCCCAATAAATAATGAAAAATACAATATTGATTATCAGTGCTCTAATCTTATTCACCAACTGTTCATCAAACAAAGGGGGTGATCAAAAAAATACAGTTTCAAAATTTTGTATCCCTGACAGTTTGATGAGTCAGATAAAACTCGATACTGCTACAATTAAACCGGTCTATGATGAGCTCCGGTTAATTGGGAAGATAACCTTTGATCAGGAAAAGGTGGTCCGCATCTACCCGCTGGTCAGTGGCAACGTATCTGAAGTTAAGGTCACCCTGGGCTCTTTAGTTAAAAAGGGACAGGTATTGGCGGTAATCAGAAGTTCCGAAATGGCATCTGCTGAAAATGATCTGGTCACGGCCCGCTCAAATCTGGCAATTGCCGAGAAAAACTTTGCAGCAGCTGCTGATATGTATAAAAGCGGCATCATCGCTGATAAGGAATATACCTCTTTTCAAAAGGAATTGGATAAGGCCAAATCTGAATTGAACAGGGCGAGCACGGTACTCTCAATCTATGGAAACGGTTCCAACGGTTATGTGGTCAAGTCACCTATTTCAGGGTATATCGTAGAAAAATTTGTGAATGCGAACATGCAAATCAGGTCGGATAACAGTACCAATCTTTTTACCATATCAGATCTTTCAAAGGTATGGGCTCTTGCAAATGTTTATGAATCAGACATTGCTGAAATCAGCGAAAATGAAAAAGTCGAAGTCACCACAATCTCTTATCCTGACATTAAATTTTCAGGGAAAATCGACAAAATCTATAATGTTTTGGATCCTGAAACCAAAACAATGAAGGTTCAAATCCAGCTGGATAATAAGGATTACCTGTTAAAACCTGAGATGTTTATTTCGGCAATCGTTAAGCATAAAACCAATAAGGAGATGGTTGCTATACCCGCAGGATCAGTCATCTTCGACAGAAATCAGTATTGGGCTTTGGTTTTCAAGGACAAGTGTGATATTCAGGCCAAGAAAATTGATATTTTGACGACAAACAGTGTGAATTCGTATATAAAATCAGGTCTGGCACCCGGAGACAAAGTGATCACCAACCGGCAATTACTGATTTACAACGCCATGATCCAATGATCGTAACTTTTTCCATAAAAGTACCAAATCATAAAATTCTGATTCAATGAATAAATTCATTAAATATATCATAGCATTCTCGCTGAAAAATAAGTTCATCGTTTTTTTCAGCATTGCTATTCTGATCATTTGGGGCGTTCTCAGTTACCTTAAAACCCCTATCGAGGCATTCCCTGATGTCACCAGTACTCAGATTACCATAATCACCCAATGGCAGGGTCGAAGTGCAGAGGAAGTTGAAAGGTATGTCACTATACCCATCGAGATCGAGATGAATTCGGTCCAAAAGAAGATCAATGTTAGATCAACTACCCTTTTCGGACTTTCTGTGGTCAAGATTATCTTTGAAGATGAAGTTGATGATGCCTTTGCCCGCCAGCAAGTCAATAACCTGCTCGGTGGCGTAGATTTTCCGGAAGGGGTAAAACCGGACATAGAGCCCCCGCAAGGTCCTACTGGTGAAATTTTCAGGTATACCTTAAAGAGTGAATCGAGAACAGTCCGGGAGCTAAAGACAATGCAGGACTGGGTTATCGAAAGACAGATCCGTTCAGTTCCCGGAGTGGCCGATGTTGTCAGCTTCGGAGGTGAGGTAAAAACCTATGAGATCCAGGTTAACCCCCATTTATTGTCAAAATACAACATCACCCCGCTTGAAGTTTATCAGGCTGTAAGCCGCAGCAATATCAATGTTGGCGGAGACGTTATTGAGCACAACACCCAGGCGTATGTCGTCAGAGGGATCGGTGTTCTTGACCATTTTTCGGAAATCGGGGATATCATTATTAAAAATATCAGCGATAGTCCAATCCTGGTTAAGAATGTTGCTACCGTGGTAGAATCATGTCTGCCTCGTCTTGGCCATGTCGGTCGGGATAACCAACCCGATGTTGTTGAGGGTATTGTCATTATGCGCAAGGGTGAAAACCCAGGAGAGGTGATTGAAAAAGTCAAGGATAAGATTGAGGAATTGAATACGAATATTCTCCCTTCGGATGTCAAAATAGATACCTATTATAACCGGGAAACCCTTATCGGATATGCGGTCAATACGGTCCGGGGAAATCTGATTGAAGGAATTATATTCTTAACGGTTATCGTTTTGATCTTCATGGCTGACTGGCGAACAACGCTGATCGTGTCGCTGATAATACCACTTTCCCTGTTATTTGCTTTTATTTGTCTGCGGATTAAGGGGATGTCTGCAAACTTATTGTCTATGGGGGCCATTGACTTTGGAATTATCATCGATGGGGCGCTGGTGATGGTGGAAGGGATCTTTGTCGCCCTTGATCATAAAGCCCAATCCATAGGGATGGAGAAATTCAATAAACTCTCCAAACTGGGAATCATCAAGGAGACGGGCACTGAGATGGGAAAATCGATCTTTATTTCGAAGCTCATCATCATAACTGCCCTTCTACCCATCTTCTCATTCCAAAAAGTCGAGGGTAAAATGTTCTCTCCCCTGGCATTTACCCTGGGATTTGCACTACTTGGAGCCTTGATCTTTGCGCTCACCTTTGCCCCTGCCATGTCGAGCATCCTGTTTAAAAAGAATGTAAAAGAGAAACATAACCCTTTTCTCTCGTTCGTAATCAAAAATACCACGCGCCTGTTCGACCTGACTTACCGGAATAAACGGATTAGTCTGATCGTCGCAGGAACCATTCTGGCCTTAAGTTTCTTCTCCTTTAAATTCCTGGGAAATGAATTCTTACCCGAATTAAATGAGGGTGCAATTTATATGAGAGCATCATTGCCAAACAGCGTTTCGCTGAATGAGGCCGTTAAGATTTCGGAAGATATGCGCCATATCCTCAAATCATTCCCGGAAGTGAAACAGGTTTTGTCGCAGACAGGTCGTCCCAACGACGGAACAGATCCGACAGGCTTTTACAATGTCGAATTCTTTGTCGATATCAATCACACCAAGGAAATGGATCGCAAGGAGAACAGGGATGCACTGATAGACCGGATGACTCAAAAACTGATGAAATACCCCGGTATTGTATTCAACTTCTCACAACCTATTCAGGATAATGTGGAAGAAGCAGTCTCGGGTGTGAAAGGCTCCCTGGCCGTTAAAATCTATGGAGACAACCTTGAATTGCTTGAAATGAAGGCTGACAGTGTATTTAAGGTGATGAAAGATATTGACGGGGTTGCCGATTTGGGGGTAATCAAGAATCTTGGACAACCCGAATTGAGGATTGAACTCGATGAAAATAAAATGGCTCTTTATAATGTGGCTACTGCCGACTGTAATTCGGTCATTGAAATGGCTATCGGCGGGAAAGCCGCCTCCATCTTTTACGAAGGATATAAAAAATTCGATATCCGGATCCGTTATCTCCCTGAATATCGGGTAAATGAAAAGGAAATCGGGAATTTAATGGTTCCAACCTTGTCAGGCACACAGATTCCGGTGAAAGAAATAGCTACAATCCGCAACGTGAACGGTCCTATCCTCATTTTCCGGGATAAAAACATGCGCTATATTGCCCTTAAGTTTTCAGCCCGCGGGAGGGATATGGGTTCCACCGTTGCCGAAGCTCAAAAGAAAGTTAAAGCGGCAATTTCATTGCCAAAAGGTTATTCGATATCCTGGGAAGGGGACTTCGAAAATCAGCAACGCGCCGCGAAACAACTTAGTATTGTTGTGCCGATAAGCCTGGTCCTTATCTTTTTCATCCTGTTTGTACTCTTTGGAAATGTGACCGATGCCGGACTGATCTTACTGAATGTTCCATTTGCGATCGTAGGTGGAATACTTGCCCTGCATTTAACAGGGACCAATTTCTGTATCTCTGCGGGAATCGGATTCATTGCACTTTTTGGAATCTGTATCCAGAATAATGTCATTCTGCTTTCCAAATTCAAGAAGAACCTTCATGAACGAATGCATCTGGACAACGCAATCCGGTCAGGCGTCATTGCCCGTATCAGACCGGTTACCATGACCGCTGCCCTGGCTGCAATAGGGCTTCTTCCGGCTGCGGTTTCAACCGGTATAGGCTCCGAATCATCCAAACCACTGGCTATAGTCGTTATCGGCGGGTTGGTAACAGCCACTACCCTGACGCTATTTATCTTTCCGATCATCTTTAAAATCATATACAAGCTCCGGCTGAAGGAATTGAACGACTAATATTCTAAGATTTAAAGAGGTTGCCTACTTAAGGTAGCGGGATAAACCACAAAGACCGCAAAGGAATTTCGCAAAGATCGTAAAGACCATAGATACAATGTCTTATCTCTATTTTCTTTGCGCTCTCTTCGCGCACCTTGCGGTTAAAATAGACTTGGGGGATACCCACTTTTCACCTTTTTACCTGTCTGCCGTCAGTTTATTGATTTCCCGGCCTGGAGTCATCGCTTTTGACACTTTCCCGACAATGATTGGCCCGGCAACTTTAAAATCAGCCATTTGCCTAATATTCAGTGAGGAAGAGCCCGATTTAAGGTTGTCAAATGCCTTCCTTTAAAAAGTTTTTGCGGTTGGAGGAACCTAAAATGGGGTGGAGCCCATAAAGCCCCGTTCCTCTATGTATTAAATATGGAATCCTACCCCTCGGCTCTCAAAAATGGCTTATCCGAAGGAAGGCTGGGAACTCCAGATATCCAAAATGAATCAAAAGTTTTTCTTCACTAAGATTGTGTTAAACGAGCTTCCCTGGGTTGTCGCAATCAACGATTTGTTTCCGATTCTAATGGAGATTGGTTCTGCTTGATCTTTATCATTTTGAAAGACAATTACGATGCTTTCGTCCGGGTTTTTGAAGGCGAGCAGATTGTTGAATTTCCCTTTCAATTGCAGGAGCCTTGCTCCGGGCTTTACAAAATGGCTCACCTGTTTTATGAGGTAATACTCATGGTTGTATTGGAATGATTTCCGGTCCGATTCAACGGTAATCAGCGAATTCTGCTGCCAGCCCCACCGGCTTACTCCCCCTTTCAGCAACGAGAGATTCCAATACATGTAAGCGTTTGCCCCGTTATTCAGGTAATGCTTCATGAGAGTCCAGGCATATTTGCAGTATTCCCAGTCGTTTTTCCCGTCACCGCATTCCTGTTCCGACTGGTAAAGTTTCAAGCGGGGATATCTTTTGTGAATCCCTGCAATTGCCTTTTTACCGGCCCACTGAAACCCTACCCCCTGAATATATTTCCCGGCAAAAGCGTCATTCAGGATCGTGTCTGCGAGTGCTTCAGTCGGGCGCTCCAAAGTGCCAAACATAATTTTGACATTTTGATTTTCCAATGCCGGACCCAGGTATTTTCCAACGAAAGTGGTAAGACCGGCAGAAGTCCAGGTACAACTCGGGAAAATCTGGCAGGAGTTAAACTCATTCTGCGGCATTATCGTGGATATGGTGATACCCTGATTTTTATACGATTCGATAAATTTTGAAAAATAAAGGGCATATGCTTTAAAATAGGTACTGTCCTGGATAAACATATTGGTCCCCTCAAGCCCCTGTTTGTCCGGGGCAAGGTGATTGTCAAATTTGGCATCCATCCCTTTGTAAATGGCATGGCAGGCGTAATGTTTATTCCATTTCATCCATGATGGCGGACTCCATGGTGAAGCCCATATTTGTAATCCCGGATATTGTTTCTGAGCCTCTTTGATGAAAGGGACCAGCGTTTCGAGATCATGGGCAATGGTGAAGTTTTTCATCTCAAAATCGCCCTCTTGTTCATCATACGAATACCAGTCACGCGAAAAATCATTCGCCCCGACAGGCATCCTGCAAATATTGAAATTAGCACCCACACCGGGGGAGAATAATTCTTTAAAAACTGCATTGCGGTCATTTTCATTCAATTCCTTGAGTGAAGTCCACCCCAACTCGTTAAAACAGGCTCCAAAACCGTCAATAGTCTGCAAAACAGAATCAGGAAGTATCTCAACATCAGCCATATTGGAAGTTTCCTCAAATTTCAAATTGGATTCTTCGTGCCAGGGATGTTTTTCGGTTGTTGACACCCATTCCGGTTTCTTTTGACACGCAAATAATAAGGCCACCGATGCCAATATGACCACGAGCTCTTGTTTCATATTCCAATGAATTTAAAAATTTCCAAATACATTAAGTCAATATAGGGTATCTGTTGACTCTTATCCCGCCGGACAGGTGACTGATCACACCGGAATTGTAAAATAGAACCTTGATCCTATCCCCTCTTCGCTTTCTACTCCGATAGTTCCACCCATACCTTCGACATAGGCTTTGGCGATTGTGACCCCCAAACCTGAGCCCTCGAATTGGCGGGTACTTGAATTATCTCCCTGACTGAAACGTTCAAAAATTGCTTGTTGTCTACTTTTGGGAATACCAATTCCCGTATCATTAACTGAAAACTCTATATTTTGACCGATCATTCGAATTCCAAGTTCCACTGATCCTTTATTTGTGAATTTAATGGCATTATCGATAAGATTGGTCAGTATGGAAGTCAATTTGATACTGTCAGTATTCACACTTTTAAGATGCTCGGGAAGATCAATTTCGACACTAAATTTTAACCCTTTCCGTTGAATATCTGTTTGAAATTGCTCCAAACAACTTATGATCAGGGATTTAATGTCAGTTTTTGAGGCAGACAACTCCATTTGTCCAGACTGAATCTGTGCTATTTCAATGATTTTATTGATCGTATTCATCAGCCGGGTGGAGCATGTTGAGACCAAACCGGTGTATTCATCTCTTTCAATAATGCTCAAATCAGTATTTTGCAGGATTTCCAGAAAACCCAGAATACCGTTGAATGGGGTTCGGATTTCATGCGAGATATTGTTCAGAAATGCGGTTTTCAGTTTATCACTCTCTTCGGCATGTTCCTCAGCTTTTGTCAGGTCTTCCAGAATTTTGCGCTTTTCCGTAATATCCTCCTTAACTGCGACAAAATTAGAAATATTACCATGGGAATCTAATATAGAAGATATTACAGCACTTTCGCAATAGATGTCACCGTTTTTCCGTTGATTATAAAAGATCCCTCGCCAATCATTGCCTGTAAGAATAACACGCCAAAGATCAGCATAAAAATCTTTCGAATTATAACCCGACTGGAGAATCGCCGGTGTTTTCCCATTCACATCCTCCGGAGTGTAACCCGAGACTTCGGTGAATTTTGGATTGACATATTCAATTTTGCCAGCCTTATCAGTAATCATCACAGAAACAGGACTTTGATCAATAGCGCGGCTTAAAAGTTCCAGTCTTTTCTCTGCCAGTTTCCGATGGGTTACATCAACCACAAATACAGATAATCCAACAATATCACCGCTACCATTCTTAATCGAACTGTAATAGTTTTCGTAGGAGGTCCTGTGTAATTTAACATCACCATAATCTTCAATCTCGGTAAAATATTCACCATTTAAAGCCCTGTCAAAATTCTTTTTAGCCTTTTGCCGGTCCTCCGCGCTCGAAATAAGTTCAAGCATATTCATCCCGATCCTGATATCGACTCCCCAGATCTTTTTGATGGTCTTACTGTGAAATTGGGTAAAGGCAGTATAACAATAGTTCTTGTCGAGCGCAAATATGATGATGTCGATTGGACTCTCGAAAATCGATTTTAAAAAGATCAAATCCTTCTGGTATTTTTCCTTACTCTCCCTCAGTTCTTCCTCCACTTTTTTGATTGAAGAGATATCCGTCAAAGAGGTAACCCTCACATTTCTCCCTTTGTAACGCATCATCCTCCCTCTTAGCAGACAAGGGAATGTAGTTCCATCCTTTTTCAAGGCTCTGGCTTCATAGGGCTCTTCATAACCGCTAAGCATATTCTTCATGACCATTTCCCTGTCTTCCTCCACGATCCATTCAGTACCATACCGGCCGAGAGCCTCCTCTGTCGTATATCCAAAAATCCTTTCCCCGTTATCATTCTGTTCAATGCAAATACCCTTCTCGGAAAAAAAGATGGATTCAAACGCAGCTTCCGACAATCCCCGATATTTTTCCCTGCTCTCTTCCAGTTCTGCCTCGAACCGTTTCCGCTCAGTGATATCTCTCAATGCACCATTAATATGGTCTGGATTTCCGTCAGCACCCAGGATTATTTGGGCATTGGTCGAAACAAATATTTCTCCTGTTTTCGTCTTAAACCTTAATTCATAGTCTCTTAACTCACCTTGTTTTAGAATGGTCTCAATAAAGATCTTCCTGTCTTCAGGATTCACATATAAATCAAATGCCTGGAGACCGATCACCTCTTCCCGCTCATAACTGGAAAAACGTTTGATAGATGGACTTACATCAAGTATAATCCCCTTTAAATCAATCTGATAAAAGACATCCTGAAGGTTCTCAAAAATAGTACGGTATTTTTCCTCGCTCTCCTTCAAAATTTTGGTTTTTGCATCTACCAGGCGCTGTAAGGTACTGTTCCAAAGGAACATCAGAATGACTATTCCCAAAAATAAAATGCTTATTGAGACCAGAATAGATTCGTTTTTTGCCAGCCAACCCTGCATTTGGGGTTTTCCGGAAAGCCATTTTTCCTTCAGCGCATATATTCTTCCCGAATCCTGTAATTCTAGCAGATGGATATTCAATAAACTAATAAGATGAGTATTTCCTTTAAGGGTGGCAAATGCATATTTTTGAGCAAAAAGCCCTCCGGAAGCCAGGTTTATATTTTTGAATTGATATTTGGATATGATGTTTATCCCTGCCTGCTCGGCACAGATAAAGGCATCAATTTTACCAATATTCAAATGCAATAATCCATCCAGTTT
>Ga0364907_10005_pt1 | contig 106186 bp, 108 predicted proteins | sample ExccelJu500002D3_2_FD_206960 | JGI IMG/M metagenome (GOLD analysis project Ga0364907, IMG submission 206960) | Enriched cells from Trout Bog Lake Hypolimnion, Wisconsin, USA - BchlTB.July02.5000.02.D3 | ecosystem: Environmental > Aquatic > Freshwater > Lake > Hypolimnion/Profundal zone | place...
GTAAAAGACATGCTGTTTGTGATGAACGAATTAGCGGGGCTATCTGAAGTTGTTTCTTACCCCCAATATCAGGAGGCAGGTGCTGATGTAGATTTGGCGCCGGCGATTTTGGAAGAGGCTGCGAAATTTACGCAAGATGTTGTTGCACCCCTCAATTGGACTGGAGATCAGAATCCTAGCGCTTTACGTGATGGCGAGGTTTACACCACTCCTGGATTTAAAGAAGCATTTAAACAATTTGCTTCCGCAGGTTGGCAAGGTGTTGTCCATCCCCTTCAATTTGGTGGTCAAGGACTTCCGAAATTGATTTCGACAGCATGTTTAGAGATGCTTAATTCTGCCAACATGTCATTTGCTTTATGCCCCATGCTGACTGATGGTGCGATTGAAGCGCTCCTAACAGCGGCAAGCCCAGAATTACAAGAGCGCTATGTGCCTAAGATGATTTCAGGTGAGTGGACTGGCACCATGAATTTGACAGAGCCTCAAGCAGGCTCAGATCTGTCATTGGTTCGTACGCGGGCGGTTCCGCAAGACGATGGCAGTTATAAGATTTTTGGCACCAAAATATATATTACTTATGGTGACCACGATATGGCAAAAAATATCGTTCACTTGGTTCTTGCTCGTCTACCCGATGCTCCTGAAGGTGTAAAAGGAATTTCACTCTTTGTGGCGCCTAAATTGATGGTTAATGCCGACGGCTCTTTGGGCGAACGCAATGATATTCAATGTGTCTCCTTGGAACATAAGCTGGGTATTAAGGCTAGCCCAACTGCAGTCTTGCAATTTGGTGATCATGGCGGTGCTGTGGGTTATTTAGTTGGTGAAGAAAATCGTGGCCTTGAATATATGTTCGTGATGATGAACGCCGCTCGTTTCGCTGTCGGAATGCAAGGTGTTGCCATTGCAGAGCGCGCTTATCAAAAGGCAGTGCAGTATGCCAAAGACCGGGTTCAGAGTCGTGACCTGGCTGGCTCACCTGGCCCAGTCGCCATTATTCATCAACCTGATGTAAAGCGGATGCTTATGACAATGCGCTCCTATGTTGAGGCTTCAAGAGCTCTGGCATATTACGCAGCTTCAACCTATGATGCTCAACATGCATCCCCTGATGAGCAGGCTCGAAAAGAGAATCAGGCGGTTTATGAGTTTCTGGTGCCGATTGTCAAAGGCTTTTCTACGGAAATGTCGATTGATGTTGCTAGTCTTGGCGTGCAAGTGCATGGTGGCATGGGCTTTATTGAAGAAACCGGCGCTGCCCAACATTATCGCGATGCGCGCATCTTGACGATTTACGAGGGTACAACCGCAATTCAGGCAAATGATTTGGTTGGTAGAAAAACGGCTCGTGATGGCGGCACTATTGCTGGGCTACTCGTTCAAAAAATTGCTCAAACTGAAAAAGACCTTGCTGCTAGTGGTACTGCGGATGCTAAGGCAGTACTCAAGCAATTAACGCCTGCCCGTGAAGCTTTTGAGGATTCGGTGGCTTATATTCTGGCAAATGCGAAGAGTGATATCAAGGCTATTTATGCGGGAAGTTTTGCGTACTTACGTTTAAGTGGTTTGCTTTTTGGTGCATGGCAAATGGCTCGCGGTCTTTTGGCTGCCGAACGATTACGCGCAGGCGACCCTCGCTTTTTCGATGCCAAGATTGCAACAGCGCGTTTCTTTGCCGAAAATTTATTACCTCAAACACAGGGATTGGCGGTTTCTATCTTGGAAGGCGGCCACTCTACCAATGCTTTAGAGGTTGATCAATTCTAATTTGTGCTCCGCAGCATTTTTTCTAATCCATAAGGCGATATGATTCATACCCTGATTATTTAGTTTTTGTACATTGCACATGAAAAGTATCGCCGTCTTTTGTGGTTCTAACTTTGGCAGCTCTCCTGCCTATCAAGATGCAGCTCGGGACCTTGGTCGTGAGCTTGCTGCTCAAAAGATCAAATTGATTTATGGGGGAACTCAAAAAGGCTTAATGTCTATTTTGGCCAATACCGTCCTTGAGGCCAATGGGGAAGTTCATGGCGTCATTACTACCAGCTTGCATGAGATTGGCCATTCCCATCCTGAGTTATCCAATTTAGAAATCGTCCCAACCATGCGTGAGCGCAAGGCAAGAATGATGGAGTTGGCCGATGCTTTTATAGCTCTTCCTGGCGGCCTGGGTACCTTGGAGGAGTTATTTGAGGTAGCTACCTTAACTCAATTAGGTGAGCACGTTAAACCCTGTGGCGTGGTCAATGTTCGGGGGTTTTATGATCCTTTGCATGCCATGTTAAATAAGGCTGTTCAGGAAGAATTTATGAGGCCTGATCACCGTGACATGATTGAAATTAAATCGAATGCAGCTGACTTATTAAAGGCCCTAGCCAAGTGGCGAGCACCAACTATTAGTAAATGGATTGATTAAGGGAAAACCCTGAGTATCTAGTATTGATAGCTGCATTTGCATTTTTTACCTTAAACTCTGGAACAATAATAATCACGCCTTGTAGTTACTGACTTAACAAGAGCGATCACTTTTTAGGAGACAAGATGAGTTCCAAAACTCTAGCCATGAAAAAACCACCTTTGTACAAGGTTTTGTATTTCCAAGTATTAACCGCAGTGGTTATTGGGGTTTTACTTGGTCACTTCTATCCTGAAGTTGGCGTAGATATGAAACCATTTGGCGATGCTTTTATTAAAGCCATCAAGATGCTCATCTCTCCAATTATTTTTTGTACGGTAGTGCTCGGTATTGCCGGTATGGAAGACATGAAGAAGGTTGGAAAAACTGGCGGCCTGGCTCTTTTGTATTTTGAGATCGTTAGTAGCTTGGCATTAATTATTGGCCTGATGGTTGTGAATGTTTTGCAACCAGGCGCAGGCATGAATATTGATCCAAGCAGTTTGGATACCAAGGGAATTGCGGCTTATACAGGCCCAGGTAAAATTGGTACCACTACCGATTTTCTGATGAACATCATCCCTAACACTGCTGTAGAAGCTTTTGCTAAAGGTGAAATTCTGCAAGTGTTGTTTGTAGCGATCTTATTCGGTTTTGCTTTACATCGCTTTGGTGGACGTGGCACTTTAGTGTTTGATATGGTTGAAAAGACATCTCATGTGTTGTTTGACATGATTGGTTTCATCATGAAGTTTGCGCCAATCGGTGCTTTTGGCGCGATCGCTTTCACCATTGGTAAGTACGGTGTTGTTTCCTTGTTCTCGTTAGGTAAATTGATGGGGTCTTTTTATCTGACCTGTCTCTTGTTTATCTTCATCGTCTTGGGAATTATTGCGCGCTTGAATGGATTTAATATTTTCAAGTTCGTTCGCTATATTAAGGAAGAGTTACTCATTGTTTTAGGTACATCATCTTCTGAGTCTGTATTGCCTCGGATGATGGAAAAGATGGAAGTTTTGGGTGCCAATAAAACTTGTGTTGGTTTGGTGATTCCTACTGGTTACTCTTTTAATCTAGACGGCACTTCCATTTACTTGACGATGGCCGCAGTATTTATTGCTCAGGCAACAGATACACCGATGACTATTTATCAGCAAATCACCATGCTCTTAGTCTTGATGTTGACTTCGAAAGGCGCGGCAGGTGTCACGGGTAGCGGTTTCATCGTTTTGGCTGCCACCTTATCCGCTGTGGGTAATTTGCCTGTTGCTGGCTTGGCTCTGATTTTGGGTATTGATCGCTTCATGTCTGAGGCTCGTGCTTTAACCAATTTAGTCGGTAACGGTGTGGCGACGATTGTGGTTGCCAATTGGACTAAAGAGTTGGATAAAGAGAAGCTCAAATTCCACTTGGATAACCCCACTTGGATTGAGTCTCAGGATCCAGAAATATTGTTGGATAAAAAACAAGAACATATGGCTCGTTAATCTCTTCGGTGAACAGCCCTTTGAAAACCACTCTTCGGAGTGGTTTTTTATTGACCACTAGGTGCTGTTAATATTAGATACATCTATAAAAAAGAAGGAAAAAAGCTCTATGAAATTGCCTATTATTCGCTTGCTTGCAGGTTCTTGTTTGGTTGGTGCCCTAGTCTGCGGTGCTCAGGCGCAAACCTTGCCTATTAATGCTGCGGCATCGGTAAACGGAACAATTATTAGTAATGAGATGGTAGAGCAGGGTATTCAAGCGGCTCTCGCTCAAGGCCAAAAAGACTCCCCAGAATTGCGCAAGATGGTGGTGGCCAAATATATTGAGATCGCTTTATTGGCTCAACAGGCTGATAGAGATGGTTTAGCCAATTCTGATAAAGCCAATCGTCAACTGGCCATGATTCGTCAAAATTATTTGGCTGATCTTGAACTCTCCACATACATGGCTAAGAACCCCGTGACAGAAGCTGATGTCCAGGCTGAGTACAACAAGGAGATCGCCTCTTTGGGTCCACAGGGTGTGATTACAGAATACAAGGTCTACGATATTGCGGTAGCTTCCGAGGCTGATGCTTTGGCTGCCTTAGCGCGTATTAAGAAGGGGGAGTCTTTCTCCAAGGTCGCGAGCGCAGTTTCATTGGCTCCCAATAAGGCGCAGGGCGGAGCTGTTGGTTGGGTTCAGCCAGGTCAAACACTTCCACAGATTGCATCAGTATTGAATACCCTCTCCAAGGGTCAGGTTTCTCCTAGTCCTATCAAGATGCCAGAAGGTTGGTATTTGGTAAAGGTGGAAGATAAGCGAGCGACTAAACCACCAACATTTGAACAATCTAAAGCAAGCATTCGTGCTGGCTTAACCCAGAAGAAACAGTTTGAATTCTTAAACCAGCTTAGACAGGGTGCAACTATTGTTGTTCAGTAAACTCTTGAGTATTGATTTTCTTTAATCAGATCTATGTTCAGTTAAGCAGTCTCACCAAAAGTGAGACTGCTTTTTTATGTATCAATGGTTTGTTAATTTACTTAGCTAAAGCTCAGTTCCGGAATGGAGTTGATGGTTAATAAATTCTTAGCTATCTCTGGCGTAGCATTAAGCCATTGATCAAATAACTCAGGACGTAATGGGACTACCGTCCGTTTTTCTTCTTCTGGTTTATGTAAGCGACTCATCACGGGGTGGGCGCTCGCATCTATAGTAATCATTGAAAAAGAAACAATGAGCTCGCCACTCTCGGTATCAGTCCAGGTATCCCAGATCGAAGCAATCGCCATGGGCTCTCCATTGGCCTGTCTAATTGGAGTGCGAACAGCCTTGCCACTTTCATAGCAGGGCTCATAAAAAGCATCCGCTAAAGCAAGTGCATAGTGCCGCTCTTTCCAGGCGGCTCTGTACGAAGGTTTTTCAGAAACTGTTTCTACCCTGGCGTTATAGGTCTTTCTGCCAAAACTCTCCTCCTGAGCCCATGAGGGGATCAGGCCAAACCGCGCTGAACCAATTGCTATTCTGTCTGTATTGTGGCTTTTCAAAATAATTGGGGCGGGATAAGTTGGAAAAACATCATGCACATTGCTGAGTGGAAGATGCAGATCAAAATGACTTTTTACCCAGTCAACATTAGAAGTAGTGAGATATTGGACGCACATAAAGGATTTCTAAATAGGGGCACAATAGGACGTAATCATGCCCTGTAGTTACAGGGCATGATTAAAAAGTAAATATTTAATAGCCTACGGATTACAGTTTTTTGCGTACGATCTTGAAATCAGGATCATCGACCATGGGTTCTACAGTAAACCCTAAGCTACGCATCAGCTTGAGCATGCCAGGATTTTTTGATAAAACCAAACCGTCGATTTCATCTAGGCCCTTATCTCTGGCAACCTCCATAATGCTAATCATTAAGCGAGATCCAATACCTTGTCCGCCAAAACTATCGGCTACTGCTAATGAAAATTCACAACTGGCTTTATCTGGATTAGTGCTGTAACGAGACACGCCAATAATGCGTTGAGTTTCTACTAGCGTGCCATCATCGTCTATTTGTTTTTCGCGCAATAGGGCGATTAATGCCATCTCTCGGTCATAGTCAATTAAGGTGAACTTTGCTGCCATAGATGGTGGCAGCTCTGGCGAGTTGGAGATGAATCTAAAATACCGAGATTCGGGAGACATGCTCTTGTAGAAGAGTTTAAGCATATCCGCATCATCTGGATGAATGGGTCTAATGAGGTACTCGCCATCATCTTTCAGGGGGCAAACTTGCTCATACTGATGAGGGTAAGGCAAGATCGCTAGATGATTATATAAACCCGCCTGAGTATTTTTCAGTATGGGTGAATTGCTAATAGCAATGCGAGCATCGACTGCAATCGCTCCATTTTCATCTACGATAATTGGGTTGATGTCCATCTCTAATAATTGGGGAAGTTCGCAAGCCATTTCAGAAACGCGCAGCAAAATATGTTCAATAGCTTCTTGGTTGACCGCTGGGGCACCGCGCCAGTCGCCTAAGGTTTGGGCAATACGAGAGCGGTTTATAAGATGGTGTGCCAAGTATTGATTTAAGGGTGGCAATTCCATTGAGCGATCATTTAGAAGTTCGATCATGGTACCGCCAGCGCCAAATGCAATTACTGGCCCAAAAGGCTCTTCGCTCACAAGGCCAATGTAAATCTCACGACCGCGTTTGTTGCGAACCATTTTCTGAACCGTAATGCCATTGATCTTGGCTTGTGGAGCAAGCCTGGATACCGTCTGCATCATGTGACTAAAGATATCTTTGACGCCTACCGCATTCATCACATCCAGTGCTACACCGTTCACATCAGATTTATGGCTAATATCAGGTGAGTCAATTTTTAAAACCACTGGGTAACCGATTTGATTAGCCACCATCATGGCTTCATTTGCATTCTTGGTAAGAATAGTTTGAGTGATGGGGATATGAAATGCTGATAACAGCGCTTTTGATTCCATCTCGGTTAAAACAGTTCTTCGTTCAGCTAAGACATTTTCAATGATAAATTTTGCACCCTCTAAGTCTGGGCTTGCAGAGGCAGAAAGTGGGGGAGGGGTTTGTTGTAAAAGTTTTTGATTGGTGTAAAAACTCGAAATATTTCCAAATGCACCAACTGCGGCTTCTGGTGTTCTAAAGGTTGGGATGTTGGCATTAGCTAACAATAGTCTTCCAACTACCACTGAAGAATCACCCATCCAGCAACTCAAGATGGGTTTGGCAATATCCTTTCGGATACTTGCAATTACGGTTGCCAGTATCAAACTATCAATATTAGGTTTTGGTGAATGAATCATCAAAATTCCATCAATATGAGAATCATGATTGGCGGCTTCAATGGCTGCGCAATATTGCTCGGGAGTAGCTTCTTCTGAAAGATCGATTAAATTTTCCAAAGAGGCATACGGCGAAAGTAGAGGTCTAATTTTGTCGGCGGATTCTTTCGATAACTTGCCTAGCTCAAGGTGAATGGCGCTAATTTGGTCAGCCGCCAATACTCCTGGACCGCCACCATTGGTGATCACCGCAAGGCGATTGCCAACGGGTCGATAACTAGAGGCCAGGCACTTAGCGGCTGAAAATAATTCCACGAATGATCTGACGCGCACAGCCCCTGCACGGCGGATGGCTGCGTCAAAGACTTCATCGCTACCAACAATGGTGCCGCTATGGGTTTTTGCAGCCTCATTGCCAGCACGTTTATGACCTGCTTTTAAGATGATGACAGGCTTGATGTTGGCGGCAGCACGTAAGGCGCTCATAAACTTTCTTGCGCTGGAGATACCCTCTAGGTAGAGGACGATGCTTTGTGTTTTAGCATCGTTACCCAAATAATCTAGGAGCTGGGAAACATCCACGGAAGTATGCTGTCCCACCGATGCAACAAAAGAGAAACCAACACCATTGGTTTTCGCCCAATCAAGCATCGAGCAGGTAAGGGCACCAGATTGAGAGACCAGTGCTAGTCTACCCGGGTTGGCTAGGTCGCCCATGACGCTGGCATTTAAGTGAAGGTGAGGTTTTTGGAAGCCCATACTATTTGGGCCTAAGATATTCATGCCGTAGTGTCGGCCAAGATCCTTTAACTCATCCGACAGTGATTTATCGACGCCAGAACTAATTAAAACGACATTATGAAATTTGAGTCGTCCAGCCAAATCCAAAGCCGTAACTAAATCCTCTTGCGGGAGCGCAATAACAGCCAAACCTTTTAGGCGAACAGGTTTTTGGTGTAAGTCGTGAGTTCCATGAATATCAATGCGCTCTATCTCGCCTAAATATTCGCCATCTTCAAATAACCGGAGAAAAATTTCTTGATAGGAGTGGTGTGTTAACGGCTCTTTAGAGCTAAAGAAAATCGATACGGATTTTGGATCCAGTAAGGAGTCTAGGTAATGTTTTTCCAATTTAATCTGCTCCAATAAGAACTTTAATATGTGCAGCTACGCTACGGGCTAGGGGGCTTAAAACATAACCACCTTCTAAACATGAAACAATGCGCCCTTGAGAGTGCTTATCTGCAATTTCCATCATCTGCTTGGTCACCCATTCAAAGTCAGACTCCACCAATCCAAGATTACCCATATCATCTTCCCTATGCCCATCAAAGCCCGCAGAGATATAAATCATCTGCGGCTTGAACTCATTTAGGGCCGGAATCCAATAGTTCACTACTGCTTCGCGAAAAGCATCGCTTTTGGAGCGCGATGGTAGGCCAATATTGATCATGTTTTGATCTGGTAAATTTTCTCCGGAAAATGGGTAAATTCCTTGTTCAAAAATGGAGCACATAAGAACGCGATCGTCATCATGAAAAATATCTTCACTACCATTACCATGATGCACATCGAAATCAATCAGAGCAACTCTTTCAAGACCATGTACATCGAGTGCATGCCTTATCCCAACAGCAACATTGTTAAAAAAACAAAATCCATTTGCACTATCGTGTTCTGCGTGATGACCAGGTGGCCTTACGCAGCAAAAGGCATTGCTTGCTGAGCCCTCAAGAACCAGATCGGTTGCCTGGATAGCGGCACCTGCTGATCTTAAAGCTGCAGTGACGGTATATGGATTCATCTTGGTGTCAGGATCGACGAAGTGGTACCCCTCTGTAGGGGCTTGGGCAATCAACTCTTGCACATATAAAGAAGAGTGGGCTCGACTCAGTTGTTCAACAGTCGCTAAAGGCGCATCGTAGGAATCCATGAAATTTAAATAACCCGTTATGAGTAACTGGTCATTAATGGCGCTTAAACGTTCTGGGCACTCAGGATGGCAATTACCCATTTCATGACGAGCGCAGTCAGAGTGGGATATGAACGCAGATGGCAAGAAATTCCCCAATGTAAAAACATGAATTGGTTAGTATCAGGGAAGAGTAGGGTGGGAAGGTTGATATAGGGCAAAAAGTGGGCATGGGGGATACCCTTATAAGCTTATAAAAAAGCCCTTTTAGGCCTCAATCAGGACAAAGTCTCCTATAGAGAGACGTTCTCGAAATTGAGAGAAGGAGAGTGAAGCTTTAGCACCTGCAGCTTGAACGATTTCAATTTGCCCTTCTGGGGTGAATTTGGCGGGATATTGACCTGCTGCAAACGTCATTTCATTCTCGATGCTGGTGCTTAAGCTGAGAGCCTTAATAACCAATTGTTTTGTAATTTCGATACGCATACGACATCTTAAATTCTAATAATTAGAATCGAATGGCTTCCTGCACTCTTAAAAAGAGTTATGCACCAAATTGGTTTGCTTAAGCGCTCTAAATGGAAATATTGATCGCTTTATCGTTTAGTCGTGAGAATTCCCACTCACAAGCTGTTTTTTGCACACTACTAGTGCGCTTAATTTCTAAATGATATTGAGTAATTGCTAAATTAGTGAAAGTAGATTGCCTTAAACATTTTCTTCTGAATGCCTCCCTATGAAATTAATCACTGCAATCATTAAGCCGTTTAAGTTGGATGAGGTTTATGAGGCTCTCTCTGCTCTCGGGATAGCGGGTATGACAACTTATGATGTTAGAGGCTTTGGGCGACAAAAAGGACATACCGAGCTTTATCGTGGGGCTGAGTACGTTATTGATTTTCTGCTTAAGCAAAAAATTGAAGTGGCGGTCCCCGAAGAGATGCTGGAGTCTGCACTGGCCGTGATTCAAAGAGCTGCCTATTCCGGGAAAATTGGCGATGGAAAAATCTTTGTTAGTCATATACAAGAAGCGCGACGCATTAGAACAGGCGAAAAAGGTTCAATAGCACTTTAAAAAGATTCATATAGAATATGATTTGAAATTATGAGCAATAAAGTCATTCTCGGGAGAGACTGCTTAAAAGAGGTAAAAAGCAGCGCCGAAGGAGCAACCACCCCGGAAACTCTCAGGCAAATGAACCGAAATGATTTGTGAACTCTGAAGAGCTATTGGAGGGTCGTCAATCAATAGCACCGAAGGAGCAAGCAACTTTTTCTAAGTTGTGAATCTCTCAGGTCCAAGACAGAGGGGGTATTTAAATAGCGTTGTGCTATTTAAATCTAATCCTATGGCGTTTTGGAATCTCATAATGAAATCAATTGCAATCATTGGCGGTGGAATCACAGGCGTCACTACGGCATATGCATTGGCCAAGCGCGGGTATCAAGTTACCCTTATCGAGCGCCACCGCTATGCGGGTATGGAAACCTCTTATGCTAATGGCGGTCAATTGTCCGCATCTAATGCTGAGGTATGGAATCATTGGTCCACTATCTACAAAGGCATTAAGTGGGTATTTAAAAAGGATGCACCTCTACTAATTAATTTAAAACCTGATTGGCACAAGCTGTCATGGTTTTCACAATTTATTGCCGCCATTCCAAACTACAAAACCAATACGATTGAAACTACGCGTATGGCAATAGAAGCGCGGAAGTATTTATTTCAATGGGCTCAAGATGAATCGATTGATTTTGATTTAAAACAAGAAGGCATTCTGCATATTTATCGAGATAAGGCGGGATTTAGGCATGCTGGAGAGGTTTCTAAATTGCTTGCCTTGGGAGGTTTGGAGCGTCACTCGGTAACCCCTGAAGAAATGAAAATCATCGAACCTACTCTGGCTGGTAAATACTATGGTGGCTATTACACTCAGACCGACTCTACTGGAGACATTCATAAATTTACATACGGTTTATCGCTTGCAGCTAATAGGCTTGGGGTTAAGACGATTTATGAGCACAAGGTTACAAAAGTAGACTCTGATGGCAAAAAAGTCCATATTGACTTAATGGGTGATGGCGCTACCCATCAATTGGTATTTGATGACGTGGTCATATGCGCTGGAATAGAAAGTCGTCAGTTGGCAAAACAACTGGGTGATGAGGTTAATGTTTATCCAGTTAAGGGTTACTCCATTACCGTAAATTTGAATGATGAAAGAAGTCGCTTGGGAGCGCCAAATGTAAGTTTGTTGGACGATGAAACAAAGTTAGTTACCAGCCGGCTTGGGGTGGATCGTCTAAGGATCGCGGGCACTGCAGAGTTTAATGGCGATAACAAAGATATTCGCGCTGATCGAATTAAGCCTTTAGTTGATTGGGTAGAGGAGTGTTTCCCGGAGGTGAGTACGCGATCAATAGTTCCTTGGGCAGGTCTGCGCCCCATGATGCCAAATATGATGCCGCGGGTAGGTAAGGGGTCAAAGTCCAATGTCTTCTACAACACTGGCCATGGCCATCTGGGCTGGACTTTGTCTGCCTGTACCGCAGAAATGATTGCTGATGTTATTCAATTAGAGACTCCTCCTGATTAAATAATCCTATGCAATACTGAGCTTATCTTCCAAAGAGTCGACTCACTCAACAATGAAAAGTTTGCAAAAATGACTGTGCATTATGACTACGTAGTAATTGCCGGAGGTTTGGCAGGAGCTACTGCCGCCGAGACACTTCGCACTGAGGGAGCCGAAGGCAGTATTGTCATTTTGTCGGCTGAATCTATTTACCCTTACCAAAGGCCTCCTTTATCAAAGGGCGTCTTAAATGGGGAGATTGCTCCAGAACCCCGTTTTATTTTGGATCCTAAAAAATATCAAGAGCTCAATATTGAGGTTCTCTTAAATAGTCCTGTGACTGGGGTAGATACCAGCAAGCATTTAGTAAAGATTGGATCTGGCGAAGAAGTTCACTATAAGAAATTACTGATTGCTAGTGGATCCACGCCTAAGAAGCTCGATATCCCTGGGGCGACATTAGAAGGCATTCACTACCTGCATGTTTTTACAGATGCAAGCGCTATTCATCAAGAGGCTCAAACTGCTAAAGAATTGGTAGTTATTGGCGGTAGCTTTATCGGTCTGGAAGTGGCTGCTTCGTTAGCGCAGAAAGGACTGAAGGTTACCTTGCTTGAGCGTGAACATCTTCTAGGGCAGTTACAAATGCCCGAAGTTTCAGAATACTTTTTCAATATTTTTGAAAAGCATGGGGTCCGTGTCTTAGTGGGTGAATACCCAGTAGCATTTAAGGGTAACGGACGAGTCAGTTCAGTTGAAACGAGCAAGGGCGAAGTATTGCCCTGTGATTTAGTAGTAATTGGCGCTGGCGTTGTCCCTGAAGTGGATTTTTTGCATGGAAGTGGTATCAAATTAGATGATGGTATTTTGGTCGATGAATATTTACGTACCAACCGCGCCAATATTTTTGCTGCAGGTGATGTTGCCAATTATTACGATCTAGTATTTGGCCGTCACCAGCGTGTTGAGCACTGGGATGGAGCCGTCAAAGAGGCCCGTGTAGCCGCGCAAAACATGTTGGGTAATAAAGTGCCTTATCTTGAGGTGCCTTATTTTTATAGCGATGTGTTTGATGTGAGTTGCAATCTTCTTGGACTTATTGAGAGGCCCTATGAGTGCATTTATCGAGGTTCGCTAGAGTCTGGCTCATTTGCCGCTTTCTTCTTGCGAGATAACATACCAATAGCTTTGTTTTCTTTGGGCAGGCCTTCTGAAGAAACGAAAGTAGTGGAGTCGCTGATAAAGCACAAAGTGAATCTAGAAACGGTAAAGTCAAAACTTTCTGATCCTGATTTCTCTTTATCTCATATTCCCAATCAAAATATTTTGATATTGCAAGGTGGGGGTGCCTTTGGGGCATTCGAGTGTGGTGCGATGAAGGCTTTAGTTGAAGGTCATATTTCACCGAATATTGTTGCGGGAGTCTCTATCGGGGCATTTAATGGCGCAATTATTGCGGGTAATCCTGACAATCCTGTAGAAGCGCTCGAAGCTTTCTGGAATGAGTTAAAGGTAGATACGCCACCTGGCCCTACGGAAGAGTTTCGTCAGATGCAGGCGTGTAACCAAATTGCCGCATTGGGTGTACCCAACTTCTTTAAACCCCGCTGGCTTAATCCCTTTACCTGCTTTACTCAATTGCCTAATCAGTGGACCAGTCTTTACGATACTTCCCCGGTAAGAGGGCTACTGGAAAAGTATGTCGATTTCAGTAAATTGAAATCAAGCCCAGTGCGATTAATGATTAGTGCAGTGGATGTGGAGACTAGTGAATTAGTTATGTTTGATAGTTATATCGATACCCTTACTCCTGATCATATTTTGGCAAGTGGTAGTTTGCCTCCTGGTTTTCCGTGGACAACTATTAACGGGCGCCACTACTGGGATGGGGGGATTGTTAGCAATTCACCCTTAGATCAGGTGCTTGATCGCTGCGGAACTTCAGGTAAACAGGTATTTGTTATTGATCTTTTCCCAGGCTCCATTAATCACTTGCCAGGCAACCTTTTGGATGTGTTGGGAAGAAGGGATGAGATTTTGTACTCCGAGAGAATTCGTAGTGAATTAAAAACTCAAACACTTGTTTTGAACTTTCAAAAACTGGTTGAGGAGGTCATGAGTGAAGTGCCCCCTGAAAAGCTTAATAAGTTAAGACATCGCCCAGGATATATCCAGTTAATGGCGTCGGAATCGCCGATGAAGGTCACGCGTATTACACGCGAGAATTCAGAAGATGAGCCATCCTCTAAGGATTACGACTTTTCCAGGAAGACCATTGAAAATCTGATGCAGTCTGGATATCGGGTTACTAAGAAAGCCTTGACCGCCAATTCATAGGGTTGGCTAAGTTTAGCGGGGCTTTGCCAGAGTTGGTAACGGGTTAACCCTTGAGGTAGGACTGGCTGTTCTTCAATTCATGAATGTTGATCTGAAATTGTTAAAATACAAGTTCAAGAATGATCAAAAATTAAAGGTCTGGGAATGAAAAAAATTCTGTTATTGGGTTCTGGTGAGTTGGGTAAAGAATTCGTTATTAGCGCTAAGCGTTTAGGTTGCTACGTAATTGCGTGCGATAGCTACGCAGGAGCACCAGCAATGCAAGTTGCTGACGAAAGCTGTGTATTTAGCATGCTTGATGAAGTTGCTTTACGTGCTGCCATCTCCAAATATCAGCCTGATTTAATTGTTCCTGAGATCGAAGCTATTCGTACCGAAGTTCTTTTGGATGTTGAAAAAGAAGGCTTTGAAGTCATTCCTAGTGCCAGAGCCGCCAACCTGACAATGAATCGCGATCGCATTCGTGATGTAGCGGTTGGTTTAGGTGTTAGAACTGCGAAGTTTAGTTATGCGGAATCTGCTGAAGCGCTTTTGGCCCATGCTAAAACTATTGGTTTTCCAGTGGTAATCAAGCCTGTGATGAGCTCTTCTGGTAAGGGTCAAAGCGTTGCCAAGACTGAGGCTGACATTCAAGCAAGCTGGGACTATGCCTGCTTAGGTATGCGCGGTGATCGCAAGAAAGTGATTGTTGAAGAATTCATCAAATTTGAATTTGAAATTACTTTATTAACCGTTCGGCAAAGAAATGGCAAAACTATATTCTGCCCACCTATTGGGCATGTCCAAGAACGTGGCGACTATCAATACAGCTGGCAGCCTCAGCCAATGAAGCCTGAATATTTAAAAGTAGCTGAAGATATGGCCGCTAAAGTGACTTCGGATTTGGGTGGAGCGGGCCTTTTTGGTGTTGAATTCTTTGTTACTAAAGATGAGGTTATTTTCAGTGAGCTAAGCCCACGTCCACATGACACCGGCATGGTAACGATGATTAGTCAAAACCTCAGTGAATTTGATTTGCATGCTAGAGCTATTCTTGGTTTGCCGATTCCATTCATTGAGTGTGTAGAAGGCGCTAGCGCTGTCGTATTGGCCTCCGAGGATGGTAAGGATCCAACCTTTACCGGTGTTGAAGAAGCTTTAAGTCAGCCTGGTATTGATGTGCGCATCTTTGGTAAACCTACCACTCGCCCCTATCGCCGTATGGCTGTTGCCTTGGCTGAGGGAGCGGATGCTTTGGCAAGAGCACGTGCAGCTGCAGCGAAAATCACAGTGCATTCACACTAAGCGTTAAAGAGTAAAAACTATCCTAGGATGGTTTTTACTCTGCAACTGGTGCACGAGTTAAATCGGGAAAAAGTACCTCTGTAAATCCAAAGTGACTAAAGTCTTTAACCCTCATAGGAAATAGTTTGCCAATGAGATGGTCGCATTCATGTTGTACAACACGTGCATGAAACCCTTCTACTGTTCTATCAATAGAGTGACCTTCACGGTCAAGGCCTTGATAGCGAATTTTGTTATAGCGGGGCACTTTTGCCCTAATCCCGGGAACCGATAAACAGCCCTCCCAATCTTCTTCTTGCTCATCACTAAGAAGGGAGATCATGGGGTTAATTAAAATGGTTTCGGGCACCCCCTCCGCATCAGGGTAGCGTGGGTTTTGTTTAAAGCCAAAGACCACTAGTTGCTTGCCTACTCCGATTTGAGGGGCCGCCAATCCGGCGCCATCTACTGCATACATAGTTTCAAGTAAGTCATCAATCAAGATTTGAATTTCCCGAGATGAAATTTGCTCGTGCTTTATGGAGTGGGCTAGCTCTAGTAAGCGAGGATCACCCATTTTTAATATTTTATGGATCGTCATATCTTTGCTATCTTAATCAATTATTAAGATCTGGGGATATAGCGCAAAGGAGTGGGTAATGTGGCTATTTTCCCGCTTCAAATTTGGAGTGGAAGGTGGGTTGGATTGCGATACTATCGCTAAACTTACGGATTATTTTCATAAAACGATTTATCGGAGACAAACTTGAAAAAGACAGACCTTCCACTCAGTGATGATATTCGCCTTTTGGGCAGAGTATTGGGAGATATTGTTCGAGAACAAGAGGGTGAGGCTGTTTATGGTCTGGTGGAGCAAATCAGAACCTTATCAGTTTCCTTTCACCGTGATGCCAATCAGGCAGACAATCGAAAGCTAACAAAGTTACTTAAAGGCTTAAGTAGCGATAGTGCTATGAAGGTACTTCGTGCCTTTACATATTTTAGTCACTTGGCAAATTTGGCTGAGGATAGGCATCATATTCGCCGTCGTACGGCATATGAGAGGATGGGAAGTTATCAGGATGGCAGTATTCCAGTAGCAATGAAAAAGCTTCATGCGGCTGGTGTAACTAGTCAAATGATTTCCAAAACACTGGAAGAAAGTTTAATTTCTCCCGTACTCACAGCTCACCCAACAGAGGTTCAGCGAACCAGTATTTTGGAGGCTGAACGGGACATCGCAAATCTTTTAAGTGCTCGCGACCAAATTAAAGAATCTTCAAGGGTGAATAATCCCAGTAAGGATGCGCTTCTGGTAAAAGAGCTAAAAGCGAATGAAGAGCAAATTCGCGCAAGGGTATTGCAACTCTGGCATACCCGTCTATTGCGTTTTACTAAGCTCACGGTTATGGATGAGATTGAAAATGCACTAACTTATTATGAAACCACCTTTTTGCGTGAGATTCCTAAGATCTATGCGCAGCTAGAAGATTCACTTTCAGGAAACTCTGTAGCCAGCTTCTTAAAGATGGGGCAGTGGATAGGAGGGGATCGAGACGGCAATCCTAATGTCAATGAGAGCACGCTTGAGTACGCCATTACTAGGCAAGCGGAGATGGTACTGCGGCATTATCTGACAGAAGTCCATTATCTCGGTAGAGAGCTTTCGGTATCCGCTTTGCTTTTGAAGTTTTCCAAGAAAATGCAAGATCTTGCTGGAGCATCTCCGGATGCTAATGAGCATCGTCAGGACGAACCTTATCGTCGGGCTTTAACGGGAATGTATTCTAGATTGGCAGCGACCCTTAAGGTTTTAACTCATACAGATGCCGCTCGACATGCTGTTGCTCCTCAAAACCCCTATACCTATGCCGAAGAATTTTTGGCGGATTTAAAAGTCATTGAGGCTTCTTTAATTTCTCAGGGCGCTAAGGCTTTATCTGATCGCCGCTTGCGTGGGTTGATTAGAACTGTAGAAGTATTTGGATTTCATTTGGCTACGGTCGATTTGCGTCAAAGTTCTGATATGCATGAGGCTGTCCTAGTCGAGTTACTCAATATCGCCTCTATAGAGTCCAACTATTCAAATCTGTCGGAAGCTCAAAAACGAGAGCTATTAATCTCATTGCTAAAAGACCCTAGACCTTTACGAGTTAATAGCCACCAGTATTCTGAATTCGCATTATCGGAAATTGGTATTTTTGAGATGGCTAAAAAATTGCGCCACCTCTTTGGTAAGGAAGCGATTCGCCATTACATCATTAGCCATACAGAAACAGTGAGTGATTTATTGGAAGTCCTCTTACTGCAAAAAGAGGTGGGTCTCATGCGTGGGGTTATTGGTAAAAAGGCTACTGCCGATTTGATCGTGGTGCCTTTATTTGAAACCATTGGGGATTTACGCAATGCCGCGCCAATCATGCGCGATTTTTATGCCTTACCAGGAATCTTGGAGCTGGTGAAAAAATCTGGGGCAGAACAAGACATCATGCTGGGTTATTCCGATTCCAATAAAGACGGTGGAATTGTGACGAGCAATTGGGAGTTATATTGCGCTGAAATTGCCTTGGTTCAAGTCTTTGAAGCGCTAGAAAAGAGTGCTGGCATTAAGTTACGCCTGTTCCACGGTAGAGGAGGTACAGTTGGTCGTGGAGGTGGCCCAAGCTATGATGCGATTTTGGCTCAGCCACCTGGAACGGTCCGAGGGCAGATCCGTTTAACAGAGCAGGGTGAAGTCATTGGATCTAAGTACGCAAATCCTGAAATTGGTAGGCGCAATTTAGAGACTTTAGTTGCCGCGACTTTGGAGGCGACTTTATTAAGTCCAACCAAGCCAGCGACTAAAGCATTTTTAGAGGCAGCAGCAAAGTTGTCACAAGCGAGCATGGATGCTTATAGAGGTTTGGTTTATGAAACGCCAGGGTTTGCGGAATTTTTCTTTGATGCGACCCCTGTTCGTGAGATTGCCAAATTGAATATTGGCTCTCGACCAGCAAGCAGAAAGGCAAGTCAAAAGATTGAAGACTTGCGCGCTATTCCATGGGGCTTTAGTTGGGGTCAGTGCCGCATGACCTTACCAGGCTGGTATGGTTTTGGTTCAGCTGTAGAGTCTTTTTTAAATCAACCTAAGGCTGCGGATAAAAAAGCGGCATTAAGTCTTTTGCAAAAAATGTATAAAGAGTGGCCATTTTTTAGAACCCTTTTATCCAATATGGATATGGCCTTGGCGAAAAGTGATTTAGCTCTAGCCTCGCGTTATAGCGAACTAGTACCGGATTTAAAGTTACGAAAAAAGATTTTTGGCGCCATTGAATCTGAATGGAACAAAACTGTAAATGCACTGAACCTTGTGACGGGAGAAAGGGTGCGATTGGCCAAGAATCCTGCTTTAGCTAGGTCTATTCGAAACCGTTTCCCCTACATTGATCCCTTGCACCACTTGCAAATTGAGCTCGTCAGACGATATCGTGCTGGTAAGCATGATGAGCGAGTGCAAAGAGGCATTCACATTGCAATTAATGGGATTGCGGCTGGATTGCGTAATACAGGCTAACCATTCTTCTAGACTCAGGGTTTGTAAATAAAACCCCTTGAATTTTGTGGGTCAGTTCATTTGACCTCAAAGGGGTTTTTCTCATGCCAACTGAAAAACCTTAGCTAGTTTGCGGAAAGATTAGCGACTCATATAAGCTTCTTCGTTGTAGGTCGAGACCCAGTTTGGCCTAAAAATAAGGAAGATGGCCAATAACATTCCTGATAAAGATCCCTCCATAAAGGCGACGATGATTAGTCCCAATATCCAACCTTCCAAATCTGTGTGTCGGGCTAAGCCACCAAATAATTGCTGAACAATTAATAGAAAGATTCCAGATAGGATGGTGCTGACAAAAGCGGCAACATAGCCATTCCCTAGAATCAACACAAAAAGGTGTTTTGGGATAAATCTCTGGATTAGTTGAATGACAAAATAAGAAAAGAAGGTGGGCACTACGCTCACCATCAAATATTGCTGGCTAGCTTCTAGGTAGTTACCTTGGACGACATAAATTCCTAAAAAGGCAACGGGAAATAGAATGGTCAGGGCAATAGCGGGACCAAACATGGCCGTGAGCAATGAAGCGCCATAAAAGTGAAAAATTAACCCATAAAACCTACCGGGTTCTTGACCAGGCAATGTTGGGGAAATATTCCAAGCAATGGCAAGGAAGACTATTAAGGCAATAGCCAATCCATTAAGTGGGGGCTTAAAGAAAATTTTGGGAGGGCTCTTATAGAGTGCCCCGAGAAAGATGGCGATTGCCAGCCCTAACCAGATCATGATTTCCTTCTTTAGGGGGTTGATTTTAGGGATGAATCTAATCAGTCTAATCAATATTCCCCAAAAGACTAATCAGCATTTCCACTAGGAAGCCTTTTAGGCTATTGCAGATACCTTCTGGTGGCATGTAAAGGTGGTAACCTTAAAATATAAGAAAAGCTTGATTACAAGGAATTTGCATGGACCGTTTTTTAATTTTTCTCTCTGAACTTCCGTATTCATGGTTAGGCGTTTTATTCGTTTTATTTGTCATTTTTGAATTTTTATATCGGCTAACACGCAGAATTTTGTACGAATTTAAATATCTCAGAAAACGCTATTCAGAAGAGCAAAGAAAAAACATCTCCCTTTACATTATTGGAGTTGGGTTTCTAGTCTCCTTGCCTTTCTATGGCGCCAAGTATTTGCGAATTTTGAATGCTCTTAACGAATTAATTCGACTTTAACTTTACTAAGTTGTTTGTTGCATAGAAAAGATGCGCTTATGTTTGTTCATTAGTTGGATGCATTTAAAGGCTATCCAAGCCTGGCCTCTGAGTTCATGTGTCTGGGTTCGTCATAATTTGGCTAGATTTCGTGAAAACGAGTTGTCCGCTTAATTAACCCTGTAAATTGGTTGTAAATCCAATAAATCCTCATCATATTGAGCTTAAGTGCGATTCTTAGCCTTTACAACGGTATGAGTACTACGAATTCTCCATAATGGATCCCGCCGCCAATGGTTAAGAACTCATCTGGCAAAACCCCATCAAAAGAAGTTCTAATTCGATCTTCTGTTGCCATATCTGTCATTTTGGGATCAACCCTTACGAGCTACTTATGCCGCTCTCAAGGCCTTAGCAGGCCCTAATTTATGGAGATTGTTGTTATCCCCTTCCAATCTAAAAAATTAACCCTAAATTTCAATTTAGGAGTTTTATATTGCCGGTAGCTTGGGCGATACTGAAGGGCTTCAGGCGATGTTTTAGGGTGATGAATGTTGATCTAATTTATCGATAATAACGATCTATATTAATCATTAGACAGATTAACCTAAAGCTTGAATAATTCAAGTTCCAACACATCTTTAATTAAGGAAAAGAAATGTCACTTATTAATACAGCAGTTAAACCATTTGCAGCCCAGGCTTACCATAACGGTAAATTCGTATCAGTTAGCGACCAGGACCTCAAGGGTAAGTGGTCGGTAGTTTTCTTTTACCCAGCTGACTTTACATTTGTATGCCCAACAGAATTGGGTGACTTAGCTGACGAATACGCTGACTTTAAGAAAATGGGTGTTGAAGTGTATTCAGTATCTACAGATACTCAGTTCACACACAAAGCATGGCATGACGCATCAGACACAATCAAAAAGATTCAATACCCAATGGTTGCGGATCCAACCGGTACGATCACACGCAATTTCGATGTAATGATCGAAGAGGAAGGTTTGGCATTGCGCGGTACTTTTGTTATCAATCCAGAAGGCGTTATCAAAGTTTGTGAAATTCATGACTTAGGTATTGGCCGTGATGCAAAAGAATTGAAGCGCAAAGTACAAGCTGCTCAATATATCGCCGCTCATCCAGGTGAAGTATGCCCAGCAAAGTGGACTCCAGGCGAAGAAACATTGAGCCCATCTATTGATTTGGTAGGCAAGATCTAAGTAAGCACTTATCTATCGCCTTGTATGAAGGTGTAAAGGCGATAGAGAATTTAGTGGGCAGAGGTTCATCTGTTTGGACCTCTCTCCAATACATTCTCACAATATTCAAAGTGAATGCTTAAAAATTAAAGTGAAAGTTACATCATGTTAGATAGCAATATTCAAACCCAATTAAAAAGCTACTTCGAAAAGATTCAGCATCCAGTTGAGGTGGTCGCTACACTTGATGGCAGTCCAAAGTCTAATGAAATGTTGGAACTACTGCGCGAATTGACTCAATTGACCGACAAAATTTCTCTAAAGGAAAATGGCTCGGCTGCCCATACGCCGTCATTCACAGTTGGCAAGCCTGGCGAAGTAGCACGCATCAGTTTTGCTGGTATCCCAATGGGTCATGAAATGACTTCTTTGATACTGGCGCTTTTACAAACGGGCGGTCACCCAGCTAAAACCGAACAAGCGGTGATTGACCAAATCAAAGGTTTGTCTGGTCCATTGCGTTTTGAGACATTTATTTCTTTGTCTTGCCACAACTGCCCAGACGTTGTTCAAGCGCTCAATTTAATGGCAGTACTTAATCCGCAGATCGAACATGAAATGATCGACGGCGCACTCTTTCAGGATGAGGTGACTGAGCGTCATGTTATGGCTGTGCCAATGGTATTTTTGAATGGCGAGTTATTTGGTCAAGGGCGCATGACGGTCGAAGAGATTGCTGCTAAGTTGGATACGGGTTCCGCGGAAAAAGATGCGGCATTGATTAACGCTAAAGAGGGCTTTGATTCCCTCATTATTGGTGGTGGACCTGCAGGTGCTTCCGCTGCAATTTACTCGGCCAGAAAGGGCATTCGCACTGGCATTGTGGCCGAACGTTTTGGCGGTCAGGTTGCCGATACCGTTGGGATTGAGAACTTTATTTCCGTAAAGGAAACAGAGGGGCCTAAGTTGGTGATGGCTTTAGAGCAACATGTCAAATCCTATGATGTTGATGTGATGAACCTACAGAAAGCAGTAGCGCTCGCTAAGAGTGGCGATGAAATTGAAGTTACCTTGGCTAATGGTGCGAGCCTCAAAAGCAAAACAGTCATTCTGAGTACTGGTGCACGCTGGCGTGAAATGAATGTCCCTGGTGAGCAAGAATATCGAGGAAAAGGCGTTGCCTACTGCCCGCATTGCGATGGCCCTCTTTATAAAGGCAAACGCGTTGCTGTGATTGGTGGAGGCAACTCTGGGGTTGAGGCTGCTATTGACTTGGCTGGTATTGTTAGTCACGTCACCCTTATTGAGTTTGATACTAAGTTACGTGCAGATGCTGTTTTACAGAAAAAATTGTATAGCCTGCAAAATGTCACGGTTATTCTGAATGCCTTAAGTAAAGAGGTATTAGGTGCCGCTGGAAAAGTGACGACTTTGCGTTATGAAGATCGCGCTACTAATCAGATGCACGATATTGCACTAGAGGGTATTTTTGTCCAAATTGGTCTCTTACCTAATACAGATTGGCTTAAGGGCGTTATCGAGCTATCTCCACGTGGGGAAGTCATTGTGGATGATCGCGGTCAAACCTCTATGCCTGGTGTATTTGCAGCTGGTGACTGTACAACTGTTCCTTACAAGCAAATTATTATCGCGATGGGTGAAGGTGCTAAGGCCTCACTGGGAGCATTCGATTATTTGATTCGATCTTCAGTTGCATAAGTAGTTTGTTTTTTTCATGGAGTTATATACAAAATAAAGGCCTTATATGCAGCGCATTACATCAACCGTCTTGTGCATAGCTTTATCCGCTGCTGTTAGCTGTTTTGCTGAAGAAGTTGTCAGCCCAGATCAAGTTGTTACCGCTATTGAAAAACAGTTTGGGACTACTCCAGGACAAAGGCGAAACCATATCAATGGTGTTTGTGTATCTGGTTCATTTGTGGGTGATAAAGCTGTTCAAGCATATACAACTTCATCTTTATTTTCAGGAAAGACCATCCCAGTTATCGGTCGATTTTCATTGGCGGGTGGAAGCTTAAAGATTCCAGATACCGCCAGAAATCCACGTGGCATGGCGCTAGAGTTTGAGTTACCAAATAAGAGTGCGCAGCACTTCACAATGCTGAACGTGCCTGTATTTGGAGCGGCAACTCCGTCATCTTTTTATGATGGCGTCATAGCCAATACGCCCGATCCAGAAACTGGGAAGCCTGATCCTGAGAAGATTGCGGCATACAAAGCAAGTCACCCTGATGCTAAGGCTTTAGGTGAGTATCTTGCCAAAAATAATCCTGTTGTCAGTTATGCGAACAGCGATTTTTATAGTATTCATACTTTTAAATTCACCAATAAGAATCATCAAACTACATTGGTGAAGTGGCGCTTCGTGCCTGACGATGGAATAAGGCGTTTTACCGATGAGCAGCTAAAAACGGCATCAACGCGTTTTTTAGATCAAGACATTATTGCTAAAACACAAGCTGGTCCGGTACGTTGGAATATGATTTTGACGATTGGAGAGCCAACTGATGAGCAAATCAACCCAACAATCTATTGGCCATCTGATCGCCGTGAAATTAAGGCGGGTGTTTTAACCTTAACTTCAGCAAGTCCACAAAAAGATGGTGCTTGCGACAAGATCAATTTTGATCCTTTGGTGATGGCCCCTGGGATTGCCCCTACCGATGATCCTGTACTTTTATTTAGATCTCCGGCTTATGCGGATTCTTACGCAAAAAGGTTAACTGGCAAATAAATAGGTTTAAGATTTATCCAAGGTTGGAGAATTATTCATTCGAGATTTCTCATAAATAAAGGGAGAAAATCATGTCAACACAAGGATCTTGCCCATTTTCAGGTGGCAGTCAAAAGAAACCCACCAGTAAAGACTGGTGGCCGAATCAGTTAGATTTAAAACTCTTAAATCAGCATTCCCCATTAATAAATCCCATGGACGAGGGATTTGATTACGCCAAAGAATTCAAAAGCTTAGATCTCAAGGCTGTCATTAAGGATTTAAATATCTTGATGACGGATTCTCAGGATTGGTGGCCCGCTGACTACGGTCACTACGGACCATTTTTTGTTCGCATGGCTTGGCATAGCGCTGGTACCTATCGCATTGCTGATGGTCGTGGCGGAGCCGGTGCTGGAGCTCAGCGTTTTGCCCCGCTCAATAGTTGGCCAGACAATGTGAGTCTAGATAAGGCTCGCCGTTTGCTTTGGCCCATCAAGCAGAAGTACGGTAAAAAAATCTCCTGGGCAGATTTGATGGTATTGGCAGGCACTATTGCTATGCAATCTATGGGGCTGAAGATTTTTGGTTTTGCTGGCGGGCGTGAAGATGTTTGGCAGGCTGAGGATATCTACTGGGGGCCAGAGGGTAAGTGGCTTGCAGATGAGCGCTATCAAGGTGATCGTGAACTTGAAAATCCTTTGGCAGCTGTGCAAATGGGCTTGATATATGTAAACCCTGAAGGTCCTAATGGCAATCCTGATCCAATAGCAGCCGCACGAGATATTCGTGAAACGTTTGCACGCATGGCAATGGACGATGAAGAAACCGTAGCCTTGATTGCAGGTGGTCATACCTTTGGTAAGGCTCATGGCGCAGCTGATCCTGGTAAATATGTCGGTCCAGAACCAGAAGCGGCACCGATTGAACAACAGGGTTTAGGCTGGAAAAATTCCTTTGGAACGGGAAATGCTGACGACACGATTTCCAGTGGATTAGAAGGGGCATGGACCAATAATCCCATCACTTGGGATAACAATTACTTTGATAATTTGTTTGGCTATGAATGGGAGCTCACGAAGAGTCCTGCCGGTGCTCATCAGTGGACGCCTAAAGAAGCATCTGCACAAAGGACTGTTCCAGATGCGCATAATCCTGCCTTGAAACATGCGCCAATGATGTTTACAACAGATTTGGCTCTCAGGATGGATCCTGCTTACGCCAAGATAGCAAAACGCTTTCATGAGAATCATCAAGAACTTACTGATGCGTTTGCTCGAGCTTGGTATAAGTTGACCCATCGCGATATGGGGCCTCTATCTCGTTACTTGGGCCCATTGGTGCCAAAAGAGCAATTGCTTTGGCAGGACCCCATTCCTCCTGTGACTCATCCATTGATTGATGCATCGGATGTATCTAGTTTAAAAGTTAAGCTCTTGGCATCGGGATTATCGATTTCTCAGTTGGTGAAAACCGCTTGGGCATCGGCAGTCACATTTAGAGGTGGTGATAAACGTGGTGGTGCAAATGGCGCTCGTATTCGACTTGCCCCACAAAAGGATTGGCCTGTAAATCAGCCAGAGCAGTTAGCCAAAGTATTAAAAGTGCTTGAGGGTATTAAGCAGGAATTTAACAATACTCAATCTGATGGTAAAAAAGTTTCCATCGCCGACTTAATTGTCTTAGGGGGATGCGCCGCTATCGAAGAAGCTGCTAAAAGAGGTGGCCATAGTACGAATATTCCTTTTGCACCAGGTCGCACTGACGCAGTAGCTGAGCAAACAGACGTTCATTCTTTTGCCGTGCTTGAACCTACGTCAGATGGATTTAGAAACTTTCTTGGACAACACCAGGAGGACTCAGCCGCAGAACGTTTGGTGGATCGTGCAAATCAATTAACCCTAACCCCACCAGAAATGACGGTACTCATTGGCGGTATGCGCGCTTTAAATGCAAATTTTGATCAATCGTCTTTAGGCGTATTTACTACGAGACCAGAAACACTATCAAATGATTTCTTTGTGAATCTGCTAGATATGAATACCGTTTGGAAAAAATCGAGTGTGAATGGTGTTTTAGAAGGGTTTGATCGTAAATCGGGTGAGCTCAAATGGACTGGCACAGTTGTCGACTTGGTTTTTGGCTCAAATTCTGAGTTGCGAGCACTTGCCGAGGTTTACGCATGCAGTGATTCTGAACAAAAGTTCGTCAAAGATTTTGTTTCGGCCTGGATCAAGGTGATGAATTTAGATCGATTTGATTTAAGGTGATTTAGCTAAAAAACGCACTTCGGTGCGTTTTTTACTATTAATCTGACAAAAGAGGTAAATTTCTAAGGCCTTGATTAAAAAGGTAAAAGTAGAAATTAGCAATGAACTGACTCTGATATTGCTTTTTGCCTCCAATGCCATGGATTATTATCCTTACATAGGGTGCGGGCCAATTGAGAGTGGCTTCATCGAGACGGGTTCCGCCAGTTTGCGAGCCCACATATACGAGCCCTATACTTCTTACCTCTAACTCTATTCTCCAGATTGAATTTTAGTGCCACTTTAAAGTGCATCTAAAAAGAGTTTAGGGTCTAAGGATGCAAACATAGCCTATTGTCATTTAATGCGGATAAAGTAGATAAGTGAATGATTTTGTTATCTACTTTCTTAGATGAAATGAGACGTGAATCAAATGAAACGAGAGATCTTTAGCTTATTAATGAATATTAAAAATGAAGTCCTAAAGGCAATATATGGCCCGGACAAAATTACTAAGTTAGTGGATTCTGAAATGGGAGCTGTAGTTGTCAATGATCCGCCTGGCATTCCAGAGGACAAGCAGTCTCTCCCTGATAGTAAGTTAAGTACGGTATTACGCGGTGGCGATGAGATCATTCATCTTTTGCCAGAAACTCGTTATTTTGAGGTTACTGATGCGGGGATGGGTAGAAAAGTTGCCTATACTATTTCAGGGAATTTAAACGCCAAAAAAGTACTACTGTGTTTGCCTGGCTTATTAGAAACAAAAGCTTCTTTTATGCTTTTGCATTCTTACTTTCTCAAGTTTGAAGAGTGCTTGGTGATAAGTATTGATTTTTCAGGTAGAGGTCAATCCGATTCGATGGGGGATCGGGAAGCATACAAAATGTCCCTTTATCTGACTGATATTAGTCAATTGATTCGTGAAGTCATCTTTAGGGAAAAAGCAGGGCGCTCGCCAAAGCTCACTGTTCTTGGAACAAGTATGGGCGGGGTTCTAGCAATGCATCTCACGAAAATATTTGATGGAAAAATCGCTGGCATCATCCTTAATGATATTGCCCTGACGGTAAATTGGACTTCTTTATATTCCCTATATAAATCCATGAAGAACGAGGCCGGGTTTAAAGAGGTGCGTGAGTTAGCAAAAGACTTAAGTGTTGATGAGCGGGCCATCCGAGACGTGCAGTTACCAGGACATTTTGATTTATCCTTTCGTGCGGATATTTGGGGGATGAATTTCCATGAGGCTCTAGAGGACTATGCGGGCAAAGTTGGTCTGATATATGGTGGTAAGTCTCAGATATGTACGAAACAGAGGGTAGAGGAAGCAAAGGAATTTTTTCCAAAGCTTAAGCTTTTCGAAGTGCCAGATTCTGGGCATCCAGCACCTTTTAATATAGGTGTCTGTGGCTTTATTCAGTCGGAAATGAATATCTAATACAGATTGTCTAAGGGGGGTTCTGTATTAATCTGGCAGTTTCATTAAATCGTTGATTGCGAGTTGGCCAGAGCTTAGCGCTCGGGCACGAATTCCGCCATTGCATTCAAATGCCTCAAAAAAATGTTTTTTGTTCGCTAGTTTGGACGGTCTTTCGCATGGAATGCAGAGCTCAATTCCTTCAAATTGAATTTTGCCAACAGAAAAAGTTTTACCCACTAAATCGTTGAGCTCTTCAGGCGTGATTTCTCCTAGAACAATATTTCTTCTAGTTTCTTCGTCGGTAAATGTTTTATGACCGCCCAAATTTAAAAAATGGTTGGCCCGATCAATTCCCATGCGGGCAATAAAGGTGACATCTCTCACTTTGCTTGGTTTTGAGTGGGAGTAGGCGCCTTTATTTAGGGCGTATCGATCTCTCTCGATACCTTGATTGGCAATGATGTTTGCCTTGGCCGTATGTATTAATTCGAGTCCGGCATCATGAGTAAGATAAATGGCTTGTATAAAAGTCATTTTCTAAGACTGCGGTTAATGATGTGAAATAAGAAGAAGGCAAAAAATACTAAGCCAATAATCCAATGGGTCAGCTTGGTTCCCTCATGAATCTCTTCGGGGCCATAGTAAAGGAGTAGAGCGGTAACCACCAGAATCGAAAGAAAGGCAAGCTGAGAAATACCGCTAATCAAATTTTTCTGAGATTTCAGGCCTGCTTTGATATGAAATGGTAGTACCGTACCAAATGCCATTAAAGCGAACGCCGATCCCACTCCGTGGAGTGTTAATACCAAATGATCTCCCAAGATGGATCGTGAAATATGAAATTCGTGTCCTAGTAAAAAGGCGATGCCCGATAAAGAGCAAATAGAAAGTGCGGAGATGGTGAACCAGCGTTGCCAAGATGGCATTTTTCCTAGACCATGTTTTCTCATGCTGTAATCTTTATGGCCTGTGCAGAGAAATGTTCGAAACAGGGGTGTGAGTCATTTTGAGAGATGGCAAAAACTTTTGTTAAGGCATCAGCATACATGCATTTGGGTGCCAATATAGAATACGAACCGTTAAATTCTACATGTTCCATATTTAGAGGATTCACAATATAACTAAGCTTATTCATATCATCCCTAGACTTTGAATAGTACAAGCCCGTACTCGCAATAGAGCCCTCTTCTAGAGCTCCAATGGGGATCAATTCATTGGGGTTGGTTGGTGAGCGCACTTGAATTTCTTTTGAGATATTTCCAAAAACCCTTAAATCTCCACCAGCATTCACTGAGCCTGACTCAATCCCATTCGCTTTGAGTGTTTCTACTGCTTTATCTACAGCGAACCCTTTGGCAATTCCCCCAAGATCCAATTGAATGGGCTTATCCGATCTCACTTTATTGGGTTTAATCAATATCAGATTTGATAAGTCTCCACATTCAATGGTTTGAGTATTTTTATGATTAGGCAAGAGTCCTGCCCTGATAAGTTTCGCTCCAACAGCGCAATCAAATAATCCAGCTGATAACGTATGAATTTCTTTGGCAGCCGAAAGTACTTTGAAGGTCCATTCATGAACTTCCAAGGTTTCAATATGGGAGCGCGCATTAATACTTGAAAGTTCGCTATCTGGATTATGAAACCCCATTAATTTTTGAACCAACTCAATCACCTCAAAAGCCTGATCCATTGCATGATTAGCTATACGTTCAGAGTATTGAGGGGATGTCTCATTTACAGAAATTTCTACATAAGTGCCCAACAGGGGCTTACACCGAATCATTTTGCTTTTGATTTTAATATTAAGTCGTACATGACCATAATGCGTTTTACCCCGTCGGTAAGGTGTTTACTGGAAAGCGTTGCCCCAGAAATATTTTCTATGTCTTTCTTGAGTTTGATAGGATCTTCGACAGTCTTACCAACAAACTGCTTACGCCAGCTCTCATCGGCAACTTCATAGCCATAAGATTCAACATACTCCATGATCTCGATCCCCTGAACTGCGCCAGTAGGGGAGATGCCCACTGCGTAAGTAATCATTTCATGTTTACCAACTACTTCATCCACTATGAAGTAGTTGCCATCAGATGCCTTCCATACTCTATCGCCTTTAAAGGGGTGACTCACGCTGGAGGCTGATTGCATTTTGTCTTGCACATCGTCAGTCAATAGCAAAGGTGTTTTGGTGAATTGCTTATTAGGAAAGATGAGCTTTTGAGCTTGCTCGGCTGAAACATAAATTTTTGCGTGTGCATAGATTGGTGCACCAACAAGGGCAATTCCAGTTAAAGCCAGGAGGGGGTTCGGTTTCCAATTCATGTTGCGATAGCTTCCTGGTTTATGCAATCAGTAATTCATTCGCTTCATTGCAAAGCGTTTGAAGTTCTGAAGTTGAGTCTTTGAGCTCCGCTAAGGCGTCAAACATTATTAAAGCCCTTTCCCTTGCGGTAGAGCATTGGGTAGCTTGAAACTTGAGCAGGTAAGTTAAAGCTCCAACAAGTAGGTTTTGTGTTTGCATGCTTTCTCCCTAAATAAAACACTTAATCATTGATGAATCTATTTGTTAATTACTTCAACTGCTTAATTTAGTGGGAAGCCTACTTTTAGGATGAACTCATTATTAGTATGGCCATCCCAAACTTTATTTCCCCAGCAGTCGCCAGTTCCAGTACCGTGGCAGGTACCCCCACTCAATTGATTGCGCCAAGCTGCAGTAACCCACCAATCCTTTTCGGCATAGTGAATATTTGGACCAACAAAGATCGCATTCTGGGTGGGGCTTTGCCACATATAGCCATAAAAGTCGTTATGAAACCGCGCTTCAATACCTGCGGATAGTTTAGGTATAAAGCGATAGCTGGCGCCCACCAATAAGTCTATCTGGGATTCTTGAATTAAAAAGCCGTTGGATTTCAGTTGCTCTTGTTCGCCTACGACGTTTGCGGCCAAAATCAGCCTGTCATCGATAAAATTAGATTGGACCAATAGCCGATATTCAAGTGAGTTGGCATTACGCCCAAGTGTAGGTTCAAAGTACACGCCAATGCCGACTGGTGAGGTGATCGGGTCAGTAATTCGGTAAATTGCTTCAAGAGAGCCGCCATCTAGCCCTGTCTTGCTATAACTTGATGCACCTGAGCTAGTTACATTCTGCGGTACACCTGCTCCCGCTGTGCAGGGGGTAGTGTCACATACCTCTGGATTGAGGTAGTTATTTTTGGCTGTCACGGAGTAAGCATTTAAATACCCCGAGAGTTGAAAGTTGTCCGTCACCCCATATTCAATTTCAGATCTTGAATACCAGGATTGGTAAGTGCCAGTAGCTTGTCCCGTATTTAATTGCAGGCGCTGCTCAAACTCTGCTTTCCCTTTGGGTTGCAGATCAAGCGTGTAAATCCAACCAAAGTTACCTTCTCCAGCGCTGGCAAATGACATGTGCAGGGCAGTTGCCAACAGTATGGCAAATAGGGCTATTTTTTTAATGCTGAGCTTCACAATTTTTGCTTCGTTTAAGTATTTGATAGGAATGATTCTCATTAATTTAACATAAATGAGAATCATTCACATCTAAATTTAATCCATGATCTTTGGGTTTGGATGAAAAACACCGTAAATTCAAGAGAAAGGCGCTAAATAGCCCTCAATCTATATATAGGAGTGATTAGGGTTAATGAAGCGCAGTTGTGAAATACGCCCCTGACTCATTCATGATTTATGGCTAGGGTCGTATTGCGATTATTTCTTGATTAAAAGGTAAAGCTGGTGAGTTGGTGGCTTTATTGGGTGATCACCCATCACTAAAGATTGGGCCTTTGCTTGAAGCGGAGCATGATAAAAAGATTCTAATTGACGGGATTGTGTTGTTTAGGCGGTTCTTATTGGGGAATATGCAGAAATGATTGTCCAGCAAGAAGTGTATTTGAAGGAAGTGCATAAGACATTGTGTAAGCCAGGAGAGATGGAGCCATTGAGACTTTGGGCTTACGCTTTTACTTTAAATCTGAGTGTTATTGTGATCGCGCTCATTTAAGCGATCATTTTGTCTGAGGAGATTCTCGCCAATCATCTCTACTCTCTTTTGCCACTCATACGCTAGTTCTAGCGTCAGATGGGTGGTAAGCACCTCAAAGAAGAGCGTCTTCCAATCGTTCAAAAGGTTTTGAGTAAAACCAGCGGTGAAGTGTTTTCCTACGGGGTCGTAGCTGTAACTATTGCTCGGATTGCCACCTAATGCTACCCACCAGAACTGAGAAATTTTTTCTTTGTGTTCATCCCAGTGACCCACTATAGAGAAGGGTTCAGATAGAGTGGGGTGGATCTGAATGCGGTTATAAAAATCATCCACCACCTTGTCTACTGATGGCTTGCCAATCTTCGCTGCCAGGCTAACACGATCGATCGGCTTAATAATATTCATTTGCGTTTTAATAGAAGAATCCATGGGCGCCCAACACCGAAATGAAGACAGTGATTAGGCTTAAGATAAAAATAATCGTATGAATAATTTGGGTTTTTTGTAAGTTGCTAATGCCATGGCCACCTTTGACAATTCGACCATGATTTTTGATGAAAAAAGGCTCGACGATAAAAAGTGCTAAAGCAAACATCAGCCAAATTAAAACCATAGCGTACATCCAGAAGCCCTGGATTTCTGAAAAACGATTCCAAGCATCTAACTTATAAACCATATATAAACCACTCAAACCCGCTAGAAAAACCACAACTCTTGCGATAGAGGCAAATTGATTTTCGATCGCATTGAATATGGATAGTTGCTCATTTTTAAACGGTGACTTTCTGATCGCGGGTAGCAAAACCAGAGTTACAAAGCCTACTCCTCCAATCCAAATAACAATGCTTAATATGTGTATGGCACGTGCAATGCTAAGTTCATTCATCAGTACATGCTACCTCTAGGTCACTCTTATAACAAGCTTACTCATTGATTGAGGCCAAAGAAAAAGCCCATGAACATTCATTCAAGGGCTTTGTCTTGTTGGTATTTTAGTTATTTCAGTTTTAGGCTAAAAGCCTGGTTACTACCCTTACCAAGGGGAATGGATCAGGGGAAAACAGCAAGATATGGCGTTACTGGGCCAGGACCCGTGAAGACGCCCAAGACATTTCTTTCAAATACGGTGTTCGCTGATGTTTCAGTGGCGCCCGGAAATGCAAAACTTGTCCATGTTGGCGTGTCAAATTGACCAGTGGAGGTACGCTTAACTTGAACAAGTGCGGCGCCGTATGGTGAGCCGGAAACAGTTTGAGCCCAGTCAACGGAAAGGTAGTAGCCTCCAGCATTGTCGGTGGTGATACCTTCGATGTGGGATACCTTAGATGTGCTTGAATCGTTGTTGTAATAAATGGTGGTGAAATTTGTGAATTGATTAGTGCTGGGGTTCCAATCTACGAGGTAACCATTGGATAGGCCGTGATCGCCCAATAGTTTGCTATAACCACCAGCGATGGTGTAGTTGTTTAGTGCGGAGTTGTACCAAATGCCATAAGCAGTCATGCTTGCAGCGCCGCCCGTTACTAAGGTGGGCGGAATTTCAAAGTATGTATAGGTACCAGGAATGTCTGGAGTATTGCCAATCCCCATAATAAAAGCATGTCCAACTAAGTCTGAAGTATCGAAATTGCCAACGACATAACCATTCATATTACTGTGTGCAATGGTGTTGTTCAATGTCACACCAGGCAGGGTGATGAGCCTGCTAGGATCAATTTTCGTATACGTTCCAGTGCCCGCAATATCCCCCTGATATAGCAAGCCAAAAGCTGCATTTGAGCCAGATAAATTGTAGTTGCCCACCACTACGATACTGCCAGATGTAGCGCCATTGTTTGGGCCGTAAAAATTGAGTCCAGATGATAAATCGCTGCCGCCTACTTTGGCAATGGTCTTTTGAGGTCCAATCTTATTCCAGCTACTTACGTTGGGGATCAGAAGTGGGCCGCGATAGATAAGGCCATAGTTAGTAGTCGGTGAGGTGGTGTTATCCATATTGATGCCTGATAGAAAGACATCTGATGAATTGTTAACACCGCGTACGCCAGTAATTTCAGTGGATCCCACGGGCATATAGGGTTCAACGAAGTATTGAATTGATGATGATGGTGGTGTCGTCGTTGCAGGGGAGTCAGAACCTCCTCCGCATGCTGCCAACATACCTGATGCACCTAAGGCGCCCATGCCCTTAAGGATTAGGCGACGATCTAAATTAATGCTTTTCATTGATAAATCTTTCGTAGTGTATTTATTAAATTATTGATTGGCAGAGGCGGTTTAGGTAACCGTTACCCCTTGCATCATTCCTAAGTCTTCATGGGCCAGCATATGGCAGTGCATAACATAAGGACCTGTGAAATCTCTAAAACGAGAGCGGAAGGTGATGGATGTTGGGTTCGATGGAGTGCCGCCTAGTGGAAGCGCTAAGGTATCGCACCAAAATGGCGTTACAGGCTGCCCATTGACTTTAATTACATACATAGGATTCGCATGAATATGAAATGGATGTCCTGCAGCATTCATGTTGTAAACAGTCCATTCTTCAACGCTATCCAAAGGAACAGTTTGAGTAATGGCATTGGCGGATTGGAATGGGTAATACTGATTTGGATTGGTTGTAGCTGTTGGGGTTGTACAAATATCTGGTGAGCTATCTAAAATTCTTCCGCTGCCAATTCCACCCCATGCCAGCATTTTTCCGGATGAAAGAAGTACAAGGACGTGGTCGCGACCGCAACCCATTTGGGTAACCTGATATGAGGCTATGCGTTTCAAAATGAACCCCTATAATTTTATGGTTCAAGCATAACTACAAATGTTACTTAAAGCAATTTATGGCTTATTTCCCTGGTGCTGATGTAAGTCACCGTCACAAAACTGTAATTCTAGGAAAGAATTTGTAAAACATTGCACTCTTTTAAGTTTGGAATTTGTGGCAATTATTTTTATAGTTACTCATCCCCTAAGTAATTAATTCAATATGCGGACCGAGGCTCTATCACTTCTCCAATACTAGGCTTTCCACTTTTAATTACGGTAATTTTTTGGCTTCGGATTAATGATTTGATCGTGGCAGACCCCTCGCATCAAAATATAACTTCAATAGATTGAGTCGCGGATTGGTGGGGTATACGCCATGAAAGAAATGAATGAGGATCCTAAATGAAGAGGTTCTTTTATTTTGTTCCCTGCCCAATTAAAATTCCGTTAACGGTTGTTCCATATAGATTGACGCCATCATCTGCATGAAAGCGTTTGCGGGTCTTTTCAATATCGCCGTCGATTAGCCTGGGGTCTTGTGGGCGTTCATGCATATTGACGAATGCAGCAACATCCCACGCCTCTTCATTGCTTAGTGTTTCGCCACGACCTAATGGCATATTGTGTTGAATAAAACCTGCTGCGGTATTAATGCGATGCATACCCGCTCCCCAGTTATAGGAGTCTTTTCCCCATAGTGGCGGGAAGACATAATTTGCCCCTACCTTTTGACCCTCTCCATTTTCCCCGTGGCAGATCATGCATTGTTTTTCGTAAACCACTTTACCGCGCGCAATATCAAATCCGCCTTTAGGTGTTGGTGGCTCATCAAATCCTCTGCCTGGAAGTGGCTTTGCAATAGGCGCTCCTGTAGATAACCAGTATGAATACGCAGTCAGGGCTAATATGACCTCACTATCGGCGGGTGGGGGAGTGCCATTCATGCTGAAACTAAAGCATCCCTGCATTCTTTCTGCAAAGGTATTTACTTTATTATTTTTTTTGCGGTAAGCGGGGTACATGGGATAAGCGCCCCACAAGGGCGATGAATTAGCGAGTCGTCCCCTATCTAAATGGCAGTTAACGCAATTTAATTGGTTGCCTACATATTGAGGTGCCAAGGCTTTTGTATTTACAAAGATAGCTTCACCACGATGTACCAGATCTCCAAAGGCATTGTTTTGTAGTTCTGAATCTGCTGGCGGCATGAAGTAAGGTGCTTTAGTGACTTTGTTAGGGGCTGTAGGAATTTGCGTTTGATCTTCGAGTTTGGATTTATCTACAGCAAAGATTGCACTAGATCCCAAAAGGGCGCCAAGAATCAATAGATTTCTGATGAAGGTTTTCATAAGTAGATTTTTAGAATATTGAATTGATTGGGGGTTTCTAGCGCAGGCGATGTTGTGACTCATCAAATAATTCTGTTGAATCGCCCAGATTTCCAAAATACTCTGAAACAGATTGAATCTGTGCATCCGTAAGGCTTGCGGCAATATGTTGCATTAGACCGTTAGGATCGTTATGGCGCGTTGGTGCGTCCAACTTTTTATTTTTTCCGATAGTCGGAGCCCCTCCTTTCCATGCTTTTAATTGATTCTCAAGATAAAGCGGGGATTGTCCGGCTAGCGGTGGAAAAGAATTTCCTACTCCCACCCCGTCTGGGCCATGACACAAAGTGCACTCAGGTATATTTTTGCTCCATTCCCCGCGTTGAGCGATCCATGCGCCACTTCCAGGGCTTGGTGTTTCAGTATTTCTGCTGTTGACATTTACTTTGGGACGTTTTGCATAGGCATTCGCTACCGCGGTAATCTCCTCGGTGCTCAGAGCTGTAGCAATGGGTTGCATGATCGCGTTTTGACGCGAACCTTTTCGAAAATCGTATAGTTGTTTTTCTATATAGGCTGCGGGCAATCCAGAAAGTCTAGGGAAGCCAGAAGCAGGCATTCCTTTTCCATCGGGTGCATGGCAACTAATACACGGCATTGCTGCTGGATTCTCACCGCCATGAATCATGATGGATTCTCCATCAATTGCATAGGACGCTAGCGGAGAAATCATATAAACACAAAGAATAAGCGTATTGAATCTTCTTAGGGAGATGGATTTCATGCTGTTTTGTCTATAGTTTATGGATGAGGATTAAATTTCATTAAACAAAAAGCCACTCGAAGTGACTTTTTGTATTGCAGGCTTACGAATTTTTTTAACCTCTTTTAGCGTAAGCAGAGCACCAGCCTTTGGCTGCTACTTGTTTGCCAGCAAACAATGGGCAAGCACCAGAAGCTGAACCAGCAGCGCCTTGATACAGAGCACAATTGCTACAAGCTTGGCCAGCAGCATATTTAGGGTATTTAGCTTTATCCGCTTTAGTAGCATCAGACTTGTAACCCAAAGCAACAGCTTGTGGATCTGCATCTGCAACCATGGCTTGAGCTTGAACTTTACCGTTCATAGCTAAAGTACAGGCACCAGCAGCAGACAAAATCATAAATTGGCGACGACTATTTTTCATATTGACTCCATTAAGTAAGAGGTAAGGACGTTATTTATATTTGAGGAATTTTGCACTAATTTATCGATAAATATAGAGAATTCTAGGTGGCACCCAGCGTTTTTAAAACTTTATTGATCTATGTCATGTAGCTTATCTAGGTTTCTCCCATACTCGATCGGTTAAGTGTTGGATATTTATCCAACCTCTCATTAATGAGCTTGCATGCAAGGGTCGAATGAATCAGTTAATTAAAGTGGTTGTTTTAATTCTTGCGATAGCCTGTAGCTTTGGCTCAGCATTTGCGGAAAACTCAGACGCCTCAGTTGGTCTGATAAAGCGCGGCGAGTATCTAGCGCACCTTGGTGACTGCGTTGCCTGCCATACCGAAAAAGGGGGTAAAGCACTAGCTGGTGGGCTAGAGCTTAAAACACCTTTTGGTGCCCTTTATTCCACAAATATCACTCCTGATATGCAGACGGGTATTGGCGAATACTCTTTTGAGCAATTTGACAGGGCGATGAGAAAGGGTGTATCTGCGGATGGACACAATTTATATCCAGCAATGCCTTACCCTTCGTATTCAAAAATGTCCCCCGAGGACATGCAAGCTTTATATCAGTTCCTAAGGCTTGGTGTTACTCCGGTAAACAAAGCCAATATTCAAAGTCAAATGAAGTGGCCTTTTAATATGCGCTGGGGTTTGAGTTTTTGGAACATTCTATTTGGCGGTGGTAAGTCATATTCTGCTGATACTACTCAGTCAGCCCAATGGAATCGTGGCGCCTATATTGTTCAAGGAATGGGACATTGTGGTTCTTGCCATACCCCTCGTGGATTGTTGTTTCAAGAAAAAGCGATGAGTCAAGATGGCATGAGCGGCAAAGACTTTCTTGCAGGCTCTACTGTTGACAATTGGCACGCAGTTAATTTACGCAATCTATGGACGGTTCCCGAGATTGTGACATTTTTAAAGACTGGCAGAAATCAACATGCATCGGCATATGGAACGATGACAGAGGTAATTGGGCTAAGTACGCAACATTTTACGGATGAAGATTTAACGGCAATTGCGGTTTATCTCAAATCCCTTAGTAACGATAGCGAGAAAAAGGGTCAACCGATTCTTGCCATAAATAAATCTCAACTGTATAAATCCACGGATGGGCTTGCTTATGTCCAGTTCTGTTCGACCTGCCATCGCAATGATGGTAAAGGCGTGCCAAAGCTCTTTCCACCATTGGCAGCAAATAAATCAATTCTTTCAGAGGATCCTACTTCAGTAATTCATGTGGTTTTGAGTGGTTGGAGATCGGCGGAGACTAAAACGCATAATCGAGTTGTGGGTATGCCGGAATATGGTTCCTTAGATGACAGAGAGTTGGCCGGGATCATTACGTTTATTCGTTCTTCCTGGGGAAATTCTGCTCCTCCAGTAACGCCTGATCAGGTGCAGTTGGTGCGTAATCAAATTAATCTTTCAGTACAAGCTCCAGCGAAATTCATAACCCCTAAATTTTCTGCAATGTTGGATAAATCTAACTCAAGTCAATTAACTTATGGAATGCGACTGATGTCGGAAACTGGCACTCTGTTACCAGAAAATGTAGGTAACAGTCTTAGTTGTAGTAGCTGCCATACCAATGCAGGAACAGTTGCTCAAGCATCGCCATTTGTTGGAGTGGCCGCACAATTTCCAACTTATGCTCCTCGCGCGGGAAAAATTATAGATTTGGAAGATAGGATCAATGGTTGCTTTAAGCGCTCCATGAATGGCAAACCATTGGCCAAAGATTCCAATGAAATGAAGGCTATGGTTGCCTATATGAAGTGGGTAAATGGCCCATATAAAAAGGATCAGGAAGTGCCTGGTCGAGGAGTTGGAAAGATTGATAAAACCTTGATGCCCAGTATCGATAATGGAAAGGACATTTACCAGGCTCAGTGCGCTGTATGTCATGGCTCTAATGGTGAAGGTGTTAAACAGTCAGACGGTCGGTATGTGTTTCCTATGGTTTGGGGGGAAGAATCCTTTAATCTCGGTGCTGGAATGGCGCGCACTTATACAGCCGCCGCCTTCATTAAGCAAAACATGCCTATGGGACACAGCACGAAGTTTCCTTTGGGTCAGGGTGGAGGTTTAAGTGACCAAGAGGCAGTGGATGTTGCCGAGTACTTTTCCCATATGGGGCGCCCAGACTTTACCGAGAAGACGAAAGATTGGCCTAATGGCGGTAAGCCAAAAGATGCCAGGTATTGATCAACCATTGTTTTAATGAAAGGGTTGCCCCTAAAGACTTGGCATCCCTCTTGGAGCCCCCATTTTACTTATGATGAGGGTCCTTGGCGCATATACTCATGCAATCATGAATAACATCTACTTAGAAAATACCCTGGCTTCTTAGAATCCATGAAAACGATTGAGATAAAAAGCGCATGGCAGGGCAGTAGTGACTGTGAGTCTTGCGCCATTCGCAGTTCGGCATTATTTGCGGAGCTAAATGAGGAAGATTTTTCAAAGATACATACCCCTATTGACGATTTTAGATATGAATCCAATGCACCAATTTATGGTCAAGGGAATGATAGTCAGCATGTTTATACCCTACGTGAGGGCTATGTAAAGTTAATTCACCTTAATCCCGATGGCACTGCTCGTATTGTGCGTCTTGTACGTCCTGGTGATTTATTTGGCATGGAGGCTTTACTGGAGAATCAGTACAAACATTCTGCTGCGGCTTTAACGAATATACATATATGCAAAATTCCCAAAAATATTATTTCCACCTTGGGCGAGGAGTCTCCAAGGTTACATCGTCAAATCGTCAAAAAATGGGGCGAAGCGCTATCTCAATCTGAGTCTTGGTTTTCAGAAATTAATACTGGAAGAATTGAAATAAGGCTTGCAAGATTCTTTATACAGTTGGCTAAGCAATCTAGTACGCATACTATTGCTCCGATCTTCAGGCGAGAGGATATGGGTTTGATGATGGATGTCAAATTTGAGACCATTAGTAGAGCCCTGGCGTCCATGGATGAGCAGGGATTAATCTCTAACGTAACAAAGCTTTCCGTACAAATTCCGGATTTAGAGGTTCTTAAGTCATTTGCTAAACGCGGTTTATAAAGTTGCATTCAAGGATTTCTTCTGGCTGGGCCTGTTGAAGAGCTCCGTACTCATTTAGTAAATAAGTCTTAAACTGACGCAGTGTCTAAATCTCCTCTAAAAATCCTTTCAGAACCTGAAATATCCCGCTTAATTGAAATGGCGTGGGAGGATCGCACTCCATTTGATGCCATTGAAAAAACCTTTGGACTCTCGGAACCTCAGGTTATTACGATTATGCGTAGGGAGTTAAAGCGTCGGTCATTTGAGCTTTGGCGAAAACGTGTGACAGGGCGTGCGACAAAACATACAGCTTTACGAAGCAAGCTCGTAACTCGAGCCTATTGCTCAACTCAATATAAGCAAAAATGAAGCGTCGAGAATGAATTCAAAAAAAAGGTTAATTCTGATTCTGGGTGATCAGTTAGATTTGCAGGGTGCCGCTCTAAGGGGTTTTGATTTTAAGATCGATGAAGTCATCATGATTGAGTCGGTTAATGAGGCCCAGTACGTTTGGTCTCATAAGGCGAAGATTGCTTTATTTTTATCTGCAATGCGACACTTTGCTCAGTCACTTAAAAATCTCGAGTATCCGCTAACCTATATTAAAGAATCTGCTCTCTCAATTGTTGAGGCTTTAAAAGAAGAGCTTCTTAAAAAGAAAATCACTAGTCTAGTTTGCGTGGAGCCTGGAGAGTGGCGTCTTAAAAAGGCCATAGAATCTTTGGCTCAAGAGTTAAATCTTGAATTAGATATGCGTGAGGATGATCATTTTTATTGTTCGCACGAAGAGTTTGTAGATTGGGTATCCAATAAAAAAGAACTCAGGCTCGAATATTTTTATCGCCTGATGCGAAAGACTCATGGAATCTTAGTAGATGCCGATGGGAACCCAGAGGGTGGGCAGTGGAATTTTGATCAAGATAACCGCAAGCCTTATCCAAAAAAAGGCCCTGGGCTGATTGATGCTCCCGCTGCTTTTGAGTCCGATAAAATTACTCAAGAAGTTCTGGAGTATGTAGGCGTAACTTACAAAGATCATCCTGGATCTTTAGACACTTTCAATTGGCCGGTTACTCGGGAACAGGCTTTAGTGGCTCTGAATTATTTTGCTGAATATCGCTTAAGAAATTTTGGGATTTTTCAAGATGCGATGTGGACAGGCACTCCATTTGGATGGCATTCAATTCTGTCGAGCTCTCTAAATCTGAAGCTGCTAAACCCTAGGGAAGTGATTGAAGCTGTACTAATAGCATGGAAAAAATACTCTTTAGATCTATCTGATGTCGAGGGCTTTGTACGGCAGATTTTGGGTTGGAGAGAGTTTGTCCGGGGTATGTATTACTTAGATATGCCAAAGATGGCGCAGGATAACTTTTACAGTCACGATCGCGCATTGCCAGAATGGTATTGGACTGGTCAAACCCATATGGCTTGCATGAAGGACGCCATTGGGCAAACCCTTAAATATGGCTATGCTCACCATATACAGCGCTTAATGGTTACTGGAAATTTCGCGCTATTAGCGGAAATGCTTCCAAGCGAAGTATGCGATTGGTACCTAGCTATTTATGTAGATGCTATTGAGTAGGTGGAGTTACCAAATACTGCGGGTATGGCTCTATTTGCGAATGGCGGACGCTTTACGAGCAAGCCCTATATTGCTAGTGGGGCTTATATTAAGCGGATGAGTAATTATTGTGGCTCATGTAAATACAAGCCAGATGTTCGTTTTGGTGAAACAGCCTGCCCAATCACAACTTTATATTGGAACTTTCTGATTAAGCATCGAGCTCAATTTGAAGCAAGTCCGCGCACCAGACTGATGACCGCCAATCTAAATAGAATTAGTGCAGAGGACCAAAAAGAAATACAGCTTCATGCTCAAGTACTACTCAACCACTTGGATGCTCTTTAGGTCGCGGCAATGAAGGAATCATTTAAAGGTAATAAAAGTTTCTTACCGACCAAAATTTGCGTCACATGTAAAAAAGAAATGACCTGGAGAAAATCCTGGGCCAAAAATTGGGAGTCTGTAAAGTATTGTTCCGATGCTTGCAGGAATAAAAAACTCATCAATTAATGCGTGACGTTTTCAGAGTTTGGTTGCTATCGCGCCAGTGAAAATATTGGCGATACAGAAATACGCTCAAGACCATCCCCCAGACCATACCGGTAAACATGCCTGCTAGCATGAGGCTTAGGCTTAAAAATGAGATGCTACTTTGTTGTAGGAGTTGGGTGAAGACCGTAGCTCCAAGAGTCATGCCTATGAGCATCCACCCGGAACATAGGAGGTTCTGAGCCAACATTGAACATAATTTCCGGCATTGCGGCATTAAGTATCTCAAGCTAGGAATAGCGGCTATACCCCCTACCAACATTCCTATATGCATATAGGGCATTAATTTGATATGGAAAATCAAAGAGTCAAACAGTGAGAGATTGTGACTTTTTGAGCATATCGCGGCGATTGTAAATAGGGGAGTAATTCTGGTGTCTATGAATAAGCCAATGAGCATTCCGCCAAAGCCTAGGGAGAGCATTACGTGAGGTGGAGATAGTCCAAGACCTTGAGGTCTTAACTTGGCAAGCGCAAAACAGCCCAAGGCAATTCCTATCAACGAGAGCCACTGCAAGGACCAAAGAGTCTCGTCGGAATCTATGCTAACAAGCATCAAGGTAAAGCCAACCAAAGCTATCAGACCCAATGCAACTAAGGTATTGATATTTCTTTTTAGGACGCTATTGTTCAAGATCTGTCTCGGTATTAATTTTATTTATGGAATTGATTATGTGGCAATTGGATAAATTTTGCTCAGTGCCAGAATTTTTCATGATTCGGGTAAATACTATGTTTCTAATGAGGATCTTCATACTGCAACGCATCAAATACGCGAGTCATATTTTTGGGTTATAACAATAGTCAGAATTAAAGTCGCACCATTAAATAACAAGAACTTTAAGGAGACAAAATGATTCCTCCAGAATTTGATTACCATGCGCCAACTACCCTGAGCGATGCTATTGCATTGCTAGATAAGTTGGGCGACGATGCCAAAATTTTGGCCGGCGGACATAGTCTGTTGCCAATGATGAAGTTGCGTTTTGCAGAGCCTGCACATTTGGTGGATCTAAATCTGATTCCACAATTGAGAGGCATTCGAGAAGAGGGCGGCCTCATCAAAATTGGCGCGATGACGGTCGAGAACGATATCTTGGATTCGGCTCTGCTCAAAGAAAAAGCCTCATTACTTCCCAAGGCTGTTAAATGGATTGCTGATCCACAGGTTCGCAATCGTGGAACCATTGGTGGAGACATTGCCCATGGCGATCCTGCTAATGATCATCCAGCCATAGCGATGGCCTTAGATGCAACCTTTGTATTGCATGGTCCAAATGGCGAAAGAAAAGTAAAGGCAGTGGATTTTTTCCATGGCACTTATATGACAGATATGGCTGCCAATGAAATTATGACGGAGATTCAGTTTGCTCCATTGGCTAGTAATACAGGGTGTGCTTATGTCAAGCTTAAGCGTAAGACTGGTGACTGGGCTACGGCTGCAGCGGCTGTAGTACTGCAAATGGCCAATGGAAAAGTCAGTATGGTACGTATTGGCTTAACGAATGTAGCTGATACGGCTATTAGGGCTACGAAAGCTGAGGAGCTGCTATTAGGTAAAGAGCTCAATGAAGAAACATTGCGAGAGGTAGTGAGCGCTGTGGCTGAGGCCTGCAACCCCGCCGAGGATCTTCGTGGTGATGTTGAGTACAAGACCGCAATGGCTGGTGAGATGACCAAGCGCGCATTGCTTGATGCTGCTTCACAAATCAGTTAATTCAAGACCTAATACGGAGCAATAAACCATGAGCAAAAAATTAGTAAGCATGACCATCAATGGTAAAAAAGTTGAAGAGGCCGTTGAGCCGAGAACACTTTTAATTCACTTCCTACGTGAGAATCTTAATCTTACTGGCGCGCATATTGGTTGTGAAACCAGTCATTGCGGTGCGTGTACGGTTGATATCGACGGCAAGTCAGTTAAGTCCTGTACTCATCTTGCGGTTCAATGTGAAGGTGCTGACATTTTGACTGTTGAAGGCTTGGCAAAAAATGGCGTACTGAGTGCGGTTCAGGAAGGCTTTCATCAGGAGCACGGTCTTCAATGTGGCTTTTGTACTCCAGGAATGTTGGTAAGGTCTTATCGCTTATTGCAAGAAAACCCTAATCCTACTGAAGCAGAAATTCGTGCAGGAATATCCGGAAATTTATGTCGTTGCACTGGATACCAAAACATTGTCAAAGCAGTGCAATACGCCGCCAAAAAGTTACAAGAAACTGCTCAAGCATAAAAACCCAATTTTAAAGTTATGGGCTTTTTGAAGCCATATAACTCAACAGGAGATAAAGATGAATGCACCGTTGAAAGATCGTGAAGCAGCGTTAATGGGTATGGGTGATTCCCGTCTTCGTAAAGAAGATGCGCGATTTATCCAGGGTAAAGGGAATTATGTTGACGATATCAAGTTGCCAAATATGGTCTACATGGATATTGTTCGTTCACCACTGGCACATGCCCGCATTAAAAAAATCAACAAAGAAGAAGCCTTAAAAATTCCAGGCGTCTTAGCTGTCCTTACTGCTGAGGATTTAAAGCCTCTCAAATTGCACTGGATGCCAACCTTAGCTGGCGATGTGGCGGCGGTTTTAGCCGATGAGAAGGTGCATTTTCAGATGCAAGAAGTAGCAGTCGTATTAGCTGAAACGCGCTATGCCGCTGCAGATGGCAAAGAAGCTGTACAAGTAGAGTACGAAGAATTGCCAGTAGTCATAAATCCTTTTGATGCCTTGAAGGATGACGCTCCTATTTTGCGTGAAGACCTCATTGAAAAAATGGAAGGTGCACACGGTAAGCGCCATCACCCTAATGACATCTTTACTTGGGAGGCTGGTGATGCGGCAGCAGCAGATGCTGCTTTTGTAAACGCAGAGGTAGTCGTTAAAGAAGATTTGCTGTATCCGCGCGTTCACCCATGCCCGCTTGAAACCTGCGGTTGCGTAGCTTCATTTGATCCAATTCGTGGTGATTTAACTACCTACATTACAAGTCAAGCTCCGCACGTTGTTCGTACTGTTGTTTCAATGCTTTCTGGTATTCCAGAATCAAAAGTGCGAATCATTTCTCCGGATATTGGCGGTGGTTTTGGTAATAAAGTAGGCATCTATCCTGGTTATGTTTGCGCCATTGTGTCTTCTATTGTTTTAGGCCGTCCGGTTAAATGGATTGAAGATCGCATTGAAAATCTTTCCTCCACTGCTTTTGCGCGTGACTATCACATGACTGGTGAGCTTGCGGCGACAAAAGATGGAAAAATTCAAGGCTTGCGTGTAAATGTGTTGGCTGACCACGGTGCGTTTGATGCCTGTGCTGATCCATCAAAATTTCCAGCAGGGATGTTTCATATCTGCTCCGGTTCCTACGATATTCCAGCTGCGCATTGCACGGTAAGAGGGGTTTATACAAACAAAGCCCCTGGTGGTGTGGCGTATCGTTGTTCCTTCCGGGTTACTGAAGCTGTTTATTTGATTGAGCGCATGGTTGATATCTTGGCCCAAAAGCTCAATATGGACAAATCGGAAATTCGTAAGAAGAATTTCATTCGCAAAGATCAGTTCCCTTACAAATCTGCATTCGGTTTTGAATACGACTCCGGCGACTATCTGACTGCTTTAGATCAGGTATTAGATGCGGTGGACTACAAGGGTCTTAGAGCGGAGCAGGCTGCTAAGCGTGCCGACCCTAATAGTAAGAGTTTGATGGGTATTGGTTTAGTGACCTTTACTGAGATTGTGGGCGCAGGCCCAAGCAAAATTTGCGACATTCTGGGTATTGGCATGTTTGACTCTTGCGAAATTCGTGTTGACCCAACTGGTAGCGCGATCGCCAGAATGGGAACGATCTCACAAGGTCAGGGCCATCAAACAACTTATGCGCAAATTATCGCAACCGAGTTAGGCATCGCTTCGGATTTGATTAAGGTTGAAGAGGGAGATACTGATACCGCTCCTTATGGACTAGGTACTTACGGCTCACGTTCCACCCCTGTTGCTGGCGCTGCTATTGCAATGGCTGCTCGCAAGATTCATGCTAAAGCTAAAAAGATCGCAGCATCACTGCTTGAAGTCAGTGAAAACGACTTGGAGTGGGAGGTTGATCGCTTTAAGGTACGCGGCAACGATGATAAGTTCAAGACAATGAAGGATATTTCTTGGGCTGCATATCATCAACCACCTGATGGCTTAGAGCCAGGGTTGGAAGCTGTTCACTATTACGATCCACCAAACTTCACTTTCCCGTTCGGAATTTATTTAGCTGTAGTGGATATTGATCGCGCAACTGGTGAAACCAAGGTAAGACGCTTTTACGCATTGGACGATTGCGGTACTCGAATTAATCCGATGATCATCGATGGTCAGATTCATGGTGGCTTGACTGAGGGATTTGCCGTAGCAATGGGCCAGCTTTTATCATTTGATGCCCAGGGCAATATTCAAGGCAATTCTTTGATGGATTATTTCTTGCCAACTGCCGTTGAGACACCGCATTGGGAAACCGATTACACAGTTACTCCATCTCCACATCATCCACTTGGAGCCAAGGGAGTTGCCGAATCACCACACGTTGGTAGTATTCCAACATTTACCTCTGCCATAGTCGATGCATTTGCGCATACAGGCGTTACGCATATTGACATGCCACACACCTCGTTTCGCATCTGGAAAGAGCTGAAAAAACACGGACTAAACCTCAATTAATTAAAGTTAGGATTTTTGGAATGGAAGTAATAATTGATAAGCAGTATCCAATTCCTGCCAGCGTAGAAAGTTGCTGGCAGGTTTTATCTAACGTCAATGATTTGGCTACCTGTATGCCTGGCGCATCTATTACTGAGCAACTTGACGATACCCACTACAAGGGAAGCGTCAAGCTCAAAGTAGGTCCTGCCACCGCTGCATTTGCTGGGGATATTGAGCTGCAAGGTATCGATCCCGCATTAAAAGAAATTCGCATGCTGGGCAAAGGCGCTGATCGTGGCGGTTCTTCAGCTTCAATGCAGTTGACGGCGAGTTTGCTGGCTCAAGCTGATGGGACAACCAATTTAGTGGGTAAGGCCGAAGTGATTGTGAACGGTAAGTTTGCTCAATTTGGTGGTCGCATGATGACGTCTGTTTCAGATATGATCTTGCAGCAGTTTGCGGATAATTTTTCTGTAAAGGCGCAAGCTGTAGGCGGCACTGTGTCACCAACTCAAACTGGCAGTTCAGATGCTGCATCTTCAGCTTCTGCCCCTGCTACGGCGGCAACGCCTGCAGCTAAAGCCCCCCATACTGAATTAAATGGTTTGGCCATTGCTTGGATGTTGATTAAGAATTTCTTCAAAGGCCTGGTAGGTATTAAAAGCTAATGAATGTTAAAGAGATATCGAGTCTCCTCTCCAAGGCATCTTATGTAGCTGACGATAGTCTCTCAGAGATGGTTTGGATGGGTCTTACGATTGATCGGCCGCTATTATTAGAAGGTGAAGCTGGAGTCGGAAAAACGGCTATTGCCCATGCTTGTTCTGTCGGTTTGGGTAGACCCTTGTTTCGACTTCAGTGTCATGAAAGCCTTGATCTTAATCAGGCGGTTTATGAGTGGAACTATAGTCGTCAGTTATTAGAAATCCGCCTTAGGGAGGCTGAGGGTGGCGATAAATCACATCTAAGAGATGATTTATTTAGTGAGCAGTTTTTGCTCCAGCGCCCCTTAATGCAGGCAATCACTTCACCCAAGCCTTCAGTATTATTGATAGATGAAATAGATCGTGCTGATGAGGCGTTTGAGGCTTATCTACTAGAAGTGCTTGGTGAGTTTCAGATTACAGTACCTGAGCTAGGAACTATTAAGGCTGTTAGCCGCCCATTGGTAATTCTGACGAGTAATGGCACGCGTGATTTATCCGATGCTCTGCGTCGTCGATGTTTATATCACTATGTTGATTACCCATCTATTCCTCGTGAGCTCACGATTGTTCAAACGCTAATACCTGAAGCGAATTTAGAGCTTTTACAGCAAGCCGTGATGTTTGTTCATCAATTGCGTAAAGAAGATTTAGATAAGACGCCTGGTATTGCTGAAACTTTGGATTGGATTCGCATTCTATGTGCCAAGAACTTGCAGAAGTTGCCCGATGATCCTGTTGAATTCATGGGTACGCTTTCAGCTTTGCTCAAGACTCGTAATGATCAATGGCAAATATCCAACCAGGTATTAACTAAATTGATGGGCACAGGGCAGCGTGTCGGGATTGATGCTGGGGTTGTGGAATCCCTCAAGTAAGCAGAATCCTTGCCTGATTGATATGCTAGATTCGCCCACCCCAACCGAAGAGATCCGTCATTTTGTAGCGTATCTTAGGGAAAGCGGTTTCGTTATTGGCTTATCTGAATTTAAGGCGATGGTGCACATCGCACTTTCAGCAGGAATTCAAGATAACGCTCGTATCGAAAAGTGCTGGCGTGGGATTGCTTCTTCATCTCATCAGCAGTGGGATCAATTTCCTGCTTTGTTTGAGGCTTTTTGGTATCCCAAGAAGGTTAAGGGCAAAACTAAATCTTCAGGACAAAAGAAGCAGGGGAAATCCCTGCCCCAACTGATTCAAGAATTACAAAGCGAATCTGGATCAACTAAACCCTCAAATAATGGCCGTTCAGTAGGTTTAGGCTCGAGTGAATCTGAAGCAGAACAGGCCGTACAAGAAAAAGGTCAGGGCGGTGCGAGTAAGGTTGAGCCGTTAGCTGAAAAGCCTTTAGGTGATTGGTTACCGCAAGATAGTCAACAACTCGATGCATTGATTGCTCCCTTGCAGGCCAGATTAAAGCGCAAGCTAGTGCGTCACTATCGACGTCATCCCCAAGCAAGAAGATTGGATTTAAGGGCCTCTATTCGGAAGGCGATGGGTACTGGTGGGGAGTTAATTCGTTTGAGTATGAAAGAGCCAAAAACTACCCCTCCCAAAATCTTTATTTTGGTAGATGTCAGTAAGTCTATGGAATCTCATGCCCAATTCTTTTTAAGAATGGCTAGATCATTTTGCCAAATCCTTAATGCGCGTGTATTTGTTTTTCATACAAGCCTCATCGAGGTTAGCGCATTAATGCGACGCAATAGTGGGCGAGTTCAAGAAAAGATTAATGCTGTTGCATTTGGTTTTGGAGGGGGGACTCGGATTGCCACTAACTTACAGGCATTTTTAGCGCAAAGCAAATTAGGACCTTCGGGGAGTCAAATAAAAGGTCTGGGTAAGCGTGATATTGTTTACGTATTAAGTGATGGATATGACACTGATCCTCCGCAGCAAACCTTAGAAGCTATTTCGGCAATTCGTAATAAAGGGGCAGATATCTTCTGGCTCCATCCAACTGTTGATCGCCCGCAGTCAGAGGCGATACTCTTAAGTCAAGATGCTATTTCTGGATTTATGGCGGTAAGTCATTTAGGCAGTCTTGAGGGCTTGGTAGACTTAACTCTAAAGCGTAAAAAAATTAGCAATGAAACTCACATGAGATTGGGGTTGTAATGGGATGCATTATGAAGCAGGGTGGTGGCCTTTACTCTAGAGTTAGAGTCGGGGCTATCTTATTAGCTGCTGGTGAAGGAAAGCGAATGGGGGGCGTTCCTAAGGCCCTCATAGAGCTTCAAGGAGTTCCTTTAATCAATCGCCAAATGATTGCATTAAGCGGTGCTGGTGTTGATGAGGTTGTAGTTGTTACTGGCCATTACCATGAGCTCGTTGAGCCAATGGTTGAGCAATTTCCAGTGCGAGTTGTTCGCAATCTTCATCCTGCTGATGGACAGGCGTCATCTGTGAGAATGGGGCTTGAAGCATTGGGTGGCAATTTCGATGCCGTCATTATGGCTCTATGCGATCAGCCTTTAATTAACGCCGAAGATATCACCCAGCTTATTGCGGCATTTAAAAAACGCCAGTCTGGAGAAATTCTGATGCCAATGGTTGATGGACAGCGAGGTAATCCTATTGTTCTCAGTGGAACGGCTATTAATCAAATATTGGCATCCGGTCAAAATATGGTTTGTCGAAAATTTATGGATGAAAATCCAGAAGTTGTAAATGTCTTTCATACTGATAATGAGCATTTCATCCTTGATGTAGATTCCCTAGAAGATCTGGATGCTTTTCAAGCTAAAACGGGCTGGAGCTTAACTGTGCCCAAGGCGTCTAATAAGGCCGCCATAATTGAGCCAGAATCAGAGCCCGCATATTTGTCCTTGCAAAAATTGAGACCCTAATGCTTACCTCTAACTGGCCTGTGCCTATTGCCATACATGTGTGCCCGAGTGCATCGGAAATTAATCCGGTACTATCACGGGTTTTTCAGGCAATGAGGGCGGCAGCATTTCTAGAAAAAGATCCTACCGATACCACTCTTCATAAAAAGTTTTACGCCAGCGATGATCAACTTTTGCAACGTATTGATCTTCCTGAATTTACACAATTGATTCAGTTTTTTGCCGATGCCATTCAAAAAACCGTTGGCGCTGCAAACGCAGGGATTTGGCCTCAAGGCAAAATGTCTTTGCAGTTAGAGATCATGGGCTGCTGGTTCCAAATTCAAAATGGCATGGCGTTTCATGATGTGCATACGCATGGTAATTGCTCTTGGTCTGGCGTATATTACGTTCAAATTGATGATGCGAAAAAACGAATAGATCATCCAGAAATGGCTGAGGTTAATGGAGTTACCCGTTTCTATGGCCCATATAGTCAATGGCAAGGCGGTGCTCATATGGATATTGGTAATGCTTATTTACAAAAAAATAGCTTAGACATCCAACCCGAGGAAGGGAAATTGGTGTTATTTCCTTCCTATCTTCCTCATATGGCGATGCCTTATGAGGGCGAGAAGGATCGAATTATTATTTCTTTTAATGTGCAAATACATTCAACACAGGGCGATCAAACCTTTGGTTTTGATTCTAAATAAATCTCTCAATATTGAAAATTTAGTTCTATGGAAAATTTAGATCTCGTAGTGTTAAGAGCCTTGTTAGATTGGAGAAAATCTGGCAAAAAAGCCCTGCTAGCCACCGTGGTGAGAACCTGGGGTTCTTCGCCTCGGCCTATTGGCTCAATCATGGGTCTTTGTGAGGATGGCAGTGTGATTGGCAGTGTTTCAGGTGGATGTATTGAAGATGATCTCATTCGAACACATAGCACTGCAAAAGAATTTCCATCGGGCCCGCCTAAGCTGATTAAATATGGCGTCAGTGCCGATGAGGCGCATCGCTTTGGTCTTCCTTGTGGCGGCACCTTAGAAATCTTGCTGGAATTTGAAGTAAATGAAAATGTTTTAGGTGATCTCGTAGAGCAGCTTTCTCTGGGTAAATTAGTCCAGCGCATCACTAAATTAGATGATGGCACCGTTAGTTTGCTTACGGTGCAAGCTCCTGAAGAGTTGGTTCTGAGTGATCTGGAATTGATCAATACTTTTGGCCCTGAATACCGCATGCTCATCATTGGAGCAGGGCAGTTATCGGAATATTTGGCAATTATGGCCTTATTTAATGGGTTTAATGTCACGGTCTGTGATCCGCGTGAAGAGTACCGAGCTAACTGGAAGGTGGGTGGCGTTACATTGACCCATGACATGCCTGATGACGTAGTGATGAATATGAAGTTGGATAGCCGGAGTTGTGTAGTGGCGCTGACTCATGACCCTAAATTAGATGATCTCGCATTATTAGATGCGTTGCAAACAAATGCTTTTTATATAGGGGCTATCGGATCCCGTAGAAATAGTGAGGCACGTCGCCAAAGGCTTATTGAGTATTTTGAATACACAGAAGAATCGCTCTCTGATCTAAGGGGTCCGATTGGAATCTATATCGGTAGTAAAACACCTTCAGAAATTGCTGTGAGTGTGATGGCAGAGATCCTTGCGGTGAAAAATGGAGTGACTTTACCTAGGGATATGCAGGTAGGATTTGCTAAAAATGAATCCTTAAGTACTCACAATGATTCGGGAAGTATTGTTTGTGGAATTTAGTCTTTTGCTAGAGATATATATTATTGGCATCTTTGAGCATTAAGACAATATGACTATTAGACCTTCATTTAGATTTCGGATTTATGCTGGGGATACTCCTGCCATTGGTCCTGGCAAGATTGCTCTGCTTGAAGCCATTATTGAGCACGGTAGTATTCGTTCTGCTGCTAAGGGCATGGGCATGTCTTATAACCGTGCATGGTTATTAATAGAAGATATGAATAAATCTTTTAAAAAGCCTGTTGTAGAAGCTATTGCTGGCGGGTCTAGAGGTGGTGGTTCTCATATCACCGAAGTCGGGCATTTGCTAATTAAGGAATACCGCGCCATCGAGAGTGATGCCTTACAAGCTACCAATAAGAGAATCAAGGTACTCACCTCTTTACTGAAATGAAGTATGCAAGCATAAAGAGCGCGGTGTCAGTTTTTTTTCCACTATCGTTATACTTAAGAAAATATCACGTAATAGCATCGAAAGACTGAGTATGAAAAAAATAAGTGTTTCATTGTTATTAAATTTACTTTTGCCAATTCAGGTATTTGCTGCCGATTTGACTGTTTCCGCGGCTGCCAGTCTCACTAATGCATTTAAAGAGATGGCCCCTATATTTGAAAAACAAAATCCGGGCACTAAGGTGCGCTTAAATTTTGCCGCGTCTGGCCCTTTATTGCAGCAAATCATTAGGGGTGCGCCTGTGGATGTCTTTGCTAGCGCAGACCAAGAGACAATGACCCAGGCTCAGCAAGCTGGTTTTGTTAAAGCAGATGACCAAAAGATATTTGCATCCAATACCTTAGTGGTTATTGTCCCTAAGGGTGGAAAGCAAAACCCTACCGAGCTAAGTGATTTAACAAAATCACAATTTCAAAAAATTGCTATTGGCTTGCCCGCAATTGTGCCTGTTGGGCGTTACACCAAATCGGCTTTGGAAAAGCAAAACTTGTGGACCACATTGGAGTCAAAAATGATTGGTACTCAAAGCGTACGTCAGGCACTCGACTATGTAGCAAGAGGAGAAGTGGATGCTGGTTTTGTATATTCAACAGATGCGGCTATCACGCCCAATGAAGTCAAAAAAGCATTTATAGTGCCAACAGAAATACCTATTTTGTATCCAATAGCGCCCATTAAAGGCAGTCAAAATGACGTCATTGCCAGCAAATTTATTGCATTTGTTGGTTCAACTCAAGGCAGTGAGATATTGAAGTCATACGGATTTGGAAAGCCTTAAGCATATGGATGAGGCTTGGATTGCATTAAGACTCACGTTAAAAGTAGCGGGAGTAGCAACTGTTATCAATATGCTATTGGGAGTGGGCATTGCCTATCTCTTTGCTCGTAAGCAGTTTGTTGGAAAAAATGTAGGCGATGCCATCTTAACTTTACCCATGGTATTGCCGCCAACAGTATTGGGTTATTACTTATTAGTTCTTCTTGGTAAGCATGGACCAATAGGATATTTTCTTAAAAAGTACTTTGATATCAATTTAATTTTTACTTGGCAAGGTGCAGTAATTGCGGCTTCAATGGTTTCTTTTCCACTTGTTTTTAAGGCTGCTCGCGCCGCGTTTGAATCCTTGGAGCCTCAATATGAGCAAGCAGCTCGAGTGTTGGGGGTAAGTGATGCTGCCATCTTCTTTAGGGTAACCTTGCCTCTAGCTTGGCGCGGAATTTTGGCTGGCGTACTTTTATCATTTGCGAGATCAGCTGGTGAGTTTGGGGCAACACTTATGGTTGCCGGAAGTATCCCGGGGAAGACACAAACTTTATCTATAGCGGTATATGAGGCTGTTCAAGCCGGGCAAGATGAGATGGCAAACTTTTTGGTCCTTCTGATCTCAGTTGTCTGTATGACTGTCTTATTGGTGTCTGGAAAGCTTGTCCCTGGTAGGGTGGCTAGTGGAGTGCATGATCATGGCTAACCTTTGGAATATTGCTGTCAGCAAGGAATATGCTGGCAAAAATCGAACTTTTAATCTGGATGTCAAGATTCAGAGCAGTGCAGAACGTTTAGTGCTATTTGGAGTATCGGGCTCAGGAAAAACCCAATTACTTAGAATGCTCTCTGGGTTGGTAAAGCCCGATCAGGGAAGTATTGAATTTGAAGGTAAGACCTTATTTAATCGAAATTCAGCGGTGAATCTGAGTCCTCAAGAGCGCTCATTGGGCTACGTATTTCAAGAATATGCACTTTTTCCGCACTTAACTGTCATACAAAACATTGCCTTTTCTTCTAATAAAGGTTGGTTTAATAAAGGCCAAAGTTTTACAGATGAAAATGTTGAAAACTGGTTAGAGAAGTTTGAATTAAAAAATCTTGCATATCAATATCCACATCAATTATCTGGCGGTCAATCTCAAAGGGTGGCGCTAGCTAGAGCATTAGTTTGTCAGCCCAAGGCATTGCTACTTGATGAGCCTTTTTCTGCCTTGGATGACGGCTTAAGAAAAGCCTTGCGCATGGAACTCTATGAATTGCAAAAACAACTATCAATCCCCATGATTCTGATCAGTCATAACCTGGATGACGTGCGCAGTTTTAGTGACGAGGTGATTCAAATTCGGGAAGGTCGCACTATTTCAGAGTAGTTGGGTAATACATTAGATCTACGAGCAATTAAATCCGTCTAGGTGTTCTCTGGGCATCTTTGTTGGAATGGATAAATCCACCCCAATATTCTTCGTCGTCATATTCGGAAACAACCAAAGCTATAGCAATGGCTTGAGTTGCTGCTTTAAGCCAATTGGAGTCGGTAAAGTATTTTGCTGCTTCTAATTCTTTGGTTTCCCAAGATGCAACTACACCATATTCGGCAATTAAATATTTTTCAGCTTCAAGAATCAAAGAGCGCGTGGCTTCTTGATGACCTTCATAACCGCGGCTGAGTTTAAGATCAAGCTTTTCAAGCTTTCCTAATAGTTCATTAAACATAGTTACTTTCATGGTGAGTTTTTAGGGCAATATTCCTAACGCATTCTAATTGAATCATCTTAAAATTAGAGAAACCAGCGTGGGTGATGCAGCTTTGCCTTATAGAACCATTAAGTGGAGATTGGCACCGTAGGGGTGCGCAAATTATTTATACATGATTGAATTACGCGAAACCGCTCTCGAAATACTTCTGATTAAAGATGCGGAGGTTAAGGTTGGTCGTCTTTATGGGTTATACGACGAATATCACCATCAAAAGGTTTCGTTAGATCTTTCTCGAAATTTCGACTCTCAAAATCTTGAGCTTCCGGGCCGTCCGGATAAGCCTGAGCTGGTACCCCCTTTAAATGTTCCTAGAAGAAAAATGGATACAGCACAGGGGAGAGTGTCTTTGCTGCATTCGCTAGCTCATATTGAATTTAATGCCATGAATCTTGCATTAGATGCGATCTGGCGTTTCCCGGACATGCCTCAGCAATACTATGGGGACTGGTTGCAGGTTGCCAAAGAAGAGGCTTATCACTTCAGCCTAGTTCAAGGACATATTCAGTCTCTTGGGTTCTCCTATGGGGATTTTCCTGCGCACAATAGCTTGTGGGAGATGGTTGAGCGAACGACTGATGCTGTGATTGCGAGAATGGCTCTCGTTCCTCGAACGATGGAAGCAAGGGGTTTAGATGCAGTACCTATGATTCGTGATCGATTTAAGCAAATCAAGGATGTCAAAGCGGTTGAAATACTAGAGATCATTCTCAGGGATGAAATAGGACATGTCTTGATTGGTAATCGCTGGTTTAATTTCTTATGCGCTAAAGAGAATTTATCTCCTATTGCTACCTACAGGGAATTGGCTAAAAAGTACTGTGCTCCCGCATTAAGGGGGCCATTTAATATGGAGGCCCGTAAACAAGCAGGTTTTACTGAGGAAGAATTAAGTCTTCTTGAGGGTGGGCGGGCTTGATTAAGGAAAAGTTTCTGAACTTTTGTGGGTCAGGCGAGATCTCCCATTCAATAAAAAGCCTGATTTGACTAGATCTGGGTCCCATTTAATACCTAAATTGTTAATTAAGAGCTTTACGCTTAATACATATGGGCTAAATTGATATCGATCAAATTGGATCTGTCTTTACTGGGCATAATTTATTCAGAAACTTTTTGAGAGCGAATATGTTGAAGAATTTAATGGTTCATTTAGATGGCGGTGCACGTTCTGGAGTAAGGCTGAAGATTGCAATTGATTTAGCCAAGTCCAGTAATGCGCGACTAGTGGGTGTATTTAGTCAGCGCGCGCTTGCTAAGCAAGTGGGTCCGAATTCCAGTTGGCCTCCTGAGGGCTATGCCTTAGCCGCCCAAGCCAGTAAAGAGGCTTTCGATTTAGCTACTGCGGGCCTAACTTCTGAATGGGTTGATATTAACCGGGGTAGCGATTCAGCAATTCTGGCCTTGGTATCTGAAAAGGCTCGATATTTTGATTTGGTAGTGATGGGTCAGCATAATAAAGATGCAGAAGAAGAGATTGTTTCTGAATTGGTGGAGGAGGTGCTCTCTAATTCAGGGCGTCCTGTTTTAATCATCCCTTATGTAGGTGAGTATTCCGCCAAATTTAAGCGACCACTATTGGCTTGGAATTCATCGCGTGAATCAGCCCATGCTTTGAATGATGCTATTCCGCTGATTCAAGGTTGTGATGAGGCGATTGTTCTTTCGTTTGATTCCACGATTGCTAGGGCCCAAGAATCCTGTCGTCAGGTTGCAACGCAGTTGTCCTGTCACGGCATTCCTTCAAAGTCTGAAGTCATGGTGATTGAAGATGTCGGTGTGATGGATATGTTACTCAACAATGCTTGTGATCAAGGCGCTGATCTTTTAGTCATGGGTGCACATAGTCACTTTGGATTCCCGTTCCTGAGCGGAGGCGCTGGTACCCGCCATATTTTGCGAACAATGGTGTTGCCGGTATTAATGTCTAGCTAATTTACTTGCGCCCAATATGTAAAGAGAAGGCCCTTTAACGAAAGTTCAAGGGCTTTTATATTGCTGGTGGGTCGAGTAAGATTCGAACTCGCGACCAATGGTGTAACTCCTCCTTAATAAACCTCTATAACTTAGCTTTAAAATTTCTATGGCCTTGTTGGGCTAGTATAAAAATAAACCTAATTTGCGAATCCGCTAGAAGGTCATATCAAAATTGTAAAGCGCTGTAAATTTACAAAGTCGGCTCCAATGTTTCTTGAGGTCCCTGAACACGGCGAGAAACGACCGGTCTAACTGCAACTAGAGTTTCATTTTGCGCGCTTTGATTTGACAACTTTTGTCGTTTTGATAATTTATGTTTTGGAGATTTAGTAATGAATATGACTCACTATATGCAGTTATTGGCAGACAACCAGCCGTGGAACCTGCTCATCTTTATGGCTATACCCATAGTGCTTGCTGAAACATTGGCAATTACCGAACTGTATATCCTATTTACTCGTAAGTTTGATGGCTTTGTCTATCACCTTAACCGCTTTTCAGGAACGACTGTAGGCCTTTACTTCATCGGCATCATCATCTATTTAATGACAACTGCAGTTGTTCCAATTACCAAAGGTGGCGAATGGAGAACTGCAATTGATGTGATAGCCGTTGGTAGTTATCTGATTGGGGGCTTGCCTTTGATTTGGATTGCCCTGCAAGAGTTTGGCTTTGTAAATAACACACTAGACCAAATGGGTAAGCTGAGGGTGCATGCGACCTGTGTCGCATTGTTCCTGATATTTGGACATATTGCCATGATTTCAGGAATGCTTGACCCATCTTTGCTTGGTTATAAAGGTGTCGATATGCATCAAATGGGTAGTAACGCTGGGTACGAGCAATGTGACCCAGCAACACACTCGCAAATGATGAAAATGCACCAGCAGATGATGGGTAATATGGCACCCCAGCAAATACAACAAAATATGCCGATGGGTATGGCAGGGCATCAGCACTAAGAAATCAAGCTTTAAATTAGCCTTTGAGTGGTTTTTTTGTCAAATGGCTACTAGCCCAAAGCAATCCCCTTGATGCTCTATTGAAATCGAATCAATTTAACAAAGGCAGGGCAGCTCTTAAGGGGGAAGGTCATAGAGCAAAATCCCATGGTCGATGTCATTTTGTCAATGAACTGAAATTTCTCAGGTGTAGAATGAATCGATGCATCTTTTGAGATCAAAGCCTCTTCTTGTTGCTGCGTTGTTCCTGGCTATTATTTTGCAGGTATTGACGCCATTTCTACATGCGCATACTGGGGCTTCAAGCCAGTTTGGCCTGCATCTGCACGTTGTTAATACTGGATTTGAGTCTGCCAATGCCTCTGAAACGGGGAAAGTATTTTTAACCAGTAGTACTGAAGAGTCACCAGAAGTTGGGGTGCCTGCCTCACGTCAAAGTGAAGAATTTGATCTACTCATCTTAAATTTTTATGTCTTGGCTTTATACGCCTTGGTCTATTTAGCGGGTGGCGTAGGTAAAGTTAGCTCTTTTTATAGTGTTGATCGGTTTGCTTATCAAAGATATGCTCAAAGTTCGCCCCCTCTCTCCTTAGCTCCGCCTCAATACCTCTAAATTATTCTTGCGTGATTTATTCACGTCTCCTGAATTTATTTTGAAGTATTTTTAGAGGTTGTTATGTTTCGATTTCATCTGGTTGGTCCATTACTTTTATCGCTCGCATTAAGTGGAACCCTCCATGCTCAGGAATTTACACCTAAGCCATTAAAGCTGACCACAAATCAACAGGCGGCCATGGGTGTGAATTTTTCACAGGCAATTTCTGTTGATGCGGGTTCGGTATTAATTACTGCATCGGTCACCGTTCCTCCAGAAAAGCAGGCGATCTTATCGGCACCTTACCCTGGTCAACTCAGTCAGATGGTTCTTGGGATTGGTGACCCTGTAAAAGTAGGTTCACCACTGGCTTACTTCACAAGCCCCCAGATGGGTGACTCTAGAAGGATGTTGCTCGAAGCAACTTCTGACGCTCGCCTGGCTAAAGAGGCTTTAGCGCGGGATAACGAGTTATTTAAGGAGGGGATCATTCCTCAATCTCGACTCAATATCACTAAAGCAAAAGCGGAGAACGCTAATGCCATGTTGATGGCAAGGCAATCAGAATTAAAGGCGGCCGGTATTAATTTCGATGACCCTAAAAATGCAGAAGCATTTAATTCTTACGCTACCGGCGCATTAAAGTCACCTATCCAAGGAACGATAGTTGAGGCTCACAATTTAATCGGTCAGCGTGTTGAAACGGGAACGTTGCTTTTCCGAATTGCCGATATCTCCACTTTAAATTTAGAAATCAATACCTCTGGATTTAAGGCCCTTGGCATTCAGTCTGGTGATGAGATTGTGATTGCTTCACGCAATGCAAAAGCAAAAGTTACTGGAGTATCTCAAGCTGTGAGCGCCTCACAGTCCGCAAGAATAAGGGCTGTTGTCCAAGAGCGTGGCACCTTACAGATGGGTGAGGTTGTTACTGCAACCATTAGGGCCAAGATGAAGTCTAAGGGACAGGACAATACCTTGTGGCAAGTTCCCTCAAGAGCACTTACCAGCTGGAAAGGGCAAAGTGCCATATTTATCCTATCAACCACCGGGGTTGTTCTGCAGCCGGTATCGGTGATCTCTAGCGATGATGACTTAGCCTCAATTCAAGCACCACTGTCTAGTGGAGCCAAAGTCGCAATAACTGGCATTGCCTCTCTGAAGGCCCTAGCGCAGAAGGACGAGTAATGTTTGCTAAATTAATCGATACGAGTTTGCATTTTCGCAAGCTCGTATTAGCAATGGCAATTGCTTTAGTGCTCTTTGGCTTTCATGCCTGGATGACCTTACCAATTGATGCCTTTCCCGATATTTCGCCTACTCAAGTCAAGATTATTCTGAAGATTCCCGGAATGACTCCTGAAGAGGTTGAGCAGAGGGTGGTGCGCCCAATTGAAATTGAAATGCTTAGCATTCCCAAAAAGAGGATTGTGAGATCAGTGTCCAAATACGGCATTGCTGATATCACATTGGATTTTGACGATGGCACAGATATTTATTGGGCTCGCCAACAAATCTCTGAAAGATTGAATGCCTTTACTAAAGACCTTCCACCCGGTGCAACTGGTGGGTTGGCACCTATCACCACTCCTTTAAGTGAAGTCTATATGTTCACGCTTGAGGGTGAAGGTTTTAGCTTAAGGGATAAGCGTACGGTATTGGATTGGACTATTCGACCTGAGCTGAGAACCATTCCTGGGGTGGCGGAAGTTAATGTCTTGGGCGGTGAAATTTTGACCTATGAAGTTATTCCTGATCCATCTCGATTGGCTGCGCGCGGTATCACAATGGCTGACCTTCGAAAAGCGGTGATGACTAATAACAGTAATGATGGCGCTGGACGTATTGACCAGGGTGAAGAAACTTTGGTTGTTCGTATTGAAGGAGCAGTAAAAAAACTTGATGACGTGAAAAAGATCCAAGTTCCCAAAGCAAATGGTGGCTCAGTCATGCTTGATGAGGTAGCTACAGTGCATCTAGGATCGGCTACCCGGTATGGAGCGGTTACTAAGGATGGTGAAGGGGAGGCAGTCGAAGGATTGGTTCTTGCACTCCGCGGTGCTAATGCCCGTCTACTAGTTGATTCCATTGAGCAGAAGCTCGTGGAGATAGCTCCAAGACTACCTAAGGGAATGACTGTAAGCACTTTTTATAACCGAGGTGAGTTAGTATCCCGTGCGGCTGGAACGGTTACTAAGGCTTTGCTTGAGGCAACGGTACTGGTTTGTATTACCTTATATTTATTCTTGGGCGGCTATCGCGCAGCTTTGGTTGTTGCCTCTGTGCTGCCATTATCCATTCTTTCTACTTTTATCTTAATGAAGATGTTTGGGTTAACGGCCAATCTGATGAGCTTGGGTGGATTGGCCATTGCGATCGGTATGCTAGTGGATGCGGCAGTGGTAGTTGTAGAGAATGTGGAAACTGCTTTTGCGGATCCAAATACATCAAAGGCATTAAGCAAGACGGAAATCATTTCTATTGCTACGCATGAGGTAGTTAAGCCAGTGGTTGCCGGTGTATTGATTATTGCAGTGGTGTTTCTGCCTTTATTAAGCCTAGAGGGCTTAGAGGGAAAGCTCTTTTCTCCAGTGGCGCTCACAATTGTGATGGCGTTAGCGACATCACTGTTAATTGCCTTTACAGTAATTCCAGCTTTAGCTTCTTTTGTACTTGAGCGTAAGGCTGATGAAGAAACAAAGTTTATGCGCAAGATATCAAGGAAATATATCGAGTGGCGCAATCAAGTTTGGCAGAACACTAGGTGGCTATACAGAGGTTCCCTCATTGGCCTTGCTGTGATGGTGGTACTTTATATGATCGTAGGCAAGACCTTTATGCCCACCTTGGATGAGGGCGATATTCTGGTGCAACTCCAAAAACTCCCATCGATCTCTTTGCAAGAATCCCTCATCATTGACTCGCGGGTAGAGCAGTTATTACTCAAGGATGTGTCCGAGATCAAATCCATTGTTGCCAGAGCTGGATCGGATGATTTGGGATTGGATCCGATGGGCTTAAATGAATCGGATATGTTCTTGGTGCTCAAGCCCAAAAGCGAATGGTCTGGAAATAAGGAAGACATTACCAATAAGCTCAGAGTTGCATTAGATAATTTCCCGGGTTTGGTATACGGCTTTACGCAGCCTATTGAAATGCGCGTTTCAGAGATGCTAACTGGAACCCGTGGCGACGTTGCAATCAAGATATTTGGCGGAGATTTGGCGGAAATGAATAAGGCGGCTCAAGCTATTGCTGGAGCAGTGCGGAACGTTAAAGGCGCTGCTGAAGTCATTGCACCGCGTGCTGAAGGTATGCAATACCTGAGTTTGAAGATCAATCGAACTGTTGCTGGTCAAGCCGGGTTCTCGGTTGAGGATTTGCAGCAACGCTTACGCAATCAAATTGAGGGCGAGAATCTTGGAGTGGTTCTAGACGGCATCATTAGGACGCCACTAGTTTTGCGAGGCAATGACTATATTCGGACAAGTCCTGAAGCCTTTAATGACCTATTAATTTCGGCTCCCGATGGCAAAGCATGGCCACTTTCTGCTTTGGCTGAGATCAAGCAAATAGATGGTCCTATTCGGATCGACCATGAGCAATCCAATCGTTTTTCCAGCATTCAAGTATCGGTTGATGGTAGAGATTTGGCGGGATTTGTGCAAGATGCTCAAGCCGCGGTCAGCTCATTAAATCTACCTAAGTCATTGAATATTGTTTGGGGTGGTCAATTTGAGAATCAACAAAGGGCTGCCGCTAGATTGGCCATCGTGATTCCAATAGCATTGGGCCTTATTTTTGCCATCCTCATGGTGACTTTTGGTTCTGCGATCCAAGCAGGAATCATTTTTCTCAATATTCCTTTTGCCTTGGTTGGTGGTGTAGTAGCCCTCACTATTACTGGTCAATATCTCTCTGTTCCCGCTTCCGTAGGCTTTATTGCATTACTGGGAATTGCTGTGCTCAATGGCGTGGTGATGGTGACGCACTTTAATGAACGCTTAGCTAAAGGCGACTCTATGTCTGATGTCATTCACTTTGGTACTGAAAGACGATTGCGTCCGGTTCTGATGACAGCAGTGATAACTGCTCTTGGGATGATTCCGCTTCTCTTTGCAACCGGCCCTGGATCAGAGATACAGAGACCGCTGGCAATTGTGGTTATTGGCGGGTTGATTACCTCCACACTATTGACCTTACTACTTTTACCTAAGCTCTATGAGAGATTTGGCGCTTTAAAAAATTGGAGTGGGCTAAAGCAAGAAATTCACTTTGACCGATTAATCGATTTCATTAAAAGGATCAAAAAATGAAAAAATTGATTCTACCCATCATATTTTTTGGAGTCTGCTCTTCAGTTTTTGCTACTAACCTGCTACCGACTGATGACCAGGTAAAAAATGCTTTATATGCCAGCCCAAGGATTGGTGCTGCAGATGCTAGAAAAAGCTCTTTAAACTACAAAGCAGATGCGATTGCCGCAGGATCCCAAGAGTTTGTAGTCAGAGGAACTCGTCAGAATCGAAATGTTACTAATATTCCTGTTGCAACCAATTATCAGGAATATTGGGCGGGAATTGAGCGACCCATTCGATTCTGGGGCAAAAGCGGAGTGGATGAGAAGATTTCCGATGCAACTAAAACCTTTGCAGGCATCGAATTTTCTGATGCGATGCACGAGACCAGCAAGGATTTATTGGCTACCTGGTTTGCTTATCTCAAAGCGCTTCAGTCAAGAATTGTTGCTGAAAAAAATAGTCAACTAGGCGATCAAATCGGACGCATTGCTCAAGTGCGTTACAAGGTTGGGGATGTTGCTAGGTTAGATGCTCAATTAGCAACGGCTGAGCAGGGCAGGTTAAAGGCATTTTTAGAACTTGCTAAAGCCAATGAAAGCGCCAGTGGCGAATCTGTTACGCAAAGATACTCTGGCATTGCGCTGATTAAGAATTTTAAGTGGGATGCTATTCCCAATCTGCAAACGCGGAAAGAGTTGCTACGTCAGCAATTTTTAGAGCGAAGCCATGAATTAAAGTTAGTCAAATCAGATGCCGATCGATTTGATTTGCAAGCCAAACGCAGCGGCTTGGATAGATTTCCGGATCCAACGGTGGGTTTGTATACCGCCAATGAGTTTGGTGGGGCCGAACGAATTAATGGGGTCAGTTTATCCTTTCCAATATCAGGTAGCGCCCGTTTTTCTAATGCATCAGCAGCCGCCTCTGAAGCAGAGATGGCTCGTCAAAGAATTATTGAGACTGAGCAACGTATAAGTGTTGAATTTGAGCGCTTATGGTCACAAATGATGAGCAGAAAAGTGGCGGCAGAAACATTACTCGATTCAGCAAAAAGCCAAAATGATGCCGCTCAAGCCGCAGAAAAAGCCTATGTACTGGGCGAAGGGACTATCTCAGATTTGATCGCCGCAAGAAAGGCGGCTAATGAGAATCAGCTATCGGCTGACTTGATGCGCCTAGACGCCTTGGAGTCATACTATCGCATGCGCCTAGATCTTCATGAGATCTGGGACTTTGATTAATATGTACAGGCTAGTTATCTTTTTAGCAGTCTTTGCGCTTTCTTTTGCTGTTAAGGCTGAATTAATCATGGTTGATGAGATTGGTGATTTAGCGCTTTCATCTGATTCTATTGAAATCAAGTCCAAAGATGGGCGCAAAGTCGTTCAAGGGGTGGTTTATGGTTTTAGCAATGGGGTTAAAAAAAGCATGGTTCAGTTCGTGACTACCTGTGGTGAGCTCGGTGGTTCATTGCAAATACAGGGGTATGCGCATGAAAGTATTTGGGTAGTAGGTGGGAATACAAGGGAGGACATGATTGCTAGGGTAGCTTGCAGCCTGCCAAAGCCAGAGCTTGTTAAGATTCCTAAGTAGAATCTCAATTTAACTTTTGAATAATCACCCAAACTACCCACCGATGAAATCTTTTAGGCAGCGAGCAGCACTCAGGATTATTGTGGTGGCATTTGGCCTGGCTACATTATTTGGCATTACCACTTATTGGATTACTCAAATTGCATTTGAGAAGGCCATTGTCAAGCAAGTTGTAGAGACTTCAAATTCGCTAAAGTGGGCCTTAAGTTCCAGCGCAATAAAGGGCTTTAGAAAAGACAACTCAGAGCTTATTTCTCAACTAAACAATATTATCAAGTTTGGTTCTTTCGATGCAGTTGAGCTGTATGACGCCGACTGGAATAAGCTTGCAGAGGCTGATAACGATGTCGTTGAAGAGCATGCTGAACTTGCTCGGACAGACCATTTTATTCAATACACTCAGCCAATTTATAGGGCAAAAAAAATTAAAGATGGAAGATTGGCCATCAATGTATTTGTGCCTTATTTAGAGGTTCCCGATGATCTCAGTAGTAAGCCTCTAGGGTATTTTGAGGGGCTGTACATCACACCTGAATGGCGGGTTGAGCAAATGCGAAATCTCTCATATGGAAGCGTTTTATTTGTCATGCTTGCCGTATTGATCAGCGGGATGGCGCTCTACCCAATAATGCTGGATCTATACAGGGAAAGGGAGAAGAAGGCAGAAAATCTCTTTCAATCAAATGTACTAGTGATGAAGTCTTTGGGCGAGGCCATTGCCAGGCGAGATAGCGAGACTGGTGCTCACAACACTCGTGTAACGTTGCTCGCAATTGCTATTGCAGAGGCTATGAAGTTTCCTTCTCAAAGTATGGAATCTTTAATCGTTGGCGCTCTTTTGCACGATATTGGAAAGATTGCAATTTCCGATAATATTTTGCTAAAACCAGGACGGTTAACGGATGCAGAATTTGAGATTATGAAAGACCATGTCAAATATGGCGAAGATATTATTGAAGATAAGGGATGGCTGCATGATGCATTTGATGTGATCAGCGGACACCATGAGCGGTGGGATGGTAGCGGTTATCCAAGGGGTTTAAAGGGTGAATCTATTCCATTAGCGGCACGAATTTTTACCGTAGCAGATGTTTTTGATGCCTTAATTTCTAAAAGACCATACAAAGAGCCTTTTGATTATCAAATATCACTAGCAGTCATTGATGATGGCACTGGTACTCATTTTGACCCGCAGGTTGTGGAAGCGTTCAAGCCAATTTCTAAAGCCTTGTATGAGGATTTAATGGCCCTTAACGAAGTGGATTTAGAAAAGCGCTTAGATGAAGCGATAGATCATTATTTGAAAATAAGTTTGAGTTAACTTATCCGCTTTAGCACTTCATGCCGGCAAGATATTAATTGGGGTGACTTGAATGCCAAATTTATATTTTCGTCAACTTGATGAACAAGCCATCTTCGGGTGGTTTTTTATTGCTGTTGGGTCGGGCGAGATTTGAACTCATAACAAGCTATTGACTCAAATGGGGTCGGAAAGAAGTGGACATCAACACCTTCTCTGGCGGATTTCATTGCCAATCAGTTTTGCCGATTTTGATAATGCTATTGGATGGTTTGCTGGGTAGGTAGTTTTAAAGTGGCCCAAGAGAGTCTCTGTTAACGCCCACATGAATTCTTTCGGAATTTAACGCTCGGCAAAAGTAATCGTTGTTCAAAAAGTCCATTCCAATATTAAATAAGATTTCACTGGTAGGGTATTTAATAATGTGTATTTCTACAACATGGTGAATTATTTTCATTTATTCATGATGCAGGTGCGTTATATTTTTGGGATAATTGCCGCTACACACGCTTAAAGAGTCTGGTTTGGTGAATTCCATGAATAAATTGAAGACTCTCCCCTTATCCCTATTGGGATTACTGCTCTTTTTCATTAGCTTTAATTATGCAGAGGCATTGCCGCTATTTTCTCGGCAAACCGGACAAAATTGTGTTGCTTGCCATGCGGGCGGGCAATACCCCGAGCTAACGCCATATGGCCGCTACTTTAAATTAATGGCCTATACGATCGGGGAGCGAACCGATCTTCCGATTTCCGTGCAGTTTGTTGGTGGTGCCGCTACTAGTACTAATGGGAATAATGGTACTGGGCAAGTACATCAAAGTGGTCAGTTAGAGCCAAATTATCTTTTCTTGGATGTGGGCGGCAAGATTACAGATAACTTTGGTGCTTTTAGCCAATGGTATTACGCGATTGACGAGCAGGTGAGTGGTAAAGGGAGTATTCCCAATCAGAATCAGTTTGCGGCAGATATACAAGATTGGCGTTATGCAGATCACTTTGTTGGCAATAGCGCAGATACGGTAAAAGACTTTATTTGGGGCGCATCCTTAAATAACTATGCTGGCGCTACCGATGTATGGAACTCATCTCCCATGTGGATGTATCCCTATATGGGCTCCACCAGAAATTACTCAACCTATGGGCTGCCTTACAACACAAGATTGTCTGCATATTCTGTGCACAACCCTGGGTATGGTGTCTATGGCTACGTGAATCAAAATTTTTATGGTGAAGTAAATTTATACCAGTCGGGCGGATCAGGCCCCCTCTCTTGGATGACTTATCCAGCATCTAATAGCAATCCCAATAGTGCACCAGCCTACTTGCAAGGACTAAATCCCTACTTCCGGTTTGCATACCAAAGCGACGAACATGACGGCCATAATTGGATGCTTGGTTTCTTGGGTGCAAATATCAATCAATACTCTAGCTGTAATACGGTCGCAGATAGTAGTTCTTATAAAGGAACCGCGCCGACTTGTGGTGGGCCAGTAAATTCACCTGCCTTGAGTGCTGGGACGATTAAGTATCAAGATAGAGCGATAGATGGGCAGTATCAATATTTGGCTGATCCCCATACAGTAACCGCACAAGCTCGCTATACCAAAGAAAATATCTCCGATCCAACTGGTATTTTTTACAGCAATCCGAATAACAAGACCAACTCTTTCATGTCTAAGGTCAGCTATGTCTATAACGCTACCTATGGAGCCGCAGTAGCGTTTCAGAATATTACTGGTACAGGTGATGGGCACTACGGTGTCAACGCATTAACGGGCGCCAATTTAAACCCAAATTCCACAGCTTGGATTCCATCTATTTGGTATCAGCCACTACAAAATCTACGTATTACTTATCAATACACCGCCTTTACTAAATACAACGGCGGCACTATTAATTACAACGGTTTGGGTACCAATGCCAGTGCAAATAACGCAAGCTGGCTCTATTTATGGTTGGCAATGTGATGAAATTATTCCCGAATATAATTCTCTCAAGAACACTCTCTGCTGTGACTCTGCTTTTTATGGGTATTTTGGCTGGCTGTACTTATTTCAACAATATTCCACCAGTAACTACTTTAGAAAATCCTGCAAGAAGTAGAACGCTAGGAGATTATGAAGTTGCAGGTAATGTTCTTGCTGTGCAAGTCTGCGCCTCCTGTCATGGTGTCAATGGTCAATCTAATTCACCCATGATTCCCAATCTAGCTGGACAGCAAAAAGACTACTTGGTAAATCAATTGCAGGATTATCGAGACCGCAGTAGAAGCAATGAGTATGGCGTGCAGTATATGTGGGGCATGGCAGCTTCATTAACCAATAGGCAGATACAAGAGCTGGCAGAATATTTTTCTAAACAAGCGCCCGTTAAACCAAGTAAAAGCAATGGTAGCGATCCTAAATTAGTGCGCGGCAAAGAAATTTTTGAAAAAGGCATCCCGGAGCAGGGTGTAGTTCAGTGCAACTCTTGCCATGGTCCCGGTGGGGAGGGTATGGCAACCTTCCCAATGGTAGCTGGCCAAAAAACTTATTACTTAACCCAGCAACTTAATCTATGGCAGCATCCAGACCAGAAACGTTTTATGGAGGTGGGCGGCAACACTTGGGCACCCAGAACCATCACGTTTGCACGTCCACGCGGTGTATTAATGCAGGGCATTGTTAAGAATCTATCTGATGAAGATGCCAAGGCTGTAGCAATGTACTTAAGCACCCTTCAATAACCCACTGCCCTCTATTTGTATTTACTTGGTTGAGGTAGGGTGGCTTTTTATAACTGGTGGGTCGGGCGAGATTCGAACTCGCGACCAACGGATTAAAAGAGCTGTCTAGGCAGAGACAGGCTCCAATCTACATTTAATTCAAAACCATCAAGCTCTATGCGGCATTGAGTGGATTGAAAATTTGCCGGCCCCGAATGACCAGTTAAGTCCAAGGTCAAGAGGCGCTACTTAAGATATTGGGTAAAACTTATTTGTGTGTTGAAAGCATCACTTTGAAACACAATTTGTAGCCATGATTGCGTAGCGACTGAATTGCAGGACTCTCAATGCCTGCGCTCGTAATTTTTCTGCGAAGTCTACCTACTTTAACTTCAAGGTTGTCCTTACTGATGTCTGTGTCGCCACTTAAGTGCTGCGCCACCTGCCAATGCTCAAGCGTATTTGAAGGTGCCCGTGCAAATGCACTAAGTAGAGTAACTTCTGGCTCTGTTAATCGAATGATATTGTCTGGCCCCTGAAATTCTGAGGTAGAAAGGTGTAGATGTCCTGAAGACTTGGAGATTTGGCTGTTATGTTTTATACGATTTGCAAAGCTACCAACTAAGGTAATTAATTCAGGCAATGATAGTGGCTTTGGTAAGTAGACATTGGCACCGCTTTCATAGCCTACAACTCTGTCATTAATGTCAGTGCGAGCTGAGGTGATAATAATGCCAACATCGGAATGACTTTTTCGAATGCGAGAGACTAAGCTAAGACCATCCTCTCCGGGTAGATTTAAATCAATCACATAAAGATCGGGCGGGCTCCCTAAACATTCTGCATCGATATCTTCAGCCATTACAAAGCCTTTGACACTATGCCCTTCATTTTGGAGTACCTCAGTAATGGCATCTCTGAGGATATCGTAATCCTCAATAACAACGATGCTTAGGGTAGGTTTTATTGTGGAATCCATAGATTAAATTCAATATAGCTTTGGCCACTTTGATCTTTGTGATGATGATAAGTAATGCTCCCCTCGATGGCTTGGGCCCACTGCGATACAAGATATAAACCTAGACCAGAGCCAATCTGGCGATGCGCTCCGGGACTTCGATAGTACTTCTTAAATAATTGAGCTTCATCGGGAAGGCCGGCATCTCCAATACTATTTTTAACATTGAAATTCAAGCCCGTTCTATCGCTATTAGTGTCGGTTGAAATGCTTAGCTCTATGGGTGAATTTTCGGCGCTATATTTAATCGCGTTATCTAATAAATTATTAATAATTGCGGTGATCAAATGATGATCTGAGTTAAAGGAGGAGGGTGCAAGTAGGGTTGTTTTAATTCGGTCAATTTTAGGCTGGCGGGCCAAGAGATCAGATAGTAAATAATCGACTTCAATTCTAGAGTGAAGCGTCTTTAGTGATTGATGAGAAATCTTCTCACTTTCAACCACCCGGTCAATGATATTTTGCATGTCCGTTGCAGCGCGCTGAATACTTTTGGAATGATGGTTCGATCCAGCCAAGAGTCTAATTACCGAAAGGGGATTGCGCAGCTCGTGAGCAATCATGGCAAGGTAGCTTTCTTTCTCGGTCCGTTGCTTGGTCTCTTGAGCCAGCATTGATTTGGCCACTTGTCCATCAATTAGCATCCGCTGAAGATTAAATTCTCTTTGTTTTGATGTGATGTAAAGCAGCAACATGAGTTGAATTGTGGAAATGCCCGCATGCGCAGTAATGAGATGTAGAGAAGCATTTCCATGATCAAATCCAAGAAGTGCTAAAACTGGTGTAAAACCAATTAAAACCGTCAAAGTAAAGCCGCCCCGTATTAACCAGAGCGCTAAATTGCTTAGCGGTTCTTTGGGATTTGATTTGGCGGCAAAGGCTGGTAAAAGCAGGCTAACCATTGCAAGTAAGCTAATTACAGTGCTCAGCTTGAGCGCTTGTGTTGTACGACCATCTATTAATAGCGCTATTCCTATAAGCGTTACGCTCGCTAATGCAAGAGGTATGAAGCGATAGAGACGACGAACGTTAAATTCTTTCAGTAGTTGAGCATCAAATAATATGACGGGAAAAATAATGGCTACTAGTACAAAGTTATATATTCCGTCATTAAATGCAACCCCTAGATTCTCTGGTGATATATATCGGTAAAGGCCAGTGAAAAGTATGACATGGGCAGTAGAGAAAATTTGACGCAAGGCAAACAATCCATATAGACCCCTACGGGACACAAAAAAATTAAATACACCCCAAATAACTGCTGCCAGAAGCGCGCTAGCATAAAACATTAATAGCAATGTCCGATACTTCGCTTCATATAAAGCTTCTTTAAGCGGCAAAATTTGGATATCTACAATGACGCTTGTTGGAGTATCTATGCGTAAATAGATGTAGCGAGTTGTTGGTAAAGCCGTGATTACAAATCCCAAGTCAATTGTTTGAAAGTTGCTGGAATCAAGCGGTGTTGAGCGCCCACTTTGTTGTGGAATAAGGCGACCATCTTTCTGGGAATCTGGATCAAAGAGGGTGACTTTGCTTAAAAATGAAGGGCGAACCCGAAGTACTAAAGGCTGAATGCTCTGAGTGCCAGCTATCTCGAGCTTGATCCAGATCGGATGCCCCAAATACCCCTTATGCAAAGTGTTTTCGTAAGATTCGTATTCTTCCCTGGCTGCCTTCTGGATATTGGCTTCTCCAGTTACATCTACCCAATAAGCACTATTTAAGTGCGTGGGAGATGATGAGGCACCAGCAAACTGGCTCAGCGATGCCAATAGGATAAGTAGAAGGTGACGCAATGAAAACATGGGCCAATGTTAGCAGTCTTCTAGGTGTTGGCTAATGTTGGCTACGCCACAGGCAATACTAGAAAATGCCAATTTACTGGAATTACCTGTGTATGTTTATTGCCCCTTAAGCACCTATTAACTTAGCCACATTAAAGCCTCATGAAAAATAAATTATGTAATGCAATATTTACAGGGTGCGCATTATTCGCATTATCGAGCTCAGTCTATGCGGATGAAGAGGTAACACCAATTCCTAAAGTTTCTGAAGAATGGCGTTTTGCAGTTGCTCCATACGGTTGGGCGCCTGCTGCGTCTGCCACCATTAGTAATGATGGCAAGCTCATCAAAAATGCAAGCATGTCTACTAACAATGTGATTAGTAATTTGAAATCAGCTGCGATGATCGCCGGAGAAGGACATTACGGTAAATGGGGTTTCTTGGCTGACTTTGCTACCGCGACCGTTCAGCAATCAGGTTCATTTAGCTACACGCCACCTGATAGCAAGAGTAATTACAGGGCGGGTGATAAAGGAACGGTGCAGGCGACATTGGCAACTGGCGCAGCTACATACACTGTATTAAATAACAATGATGTATACGTAGATGCTTTGCTTGGTGCGCGTTGGATGAGTCTCACTACTACTCTTGAGCTTGTACAAGAGGGTGGACCAGATAAGCTCGGCTATGCAGTACCACTGCATACAGTTGATGCGGTTGCCGGCTTTAAGGGTCGCTATCGCATCATGGATTCGGCTTGGTATATCCCTTTTTACGCTGATGCTGGAACTGGTGGTGGCGCTCATAATCTCACGTGGCAGGGAGCTCTAGGCATTGGGATGGCCATCTCCAAGTCTATGGATATAGCATTGTCTTACCGTGCCCTTGGTTTTGATCTTAATGGGGGTAGTGGTAGTTCGACATTGGTTAAGGGCACCTTCAAAGGTCCGCAAATAACGGGATCAATGAATTTCTAAGCCGATATGAAACATACTTTAGCTATTGCAGTAATTTCATTTCTAATTTTGTCCTTTGCAACCCCAGGATTTGCACAGGAAGTTCCAGCCCGTGTAGGAACGAGTGAGCTGGTAAAACAAGGAGCAGTGTCCTTACCTGAAAAGGATGTCGATAAAGTCGATATTGCTAAAAAATTAGCAAACCCTATCGCTAATATGATTTCTGTACCGCTTCAGTATGAATTTAGTCGTGGTGTAGGTAAGGGCCAGGGCGGCTCAGAGCAGACGCTCTTATTTCAACCAGTAGCGCCATTTAACTTGGGTGGTGGGGATACATTTATTTTGCGTCCTATTATTGCTGGCGCCAGAGAGACGAGTGTTCAGGGTCCTTCAGGTACCCCATTTTCAGGTTATGGCATCGCTAGCGTGACCCTCGAATCTTTTTATGCGCCCAATACTAATTCTTCATGGATTTGGGGTATTGGTCCTTATGCTCAATCGCCTTCTGGTAATAGCGGTAAATTTGGCTCACAACAAACGGGTGCTGGTGTAACTGCTGTTGTTCTGAATCGTGATGGTCCTTGGACTTACGGGCTACTCGGCTTTCAATCATGGAACGTTGGCGGTAATCCAAGCTATGGAACCCAAAACAATTTATTTGGCGAACCTTTTCTTACCTATACAACTAAAGAGGCATGGTCAATTGCTGCCAATATGGAGGCGCAATATAACTACGATACTCACCGGACAGGTAATCCACTGTATTTAGGTGTATCCAAGGTAAATGTATTTGACGGGGTGCCAATCTCATTCGGCGCTGGTCCAATCTATTACGTAAGCAATGTTCCCGGAGGCCCATCTGGCTGGGGTGGACGTGCGACCATCACCATGGTAATTTTGAAATAGTGTCGCATTAAATTTGGAGGGAATTTCAATTGTTAATACGTCGTCTGGAAATATTTTAAAACATGTCTAGTTTGTCCCATTGCTGTTTATTTTTTAAACTTTAAATTTTTATATACGAGATCTTATGAAAAAACTACTTCCCATTTTGATGTTCGGTGCTTGCCTCGGTGCCATATCAACGACTGTGCTTGCCGATCCTCCAGTTCCACAGTTCTATGCAGAAGCTCAGAAAATTGCTCCTACTGGGAAACTGGGTGAGGTAGTCAAGAAAGAGAAAATTAAAACTTCCGTTAAGGGCGCTCAAGCTTGGAAGATTGCGTACATCTCTTCAGATGTTGCTGGTAATAAGACAATTGCTACTGGCTTAATTGTTGCTCCTGTTGGACCAGCCCCTAAAGAAGGGCGTCCAATCATGGGGTGGGCGCATGGCACAACTGGTACTGCGCAAAATTGCGGCCCGTCACAAATCTTAGATCCGGTTGTTCCACTTAATGAGTACTTCTTAATTGGGGGCAATTCTTGGACTGATTACGGTATCCCTAGTGTTGAAGAGTTTATTGCACAAGGTTATGTGATTGCTGCAACTGATTATCAAGGCCTAGGCGGTGGCGGTAGACACCAATACTCTTTGGCAAATACCAATGGTAAGGATGCTTTAAATTCTGTTCGAGCCGCTAGTTCAATGAAGGAAACGGGCGCTGGTAAAAAAGCCGCTCTCTACGGTTGGTCTCAGGGTGGTGGTGCTGTTTTAGCTGTAACAAGCATGCCAGAGTATGTTGCCCAAAAGGGTACTGCTGCGGATGGAATTGAATTGGTGGGTGCGATTGGCTTAGCTCCCTATGATAATGCTGCCATGGTGTCTAGCCCTCCTACCAATGAGGCTGAAGCACAAAAAGTCATGGATGGTTTTATTAACATGTTTTCTAAAACCGTATTTGATTTTGCCCACCTGAGTATGGCGTTGTGGGGTCTTGAACCAGGTAATCCGAAACTGAAACTCACCGATCTATTTACGGATGATGGAGTTAAGGCAATGAATGAGATATACGACAATAAGTGTATGCATACTGGTGCTGATACTTTGAGCTACAACTTCGGGGATAGCTATAAGAGCTTATTGAAAGTGAATCGTATCAATACGCTGGAGTGGGTTAATGCAATCATAAAAGGTAGCAACCCTCCTGCCAAACCAATTGCCCCGGTAGTTATTTACTGGGGAACGGCTGATGTAACTAATCCGCCAATCATGGGTAAGCTCTATCAAGAGCAGATGTGCAAATTGGGTGCAAGCGTGGATCGAGTACAGCTTCCAGGAAAGCAAACTCACTTTACAACCCCAGGCACATCCGCCCCTTTCTATAGGGAGTGGGTCAAGGATCGTTTCGCTGGCAAACCTGCTACCGATAATTGCGCGCTTGCAGCGCAATTGCCGATTTAATTTTGCGGATGTTTTTACGCCTTGCTCTCAATCTTTAAAGGAATCGTAATGAAGCAAAAGTTAATGAAAAAAGTAGTTGCAGCCTCGGTATCTTCAGCGCTAGCTTTCATTCCCTTGTCGAGCAATGCTTGTACTAGTTTTATGCTTAAGGGTAGCGATGGAGGTGTTGTTTATGGAAGAAGCATGGAGATGGGTTTCCCGCTCCATTCTGAGCTGACCCTGATACCAAGAAATTTTGTAAAGCAAGGTATTGGCCCTGATGGCAAAGTAGGTAGCGGCCTTTCTTGGACGACCAAGTACGCAGTTGCTGGTATGAATGCTGTATCCATGCCTGAGTATTCCGATGGTATGAATGAGAAAGGCCTCATCGGCGGCATGCAAAATGCGCCAAATACCGCCAAGTATCAAGTGGTAACACCTGCAGAGGCTGGCAATAGCATCAGCTCTGCTCAAGTGGTTACCTATGTACTGACAAACTTTGCATCCGTAGATGAAATTAAAGCGGGTTTGCAGAAAATTAAGGTAAGTGGCGTACCAGTTCCTTCTTTTGGCAATCAAGTCCCTACACAACATTACGGTTTTCATGATGCTGCTGGCAAAAGCGTTGTAGTTGAGTACCTAAAAGGAGAGTTAGTTGTGACTGATAATCCCACTGGTGCCATGACCAATGATCCTTCATTTAAGGATCAGCTGAATAACATTGGCAATTACGCCAATCTTTCCAAAGTGGAAAAGCCTGCATTGGTAATCAATGGGGCTTCTTTTGTTCCTCCTAGTTCAGGTAGTGGAATGCACGGTTTACCTGGCGACTATCTAAGTCCAAGTCGCTTTATCCGCGCAGTATTTTTAACGGATTCAGTTCCAAAGTCTTATACAACTGCACAAATGCATAACGCTGCATGGCATGTCCTAGGAAGTTTTGATATTCCTCCTGGCGCTGTTACATTACCAGCATCTAATCCTTATGGTGGTGGTGTTGGGGGTGTTGAAATTACCGAGTGGAGTGTTGTAGCAGACACCAAGAGCATGACCTATAGTGTCAAAATGTTTGAAAATATGAATGTCTATCAGTTCGACTTGAAAAAGATGGATGTGAACGCTAAAGACATTAAATACATTAAGCTAGATAAGTCATCTAGTCCAATACTTGTTAATTAAAATATTTTCTTGTTAAGCCCAAAACCACCTATAGGTGGTTTTGGGTACGCGGTTCATTGACGTGATGCTCTTTGGGTCGCCCTTGTATCTGGAATGCCCTATATGCATAGCAGTTTTGATTACGGTAAAACGGTTGTGAATAACCACCTTGATTTACGCTCGTTATAGAGTCCCGAATCAGTAAATCACTTTTTTTGTAAAAAATGTATAGCGACGACATTTAATATCAGTCAATTAGAATCATTACTTAGAGAGACCTTTTTTGGTCTCAGTGTAATGAGCGCCTTAGCTATTTTTAATATATATAGCTTCGCTTGGGTTACGCTTACCTATCTAAATTGAGGATTTTTTCGTGAGCCAAGGGTCTCTTATGGGTCTTACAGTCCCTCGCTAACATCATCTTTAATGTCGGTTAAACCGATAACTATTGCGTATAGAAATACTCACAGTCACCCAGCGTAGGTCATCCCGACCTATTACGGCCCAATAGATCTCTTATTGTTTCCGAGTAGTCACTACATTTCCCGAAACCAAAAGAAAAGGGACCACATTTCTGTGATCCCTTTGTATTACTGGTGGGTCGGGCGAGATTCGAACTCGCGACCAACGGATTAAAAGTCCTAAATTAGTATTTTTTTGGTTCGCATTACATAAGCAATAGACCTGCTAAGCCTTTTATTTATTGGGTTTTGTGTCAATGATGCCAGCATTAGATTTGCAGTGCCTTGCATTTATATGGACACTTTGTGGGCATTATTTTTGTGGACACTCGAATAATTGCGTGGACACGTTTTTATTTTCTTTTGTCTATTAATATCGCAGTTAATGTTCAATTTTCCCCACCTCAAAATAAGGCAATGTAATGGAAAAAAGTGATTTAGCTAGGTTTCAGAAAGAGGTTATGGCTCACGGCGCAGAAGCCGCCTTGCCATGCAATCTTTCTGATGAGTGGATCGCTTTGTTAAACCGAGATTTAACTATGCTCCTGGACCCAGAAAACGAGGATGATGGATATCTAACTGTGCCATTGGCACTTGTGATCCACCTACTGCTTGGAAAGAGGGGCAATAAGTCAGGTGAAATGACATTTTCCGAGGAGGAGCTTCATAAATACCTTCAATACCTCCACTTTGAGCTTGCTGCCGAAGAGGTTAGTCGGAATACAGAGATTTCGCTTAATCGTGCCACCCTTGAAACAATTTTTACCAATCGCAATGTTGAAATGAAGGATGGTAAGTAGGCAAAAGCATCAATAACTTAATGGCGCTAATACGGATTATCACCATTGATTATGGAATAATGCGTAAAAAAACCGACTGCTTTGAGTCGGCCTATCGTTCCTTGAGTCAATTAAGCAGTGACGCGAACCTCAATATGACGACCAAGAACCAAAGCAGCTGCTTCAATTTGCTCTAACTTAGAAGCGTGTCGTAAGTCAAACAGGCGATCCACTTGAGGCATGTGCCAACCCAATCGTCTTGCCAACTCCGCTTTTTTGATGCCTTGCTCAGTCATTGCCTGATACACCCCTAATTTTGCACATTCCAATGCTGTTGGAGATACATAGATTTCGCCACGCTGCGCTTTACCTGGAAGTGGCAACGCTTTGCGTGACTCGACATAAAAAGAGAGTCCAGTTTCTAAGGCATCTACCGCATGCAGCAATGCCTCTTCCTTGTCTGCTCCAAAAGTAACGGCTTCTGGAACGTCTCGGAATGTGACCAAGAATGTATCTCCATCTTTAGTTAGTGTTGCTGGGTAATTAAACATATTTATCCTTTACCTCAACCCTAGTTGTCGCTTGATCGCAGTCTCTAAACCTTTTCCCAATTCTGTTGTTCCATGCATGGGCAAAGTGGATTGCTTGCCGTTCAAGAAAACCTTTAGATGGGGCCCCTTACCAGGTAAAAAGGTAGCGCCTTTGAGTTCTAGCCACCTTTTCATTGTCTAAATTTTAACATATATGTTGTGTTTATAATTAAAGATAGCTGGCATTGGCAGGCAGAAAGTTTCCAAGTAATTTACTAAAACGCAAAATAACTTGGAAATAGTAGATCTTCCTGAAGGCTCCATTATCTTTCAGAAAATGCCGTGTCCACGCTATTTCCATATTTGATCCTGGTGTAAAACTCCATACTTTTGCTTGATAGGTGCGCTTTTATACGGGGGTACCCTAAAATCTAAACATGGACGACCTTGAATACAATGGCAAAATCAAAGGGATGACAACTCTTAAGCAGCTGATTGCTGAGAAAAAGGTGCATTACGCTTCGGATTCAGCAAGACTCAGAGCAGAGGAAGAGGCTGCTGAGAAAGCCTACAAAGAGGCGGTTGAGTTTGAGCAGAGAAACCCTAGGGTTAGACTGAACACTGGCGAACGGGAAGGACGGGTTCTTTGGACCAGGGAGCCTTTTAATGACGAGTAAAAAGAAGCTTAACCCTAAAGAGTTACTGAAGGGCAAGCTGCGAAAACCCCCAGCCGTGGTCAGTATCAAGCAAATGAATAGGGCGTTTGATATCACTCGCCACCTAGATAGCGAAGGGGCTATTGCTGAGTATTTGTCTCAAGTACTGGAGGAGGGTGACAGTGATGAACTTATACGCTCTTTGGGTCATATTGCTAGGGCCAAAGGTATGACTGTTGGTGCCAAAGAACCTCGCTTAGTCCATCAACCTAGTCTAACTAGCGATGTACCTTTATTAGAAGATTTGTTGGCTCGAATCGCTCCAGATGCTCTTCATGATGAGATTGATTTCGGCAAGCCCGTCGGCAAAGAGGCTCTTTAAAAAGCCTAAGGGGCGGAACCCTCTAAATAAGGGTTGGCTACCTCATTGAAGAGCTCTTAAATCGCTACCTTGATAATAATAGTTATCATTGGTTATTCCAAAGATTAGGGTGACCAAATGAGCCTTTTTGAGCAGCTAAAACACGCAAAAAGCGAAGAAGATGTCAAAGACATCTATATCAAGGCGCTGGGCTTAAAGGGCTATACAAAAGGCCTAATTGATATCCAAACTAAGGAAATTTGGTTTGAGGCGAAAGATACTGGCAGGAATTCAAGTTATGCCATGTTCACTCAACTGCTTCACTATGTCCAGGCGGCATTAGACAAAGGTGAGACAGTTCCACCGTTTTTGGCGGTAATTGATACCGAAAAAGCGGCAATCATGAAGAGCTCGGACGTGCTTCCGTTTTTGGAGAAAAAGACAGTTAAGTGGGGCAAGTCGGCAAGTCAATATACGCCAGAAGCTTTAGCTGAAATTTCGGCTCATATCGGCACGCATTTCGTTGCTTTTAAGTTGGCAACCCATGAAGAGGAATTCATTGAAGCGGTTAAGTCTGCGATTAAAACTGGGGACATCATTCGTACCCAGATTACCCCTAACAACTTAAAGCAAGTTTTTGATAAATGGGTAGTAATGATAGGCCAAGAAATCAAGGGTGTCGGTCCGGATGACTATGCGCTTCTTTTCTTTGCGGACATCATGAGTGATGGGACCGTTTCCACGCATAAAAACTTACCGGCTGAACTTTTGCATAAAAATGATGAGCCTGTGTTTTCATTAAATGGCCATCTTTATGAGTTAGGTAGCCGTGAGGGTTACCGAAGGTTTTGGGCGATTTACCACCGCCCACCTAGGGCTGAATACCGTGATTATTTGCTAGAGCGTAGGGATAGTCTTATCCCAATCGATGAACGATCATTTAAAGGTGCGTTTTACACGCCATTGGCGGTTGTAGATGAGGCCTACGACCTTTTGACCGAAACCCTTGGTAACGATTGGCAGAAAGAATATATCGTCTGGGACATGTGCTGCGGGGTTGGGAATTTAGAGGTTAAGCACAGCAATCCTCGCAATATCTTTATGTCAACTTTGGACGAAGCCGACATTAATGTAATGAAGGCAACCAAGACATGTGTAGCGGCTGAGAGATTCCAATATGACTATCTGAACGACGATATAGATGACTTCGGAAATATTGATTATTCGTTAACAAATAAGCTCCCCAAGGCGCTGCAAGAAGCAATAAAGGGCGACAAGAAAATACTGGTTTTGATAAACCCCCCTTACGCAGAGGCAACAAATCGCGGTAACATCATGTTGGGTGAAGACACAACCACCAAGAAGGGTGTATCAAGTACAAAAATAAGCCTGACCATGAATGATTATGGAAAGGCTTCTAACGAGTTATTTGCTCAATTTGTAGGCCGTATCCAGAAAGAAATTCCTAATGCAACTTTAGCAATGTTTAGCACGCTCAAATATGTGAATGCGCCAAACTTTGAGCAATTCCGCCATAAATGGAAGGCTAAATACTTGGATGGTTTTATCGTCCATAACAAGGCATTTGACGGTTTGACTGGAAGCTTTCCAATTGGTTTTTTAATCTGGGATACAGGCGTTAAGGACGAAATTAATGTTGTTTCTGTAGACGTCTTAGATAAAAAGGTTTTACCCATTGGCAGCAAGGAGTTCTATAACTTGCCTGCGAGTGGTTATCTAAATGTATGGATTAACCGCCCTAAGAAGAACTCGGTTGACGTTATACCGCTGAAGAACGGGGTTTCCCCTGCAACTTCAGAGCCTAGGGTTAAAACCTGGTCGGATGGCGCTATCGGGTACATGCATTGCGGTGTTAATGACCTGCAACATGCGGAGCAAGAAACAACCTTATATTCGTCGGTATTTAGTGCTGGGAATGGCTTTTACGTCAATCCTTCTAATCTTTGGCAGGCTATAGTAGTTTTTGCTGTTCGGCGTTTAATTAAGCCGACCTGGGTAAACGACAGAGATCAATTCTTGCAGCCTACTGCTGAGCTTACGGAGGAATTTAAAAATGATTGCTTGATTTGGGCATTGTTTAATCGATGCAATAAATCAGCTTCAGCTAATGACCTGGAGTGGGGTGGTATGAAATGGTCGATGATCAATCATTTCATACCATTTACAGAATCTGAGGTTGGGTCGCCGGAGCGTTTTGAATCTGACTTTATGGTTCAGTATTTAGCCGATAAATCTCTTTCAGAAGAATCAAAAGCTGTTCTTGATACTGGGAAAGAATTATGGAAAGCATATTTCTCTGAAACGGATGTGCATGCAGTCCGGGAGGAATATAAGCTAAATCGGCCAGATGTTGGTTGGTATCAGATTCGTAATGCTTTGGCCGCAAGAAATAAGAGCGGAGACTATGTGCCAATCAATTTTGAGCCATTTGAGTCTGCCTACAAGGCCCTTGGGGATAAGTTAAGGCCTCAGGTCTATGATCTGGGCTTTTTAAAGTAAAAAGCGGGAGGCGTGGCTTAGTAAGCCACCTTATTTCTTTGAGTTGTAAGAATTTATTGCCAAGCGAATACCAGCGCTCACACTACCTTCGCCAATAGTTTCTGCTCGGTCTTTTTCTTCGTCCGTCAATCGAACGGTGATTGCTTTTGTTTTGGCAATTAAGCCAATATCTTGAAATTTTGGACGACCGGCTCCAGTCCTAGCTCCACCAGAACCCTCTCTTGCGCCACCGTGTCCTTTGTTTTCTTTTTTAGTCATTTCTGGCTATATTGTGCATCGATTTCTTTTCTCATTGTTTCAAGTTGCAGGGCGGAGGATGTCTGAAGTTCCTGTAGGTTTGTGTCTTTAGACATCGTAATGCCTTGAATGCTGCCAAAGGCAAGGAGAGCGCTTATAAGGGTGCTTGTTAAGATCTTCATTGCTAGGCGCCTGGATAGACTGGGACCAATTGAAACTGCTTGGCATCTGCTGGTTTTTCGATTTTGAACTTAATTTGGGTAGGCTTACGAAACTGAATGTCGTGAGGATATTCCGAGGCCGCCACATAGACCTCGGGGCGTTTTTTTGATCCCACCCATACTAGTCTTAGATCGGGATATTTGTCAGATACCCCGTGATTTTCGATCGTTGAGTCGATGTAAAGGACGCCGGGAGTGCTGTAAGCCTTTAGTGATGTCACTTGCACATCTTGAGCTTTTCCATCTACCAGTAGGCGACTGAAGTTAGACCCCAAGAAAGCTCCCAGGGCAAGAATGATGAGGGCTAAGATTAGAAATTTTGATTTAGACATTTCGGATCCAAACTTTACGAACTGTTGGGAGAAGGGCTGGGGCTACCAAAAACTCCTCTTCGGGTAGAGGCTTGTAATTAAACTGCTCTGAAAATTTATAGAGCTCATCTAGAGCTGCTGAGTCGACGTTTTTAACCTCAACAAAAACGTTGAACCCAATATTTAAATGGCGCACCGTATCAGGGGCTTCTTGCCACAGTGTGTGCACCTTAGCCTTGAGGCCATTTTCTGTAATATATTTGCGAATTTGAGTCACTACTTTTTGCATGTCTTTTTTTCCGCTCATTTTATTTTCCTTTTTTAAAATTTGAATTAACTTAATGCAGAAAGAGTATTTCCGCCAACTGTTCCAACGGCAAAAACAACCGTCATAAATAAAAGGCCCATGGCTAGTCCGATAAAGAGCTCTACGGCAAAGTTTACGGCGAGGGTTGAGATTGATTTAATCATTTTTAGATTCCTTTTTTAGTAATTATTTAGACTGCTTGATAAATCGCTGAGGCTTTGGCTTTTGCGATTTCAATATCTGCCTGAGTCATCCCAACTATGAACTTATGAACTAAAGACATAGCATCTTTTTCGCGATTTGCTGGGGCGGTCAATAAAAGTAAGAGCGCTTTAGTTAAGCGATCTAGAGGGGTCATTTTTAATAAGTCTTCATACGAATAATTAAAAGCAGGGTGTTGTTTCTTAGGTTGATTCATTTTGCTTCCTTTCTTATTTAACATATGAATAGTGTAATACATAATTCAGCAAGATGCAAGGAATAGATCAATCAATTACAAAGTTTTTTCGGGTTGTTGTTTTTTGGTTTCAGGCGTTTTCTCTGGTGGTTTTTGAATTCTCGTTTCAAGTTTTGGCGCATTAAGTGCAGTTGTTTTCTCGGTTAGTTCGGCGGCATTTCGGCGCAAAGAGAATAAGTCAGTTGTCATAAAAGTGACCGAATCACGGGCCCTAGTTTCAATTACCAAAAGGTTTTCCCGATTTACCACTTTGGCCGCGGAAGCAGAAAGTACGGCAATCGCATGATCACGAGTACCTCCTTGCCAAGCGTGAGCAGTTCGTGCAAAAGCATGATCGATATTTTTCATTTGCTCGTGATCCAGACGAACTTCTTTAGTTTTATTGCCTTCACCAAAAACGATGGTTGCGCCAGACTTATTTATCTCTTTGATTTTTCCCGATTCGCCATTCGTCAAGTAACTTGGGTTTTTAAGCTTCTCGCCAGTTTTCTCGTCCCTCATAACTTCGCCGTATTTATTGAGCTTGTATTCAGTCCCAATGATGGCTCTGGTATCGACTAGGTCGCCTTTTGCGAAGTTTCGGGTCTCCTCGATCAGGACGGGCTCAAAACCTTTTGTGGTTTCAGGATTGATTGTGGTTACATTCCCTTTTGCGTCCATTATTTTGATTTCATTTTGCTCTGGGTAGTAGCCCAAAACTCGAACTTGTTCCCCTTTTACAAAATCCGGCTTAGCATTCGGATCGTTGCTCAGCTTAATGTTCATGAAAACCTGAAGAACTTCAATTTCGCGGTCCTTTAGAACGTTCACATCGATTTTCTCGACCTCAGACAGCTTGGCTGATTTTTGGTTTAGAAACTCAAATTCCTTTACATCGATCTTCCCAGCAGCCTTCAATTCTTGGCGAATCTCTTCGTTTACACCGATGCGGTCGGCGTTCGTAATTGTGATGACAGCGACTGATTTACCGTCCATAGATTTTTCGATATATTCCTTTGCCGCAGCTTTATAAAGTTCGGAGTTATCTTCAAGCGGTTGATAATTTTCATCGAAAGTATATTTAGGCTCAAACTCCTTTTTTGTGGCTAGATCGACAGCCTTTTCATAATTATTGCTATAAAGAGCTTGGTAGATTTCTTTGGTTTGTTCTGTCTTATAGCGGTTTGCAGCGGTAAGCTCGACCTGCCCAATTCCAATATTTTTGAAGGCATCAGCTAGTTGAGGGGCACCTCTACCCCCGTTAATGCTCCCAAACTGCTTGTCATCACCTTGCAGGATCATTTTGGTGTTGGTTTGTTTGCCGTACTCAATCAACTTTGCCAGATCTGCGGTGCCAACCATGCCAACCTCATCAACCACCATCAGCTGTGGTTTGGCCTCTTTGTTGCCTGTCTTTTCAATATTCTCTTTTTCCTTTTCAAGCAGTTTGACCTCTTGCAGTATTTGGATTTTTTCACCGGCTATCTTGGCGACGGCAAGGGCGGAAATAGCGGCGTGTTCGATGCTACCGGTATTAATTTTTTCATAATCAATACCTAGTTTTACTGTTCCAGCAGCTAGTCGAGCTGCTGCGTAACCAACAAGCGCCCCTGCTTTACCTAAAGGAGTTTCTTCTTTATCGATAGCACCTTTGGATTTACCAGCCGACGTATTTAAAATTTCTTTAGCTGCCAAAGCAGCGTTTTGAATCGGCGATAAAAGATTTTTTGGAGCTCGAAAAACACTCATATCTTTTAAATTTACGATATAAGTATCTTTAACTATCCCTAAACCAAGAGTGCGCACATTGGCGTCAATTTGAATGTACCCGTGGTACAGACTTGTTGTTTCAGCTTTTTTGGCTTCAATCTTAAAATCCAATTCCCGCGGAATTGTTTTTAGATCTGCCAGAAATTTAGAGACATTTTTAGCGTCAACGATACCAACCGAACGAACTTCTCCAGTCGCTTTGCTGCTGGGGGCTACACCGATTACTCTCCAACCTTTGACCTCGGCTAATTCTTTAATTGCTGAGATTGCAGTTGATTTACCTGTGCCCGCCCAACCGCTTACTAGCGTTACGCCATTTCTAGTGCCAAGAACCTCTTTAACCATTGAAAGCTGTTCACTAGTAAGTCCATCGCATTTACCACCATGCTCCTTTTCAATTTTGGCTATAAATCGCTTATTTTCGTTATGAACCGCCTTTTCTAAGTCATCATGGGAGTAATAAATTGGGCGATGCGCTCCTATGCTGCCTGTGGCAGTCTGTAACATTTTTGATTCGAGGGCTTGCAAGTCTTTGGTAGTAAGAAAACGAACGGGACCTTCATGTGCAACGATCGTTCCTTCTGCTTTCGCTTTAGCGATAACACTTTCAATCTGACCAAGAGTTGCTTTGACGACCGAAAAGCGCTGCACCTCATTGATGAGCTCAATATTACGAAACGAGAATTCGCTTTCTGAAATATGTGCAAGAGCTTGAGCAAGTGCCTTATCTAAAGCGGGCTCACTGATATATGACTGGGTAATACCGCCTTGAATAATTTTCTCAATTGCAGCGTTTTCTTTTTCATACCTCTCTGGATCAGTTTCGCTGACCCATGTTTTAAGAGATTCTTCACGGCTTTTCTCATCTTTTGGCTTTCGAGTTGCAAGCGAAGCAGCTCGTTTTTGCTCAAAAGTTGCCTCTTTGGGGTGGATGCCTTGGTCTCGAAGGTGTTTATCGATTGCCGTCGATCTTTTGGACTGCTCCTTGATTGATTCCTTTGAAATCACATCTAATTCAAAGTTCCCCTTTTTGTCGCGAGTCGTCGAATAACCAAGTTCATTGCAGCGGCGTTCAAAGTCGCGATTTTGAAACTCAGCGGCCATTAAATAGGCCCTACCTTTGATAATTTCATCATTAGTCAGACTGTGAAATTTGCCGTTTGCATCAACGGTTATAGATGCCAGGACGCTATGAATATGAAGTTGCGGATCACCATCACGGCTAGTCTCATGCTGCACGGATGCCCATATCAAAGAATCAGATTTAAAGGTCTCTGGTGGGCCTCCACCTTCCCGCTGACGATATTGGGCTGCATAGTCCTGAATCATTCCCATGGCAGCCTCTACCGAGGCTTTATAAGCTTCTGTAATGCGGTCATCTCCATGCACCAGGGCTGCAATTGAGGCAGACTTAGGAGCGCTCCAGGTCAGATCATATCCGGCGCGGCGCTGCTGTGAGTTTTTTGAAAGATCTTGTGGAATACCAGTTTGTGGATTGGTAACTTTGCCTTCCATGATATTTATAAAGTCCTGCCTCGTGGCTGCCAGCCCCTCAAGACCGAGTATTCCAGCGGCCCGTCCGCCCCAGACTGCTTTTGAGTTTTCGCCGACATAGTAGTTATCAGCCCCCTTGAGATGTTGACCCTCTGCGCGTTCCACTAAAGCTGCGTCAAAGTATTTCGCTGCATCAGCGCCGCTTGATATTTTTGTCATTCGGATCATGGTTTTGCTCCAATCAAAAAAGTTTGTTCTGGATGATCAATGGGCTCGCGAATAAGCCAGCTATTTTTAGAAAATCTGAGTTTTTCAAGGCTCGGAACTTTGATTTTTTGAAAAACATCGAAGGCGATGCAATTGGGCTGGGAAGCTGCTGTTCTTGTGAAAAGACAGCGTGATCCTAACTCTTCTTGAATACAGCTTTCCGTTGATTCCAGATCAAAGCTAATGGAGAGTCCTGCACCGCAGTCTGACCATCCTTTTTGCTCGAATTGATGAGTTTTATACTTTTGTGAGAAAAATTCAGCTACATCTTCAGGCGCAAAATAAGGGTATTGGAAGTAACCATCGGTCGATATGGCATCAAATTCCTTATCCATAATTTCAATTTTTAGGAATTGATTGAATGAGGTCTTTAGACCCGTGTTTAGCTCAATCTCAAAAATGTGTTGAATATGGAGTTCGTTAAATTCCAAGCCGTCTTTTTGTGTATCAAAAAATAGACCTCTTTCGGATGCCTTGGGGTTGTACCGCACAAGATTCAGGTCATAGCCATGATCAAAGGTGTCATCATGGTCAGTTTTTTTGAGGGCTATATCGGCTGGGTTGACGGCTAAATTAAACTCTTTTATCGCCAGAAGGCTAGTTTTCCCATTAACAATTTTGTCAGTTGAGTTAGCGAGCTCAGTTGGTCGCAGAGAAATTCCAAGATCTAAATGGATAAGCATTTTGGTTTCCTTTTTAGAAGCTAAAGCCAGCGCCTACGGCTGCGGTTGCACCACCGTTGTTAGCAAAGCCTGTCGCTAACTTAATCGTTGCGCCCGGAGCGATTCGAGCTTGAGCTCCAATAGAAACGGCCGAGGCGCTTGAATAAGTCCCAAGGGCGACTCCAATTGAAAAGTCTTTCCCAGATTCGATTGCGGGAAGACCCGACATAGCTGCAATAGAGGCAATGCCAGACTTTTGTTGGTTGAGTTGGGTTTGAAGACCGCTAACTTGGTTTTGAATACCTGAAATTTGACTCTGAAAATTGGCTTGTGACTGGTTTAATTGATTCAAGTTGACTGCGTCAGTGCCAGCCACGGCATTCCCCACATTTTGTAGGCGATTGCCATTGAGACTAACCGTCGAATTACCATTGATGCTACCGACTGTTACCGAAGAGCCACTTGCTGAACCAATAACAGCATTCCCGGTTGTAACTAATGATCCCGCTTGTACTGTTCCGGTGGTTTGAATCGTTCCGGAGCCTGCGTTTAGACTGCCGACTGTGGCTGCGCCAGCTACATTAAGATCGCCACCAACTGCGGCATTACCGTTAGTGGTGAGGGTGTCTGTAGTTATGCTGCCTGCATTGTTTATGCCATTAGTCGATGCAGAACCATAAACATTAAGGTCGCCTACATAAGCCCCGCCTGCACTTAGTGAATCCGTGTAAATATTGCCGGAATTGGTAATTCCATTGGTAACTGACGCACCTGATACATTTAAGGAGCTTGTAGATGTATTTGCTAGAAGAAGGGATGCACTACCGTCTTGAAGCTGTCCAAGATTTACGGCATCGGTTGAGTTGACTCCAGCTGCCACATTGGTGATTTGGCGAAGGTTACCTGCTGAGCCGACTGAAAATGTATTGGCTGCCCTCGCCGTGCTGAAGGATCCAATAGCCACACTATTATCGGCGCTGGCATTTGCTCCTGCGCCTATAGCGATTGAGTTAAATCCTGATGCTGTAGCCCCGCCTCCGGCAAAAGAACCATCTCCACCTGCAATTGATCCCGCCCCGCTTGCGGTTGCAAATGAGCCAGTCGCACTTGAATTTGCCCCAATTGCTGACGAATATATCCCGTCTGCCGTACTAAAGAATCCAATCGAAATCGAGTTATTAGCACTAGCTACTGAACCGAGGCCACTAGCTATACTAAATTGCCCGCTCGCCGTGCTGCCGCCACCTAAAGCTGACGAGCTCGGGCCACTTGCAACGGATGCTTGGCCAAGTGCCGTGGAGCCACCATTAGCCGCATGAGACTGCATTCCAATAGCCGTATCGCCGAATCCTGTAGCTGAGGAGTTCGTTCCACCACTAATAGAATAATCACCACTGGCTTGGCTGCCCCCGGCTAACGCGGAACTCCAAGCGCCACTTGCAGTTGACGAAGCTCCCAATGCTGTAGAGCCGACCCCGCTCGCGCTAGAGCTACGACCCAATGCGGATGCACTGTTATCACTTGCGATACTTAATGTGCCTGCGGCAATTGATAAGTCACCGCTCGCGATAGAACCGTTTCCCAATGCAACTGCATCTACTCCAGTTGCACTTTGCGCCAAAGCGAAACCGGAAATTAATCCAAGAGATATCCAAGGGATTACTAAAAGTTTTTTAAACTGTGTTTTCATTTTTGTATTCCTAAAATTAAATAATTAAAAAGTGCTGCTTATATAGGGAGTGTGCGATCGGCGTCAAAAACTAAAAACCACCCCATTCCGGCTGTTTTTCATCGCCTTTGAAAATCTCCCCAGTCTCAAGATCAATCACTAATTCATCTTCAGTAATCTCAACGTCTTCACCAGCAATCAGCTTTTCCAACTGAACTGTCTTATTCGAAATTTGCTGGCGAACTTTCTCCATCGCGCTTTTTTGAGTTAAGCCCTCCAGGCGGTTTTCGAGCTTGGCGATCGATTGGGCCAATAAATCTATCTGAAGATTGCGTTTGTAATCCTCCGAATTTGCACGGATGATTTCGAAGCGCGGATCAGGAACCGGGCATTCGGCTACGGTCTTTTGCAGGTAATCCACATAGGAAACGCCTTGTGCATCTTTGTTTAACCAATTTTGGTAATTGATCTTGGCGGCTGGATAAGAGCGGGTCTCGCCAGTTAGCCTTAGGAATCCTGTCAATGGTGCCAACATTCCGAATTCGGTAGGCATGATTAGCGGGCGCTCGTTTTCCGATTTTGAAATTCCAATGGAGTCTCTGGCCTCTGTTACAGAGAGCTGTGTTGAAGTGGAGACCACCTCCTTAAGTTGATAACCGAAACGACCGCTTGCTCGTTTCTGAGCCTCTTCTGAGTTAATTTTCAGCTGGAGGTAGTTACCAAAAAGGCCAAGAGTTGTGTTGGCTCTTGCTTCGCCCATGATCGAAGCGAGCTGGGTCTCCGATTGCATACCGACTACTACGCTCAACCCATATTTTGCATATGCAGCGACCATTTTATCTACCCGCACGTCGCCCAAAAGGGCAAGCTCATCAAGCAAGAACATGTATTTCGGCTCATGGGTTTTTACTCCGGCTTTAGCAATGGAAGATGCTATTGCCATGCAGAACATTCTTTTTACTGGGCTAAGCTCCAGGTCGTCGCCAAGAATATATATGTTGCCTTCCGGCTTATTGAGAAACTCTCGAATAGTCCAAGTACCTCCTTGAATAGCGAGGATTCCATTTAAATAAATTCCGGCGCTTGCTTTAACGGACTGAGCCATGGCAGAAGCTGAACCTCCAACTAAGTCAGCGGCTGGCGTACCTTTGACATGCAGCATCATTTCTTCATCGGAAGCATTAAAGAATTCGCGTGCTAATTCCGAAGTATCGGTAACCCCACGCTTTGCAAGGCTCAAGATAAGAGCCGAAAGAAGGGAGCGCGCTGCGGTATCAAAAAAGTCGTTTGCGCTATCTTTGGCTGGTATGCAAGCTTGTGCCTGCTCTCTCGCATCGGACTCGGTCATTAGCTCTAGAAATAGACTCCAGGGCACACTTCCTTGCATCGCTGGATTAAAAAAAACATCAATACCAGGGCGAAAGTTCGCCATGAAGAATTCACCCTGCGGATCGTTAATGATGAGCCGCAAATTCTTCCGAATCGCTTGCTTGATAAAATCGTGGAATCCGACTGACTTACCAGTGCGCTGGGCTCCTGAAACTGCTGTGCCGTACTTAAATCCATTCTTCGGGAAAGCCACTCCAAATAGGGTCCAATCGCCACCGCCGTCTTCGCGAACAATGGCATCTAGTTGTTTTGGACTCACTAGATCTTCAGCGCCTTTAATGCGTTTATTGGAAGTATTTTCCTGTCCAATCTCGAAAAATTTGCGATGAACTTTCTTAGAAATTGGATACACGAAAGCTAACCCAAGGCATAACAAAAAATTAAATAACCATTGAGGACTGATCCAATAGTTTTGGGAAATAAATGGGGCAATAGCTTCGTCATACTCGTCCCCTGTAAGGTTTTTAGTTATGACCTTTTCACCATTGACCTCACGCTCAATTTGCACAAGTGACGAGCGCCCGTCTGGGTTGGTTACATGCCAAGCGTGGGGTGGATTGTTGGACTCATATTTATTTGAGATTAATGAATGGGTCATTGATGAGGTGGCTAAAAACCAAAGAATCATCATCCCAACAAGCGGGGCAATTCCCACTAAAACAGCAACAACCCAGCCTCTTGCCACAAATTTAAAACGGGTGCGAAGGGTTTCAAGGGCTGTTCCTGCTACCATGTTTTGAGAAGTATTAATCATTGTTTAGTTCCCACTAAATTACCCTCCCAGATTGCTTTTAAATCACGCTCGGCTATTGCCCACGCTTTAGTCAATTGATAAAGTTTTTCGATTGCAGCAGCCTTCCTTTTTTGTAGATCTTCTAGGCGCTCTGAGCGCCAAAGGTCTGCAAACGTTTCCCGATTAACAAGCTCAATTGCATGCTTGATTGCCTCAAGCGAAGATCTCTCATGCAAGCACTGGTCACGCAGGTAGCGCACTTGATCATTCAAAAATAGGGCTTGTTTTTTTTGTTCATTTGATAAAGTTGGCATCACTCGTCTCCTTCGATTTGGGACAAAAATTTCTCTGCTGTTAAGGCTCCGGCTGATATTGCTTTTCGGCACATCTCTGCGTCTGGGCTCGGCGTTGTGGATTGATCACGAAGCGCTATAACTGTATAAAGCGTGCCCAAAACTGTCTCGGTAATCAACTTAAGCTGTCGTTCTGTTTTCTCGCTTTCGATTGAAAGTTGATCTGCTTGAGCACCAAACCGATCAAGTCCTATCATGATGAATTCACGAATTAAAGCTGTCGCCGGAATACCTTTTGCTGAAGCAATTGAGGCAATATCCTTGCGCATCCACTCATCTAAACGTAACGTAATTCGATCTTTTGCCATTTGTACTATTCCTATAAAATTAAAAAATGCTGCTTATATAGGGAGTGTGCGATCGGCGTCATTTTTCAGAATTTATGAAATATCGTCTGCCGATGTCTGACAAAACGAAGTTTGTTTTATATGGGTCTACTCAAACGGCAGACGAATGGCTGACAAGATCGAACGCAGCCAGGGTTTTGTCTGCCGTTGTCTGACGACAGGAGACTCAATCAGGGTTTGGGTTTGCGGGTTTGTGGTGGTTTTTAAAGGCAAGGCGAAGCCGTGCGTAATGTCTGGTATATATTCACGAGCCTTGGGGGTTCCACTCTTAACCTCAACTAATTGAGGTAACCCTGTTTTTTAATTGCGCGGAATTTATTGTTGCGGAAGACTGATTAGCTTGGCCAATCATCAATTGGCCAAGCTAATCTTTTTTGCTCAAGTCATCATAGCGAGCAAAGCACTGAGGAAACCGTAAACCCAATCAAAATAAATTCCGATATGAAAATTACTAGAGAGTGCTGTGATCATTTTTATGCTTTTCAAGATTTGCTTTTTAAATAGGAATTCGCAAAACGCTTGGCCGATTCGCACATAGCCCCAAGTGCTTGCGAGGTAAATTTGTCTTTTTGATTTTGAAAGCTAAGACCATCGAATTGCGTCTTGTCGAATTTGACTATCGAATTCCAGGCAATCATTGCCTCCGAGGGTATGGGACTGGTTGTAATCGCGGTTACTTGGTCATTATGGATTTCTAGCGCCGCATTCAATTGTTTTTTATCTGAAAGAGCGGGGCTACCGCAAGCCTTAAACATTTCTAAACAGGCATTTTGATTTAAAAATGTGTTATCCCAATTATTAGAATCCATATTTATCCATGAGCAGGTTGGTCCATCTGCGAAAGATGTGCCTGTGCAAAAGGCGAGAATTGCGAAAGCGATTAATTTTTTGGTTTTTACAATATTTTTCATTTTCCACTTTCTATTGTTTTGATCATTTTTTTAATGTCGGCCGAATCTTTAGGGTTCATGCCGTAAAGATTTGTCCAGCTCTCTTCAAAAGTAAAAAGACCTAAAGCTCTAGATTTATTAAGAGTTTCTGGGTCTAATAGCCCTGACCAAGAATGAGCCTGGCCATTATTTGCGGTAAGTACAGCTATTTGGTTAGTTTTCCAATTGCCGATTAGGATCGTCTTTGGAAATTGCATGCAGTTGTATGCGCCCATTAACTCTGGGTTTGAATAACTAATATAGTGGTTGATGCCACATTGCTTTGCAAGAAATTCAGCAACAGGACTTACTTCTCGAACTTGTCCTGACCTGATCTTTTCACGAGCCATTGCTTCGCCACAAGATCTGCTAGGAGACATAACCGATGTGTTTATGCCGGAGGTTGAATAATCAATTTGACTCGGGTAAGGGTTACAACCACTTGCAATTAATTGTTTGTCCACGGCCGATTGGTAAGCATTAAAAACGCTACATCCGGATAACAAAAGGACTGTCGCCGCACCGACCAAAATTAGTATTTTTGCTTTCATCACTCACCCCTTTTTTGTGTGGTATTTGCGCCGGATTCAGAACGATTGTTTAAAGATAGGCGCTGGCCATTAATTGCGTTTTCAGCAAACCAGACTTGGTTGTTTTTGAAGAGTGTTAATTGTCGGCCTTCATATTTCAGGGAATAGGCTGTATAAATATTGTTTGTCTCCCATTGCATCAAAGGCGATTTAACAACCTTGTTCCCGACGCGGTTTGATAGCTCGGCTGTTAAATTTTGCCAATAATGATATTTCCCGGAATCATCAACAAACATATAGGTATTCCACATTGCATCTTTGAGCGGAATACCCCCTCTCATGTCAACGAGATATGAGTTAGCCGGACCTTCTTTGTAATTAATAGCCTCAGATACGGAGCCAGCGCTTGCTGGAATAAGCCCAATACCGGCGCCGTATTTAACTGGAATATCTACTTGCTTAAATACTGACTGAGGCAGAACTCGATAGTTGTTGGTCGTGCAGTATGCTTTTTCAGCATCTACGCCCCCGGGATCTCGAAAAAATATTTGTGCAGTTGTTTCTTCGCTACCGCCGTTATCTTCAACAAGAATTTGATAAGCGCGATCCTCGTAACCCTTATATTCTTGGTTAATTTTGTTGGTCAAGAATGAAACGGCCTGGTTGTAGTTCATCCGTTTTTTGGCGATTGAAGGGTAAGCGTCATAGGCAATATTTGATAACGCCACAAACCCTAAAATTTTGTCCCCAGAATTATTTACGGCATCCTGAAATATCTCTTTAGTTTGTGACTTACCCCACGGATTGTCGCGAGCCTGCGCCTGATCTAAAGCTAGTTCGCCGTTTGGCTTGAGATAAACACAAGAGCCTCTGGCGTCATTAAAAATGTTCTTGTTGAAATTTTTGGAAAATCGACTTCCATTATTTTTCACATCAGAACGGTTGAATGCCTCTATCGTTGCGCGATACAGAGTTACCTCACCAGAAGCGCCATTGGATGAGCTATCGGTTGAGTTATAAACTTGGCCGATAGCTGAGTAGCTAATTAGCGCAAAGGAAAAAAGTACAGTTAAGTGTTTCATATGTTTTTGCGCCTCATATTTATAATTGTTCATTCACTTCTTGTAGAATAATTTGGCGAAGGCGAGGTGTAACCCCTTGAATAGTTCTCCAATCAGCCACCGGCACGATTCCCGCTGCTTTCATTTTTTCGATCGTTGAGCTTGTCAAAAGAACATCCATGGGTAAATTTACCCTCGCCTTACCGCCATACTTGCCCTGATCATCAAATGCGCCACGAACGATTACGCTGCCCAATTCATTTGTTCTTACATTCCCAACAAATAAGCCCTTCTGCCCAAAGCAACCTTGGACCAAAACGATAGGGTCGCTTGGGTCTTGGCGGTTCCCTTGCGGATTGAATTTGCAATTATTTAGAAGATAAGTATCCATGGGCGTAATTCCCACTTTGGCGGTCGCGCATCCAGTGACGCCAATTAAAATAGCTGTGGCTCCAGCTACTAACTTCTTGGTTTTCATTTTTCATTTCCTTTGATTTTCTCGGCTGCGGATTTCACGCGTGCATCCACATCCATCAATATCTTGATGGTCTTGGGGTAACGGTTATCTTGGTAATAACGGAACCAAGTGGAATGGCTCAAGCCAACAATTTTTGCTAGTTGACGAGTTCTGTCGCCATAAAAAATATCTAAATCTTTGAACCAGCCGTCCATGATTGTTGTCATGTCCCGACTCACTAAATGCCCAACCTTTGTCTCCAAAGATCCTTCTATTTTTTTAATTAAGGTATAAATTTCAGCCAAACCGTTGCCGTTAGCTTGGTGAAAATGTTTGGCATAAATTTTGTTTTCAAAATCAAACGTTCGGCGATCCGTACCTTTGATATTCCCTACTAAAACCTGTTGCAATGCACCCCGGCTAGTTTGGTAACCTTCTTCGGAAAGTAGCTCAACCAGATCAATCGTCCGGAGAATGTATCTTTGTTTAACCAGACGCATCTCTTCAACCATCGCTTTTGCTAACTCTGCATCAAATTTTTCATGGAGAACGGTAGGGCTTTTCTTGATAACTGCTGGGCGTTGCTTAAAGTCAGGCCGCTTGATGTTGATGCCAAGCTTTTTTAGCGCTTGGATCGTTTGAGATGGTCCGGTTAGATTCATTTTTTAATTTAGCCCCGCGCAAGCGGGGCTTCCTTTCTTATCTAAAGAAGCCCGTTTTTGCCGGTGCTGGCTCCACAATGGCTGTAGGAGTTACTGGCGCTGGCGTTGGGGTAGGGGAGGGTGCTGGCGCTGGTGTAGCCGCTTTAACTTCTGGGCTGGCTACTGTTGGCTTAGTTGCTGGCGCAGGAGTTGGCGTGGGGCTGGTAATGCCATTCGCTTTTGCAATTTCGGCAAAAGCCTTTTTGAGGATTGAATCGGATAGGCTGAGGATTCCGGCTTCTTCAGCAAGCTTCCCGAATTTGAGTTTTTGCTCGTTAGCTTTGGCCTCCGCTTGCTCGTTAATTTCTCGCTTGAGGATTGCTGCTTTGTCGGCTAAGACTTTTTGTTTCGCTAAAAGAGCCTCAAGTTTTGCCTGTGGACTTAATTTGGTTTTTTTGATTTCAGTCATTTTAAATTTCCTTGTTTTGATAAAAATTAATTAATAAGAACTACATAGACAGTGTGTACACGGCGTCATTTTTTTAAAGATACGGGCGGAGCAGTATCTTGAGCTGCTTCAGAAATTTGACGATTAAGTGCATCGACTAGTGGTTTGCGAATAGCCTCGTTTTGAGCTTCAACCGATTTTTGGTTAGCCTTGGCCTGATCGGCCTCTGCTTGAAGCGTGTTAGAACGCTCCTGGAGCGCGGAGACGCTCTTCTTGTCTTCGCCCCGAGCTTTTGCCCACTGAAGATTGAAGTTAGCCTCAGCGGCATCTATCTTTGAAGATGTAGCATTTGAGCTGGCGTTGAACTCTTGGGTAAATTGAAGAACAAGAAAGAGTGCAGCTACACCACTCAGTACAAGAGCAAGGATCTTGCCCTCCATTAAAAAAAACACAACTAGTGCGGCTACTCCGGTTAGGCCTGCGAATAAGTACATCATTTTGTTTCTCCTAGGTTTTTCTTGTTTAGAACGCCAGACTTTGCCAGCGCAAGAATGGCCGCATCTTGCTCTTTTGCGCCAGGGATTTTTGAGGCGATTTGCATGGCCGCGCGAAGACGGTCTAGGTTTGCTTTTGAGTAGTCGATTGCTGTGATTTCTGGGGTCACGAATTGAGAAGATGCACCAAAAAATTTCAAAACCAATGCTGCGTCCTCGTCGCTTTCCGGGTCCCAGGATGGCCGAATTAGGAGGACAACCTTGCTATTTGCATCTCGCAGATAAGTATTGGCATCGCACTGCAATACCGAGAGGCTAGTACCTACGACCTTGACAGGTTCCGGAGCGCAAAATGCCGAAGCGTTTGAGATATTTAAGGCAAGAAATGCTGCGGGGACTACTATCAGTAATTTTTTAATCATTTTATTTTCCTTTTTTAAAAATTGATTTGGTGCTGCTACATAGACAGTGTGCGATCGGCGTCAAATTTTTCAATGCTTCACGTCCGCGCTAACGCGAGTTGATGCTGAATTTCCCGCCGATTGACGCAAGTTAATATCAAGTTTTTGCGAGCGAGAGGTGGAGAGCGAGCTATCCATGGAAAGGTCATAGCTGCGTCCCGAAAGGTTGCCATTCCCGAACCAAATAAGGCCATTAGTCGCGATTGAGAGGCCTTGCGCTCCAGCAGTAATTACTTGATCGTTAGTCTTGAACTCTATGGGAGCAGAGCTTCCAGATAAGTTTTGGAGCATCTTTGAGGCTTTCGCTTTTTGGAGAGAATCTGCCCAAACAGTTTCGAGCGTTTGGGCTGGGATTGAGCCCAGTTGCGCGATGATCTCGGCTTGGGCTGCGTTGGAATCCAGCAAAATTGTTGATTGAAGGTTTGAAGCAATTTGCGTGGACACGGCATTTGAAAAATTTGATATAGCGTTAGCCTGGATCATGAAGTTTTGGTCGGTTGTGTAGCTTGGCCAGGCTAAAGCAGGCTCAAAGCTTGCGGCAATTGCAAGTGCAGCGCCTTTGTAGGTGGCATTGGGCTCGATTGAATGTGAAGCTAGGGTAAGAGCACCCCCTTGGATAAATGCGCGGCGGTAGGGCGGTTTAAAGCCTTCCTGCTTTAGATATTCGGCGGCTGAGTCTGCGATTAAAGCTGAGGCCGGAATTTTGACAGATGACCTAGCTGAATCAGATGAGTTGATCGATTGATCGCTGCCAAGGCTCATGGATTGATCGCTTGATGTAGTTTTTGATTTGTCGACACTTACGCCAAAACTGGCGAACTTCTCACAGCCGGTTAAAAGAAAAAAAATCAAAGCAGAAATTACAAAAAGTGATTTAGTTCGAAGCATAAAAAAGCGTCCTATTTTTTTGAGTTGGTTTACATATAGAGTGTGTAAGCGGCGTCAAAAAAACTAAAAGCCCCATGGCAAAAAGGAGGTCGAACTACATCGCTGTTCATCATCATTGCTCAGCACATGCTGAATTTGATAAACCCCGACAAACCATGAAACCTATATAAATAAAGGGCTAGAAGGCTATTCAGTCGAAATCAGTGAAATCCATAACGAGGGCTTTGATATTTTTTTTGAAATGGGATTACTCGAAACTAAAACAAGTCTCACGCGAGACAAAAATCAACGCGCGAAACCCCTCTTCTTTAGCGGTTTTTTAAAAAACCCTGCGACCCATATAAACAAAGAGTTAGCGGGTTTTGCTAGGTTTACCGATTTCAGGAATGTGATTTACACCACCGTGGTGTATGAATGAATAGAAATTAGGCGTGGATACGCTTTTTAAATCGCAATTTCATCTTGATGCTCAGCATTTTCGAAAAATATTTGTTGACAACAGTTCGCGAAATGTTAAGATTTAGTCAGGCAGAAGGGAAATCGTTTTACCAGTTTTACCGCATCACATCATCCCATTTTGGGAACTCTCATATACCCCGTGCCAACCCATCAATATTTTTTTGAGGTTGCATATGAGAGAAAGAAAAAACAACAGCGCAATTTTTACGCAGGCTCAAAACGAGCTGATCATCAAATTTTCAAAATATTTTAAATTTGACCTCGGCGAAGTCGAGAACGAGGCTTGGTTAGTTTGTTTTGACATTTCGAGCGATGGCCGGTCCGACAATGACTTCGAGGCCATGCTTTGGAGCCGCCTCCGAGAAATTCACAAAAGCTCTTATTTGGGCCACCATATTTTTGCTTCCGACCTCTTGCCAGACGAAACCGGCGATTACGGCCTTGCGCGCAAGCTTGAAATCGAGGCATTGATCGATTCGCTGCCCGCCGACTCACTCGCAGCCGCAGCGATCGAGAAAGTCTCAGGGCTCGCTCATTGCCTCGAATTTGCAGAGAACCAAGGTATGGCTAGGCGGTCAGGACAACGCTTTTTCGATACGCTACTTTTGGAATCGAGGCACGCCGATTTATTTTCGGAACACCGGATCGAAGACTGGAAAGCGCCCAGAAAATTTAAAAAAAATACGGAATGCCCAAACTTGATTTTTGAGCCGAAAGAAGGGGCAAACACCTTTTTCGGCACCCTGAGATTCTCGCCACCGCCGGTTGAAAAAAACAAAACTGTTCTGCCAATCGCACAATTGAAAAAGAAGGCTCAAATTTCAAAAGTCGAGCAACCAAAAATTGAGCAACAGCCCGATTTGTTTAGGAAGGCTGCTTGATTTGAAAACTTATATTTTTACCGACAAGGCACTCACCTTCGCGAAAAATCAAGAGCAGTTTCCGCTTTTTACTGCCTCGCAGACACCAATCGGCGAATCGGTTTGGCATTGCGTTTTTGGCGATCGGCAGGTAATTGCAAGAGGGCCTCAGCTTCGCCAAATGGATGCGGAAAGCTACGATGCACTTTGCTTTTTATCTTTTAAATTGAGGGCTGGCACGGCCTTTACGGCGACCTGGCGCGAGATATTGCTAGAGATGGGGAGGCACGTTAATGCTAAATCCGTCATTTCTTTAAAAGACTCAATCAAGCGCCTGCACATGACTATTTTTGACGATTTACCGGCTAACTTTCAGAATCAAGATTTCATCGGATTAAGTAATTTTGAAGCGCAAAAATTACTTCCAACAGTTCAACTAGATGAAGATGGTTTGACCTGGACGATCGGCGAAAGAGCGCTATTTCTCGCCAACGTCCGGCCTAGCGAAGACAAGACTTTTGCGGGGCAGTTTGGTTTGCAAGTGCGTGAGGAGGCGAGAAAGTTGTCCGGGGACCATGCGGCTTACCTTTTGCACCGCCAATTTTCGGCGCGCATTGCGGCAACAAAAACGGTGAGCTTCAAAAAGACAACTTTGGTGGAGTACGTATTTGGCCCAAGCGAAGGACAAGACTTAAAAAATCGCAAACGCTCCGTCGATTCTGCCATTAAAAAAATTAAAGAGCTTCGTAATTGGAAAATTACTAAAAAATCCAATGACATTTACACCATCACACGATTAGAGGCGGACCCAATTTTAAAAATAAATTGGGTAAAGCACGTCGGTGAGGCTAACGCCTTTCAAGTTTGCTCAGTTTAATTTGACGCCGATTACACACTGTCTATGTAGCACCCAATCAATTTTAAAAAAGGAATAAATAATGGACGATCGCCTCCCCCCTCCAATAAAAGAAAAAGAAGGCCATATAAATGACGGTACTCATCTTTTCGCTCTTTCGGAGCAGCAACTTAATAGCTCACCAATTGCGCAAGCATTAAATGCAATTGGCGGCGGCATGGTCGATCTCGGTAATGCCGTTGTTGCCGAGATTGGAAATCGCGGCTGGGATGGTTTTAAAGCGGTCGGCGAGGGTGTTTGGGAGGGCATTAAGGCCGCAGGTCAAGGTATTAAAGAAGCATTTGTTGGCCAGGAGACCCCAAAGTCTGACCCACAAAAAGAAAGTCTCGGCAAAGCTTTTTCTGAATCTGTTAAAGCGGCAATCGGCGGGGCGAAAGAAGGTATCGCGCAAGCCAATCAAAAAATTAAAGAGCCGGTTAATACAAAAGAGCTGAAAGATCGGCTCATTGATCAGGCCAGGCAACAGGAGCGCCTAAAAACAGCGAGAGATTCCCAAAAGACCGAACGTGAATCCAGCGCCAATCCGCAACCTCGACAAGCATCAATGCGGTCCGCCGATAGCTCGCGTATTGAACGAACCCGTTAAATCAAATAAGGAAAAAAGCTATGTCTGAACTATTAAAAGGCGGAAACGGCGGAATGGGGAGCTCGGCTCCCATAACCCGTTCGACTCACCGTGGCCTTGGTATGGGTGGCGGTGGCGATCTCACAAGGCCTGGCAAGGAGTCGCCGCCAGATCTTGCGCCATCAGCAGCACCAAAAACAAAGCTCGAGGAGGTCCTTCAAAATGCCCGCGAGCAAGTCAATTCGGCCGCCCCCGTAAAAGATATTGGCAGCCGCTCACGCTAATGCGCTAATCATTGCTCACCGGCCAGCTTGCGCAGCGCTTCCATGTTGACAAACCGTCTTTTGCCAATTTTCAAGCAAGGCAAAAGACGGCGGTCCATTTGTGCTTTAACAACGCCCAGTGGTAAGCCCGCCACCTCAGCAAACTTTTCCGCCGAAAGGATGGGCATTGAAATTGAATCGATTAATTTTGTGGTGTCGTGAGTTGTCATATAAAGCTTTCTAAATTTATTAAAAAAATCGCTACTTACATAACCAGTGTGCGGTCGGCGTCAAATTTTTTTAATGCTCACTATTTGTTAGGTTAAGTCTATGCTAAAAAAAATAAATACAAATGAATGGATTGTTGATATTCGCCCAAGCGGGGCGGGTGGAAAACGTTTTCGTAAGAAATTTACCAATCAAGCCGAGGCTAAAAATTGGGAGGCTTGGGCAAAAAATGAGGTGAAACTAAATCGCGCCTGGATGCCTGAGCGTCGCGACTTGCGAAAGCTTACTGACCTGGTTGAAATTTGGTGGAAGGGTCATGGTAATAGCCTCGCAAGTGGCAAGGATACGAAAGCGCGCTTGCTTGCTATGTCTCGTGCAATGGGCAATGTCGCTGCTGATGAGTTCGATGTCCAATTGTTCACTAAATACAGACATGACCGAATTGAGGCTGGGGTTAGTAAAAATACAATGAACCGTGAGTTGGCGTATTTAAGAGCGATGTTTTCGGAACTTAAGCGGCTCGGAGAGTGGAAAAAAGATAATCCAATCGGCGAACTTCGACAATTCAAAGTGAAAAATCTCGAGCTGTCTTATCTTACAAGTGAAAATATCAGATCATTATTTGATGAGCTAGAACGTTCTAGAAATCCACATGCTTTATTGATCACTAAAATATGCTTGTCCACGGGCGGTCGCTGGAGTGAGGCGCAGGGGCTCAGACATTCTCATTTGTTGCCAGGACGAGTTGTTTTTACTGACACCAAAAACGGCAAAGTACGCGAAGTGAAAATTAATAAGGAGCTTGAGGCAGAAATACGGGCCCATATCAAAAAAGGGCTTGTAGAGATCCCGGAAGGGGATAACAATCCTCGCATCTTCGCTAATGCATACGATGCCTGCCGCAAGGCGCTAGAACGCACAGGGATTTACTTGCCAGACGGCCAGCTGACACACGTCTTGCGTCATACTTTTGCCAGCTCATTCATTCAAAAGGGGGGTAATGCGGTAGTCCTCCAACGTATCCTCGGCCAATCAAGTCTTTCGGTAACGCAGAGATACACTCATTTGGCGCCGAATCATTTGGATGAAGCGATGGAATTAAATCCGTTGGTTGATTTTTAATGGACACTTTATGGACAAAATGAGCCTATTAAAAGAGAAAGCCCCGCAAGCGTTAACCTGTGGGGCTTTTAGATACTGGTGGGTCGGGCGAGATTCGAACTCGCGACCAACGGATTAAAAGTCCGCTGCTCTACCGACTGAGCTACCGACCCAGTAAGACAGAAATTATAGCAAGAACTTTGAGACAACTCCTCATGTCTGCCAAGGTCGACCTGTGAGCCTTGTATTTACAAGTACGTTAGGTATTAGCGCGTCTTGAGACGGGTGGATTTTTCGAGAAATAATCCTGAATCCCGTTCAAAATGGCCTGGGCAATTCGATCTTGATAGGCATCATCATTCAGCCTAGCTTCTTCCTGAGGATTGCTAATAAAAGCCGTTTCCACAAGGATGGATGGAATATCAGGTGCTTTGAGGACTGCAAAGCTTGCTTGTTCCACTTTTCCCTTGTGTAGGGCGGCAAACCCACCAATTTGTCGCAGGATTGAGTTGCCTACTTGGAGGGAGTCTTTAATTTGAGCGGTTGTCGACATATCAAGCAAAAGATTGGCAATTTGCCTGTCTTGCGTTTTGATATTAATTCCCCCGATTAAATCCGAAGCGTTTTCTTTGTTAGCCATCCAGCGGGCCATCGTGCTACTGGCGCCCATTTGGGATAGCGCAAATACAGAAGCCCCTTTGGCATGGGTTTCAATAAAAGCATCCGCATGAATCGATACAAATAAATCTGCTTGTACGCTACGTGCTTTTTGTACGCGCATATTAAGGGGTACGAAGTAGTCGCCATCCCTGGTAAGGAAGGGGCGCATATAAGACTCAGCTTCAATTTTGTCTCGTAAGCGCTTGGCAATTGATAGCACTACATGTTTTTCTTTAGATCCCATAGACCCAATGGCCCCTGGATCCTCTCCCCCATGTCCAGCATCAATCGCGATAGTAATAAGGCGTTTGTATTTGACCGAGGGAATAGGTATCTTTGTATCTGGAATGGCTTGTGCTACCGGAGCTTTGGGAGCCTCTTTTTCTTTTTGTGTGGCAAATTGCGCAATGAGATCGATTTCCTCATTGGATTTCACTAAGGCGGTTTCCTTACGGGCGCTATTTTTAACCAACTCCATGAGTGGGTCGGGCGGAGTGGTCGGGTAAAGGTCAAAGACCATGCGATATTGATATTCCGCAATCGGGTCTAGCGTAAATAACTGAGGCTTAATGGGTTCTTTCAGATCAAAAACTAAACGTACAACCCCCGGCTGAAATTGGCCTACACGAATTTGTGAGACATAAGGATCGTTCGGCTTGACCTTGGCCACTAAATCCTTGAGGGTGGAATTGAGCTCCAGCCCTTGGACATCGACAACGAGACGATCAGGGTTGGTAAGGATTTGTTGGGTAATTGGTAGCGCGGTATCGGACTCTAGTGTGACGCGTGTGTAGTCCTCCGATGGCCAGATGCGAACTCCTAATATCTTGGCACCCCAGGCAATATCTACTTCACTTAAGAGCAATACAAAGCCCAGTAACTTCGCTGAAGTCTTTAAATACTTTCTTCTGGAGGGGTTTGGTTTTTGAGGGCGCTTACTCATGAGGCTAATTATCTAGCTTATTGATGATCGCATTGCCTTGCTTTGAAAGGCTCTCGATGTTGACTGTGCGTTCAGTTTCTTCTTTACCAGCAGCTAGATGGATTGCTAAATCAAAAGTAGGGAGTGTTCCTTCCGCTTTTTCAGGCCACTCAACCAAGCAAAAACCTGGCGCATCAAAGTGCTCGGCAAACCCTGCTTCTTGCCATTCCGATGGATCACGCATTCGATACAAATCAAAATGATGAGCCGTTAGATAAATAGATTGATCTTGGCTGTCAACGACAAAGGGGTAGGGCTCGCACAATGTATAGGTTGGACTCTTTACTCTTCCGGCATAGCCCATGCCTTGAATTAAATGGCGCGCGAAGGTCGTTTTACCAGCGCCCAAGTCACCTACTAAGGATAGGTTCAGATGTGCTTGTGGGTTGACTGCAAAATAAGCCTCTAAACTTCGCCCAATATTTTTAGCAAGTAAAGCGGTTTCTGCTTCCTGCCTACAATATCGAGTAACGGATGGATATTGAGTTTGAGATTGTGTGGGTTCCAATGATCTGCGCTTTAGCTTGTAGCTCTTTTTAAGTTACCCCTAGTTTATTCAATTATTGCGGTACATTCTGTATTCCTATGCCTATTGCCTCAAATCTTCCTGCATTAGATCCATCTGATCTTCGAGATTGGCTGGGAAAGCAGGCGCGAAATTTTGGATTTGATGGCCTGCGTGTAACCGATACCGATTTGGGCAGGGCTCCAGAGCGGCTGCAAGAGTGGCTGGCAGCAGGCCGACATGGCCAAATGGAATATATGAGTCGGCATGCAAAATTACGCTCAGACCCTCAATTGCTTTTGCCTGGCACCCTGAGGGTAATTTGCGTAAAGATGAATTACTTGCCGCCAGAAATCGAATTTGACCGTGAATGGCAACGTTTGGCTCAGCCATCACAAGCGGTGGTCTCTATGTATGCCAGAGGGCGTGACTATCACAAGGTATTGCGCAATCGTATGCAAGATTTTGCAAAAGTGATTGAAGAAAAGATTGGTACTTTTGGCTATCGCGTTTTTACAGACTCCGCACCCTTGATGGAGGTGGAGTTAGCTCGAAAGGCTGGTCTTGGTTGGCGTGGCAAGCATACGCTCTTACTCAATCGCGAAGCTGGCTCGACTTTCTTCTTGGGGGAGATTTTGGTTGATGTGCCTTTAATGGTTGACCAAGAAGAAGAGGGACATTGCGGAACGTGCCAATCTTGTATTGATATTTGTCCAACTCAGGCCATTACTGCGCCCTATCAATTAGACGCGCGCCGTTGTATTTCTTATTTGACGATTGAAAATACCGAAGAGATTCCTGTAGAGTTTCGAAGGGCAATAGGCAATCGTGTTTATGGCTGCGATGACTGTCAGCTCATCTGTCCCTGGAATAAATTTGCTAAACGGTCCGAGTTGCCAGATTTTGTAGAGCGCCATGGTTTAGGTAAGGCTACACTTTTACAACTTTGGTCCTGGACTGAAAGTGAATTTGATCAGCGACATGCGGGGAGTGCCATTCGTCGCATTGGATATGTAAGATGGCGCCGTAATTTGGCTGTAGCTCTTGGTAACGCGCTAGTGTCGGCTGAAGTAACTCATGAAGATAAAGATCTGATGCGCATTGCATTAAGCGCTGCCTTATCTGAAGCGGATGCTTTAGTTGCTGAGCATATTCTCTGGGCTTTAGGGCTGGAGTCTGCTTAAGCAAAAATCCCTTCTTGCTTCTACAATCCACCCATGTCATTACCCAAGAGCGCTCATTCAGAGGTAGATAACCATCCCATGCAGGGGATGGCAGGGCAACGCTTCCATGATCGTAAAGATGCCTTTTGGTCTGGTATTCGTGACGGCGCTGGTGCACCGGCAATTGTGCTTTTTGCTGGTATGGTCGGTTTTGGGGCGATGGGCAGAACCAATGGTTTGGATATTTGGTTTACAAGCTTCACCAGCATTTTTATGTTTGCCTTACCTGGACAGGTAGTCTTATTAGAAATGGCGGTTTCTGGCTCCTCATTTGTAGCGATTGCTTTGGCTGTAACGCTGACAGCCACTCGATTTGTGACGATGACCGTTACGCTCTTTCCCCAGTTTCATAAAGACGATCGCAATCGTCGTCTTTATGCTTCCGTCCATCTATTAGCGATGACCGCATGGGCGATTTCCATGCGAGAGTTTCATGCTATTGAAGCGAAGCATCGCTGGAGTTATTTTGTAGGCTTGGGTTTGTTGTGTTGGTTAATCTCGATTCCGGGAACCATTTTGGGATTCTTTTTGGCCGGATCGGTGCCGACCTACATCACGCTAGGATTGATTTTAATTAACCCTCTTTTCTTCTTGCTCACCTTTACAGAGGTAAAGCCTTGGGCAAACCGCATCGCGATTATGTTGGGATGTGCATTCGGACCGATGTTTTACTTATTGCATCGGGAGAGCAGTTTGCTTAGCACTGGATTGGTAGCGGGAACAATTGCTTATTTCATCGACCGAAAGTTCTTCCGTAAAAAGCCAGGGGTGATTGGCTAATGCATACCGTTCTTCAAGGTTGGGGTTTATGGCTGGCATTAATTGGTGCCTGCATTGGTACTTATATCTGTCGCGCCATTGGTGTAATGCTTTCTGGTCGCATCAACCAAGAAAGTGAAATCTTTCGTTGGGTAGCAGCTGTGACCTATGCGATGGTCGCAGCCTTAACAGTGCGAATGATTTTGTTGCCTATTGGCCTACTAGCAACCGTTCCATTGTGGATACGTCTTCTCATTTGTATTCTGAGCGTAGGGGTGATGATGTCTAGACCAACGCGTCGCCTTGTACCAGCCTTATTGACGGGGACCTTGCTCATGGTCACCTATGGCGTGATCCACTAAAAGCATCAAAAACCTTCAAAAGCGGTGAATGAGCTCTTCTAGATCTAGATTGGCTGGTGTTTAGCGGAAGGGCTAAGGCTGAGTTTGCGCCTCATGCTCGGGCCTGTAAGCCTATATACTTCCTACCTCCAAGTGG
>Ga0364907_10004_pt2 | contig 98961 bp, 90 predicted proteins | sample ExccelJu500002D3_2_FD_206960 | JGI IMG/M metagenome (GOLD analysis project Ga0364907, IMG submission 206960) | Enriched cells from Trout Bog Lake Hypolimnion, Wisconsin, USA - BchlTB.July02.5000.02.D3 | ecosystem: Environmental > Aquatic > Freshwater > Lake > Hypolimnion/Profundal zone | place...
GCCTAGAATAAAATAAACAAGTGGTTTTTCAGACGACATAAACCTGATTCGTTTTTCGTAAGTTTATAAGAAAATAATTTCTAAAAATATTTAGAATTTAAAACTCTTATTCTGAGCAAAGTGTCTCATCCAGTGATCTAAAATCACAAGTGCAGCCATCGCTTCAACAATAGGTACCGCACGTGGCAATACACAGGCATCATGCCTTCCACGTCCTGTAAGTTCTGTTTCATTTCCCAGCTTATCTACCGTTTGTTGCGACTGCATAATTGTAGCAGTCGGTTTGAATGCGACGTTAAAATAAATTTCTTCTCCGTTACTTATACCACCTTGAATTCCACCAGATCGGTTTGTAACAGTGTGAATTTTCCCAGCTTCGTTTCGAATAGCATCATTATGCTCTGAACCTTTAAGCTTAGTGCCCTCAAAACCACTGCCTACTTCGAATCCTTTAGTAGCGGGAAGTGACAACATTGCTTTAGCAAGGTCAGCTTCAAGTCGATCAAATACAGGCTCACCTAAACCAGCAGGAACTCCTTTAATACGGCACTGAATTACACCACCCAGTGAATCACCATCAGAGCGTGCAGCTTTAATAAGTTCAATCATTCGAGCCGCTGTGATAGCATCAGGGCATCTTACAGGTGTTGATTCAATTTCTGACAAGCTAGGAAAATGTGAGACTACTGGTGCCTCAAGCGTGTGAACTCTTTGAACAAAAGCTCTAATTTCCACAGAAGCAGAAAGTTTAAGTATTTTTTTTGCAATTGCTCCAGCTGCTACTCGACCAATCGTTTCACGAGCAGAACTACGTCCGCCGCCGCGATGATCTCTTATGCCAAATTTTTCTTGATACGTATAATCTGCGTGAGAAGGCCTAAACTTATCACGCATTTCGTCATAAGCATTTGATCTCGCATCAGCATTTCGCACTAGAAGGCTAATCGGGGCTCCTGTAGTCAGTCCTTCAAATACACCTGATAAAATTTCTACTCTATCCTCCTCTTTTCGAGGTGTAACAATATCACTTTGACCAGGCCTACGACGATCAAGCTCAACCTGAATTTCCTCAGGACTAATCGGCAGTCTTGGAGGACATCCATCAATAACAACACCAACGGCAGCTCCATGGCTTTCGCCCCAAGTAGATATCTTAAATAACTTTCCGAAGCTGTTAGGCATAAAGGGTGTGTATAACGTATTAAAAAATTAAAGCGTATATAAAACTATATGCGCGATAACATTCACTACAGGCTCATAGTTTAACCGAGGCAAATAGGATATATGAGCTAAAATCATATAAAACATCAAAAAAGTCGCTGTTTTTAGCTAAAAATAGCGTTTTTTGGCCAAAAATACGCAAAAAATCCTTAAAAAAGGCCTATTTTCGACGAAAAAGACGTTATTTTAATAACTAATCTGTCCCACTCCTTTCATCAGTTTAATTTAAAACCCCATTTTTCTAATTCAAGACACGTTTTATCGCGCTAATTTTGTTAGATACGGCAACCTTATTTAAAGCCAGCCGTCTTACACAACACCTTTACAATACTTAAGTTTTAAATTCTTCTCGATTGTCTCGAATCCTCTTTCGAAGCCCCATTTTTAACGCATGATTCCACGCTCTTTCTGTCTTTATTTAACCGCTTCTGCGCTTGTTATCCAAACGGCATTAAACGGACAAACCCCTAACACCGTTTATCCTACTACATCACGTAAACCAGTGGTTGTACACACGCAGCAGGAAACATCCAGTGATGATTACATAGATTTTAAACTACACGGTGGTGATATCGATGCGGTGCTCGATGCACTCGAAGCCTTCACAGGAAAGTCTGTAATTAGACCTGGAACACTACCTGTTATGCCAGGTGGTTACACAATTGACTTACACCATCTCAAAAAAGCAGACGCTATCGTTGCTCTTGAGACACTACTCACACTAAATCAATTAGGTGTTTCTCCTTTAGGTGAGCAGTTTTTAAAGGTCGTTCCTCTTTCAACGGTAAAAGGTGAGGCACCTCAATACATCCAAGGTTCAGCCCTTGATTTACCACCAAGTGATCAAATTGTAACTAAACTCTTTCAGCCAAAATTTTTGCGCGTAACAGAACTTTTCGGATCTACCCTACAAGGTATGCTATCAGCAGGTGTCGGCGGTGGTGTTGTTGTTTTGGATAAAGCCAATGCAGCTCTAGTCACGGATACCTTGGCTAACTTACAACGTTTAGAAATTTTAGTTAATGCAGTTGATCAGCCAGCAGGCGGTAACATACCTAAATTTTACTCCCTGCAATACGCTAAAGCGAGCGACCTAGTAACTAAAATCCACGCATTATTAACAGGACCTGCAGCTGCTAAGTTAAGCACAACCACGGTTTACAATGCTGATGATCGTACTAACCAAGTTATCGTTATTTGCGATCCTCGTGAAGTTCCGTTTTTTGATGATTTAATCACGAAATTAGATGGGAAAGCTGATCCAAATACTCGCACAGAAGTAATCTACTTAAAACACGCGAATGCTAAGGATATTGGAACAACACTATCAGCACTTATCAGTGGTGAACAAACAGCAGCACAAAAAATCAGTACCCAAACAGTACGTCCAGGTGAAGTAGCAACAAGTAACCCTACTCCAAACAATCCTGCTAACCAACCAGCAAGAGCAACGGTAAACACTACATCACAAGGATCATCAACGAACGAATTTAGTAGCTTAATGACGATCGTTCCAGACGATCGCAGCAACTCGATTGTTGTATCAGGTACGCTAGATGACATTCGTCTCATGCACGAACTGATCGAAAAACTAGACGCTCCATTACCACAAGTAAGAATAGAAGTTGTGATTGCTGAAGTTGACCTAACAGATACAGATCAAAGCGGCCTTACAGCTCTTGGTCTCACTGTTGGCACATCCGCATCAGGAGCGCGCTCAGTTACAAACTTTACAGGTAGTGTTGCAGGCTGGGATTTTAGCAGTGGTGTTATAAATCCACTCGCTTTCCAATCCGTAATGAATGCAACATCTGCAGGAAGCAAAAATTTAGTACATATTCTCTCTACTCCTGTAATCGTAACTGCACATGGAAAACAGGCTGAAGTAACCTCTGGTGAGCAAGTTCCAATAAGTTCATCTACAACATCAACACCTGTAAGTGGGTCTACCTCTGGATTCGCAACAACTGGAACAACTAGCTATCAAAAAATTGCGATTGATTTAAAAGTTACACCACTGATTGGCGACAACGGAGACGTTCAATTAACTATCGATCAAAAAGTAGATGATATCTTAGGCCAAGAAGTACTAAATGGAAACAGTACTCCAATCATTAGTGATCGTGAGGCAAATTCTTACGTTACTGTTAAAAGCGGAGACATGATCGTACTTGGTGGTCTACAAAGAACCTCCAAATCTGTAGATCAAAATAAAATTGGGCTTCTTTATGAAATTCCAATCATTAGCCAACTTTTAGGTGGAAATACAACAACACTTAACCGCACAGAGCTACTCTTCTTTATACGTCCAACGATCATCAGTCCAGATCGAGCAACTGCTGATACTAAAGAACGCATCAAGCAATTAAGCAATAGAGGTGATGTAGAGAAGTATCTTGCTGATCCTACTCCACAGACAAACTCTAAGGTAAAAGACGTTATTGATCGTTTTAAGAATAATTAATCCATGGCTGCACTTATAGAGGATACGCTCCCAGCAGCTCTGGCTTCACGTCTCAGCGACGAACAACGCCAGGCTATTAATGACGCTCCACGCGGCGGAAAACTTGCTGCGTTAGCACAAGGCCTTGGCTTAGCTGAAGCAGACGTACTTACGGAATTAGCAAAATTAGTTCATCTTGATATCGCACTCAATCTTGAGACGGATCCAGATGCACGTGGTATTTTACCTGCCAGGTTAGTGCATGAATTTCAGATTATTCCGATCAAAAAAACTGATCCAGCGAATACTCAAGAGGAGGATGAAGAATTAGATCCAGCAGAACTTGCCAAAAAACCACTTCACCTCGCTAGTGCCTGGATCCCAGACAGCACGATGGATGACTGGATGCACACCTTTACAACGCGTCCACTCACATGGCACTTAGCTGTACCTGAGCGCGTTCACCAACTCATTATTGAAAACTTTGGTGTTGGTTCTGGTTCATTAGAAGATAGCGATGATGGCTATATCGCACCTGAGCAACAACAACAAGTTGAGGAAGTTGTAGATGAAGATGCAGCAGTCGTACGATTTGTTTCTGATGTTATAACTCAGGCAGTTAACGATCAGGCAACTGATATTCATTTTGAGCCTCAAGAAGGCCAATTAAGAATTAGGTACCGTGTAGACGGACTTCTTGTACCTGTTCCTCTTCCAGAAAATTTACTACGGTTCCAAGATGCCATTATTTCGCGCTTAAAGATTATGGCGCGTTTAAATATCTCGGAAAAACGTCTCCCACAAGATGGCCGTATTAATTTCAAAGGTGCAGGCACAACACTGGATATTCGTGTCTCTACAATCCCAACAATCTATGCAGAGTCTGTATCATTACGCTTACTCAATAAAAAGAAAGAAGCGTATACGATGGATAAGATTGGAATGAGTCCTGAGGAACAGGCTCAGATTGTTAACGTGTTAGACTATCCACACGGCATCATTCTTGTTACAGGTCCAACAGGATCAGGTAAGAGCACTTCACTTAATGCTTTTCTTCGTAAGATTAATGCAACTGATCTACGTATAATCACGATTGAAGATCCTATAGAATACGAAGTTCCTGGTGTTGTACAAATGCAGGTTAAACCGGAAATCGGACTCACCTTTGCAGACGCTCTAAGACACGTACTTCGTCAAGATCCTGACGTAATCATGGTCGGTGAAATTCGCGACCGCGACACAGCCGAAATCGCTATTCGTGCATCTCTTACTGGTCACTTAGTATTCTCCACCCTACACACCAATGATGCTCCTGGAGCTATCACACGTCTTGTAGATATGGGAATTGAACCATTCCTCGTAGCCTCAGCCATAGAACTCGTGATAGCCCAGCGTCTGGTGCGCCGTTTATGTTCAGAGTGCGCACAAAGTACACCTATCAACAAAATTAAGCTTAAAGAGTCATTAGCTATTTTAGGTTGTGATGAAGCAGAAGCAGAACTTATCAACTCCCTAAAAACACCTGTAGGATGTGACCGTTGCCGCAATACAGGTTACCGTGGCCGTATTGGTCTTTTTGAAATATTCCGCTTAAATGATGATCTACACGAACTTGTTCTTAAGCGTGAAAGTACACGTACTCTAGCGGAAGCTGCTCGTAAACAAGGCATGCGTACACTGGGCCAAAGTGGATGGGAAAAAGTTAAATCAGGCGCTACTACTCTGGATGAAGTGCTACGCGTAATCACCATCTCCGATAAGTAATATGGCACGTTTTACGTATTCAGCCAAAGACCAAGCTGGAACCGCTAGACGTGGTGATATTGAAGCACCTACACGCCGCGATGCAATGCGCATGCTGAGCACCCGTGGTCTTCAAGTTGCTACAATCACTGAAAATTCAGCTGATTCATCGAAAAATAAACAAGTAGCTAAAACTACAGCAAAAAAGTCTGATTTAAAAAAACCTGCCTTTTTAGATCTCAAATTTTCCACTAAAAAGGATACATCTCCCCGTAGCAACGAACGCTTACCATTTCTAGAGTCCCTCTATGATTTAACTTCTAGCGGTCTTTCTGCAGGTGAAGCAGTTAGGCTTCTTTCTCTACGCATCAAAGATCCTAGACTAAAAGAGTTATGCAACGGACTTTGGACAAAGATTAGTGAAGGTGCACCGCTTTCTCGAGCTATGAGTGACTATGCTCATGTTTTCGATGAAGCGACGTTAAATCTTATTCAAGCAGGTGAAGCAACGGGCTCACTAAATGATACCGTATCTCGTATCATCGCTCATTTGACAGAACAAAAAGAATTACGGCGAAAGCTAATGACTGCATTAGCATATCCGGTATTCATGATCTTTGTCGCATTTGGTGTTATTTTATTCTTCTTATTTTTCTTACTGCCACGACTACAGTCGCTATTGAATTCTTTGGGTGGCTCAATGCCTGTTTCGACTAAGATACTAATAGGTCTTTCAACTTTTGCGCTGCATTACGGAATATTTGTTATTTTAGGTGGAATATTTGTAATCATAAGTTTTTGGAAATGGAGAGCAACTGAAGCAGGTCGCTATTCAACAGATAGCTGGATGTTAAATCTTCCAATCATTGGTCCATTTGCTGTGTCACAGACAGTATTAGCTTTTAGCCAAACTTTATATGTACTTTTAGAAAATGGAATCACAGCTTCTGAAGCTCTAAAGATGACAGAGAGGCAAATAACCAACCGTGTCCACCGAGCTAAATTTAAAGAAGCTACAGAGCGCGTTCTTGAAGGTGAATCGCTATCATTAGCAATTGGACGCACAGAATGTTTTCCTGATTTAGTACTCGACCGACTCTCCGTCGGTGAAAACACAGGTAACATAGTACCTAGCTTAAAAGAAATCGCAAAAGCCTACCAAAAGATCATCTCTGCCCAATTAAGTATGTTCACGAGCGTTATAGCGAGTGCAGTACTTATGGGTGTTTTTATTTTCGTAGGGTTCATCGCTTTCGCGATTGTAAGTGCTGTATTCCAAGTAAGTGCTAGTTTCAAAATGTAAGGCAAAAGCCTTAGATTAGAAACTTACGGTACTTCATAAACCTCTACAATCGTAGTTCCAGCTGTACCAGATACGCTGGAGGCTTGTGCCGTATAAGACCCTGGAGCCAAAGTAATAAGTACAGCAGAATCTAAACTTGTCGTGCTTGCATAAGGAAAGGCACCTATTGTGCTAGCTATCGTAGCAATAGATGTGTCACCAGCCCATCCCGCATTCGAAGCTATGACAGTCGACCCACTATAAACATTGATTTGTGGATCAGGCATAACGCCAGTTACTCCGTAGGTCGTTAGCGTAGGACCTGAAGCTCGAATTAAAACTGTTTTAGACGTATCGCCGCTAATAACAAACCCAGCTGTAAGCATACCGTTAGCAGGTACAAGTTGCCTACATGACAAATTAACTAAACGAGGTGACGTTAATGTATAACTCGCTGTGTCGTCATATACTTCGGCCAGTGTTTTACCAATACCTGAACCGTTACCAACAACTTGCACCGTATAACTACCACTCACTAAAGATTGAACTACTGCAGAATCTAGACTCGATGTTGAACTAAAAGGGAAAGCTCCTGTTGCTGCGTCCGCTGCATTTACAGCTGCAATATTAGCAGCAGTTGAACCCCAATTATCATTAGATATTAACACCGAACTTCCCTGATATAACGCGAGTGTTGGATCCGCTAGAACATTAGTAACTGAAAAACCTGTAAGCGTTGGTCCTGAGGCTCTAACGAGAAGAGGTTGTGATCCACTTGTAGCTGCACCTCCGTTAACAAATCCAAGCGTTAGCATTTGGGCTCCTGGACCGTCAAGTGTAAGAACTGATAAATTTACAAGACGACCTGGCTTTGACGTTACTAATAGATTTAAAACAGCTCCAGATGTAACAGCACTTCCTCCTGAGTTACTTACTATACAGCTATAGCTACCGGCTTTTGAACTACTGTCTGCTTTAACAACGCAACTTGAAGAAGTAGCCCCAGTAATAGGAATCCCATTCAACTCCCACTGATAACTTAATGGTGCATTAGATGAAGCCTTAACAGAGAATACAACCGTACTACCTAGTGTAGTAGTTTGAGAAATTGGATTGGCCAAAATTGCGGGTGCAGTAGCCGTTACAGACAAAACAGAAGGAGTACTCGTTATACTACCTGCTATATTGGAAACAACACAGGTATAAGTACCTGCATTTGCAGTTGTAACAGAATTCAACGATAAAGTAGGTGACGTAGCACCAAAGATACTCACCCCATTAAAAAGCCACTGGTAATTAGATACGGTAGAACCACTCACAGTAACCGAAAGTGTTACATTAGAACCTATAGCAACCGACTGCTTAGAAGGCGGTGATAAAGTAATAACAGGCGGATTCACGATCGTGATCACAGCAGGGTCAGAAGTAACTGAACCTGCAGAGTTACTTATAAAGCAGGTATAAGAACCTGCATTAGCACTTGTTGCAGCAGGAACTGTTAACGAAGACTGAGTTGCTCCACTTATATTAACTCCATTGAGTTGCCATTGATAATTTACATTACCAGAAACAGTAACAGATAAATTAAGCTGCGATCCGGAAGCTAAGGTCTGCGATATAGGATTTGATATTATAACAGGTGTAGTAACAGCACCTTGAATAACAGTAACCGTGTAGGATTTAGCACTAGTACTTAATCCCGTAGCATTAGGATACCAATACGCTATCATCTGAAATGTATACGTTCCTGGTGTAGTTGGGGTGCCTGACAATATAGCTGCTCCATTCGCTGTAACGACATTGACAATACCAGACGAAGTTAAACCTGAAAAATCCATTCCGGGAGGTACATTTCCTATTAATTGCCAAGATGATGGATCAGCCATTGTTCCGGTTACAGTAAATACAGCAGTAGCTGCAATACCTGTAGTTGCAGTTAAGGAAGTAGGCGTAGTTACAATGCCGGAGGCTCCAACGAGTGTATGCACAGCCCCTAGAGAGGCTGCAGCAACGACCGTTTTCTGAAGAATAGACGTAGGACTTAACGAAGGAACCATCTCATCAGCAAGTGACACAAGTTTAAGCACGGGCGACTTTTGTAAAAGCATGACCAACAGAGTAATTGGTGCATTAAGCCAAGGCAGTCGCTTGTGTATAAATGTAAAAACGCTTAAGAGCATTGGGTAGGGTTGTCTAAAAAGCCTTAAGAAAGCTTACTAAATCTTACTTAATCGAAAAGTCATTAATTTTACTCGAAGTTAAAGCTCAAATTTATTCATACTCGTACCACAAGTATCTGAAATTATCACCCCTTTTTGTACTGACCTACATCCGATACATTTATGCCATCTAGCAAAGCCTCTCGCCTGTCTCCTTTAATCGTAGCAGGACTTATGAGCATCTTACAGCTTCGTGAATTAAAAGCTGAAAACAGTCTCGACTATCAATATGCCAAATATGTCGATTTTGGAGGTAGAATTGGAGTTAGTACACAGTCTGCCCTGATTAATCAGGACCTTGGAACCGATATGCATTTTAAATTAGGGGGCGTAGTAGATACAATAGCTGGAGCTACTCCCACCGGCCTACCGGCACCACAAGGCAGCAACCAAGTTGATCTAGCAATGATGCATGACCGTAGGCACGCTTGGAATAGTGATTTCTCTCGTCAATTTACTGATTTAAATATCGACGTAGGTGTTTCACGCAGCATCGAACATGACTACCAATCTAATGGTTGGTCGATTAATACCCTTTGGGATTTTAACCAAAAAAATACAACTATTCTATTAGGCACATCTGGGTCTGATGATAATGTAGAGGTTTTCTTCAAGCCTGCATGGCTTAGAAAAGTATCTAACGACGTAATAGCAGGAATAACTGAGCTAATAGATCCTCAAACTTCTATAACAACCAACTTAACCTGGAGCCGCGAAACAGGATTTCTAAGTGATCAATACAAAGTCGTTCAGCTTGATATTCAGTACCTACCTGCAATCTATGTACCAATTGAGTATTCTGAAAATAGACCAAATAATAAATCAAAAGGTGATTTATACGTATCTTTTCATCATGCTGTACTGCAGCTAAATGGTGCTACAGAAATTAATTATAGACTCTACCACGATACATTTAACATTACAGCACATACCCTTGAAACAGCATGGTTTCAAAAATTAGGTAATCAGTTTATTCTAAAACCAAGCTTTAGATACTATAATCAAACTAAAGCTAGTTTTTATCACTATGATCTCGATGGATCAGGAATTACTCCTACGAAAATTCCAAATCCAGCAGGTCCCTTTTATTCATCGGATTCACGACTATCCGCATTTGAAGCATTCGATTTCGGCTTCAAAGTCGTTTATAACCTAAAAGAGCATCTCCAGTTATATGCAAGTGCAGATAGTTATAAACAACACGGTAACGATGGAGTAACCCCTCAAAGCGCTTACTACCGGGCACGTATTCTCACCATAGGTAGTAAAATTACTTGGTAATTAAGCAATGGCTTTCATCGCACAACAAACCCGCTCAGTTGCTACCCCTAGCGATATTTCTTCAGCGGGATTACTGCGTAAAGTATCATTCCAAGCTCTTGGAACGACCTGCGAAATTCAGTACGTTGCATCAACTGATATCCAAGCCAAAACTTTTGAAACGAAAGCACAAGATTGGGTAAAAAGCTTTGAGGGAAAATACTCCCGATTTAAACCTGATAGTTTGTTAAGTAAGATAAATAAGGCAGCAGGTCTTGAATGGACTGATGTCGATCCCGAGATGGAGCTTATGCTCAATCTCTGTGATTCTTTATATTTTACAACTCAAGGCATTTTAGATCCTACAACACTACCTTTAATTAGGCTTTGGAACTGGAAATGTGAAAATCCTATTATTCCATCTACCACGGAAATTAACGAAGCACTCACCAAGATTGGATGGAAAAAAGTGGAACGCTCTCCTGGCAAAATCAGATTACCTGAAAAAGGGATGGCTCTGGACTTTGGCGGTTTTGGTAAAGAGTACGCTGTTGATTATGTAGCTCAAATTGCACTGGAACATGGTATCACAAGTGCACTTGTGGACTTTGGTCACGATATCAGAACACTTGGAACACCCCCGGGACGAGCTGCGTGGCACATAGGATTAGAAAATCCCCTAAAACCAGGAACTCACCAATCAAGCCTAGGTATTGTAGGGAGTAAGGGAATTGCATCCTCCGGCGACTATATCAGATCTTTTATCCATAATGGTAAACGTTATGGACACATTATAGACCCCCGCACCGGTTGGCCCGTTTCTCATGGTTGTCTTCAGTCGACGATTGTTGCATCGAGCTGCCTTATGGCAGGCGCTCTTTCAACTGCATCTTTTATTTTAGGAATACCTAAAGGTATAGATTTTATACAATCCTTTCCCGGCGCAGAAGGACTTATTACATCTGTTAACTCACGCGCTCAAACCCGTGCTTTTTTTACTTACGCTACCTCTTAATATGCTATCACGCTTTATAACGATTATCTTCAGTATAAATTTGATATTAGGTGCAGTCCTTAGCGCTAACGCCGATACGCATATTGGTGATACATTTCCATCTTTAAACGCAACGCTTGGAGGTGATCTACCAGATACACATAATAAAATTGTACTTGTTGATTTTTGGGCTACATGGTGCGCTCCATGCAAAGCGTCATTTCCTGTCTATAAAAACCTACAAGCTGACTTTGTCTCACAAGGTTTTGTCGTTGTTGCTGTAAGTGTAGATTCAATTGCTTCTGCATATACCCATTATATTACAACCACACCTCCTGGGTTCTTTACAATACGTGACACAAATCAATCACTCGTAAAACAAGTAAACGTACCTGTGATGCCAACCAGCTACCTACTGAGCAAAGATGGCAAAGTACGATACATTCACAAAGGATTCCATAGTTCAAAAACTGAAATCGAATTAAGAAAAGAAATTACAACCTTACTTGCTGAAAAAAATTAATATACCGCATATGAAAAAAATCGTATTTCTTAGCCTCTTTTTAGCAGCAAGCTTCTTTGCTGGATGTGCGTCTATCCAAACTGTTCGTGTACAGCCATGGGAACATGGGACGTTAGCAGACTACACCATGAGTGCAGATCGTGACCCTCTTGGATCCCAGCTTTTAGAACACGTCTATTTTTCTCGTGAAGCCGCTACAGGGGGCGCCGGCATTGGCGGCGCCGGTTGTGGATGTAATTAAGGAATACCCTTAGTAATTTCAACAGACGAAATCTTCATTGAAGCATTCAAGACTGCAGGATTAGCTTTGTCCGCCATAACCTGAAACTGCTCAATACCAATGTAAGGATTTCTCTCTTGAACAGCATTTACAAACGTAACGAGCGATTCAAATGAGACTTTAGTTACGGTGAATTGAACTGGGTGCACAGCAAATTGCTCAACACTGAGATCCTGAAGACCATTTATACTCGGATTATTTAAGCCAGAAGAGGAGGCAATATTTTGCAACGCTGCTATGAGACGTGTTCCATCCAGCGTTTCGTCTGACTTAAAAGCAGCTGCAGCTTTTTCAGCCTGCTTTTGAACAGCTGTACGACTAGCTATCCAACGAGCCTGATTAGCTAAAGACTTTGTCGTATGCGACTGCTCAGACATAAAGAATGTAGCGCGGCCTAAAAAGCTAGAAAACCAATAAGCTACACCAATTAAAAGAAGCACGAGCAGGAGTAGTTTCTCCCTGAGTGCTCGCGTTAAAAATAAACCTTTGAGTGTTCTAATCATGGTTTAGGGGTATTAGGTTTAATTGCGTTTGGTGCAAAAGTAACGACTAGTGTAAAGGTTGTAATATTATTACGGCTCTGTGTATTTTTAATAACTACACTCTGACACGCAGGTATTCCACGTAGGTCATTTTCGTAGTTTTTTATTTCCGTAGCATTAGGCGTTTGAGCCTCTACAGTTAATCCATACAAACCATTTGTTGCTACAGAAGAAAAATATATAGAATACGATTTCTTTTTGGGAGAAATAGCCTGAATCATTTCTATAGGTAATAAACGTCGAGTAGATAAATCGTTAATACGATTCGCCACCTCTTGCCGGTTCATAATTTCGGCTACCATAGGAGCTTGGATATTAAGTTTTATCTTACGTGTATTCTGCCAAAACCCACCTGCTATAAGTATCAACTCACATACAGCAAGAAGCGCAAAGCAGCCCACAGCAGCAACAACCCCATTCCATAAAATGCGGTCTCTAGCTTTAGCTTTTTGAAGCGAAGCGAGCTCTCCCTTATCGCGTACATCAGCGGACTTTAATGCAGCTGAGTGAATTGTTGATGTAAGCTCGTTTAACGTGAAATCAATTTCCCCCTCTGTGCTACTCCATGCAGCCTGTATAGGAGTATTGATTTCTATTACTTTAAGACTTTCAAAGTTTTTAAGTAACCGTGTTTTAATTTCATTTTTTTGTTCATCCGTTGCATCAGCTACAACGGGTTCAAAAACAACTTTATTAGGAACTCTATGACTTGACCAATGAATCGCGGTCAATCCTTCTGGTGATGATAAAAGTACTGTCGTAGAAGGTTGTGCTGACAAAGCAACTGCAGCTATAAAAGTAGGACATACTAGATCTGATCCTGACCAAACTTCTGTTTGGTCAGATGAAAAGCGTCTTCTATAAGATGCATAGATTAAGGCATACGATTCACCTGGTAACCAATAATGCCCATAATAAAGGTTAAGCAGCGGAAAAGGTGATGCAGCTTCAAGAGCAAATTCAACTTGTGAAGCTACTTGTTGTTCATGTGTCTGTCCTTCTGTACCCTCGCCATCTAAGACAATAGGAATACTACGAACAAAGAATAGTCCGTCAGGTAAGAGTACTACACGTGGCGGAGGTGGACCAGCACGTAAAATTTCAAGGGGAGATGCACACATGAGCTAAAAAATGATTTAAGTCGTAGGAGGGGGTGGCGGTGGAGGTGGAGTTAGGATCGCATCGTTTTCTAAAATTTCCAAGACCGTAAAAGGAAACATAATATTTGTATTAGTAGCGGCTGTGCCAGTCTGATTTGCTGTAGGAGTCGACGAAGCAGCCGTAGCAGTCGTTGAACTATTACTGCCCGATAAACCTGTACTGGTTGAAGTTTCTCCACTTGTGCTGCTAGACGTACCATTACGCACATCGGTTGCAGTTGTAACCACGGTTGTTGCACCACCTTTTGGGGCTATAACGGCCGAAAGATGGTATACAGAAGCACCTTCATGAACGGTTATAAGTACCCTTAAAGCAGCTATCGTGGTCGTAAATTGATTAGGTTTACCTATATTTCCAGCTACAGTCCTTATTGCAGTAGCATTTGCAAACCACTGTACCCCAAGAGGAGTAGTAACTTTATAGTCTCCTGTTCCAGACATATAATTGGACATGTTCTGGATAGTATTAGGATCAAACTGACCTAATCCTGCCAAAACGTCATTATTGAGTGCATTTATATTAGGCTGCTTATAATTAAAAAGTGAAAAATCGTTAACAAACTGCCACCAATATTGGTTAGGCTGTCCTTGATCATCGAAGAGAAAGTCTTTAACAAAATCGATCGCAGCTAATTCATTATAGGATCTTATAGATCTAAGAGGTGCATCATAGGGCAAAGTCATTTGTCCATAATCTGGAGTTAATCCCATTTGAGGCACATAGTTTTTTTTAGTCCACGATAACAAAGAATCCGTTAATTTCTCTGCGTCATCTTGAGTAAGACCCCAAGCTAAAAACATCTGATTTAAGTCAGTCTGATTTGTATTAATGAGAGGTATTTTACCGCTTTCATCCTGGAACGAGACTTCGACTTTATTACCATCTACAGGAGCCCATCCGCACCAACCCAAGGGATCGCCCCACCCTTCGTTAACAGAGTGAAGAGCATTATTCTGAGCCAAATAAAAATCCTGCAATACAGCAATCGTTACATTTAGAGCAGAATAAGCATCTACACGTAATCTATCAGCAGTTCTACGGTGAGCTTCTACTACTAAATCATTACTTGCTTTATCCATAAAAGCTACAAGTGCAGTCGCAGTAAAAATTAAGGTCACCATCACAATAATTAAGATGGAACCTTTCTTCTGCTTCTGGGAGCTGTTACGGTTATTTATCATACTAGGGATTTGGAATTCCTTGATAAGCAAGTGGTATCACAACAGTAGTCTGCCTAGTTAATTTACCATAGCTGAAGGTTAGTTGTAAGCGTTGAGGCGCAACGGGGTTCCCACTAGCATCATTTTGGAACTGTGTAACATTGGTCCAACGCTTAAACGTTGGATCAAAATAGTCGTAACTTATGGCTGAAACATAAGAAGTAAGTAATAATTCTCTAGGTTGGTTAGTACCATAGGTTGTCTCAAGGCGAGACTGCCATAGTAAAAACAAACCCTCATGTTCACGAAATTGCAGAGAGCAAACAACTTCAGGAAGCGGTCTATCAGGCCAGTTTAAAATCCTGCAGCCTGCTGGTAAATCAAATGTAATATAATAACCAGGAATTCCATTAGCTGGGGTAACTTGAACAGGAGCTATTGGCGTAGCATTAGCACGAGCACTTGGAGGTAAAGTAGCCTTCTGAAATGTATCTGATAAAAAACGCGTTACTGCATTCACATGCTGGTCAAAAAGCCTCACATCAGAATTTCTACCCCAAAGCTCCCCCATCGAAAATATAAACGTATTAACTCCTACAAGTAACAATCCAACTAATGCTAAAGAAATTAAAATCTCAATTAGAGTAAAACCAGAGGTAGTGCTTTTCTGGTTACATATACGAATAAGAGACTTGTTTTTCATTGCTGTATAGTCCCTTGAAGTTGTCCTATACGCGTTGCTGCAGCCTGACGAAGCGTAGTTTGATCAGCAGGATCCGACCAGGTAGGTCTTAGCAGTGTAAGATTTTGAATAATCGTTTTTGTAGGCGTAGAAATATCCGTCGTTGAAATGACAATAGTTAAAGTGACGTTAAATAAATCAGTCACTCCTGCTGATTCAATGTCTGCCTGCCACTTAACATGAGATACAGGTTTATTTGGATCCAATTGCAACGTATCAAATTCATCGCCATTTTGAGCTGTTGTTAAATCGGGCTGCGTCATTAGCTCCTGACGCACCAAGGCAATATCTTGCTGGTACTCTGTTCCTCGACCTACAGCGACATAGCTATTGAGTAAATTTAAATACGCAGAACCTAGTACAACAGCTCCAAGAGAAAAAATAAGCAGCGCCACAAGCACTTCTAAAATAGTAAATGCTCTAAGTGATGAAGTATTATTATTTAAAGCCTTCATATCAGAACCCAGGAACAGGAGGAGGATTTATTACCCGAGCACACGTCCAAGGATCTATTGCTAACATATGGGCTCCAGATCGCATTCTTATCTGAACTTGAAAGGGTGAACAGGTGCCATCTGAGTAAAAAGTAACATATGGCATTCCACCTGATTGAACCAAAGCTCCACCTACTAACATAGATGATGTAGATGCTTGGGTTGAGAGAAAATCAACGCCTAGATCATCTCCACCACCCTTTACTTCGATACTCTGTGAATTAATTCCATCACTAATCAGAAATGACTTTATTTTAGGATCAAATGATAGACGTTCGTCTTTTCCGTACTCTAAAGCTGCTTTTCGCGCTGCTTGAGAAGCTTGCCAAAAAACATCATCAGCTGAGACAGGCTTATTAGAAAGTAGATGAGATGAAAAACCAATAATCGCCGTAGAGAGTAGACCCACGACCGCAAGCGCCATCAAAATCTCAAGAAGTGTAAATGCTCCTTGAGATGTGTCCCTTAATGGACGCTTTACTATCGAGACGCAGGCGTCCTTCACTCGTTACCTCCTTAAAGGTTATTACCAATTGCCAATATCATCATCATTACCATCCACTTTATCAGGGCCTTTTGACCATATGTCATAGCCGCCTTTATTATGTACGCCTGGGTAACGATACATATATGGCTCACCCCAAGGATCTAGAGGAAGCTTACCTCCATTAACTTCTAAATAAGGACCCTGCCAGCGATCAGCTTTGTTTGCAGGAGCAACAAGTAATGCCTGAAGTCCTTCTTCTGTTGATGGAAAATCACCTACCTGCATTTTGTATGTAAAAAGAGGAGCTTTCATACTATCATTAATGAAAATCTTAGCCGTATTAATACGGGCACCATCTAAAACTCCGCCTAACTTAGTAACACTCAAACCAACAAGAAGTCCAAGGATAGCTAAAACGATCAAAATTTCCATCAAAGTGAATGCACGAATGGATGCTTTTTGTGAGGAAATCGCTTTTACGTCCTTACGTTCAGGAGACCAGACAAGGGATGGGGATATAGTCATGTTAGAAAACAAAGATTATGCTGAAAAGAGTTCTAAATGTCGAGACGCGCAGAAACCGGGAAGGTTGCTCTAAAAAAACCACTAAAATGACTTACCTAGCAAGCCATCCACCGTCTACTGCAAGCGTATAGCCGTGGACGTAATCTGAGGCTTCAGAAGCTAAAAAGACAGCTGCTCCCTTAAGATCTTCAGGTTCTCCCCACCTACCAGACGGTATACGGTCTAAAATAGCCTTATTACGGTCACGATCTGCCCGTAATTGAGCCGTATTATCGGTTTCCATGTAGCCTGGGGCGATGGCATTAACATTTATACCCTTACTGGCTAATTCATTGGCCATAAGCTTAGTTAAGCCATGAACCGCACTCTTAGAAGCTGTATAAGAAGCAACGCGGATACCTCCCTGGTAGGAAAGCATAGAGGCAATATGAATAATCTTACCTTTGGCATTACGAGCGATAACTTCTTTCACAAAAAGCTGACTTAGGAAAAAAACCGCATCCAAATTTACCCCGATCACATCATCCCAATCTTTTTCAGTGAAGGAATCGAAGTTTTCGCGGCGTATAATACCTGCATTATTCACTAAAATATCAACGTGCCCAAAATGTGCTTGAGCAGCCTGCATAATACCAGGAATTGCCTTTCGATCTGACAAATCTGCTTTAATAGCAAGTGCTTTACGACCTAAAGCCATTATCTTTTTTTCCGTTTCTTCTAAAGAACTAGTTCCAACAAGTGCTACATCAGCACCTGCTTCTGCAAGTCCAACTGCAATAGCTGCTCCAAGACCACGAGTAGCACCGGTTACAAGTGCTACTTTGCCATTTAATTTAAACCGATCTAATATAGTTTTCACGTATTATACTAATTAACGTAACTGAGTAAGTGGGACCGGATCCATATCAGAAAATGTCTGGTTATCACCACCCATTGCCCAAAGGAATCGATAATTACCTGTACCTGCTCCGCAGTGAATTGACCATGAAGGAGAAAGAACAACTTCTCTATCACGAACGATCAGATGACGTGTTTTAGTTGGCTCACCTAAAAGATGAACAACCACATTATCATTCAAATCAAAATATAGGTAAATTTCTGTACGACGACTGTGCGTATGCGCAGGCATCGTATTCCATACACTACCTGCTTCGAATTCAGTAAAACCCATCACTAGCTGACAACTCTTAATACCATCAGCGTGAATAAGACGATTAATTCTACGGCGATTGGCTTTAGTAGTATCTCCAATAGGATCCGTTTTCAAAGCTGACCTACGCGCAACAGCTGTTGGGTGTTTTGCATGAGCTGGCGTACTTACATAAAAAAATTGTGCTTGGCCACTTGATCCATTTTCAAAACTAACGTCTTTTTCACCAAGCCCTACATAGATGCAGTCAAGTGATCCTAATTCATGTGCAACACCCCCGACCCTCACTGTTCCTGCTTCGCCTATATTTAAAATACCGATTTCTCTTCGCTCTAAAAAGAAATTAGTTCCTGTTTCTTTAGCCACTGGCAAAGTAAGTGCAAGATCCTTGGGAACAGCTGCACCTATAATCATACGGTCTAGATCCGTATAATGCGCTGTAATTTCTGATGGACGAAACAGATCATTAATTAAGAAATGATCGCGTAACGCTTCCGTACTTAATGTGTTTGTCGCTTCAGGGCTAGGGGAATAGTGAAGTTTCATATATATCTTCTAGATAGAAGACATGGAATCACCCTATCCCACTAAAACCAATCAAAAAAATAGGTTCCTTTACTTGCCGTATACAACTGGCGTCTCAGCCGATGAAAATTCATTCCCTGAGATAACCAAATGTTTTGGAGCACTTTCAGCGACGGACACGAAAACACCTGTTCCTTCTTGAGCTTGCGAATTACGCAGCCAAACAAAATCTGATTTTTTAAGACTTACAACAGGTGCATTTTTTTGTGGCGTAAAAGTTGTCACGTCATCCAACACCAAAGACTGTGTTGCATTAAACTGAAAAGCTTTACCAGAGGGAGTATCTACGCGCACATTATGCAATTCAATTTGATTCGTATAATCACAGATAAAACCTACAGAACCACTTGATGTAATATCATTAAAGCGAAGCCCAGTAATTTCTTTCTCTGGAAGACCGTGAATGCTTGCAACCTGTTTTGCATGAATAATTGAGAAATTTGAAATCGCTATATTCTTAAATACAGGAGTGCGTTCCGATACAGGTTCAGGTGACGTCTTTGTATAAAGTGTAGTAATTTCGATCGCTTGTTTTGCTGCATCTTCTATCACAAAATTATCGCAGCGAATATTTTCTATAATACCACCACGACCACGATCGCTCTTAATACGAACCCCACAGTCTGTTCCCTTGGCAACGATATTTGTTGCTGTAATATTACGAATGTCTCCTGAAGTTTCACTTCCAATAACGATTGCTCCATGACCTTCATACATGACGCAATTATCAACAACGATGTGTTCTGTTGGATAAGCAACACGGCGACCATCGGCATCGCGTCCTGACTTGATTACAACACAGTCATCACCTGTTCTAAAAAAACAATCTGAAATTCTAACATTACGGCATGAGTCTACATCAATTCCATCTCCGTTAGGACCCCAAGACACAAACGATATACCATGCACTACTATATCTTCACTATACAATGGGTGAAGCATCCAAAAAGGAGAATCAGTAATTGTAACACCATCTACAAGTATATGGCGACAATGGTAGGTTTCAATGAGAGCAGGGCGTAAATATTCCGCTGCTAATTTAAAATCGGCGACACTAGGCTGATCTCCTTTTTCATAGCGCTGAATAAGAGCTTTCCAAGAAGCTAATGCTTCGTCATGCAATTGTTTTCTAGCGCCAGATAGTTTCCCTATCTTATCTTTACCACTTCTCCACCACCAATTTTCACCTTGTCCATTAATCGTTCCCCTGCCCACGATAGCTATATTCTCTTTGCCATCAGCATGAAGCAATGGAGCATGCGTCCAAGCAGTTGTACACTCCCAGCGAGAACGAACCAATGGTGAATCTGCAGGATCAGGACTATAAAGTAAAACAGCTCCAGAGTCTAAATTGAGCGTAAGATTACTAATCAATTCAATCGACCCAGTTAAATATCTACCTGCTGGTACATGAAGGGTACCACCACCATTAGCAGCACAAGCAGCGATGGCGCGTGCAAATGCATCTGTATTTTTTGTTTTTCCATCACCTACTCCACCAAAGTCTTTGATATTAAATTCAGCACTGGCCTGTGCGCACGTTATACTTAGTGCAAATAAAATTGAAGATACAATAAAGCGTAATGACATAGGAAAAAAAGGGGTGCAGTTATATGACGATAACTAAGAATAAGAATTTCTTGGGACACGTGTCTTAGTCAAGTAGTTTTTAGCTATTCTTTTGGTTACGAATTTTTATCCCTTTGAAAACTTATAATTAAGAGTATTTAAAAAAGTATTAGCTCTTTTTAACACGAAGTATTTCAATATGGATGTGAGTGCTTCCCCAAACTCTTCTGGATCCTCTTCAAGGAAATCGATCCCACGTATCAATTCCACAGCTGAATTCGCTAAATATGTAGGACTGGCAAGAACTACCGTATCAAGAGTATTAAATAATCAACCTGGTCTGAAACAAACCACAGTAAATAAAGTAAGACAGGCAATCGAAGAAACTGGATTTACTCCCAATGCTTATGCACTGCATTTAAAAGGTAAAAAAACAGCGACTGTAGGCATATGTATGGAGAACCTACTAACTCCTCCTGTAGTTCGTAAACTAGCAAGACTACAGCAAAAGTTAAAAGAGCGTGGCTACTCATCACTCATTGAAGTACTAGAGCCAGGAAATTCTAAAGAAGTATGTAGACACTTTTTATCGTTACGCGTTGATGCTATCGTCTTTGTGGGTCACTTTATCGAGGAAGAAATTGCAGCTCGAGTACAAGAATTTAACACCCAAGGAACACCTCATGTAGTTATTGATCAACTTGGAATCATTAACGCAAATACTGTTACCCTTAATCGCACGAAAGCCATGAAGATGGTTTTTGAACATCTGATCGGACTTGGACACAAACGATTTGGTTTATTAGGACTTTCAGGAAATACGAGATCTATTGTTGATCGTTTAGCAGGCATTGAATCAGCATTAAACGAGCATAACTTAACAAAGGCTGAGTCTATCGTAACGTATGACTCTAAATATATACGAAAAAATGACTTCGATTATGGCCGCTCTCTCGCTTCTTCGTTTTCACTCGATAAAAATCTTCCTACCGCATACGCAGCACTAAATGATGAAATAGCCATAGGAGCACTCCACGGTTTTCAAGACGCAGGATTTAGAATACCTGATGACTTGTCTATAGTTGGCTTTAATAATCAAGACATCTGCAGTATGCCTAAGCCACTTCTTACAAGTGTCGATCAAGGCATTGAAGCAACTGCAGACGCAGCAGTTAAACTTTTACTCGATCAAATCGATAGCTTAGATACTAACCCTCATGTTGTAATGATAGATCCTGAACTTATTATTCGAGGTTCTACATCTTCACCTAAATACTAAATCAGTATTTATTTTAATAGTAATAAAAAAGGCGCCTCAAATGAGGCGCCTTTTTGTATATTAAATCTATATAACGATTAGAATTTGTACTTGATATCTGTATACCATTGACGACCAAATACGCCATAAGTACCTGTATCTGCTGGAGGATTTCCAAATACATTAGCATCTTGTGGTGGTTTTTGGTTAGTAACGTTATTTAAACCGATATTAACGATTAGACCGTTTAAGCTTGAATCAACAATCTTACCGAGGTCGAAACGTGTTTGTAAGTCAAAGGTGTTCCAAGCTGATTCACCACCACCAGACATATCAGCAACAGCTGGGATGTGTGTATAAGCTAGAGTAGCACCGTAAGCACGGTAGTTCCAATCTACTGAGCTGTAGGAACGTGAATGTGGCATTGTACCATCATCATTGAAACCTGCATAATCAGTACCTGGATCTGTTGGACCTGTTTTAACAATATAGTGCTTTAAGAAAGCCCATGTTGTTTGAACACTAAAGCGTCCGTATGTTTGGTTAGGAATTAAGTACTTAGCAGTTAAGTCATAACCATTTTCATTTGTACCACCAATGTTTACTAAGCTTTCTTGAACGTAAAGGTTAGTTAAATTAGCAGAAACTTGACCAGGACCTGTTACTGTATGACCACCTGCACCAGGGAAACCACCGATAGTAACATATTGAGCATATGGTGAAGCTGCACCTAATTGTTCAACAGATTGCATCATCGTTAAGTCACTTGCAGGATTACCAATTTGGTTTGTTAACTTAATGTTAAAGTAATCAAGAGTAAGTTCGAATCCTTTAAGGAAACGTGGTGATAAGATTGTACCAACTGTATAACTCTTTGATGTTTGTGGCTGTAAGTTTGGATTAGAACCACCTTCTTCTTGAGCTTGTAGGTTAGCAAATTTTGCACCTGTTGCTACACCTGAAGAATTATAAACATTCAAACCACCTGGACTTGAAGTAAAACCTGAGCTTGTAGGACCGTAGAGATCATAAAGGCTAGGTGTTTCATACGATTTACCAGTTGTAGCACGGAATGCAATTTGGTCATCGAATGGTAAATAACGGATGCTGTACTTTGGTACAGTAACCTTAGAACCACCAGAATACTCTTCGTGGCGCATAGCACCATCAACTGTCAAGAGGTATAGACCTGGAATCTTATTTTGTGGTGCAAATACTGGAACTTTAACTTCACCGAAGTAGCTCTTAACATTGAATCCTTCGTTGAAAGGATTAATTGTTGTTCCGTTATTCCAAAGAGAGCCACCGCCTGGTTGAACTAATGAGTTAGCATCAGCTGTAGCAACTTCGTGCTCCATACGGTATTCATAACCTGCAGCGTAGTCTACTGAACCACTTGGTAGATCAAACAATTTACCATTGAAGATTGCATCTTCTGAAGTTAGCTCACTTTCGAAATCGCCAAATGCTGTACCGAAGATGTTAGCTTGAGCCATCTTTACTGGATCTTGATTAATCGCGAACATGTTAACTAAACCGCTCTTGATACCAGCTAAGAGAGCAGCATTTAGAATTAAGTTATAATTCTTTTCGAGCTGTTTGCCGTCATTATAGTTAAAGTATACATCAAAATTGAAGTATGGATTAACTTTGCCGATTAATTCAGCTGTATAGCGGTAGAAATCATTATCTGTATGATAAATACGGTTAGGGAAGCCTAAGAAACGGTTACGAATTGTATAGCCTGTTGTGTCTGAAACAGGAACACCAGGATCTCCAACGATACTTGCCAAAGAAACTGAGACAGGTTGTGGATTTAATTGAGCTTCTGTTGATGTGATTGAATACATGAAATCGCTCTTAAACGTGAGTGTTGAGCTGAAGTCATGATTCATAGCGAAGTTGAAAATCTTCTTATCATTGCTTGCTTGGAATGTAGGACGTAAGCCTAGGTTAAATCCTAAAGCAACATTGTTGTTTTGTACGTATGTTCCATTTGCAATTAATTGTGCAATTGTAGGAGCTGTTGTACCTGCTGCTGGTGTTGGAGGAGCATTAAGACCTGGCTTTAATGTGTAGTAAACGCCAGCTGAAGAATTGATAACACCAGGATATGAAGCAGTTCCATAGTATGGATTTGTCATATTGAAGTCGCCTTCAAATAAAGCAGGAGTGTTGAAGAATTCAGCAGTTACTAAAACTGATGTATCTTTTGTTGCGGCACCAGCAACGATGGAAGCCATCTTGTCGTGGTTCCAACCGTTTAAATCTTTTTGAGCTGCTGAATAATGGAAGTCCACTTCCGCACCTGTGTAGTTCTTCTTTAAGATAATATTAACTACACCAGATACAGCGTCTGTTCCGTAGATAGCAGAAGCACCATCAGTAAGAACTTCGATACGTTCTACAGCTGATACAGGGATTAAATTTAAATCAACGAAGCTATAACCACCAGAAGCAGCTACAGGTGATGAAGCAACACGTTTACCGTCAATAAGTACGAGTGTGTTAAGGTTACGTAGAGAAACCATTGAACCACCGGAATTACTGTTATAAGCAGTATTTGCGTTTTCTTGGCCCATATTGCCTGAACCTTCGATTTGAGGAACAGTCTTACGGAGCACATCCAATACGCTATCAGTTACACCCGTTGCTTGAATTTCAGCAGTGGATAATACCTGTACAGGCATTGCTTTTGATTCATCTGCTGCTGCTGGAATATAGGAACCAGTTACTTCAAATTTTTGAAGTACAACGGCTTGATCACCTGAAGCAGGTGCTGATGTATCGGTTGACTGAGCATAGCCAGTAACCGCAGTTAGCAATACAGTCGCCAAGGACGACAGCATCGCGATCGAATAACGCGAACGATTGTGTTGTGTAGTCATATTAGATTTAACAATAACTTACGTGTTGTGAAAATTAATGTAAGCACAACCAAAGCCATAACTGCAACATTTTAAAAAATTTTATGCGTCGGTTGTGTTACAGAGCATGTAAATATATATAAATATACTATTATTATTACTATACTAATTATGTAATTTTATAAACTGCTATGCTGCAATATTATACATAAAATGTCTGAAATAATCGATATAATAGACAATCTCATAAAGTTAGACGATTCGGAAAAGGCTGTTTTGTGTACACTTGTCGATGTAAAAGGATCCTCTTATCGTAGACCAGGAGCTCGCTTATTAATCATAAATGATTGTTTGAAAGTAGGATCCATAAGCGGAGGCTGTCTTGAAGAAGATCTTTTTGAACGAGCGAAACACGTAGCAATAACAGGTATTTCTGAAATTGTTGTATATGACACTACTGAAGAAAATGACCTTCTGTGGGGTGTAGGATTAGGATGCCATGGAGTAGTAACTGTATTAATTGAATTAATTAATCATAACTCACTATGGTACAAATACTTAAATACTAATCTAAAAAAGAGACATCCAAGTGAAATTGCATGTTATTATAAACATGAAACTAGTAGTAAGTTACTATTGGGTACTTATTTGCGAAGTGAATTAGATTCTAAAGCCTTAAACTCATGTTTTATTCAAACAATAGCACCCCCACATCAATTGGTGATTTTTGGAGCAGGTGATGACGTAATACCGCTTTATTCCTTAGCATTACAGTTAGGATGGGTAGTAACTATTGCAGATCCTCGACCTACTTACGCAACCAAGGCACGATTTCCAAGAGCAGCTACTGTTATTGGTGGATCTATACAAAATCTTATAGATCAAAGCCTCCTTAATCAGGAAACCTTATGTGTAATCATGACACATCATTATATTCATGATTTACCGTTACTCAAAGGCGCGATCCAAGCCTCATGTCGCTACATAGGTTTGCTGGGTCCCAAAAAGAGAGCGGATAAAATCTTAAGTGATCTTGTAAGTGAAGGACTCATGATAAGTTCAACGACGCGTGACCAATTGCATGCCCCTGTAGGACTGAACTTAGGTGGAGACACACCGCAAAGTGTAGCACTTTCGATCGTTTCTGAAATCCAAGCCTTTCTGACAAAACAAGACGCACGACCACTTAAAGACAGAAATAAGCCAATCCATGGTTAAAAATACTAATTCCGTAGGCTGCATTATACTTGCAGCAGGTGCATCGACTCGGATGGGAACTCCCAAACAATTACTTGTTGTAGATAATAAGAGCCTCATAGAGCGCTCTACCGAAGCAGCACTTAATTCAGGAGCATGGCCAGTTATTATCGTATTAGGCGCATACCACGATATAATTAAACCAAGCCTTATAAAACATCCTGTTATAACAGTAGAAAACGTTGCATGGCCAGAAGGCATGGCATCATCGATTCGTTGTGGCATAGAGACTCTTTCAGCTTTTTCTAAAGAAATAGAAGCGGCTATGATAATTGTATGTGATCAAGTTAAGATAGATGCAAACACCCTGTCCCATTTAATCAAATCTCACATACAGTCTAAATCTATAATTACCGCAGCTAAATACAACAACCGCAGAGGGACACCTACTGTATTCAATAAGTCATTATTTAATAAACTAAAAACCCTCTCCGGAGAAAACGGTGCTCGCGATCTAATAAATAATAAAGAAACAGAGGTTACAGAAATAGAATTTCCACAACTTGCTGAGGATATAGATACACCTAGCGATTACAAGCAGGCCGTATCTAAAATATAATTACGGAAGTTTTGTATCTGTAACTTTCTTTGCCTGAGCTGCGCGATAATCATCTACCGCTTTTTTCAACCTATCATCACTTAAAGCTAACGTAGCAGCAGCAAACAGGGCTGCATTTGTTGCACCAGGTTTACCAATAGCAAAGGTTGCAACAGGAATACCACCTGGCATTTGAACCATTGAAAGTAGTGAATCTAGGCCCTTAAGAGATGCCGATTCAATAGGAACACCCAAAACAGGAAGTGGCGTTAATGCTGCAGCAACGCCGGCTAGATGCGCAGCTCCGCCTGCTCCGGCAATTATGATCTTAAGCCCTCGGGACGCAGCAGAACTACCCCATTCAAACATAAGATGAGGTGTACGATGAGCACTTATTACACGTTTCTCATATGCAACACCCAGTTGGTCAAGGATTTGTGCAGCATGCTGCATTGTATCCCAATCTGAAGCGCTGCCCATAATAATACCTACAACAGGAGTACCCATATTACTAGAGATGCAAAATTGGCATAGGTTTTAAAGCAAGAAATTTAAAATTTAATCATATTTTTATAAATTATCATAAAATTTAACCGTTCTGGCATGGCATTGGCTATTGGTAGGTGCTCGTCGCATTAAACAATCAACGATTACTACTATGTCAGAACCCTCTAAAACCACTAGTTCCGCTATTAAGCCTACCTTAGGCCTAACTGGCTTAACATCAAACGCCATGGCGCTTATTGCACCAGGGGCTTTTCTTTGGCTAACGTTCCAAGAGCAGTCATTGTACGGTGCGCCAATGGCTGGTTCAGCTATGTGGTTTGGTATCGTAGGGGCTTTACTACTTTGTTTAGCAACTGCAGTTAGCTACGCTGAACTTTCTAAATTATATCCAGGTGCTGGCTCCTCATATTATTATGCTGAGCAAGCATTCTTATCAAAATCAAAAGCCTTTAAGTATGCACGTATTGTTAAATTCTTCACAGGTTGGGCATCTCACTTATATTACTGGGTGTATCCAGGATGTATGGTGGGTGTGACTGCAATTCTTGGCGGCTATCTCCTTAATCAGTTCTTTCCAGACACCTTCTCAGGTACATACAACAGTCCACTTTTCATGTATGCATTCTGTATTTTATTCTCATACGGAGTTGCCTACATTGCTTCCCGTGGTGTTACAGGAACTACAGCTGTCAATTTAGCAGTTAATGTAATTCAAATTTCAGCACTTGTTGTATTTTCATTAATAGCAATCGCATACCGCGTTAAGCATCCAGAAGGGTCAACCGCTTATCACCTCTCAAACGGAGTAGCTGTAAATTATCAAGTTTATCAAGATACTGTTAAGGATGATAAAGGAAATCCAATGCCTGTTCTTGATGCTAATAATAAGCCAACCGTAGATTCAGCTGGTAAGCCAGTTTACCAAATGGCTGATCAAACAGATAAAGACGGAAATCCAGTGCCATGTGATGCAAACGGAAAAGCAGTCACCGATATAAGCAAGGCCGCTCCATTCACAATTTCTTACGCTCCTGATCAAGCGATCACTAAAGATGCAAGTGGTAATCCAACATTTAACTACCACGCAACTGCTTCATCCGTTATCGCTCCTCACTCAATTAACTATACGATCATTCAAGCCTGTGTAGCTATTCTGATCTTAGTCGGATTTGAATCGGTTACAGCAATGGGTGAAGAGGCAAAAAATCCTACAAAAGATATTCCAAAAGCAGTTATCTTAGCCTTAGTCATTCAAGGAGCTATCTGTTACCTCTTCGAATATTTTGCTGCTAATTATTTGCTTAATAGTGGCTATACACTGCAAAGCGCTGGTGCCTCAGGTGCTCCTATTGGAGACATGATGGTAATTACAGGTACATGGCTCTTCGGAAGCTATGCTGCTGGACGTGCATTCATGTTAGTACAAGCCTTCACTGTATTCTTAGCTCTTATTGGAACAACACTCGCCTGCTTAAGTACTGGTGCACGTGTTACGTATGCTATGGGTAAAGACGAAGAAGTGTCTTCTCACTTCGGACTACTCCACGGCAAAACAATGTCACCATATAAAGCTATTTGGACACTCGCTGGTATCTCAGCTGTTATAGGTATTGCGACCGTAGTTCTTTATATGGGTGGTCAATCAACAGCACCAGCTGCACTTGATAAGCATAATTTCTGGTATAGCTTTGGCATATTCAGTCCAGAAACATATACAAAACTACCAAATTCTTTACTTATTGTTACACTCGTAAGTAACTTCGGTACTTTCCTACTCTATATGACAACTTGCGTGGTGGCAATAGTTGCATTCCGTGAGCATCACATGTTCAATGGTTTCAAACACTTCGTTGTACCACTCTTCGGTCTACTTGCTAACTTAGCATGTATGTTGTTCTACATCTTTGGACCATTCACGGTTGCAGGTATGAGCGTAAAGGAACCATTTATTGCTCTAGGTATAGCAGCAATTTGGGGTATCTACGGACTCATCTACTTCTTAAAGAAGAGTAAAACAACCGGTAAAGAAGTTTTTATTTCAAGCAAGGCAGCTTGATTTGACCTAAACTTCAGTTAGCTATTCCATGGCTCCGTAGGCACATCCGACCTACGGGGCCTTGTTTCTTTAATAACTTCGGATAAACCCTTTTTACATGCGCTTACGCTACGCAAAAATTACAACGACCGGACCTGTTCGAGCAGTCAACCAAGACTGGATCGATTTCTGGGAATCAAGCGACCCCCTAGTACGCGAACAACAAGGTAGCGTTGCACTCATCGCTGACGGTGTTGGAGGATATCAACATGGTGAAGTGGCCAGCAGATTAGCTGTTGAGCAAGCGATCGAAGAATTCAAGCAAGCACCTGTAGATACAAAACCCTACGATGTATTAAAACAAATGTTTAATCGTGCATGCACAAGCGTGTACGAAAAAGCCAATACAGAATTTAAAGGCCAAATGATGGCTACTACGCTAGTAGCATCACTTTTTAGAAATCGTACTGTATGCGTTGCGAACGTAGGAGATACACGTGCTTATTTTATAAGACAAAAACAAATTAGTCGCTTAACCACGGATCACGTAGCAACTGCTCTTCCTGTAAAATTTGGTTTAATGCTAGAACGACAAGCAATGGCAAGCCCTCAGCGCAGCCAACTTACAAGGAGCGTAGGAGCAGAAGCATTTTGCCAACCATCCTTTACTACTCAATTTTTACATCACGGTGATTTCATACTACACTGTACTGACGGTCTACACGCTTACGTACTAGATGAAGAAATACGTGAAATCGTTACACGCAGTCATCCCTATGACGCATGTAAAGAACTCGTAGCACTAGCAGAAAAAAGAGGCAGTGATGACAATATCACACTTCAAATTATTGAAGTAAGAGACTGGGAAAGAGTCGCTAAACTCACAACACCTCCAAAGGTAGCTACCCTTGGCCAATCGAAACAAAAAGATGAAGCTTCAAATTCTAAGGCAGCTACTGGAGCAGACCTTACACCTGGAATGCTGTTAGATAATCGCTTCGAACTTACTGATCTTGTCGCTAGAAGTAACATGGCTTCTATCTTCAGGGCAAAAGATAAAAAAACCTCGGAAACTGTAGCCATTAAAGTTCCGCTACTTGCTTTAGAGAGTGATGTCGCAGGATTCGAACGCTTCCAACGAGAAGAAGAGATCGGTTCCAAACTAAATCATCCAGCAATCTTAAAGGTGATTAAAGTCGAGGAAAAGAAAAGTCGTCCTTATCTCGTTATGGAATTCTTAGACGGTAAGACCCTGTCTGATTTGTTAGCAAAAAGAAAACCTATCTCAGAATCCGAAGCAATTTCCTATGCTTCACGCATCTGTGATGCCTTGCATTACCTGCATACACAAGGAATCACTCATCGTGATTTAAAGCCGCAAAATATAATGATATGTACAGATGGATCACTGCGTCTTTTTGACTTTGGTATAGCCCGAGTTGAATCAGCAAGACGTCTTACTTTTGTAGGACTCACGCCTACGATGGGAACACCCGACTACATTTCACCAGAGCAAGTTAAAGGTAAAAGAGGTGATCACCGTAGTGACATTTATAGCCTAGGTGCACTTATTTATGAAATGGTAACAGGCTCAACTCCTTTCGAAGGTGAAAGTCCTTATGTGATTATGAATGCTCGTGTAACAGGAGACCCTGTTGCACCGCGCAAAATTAATCCAGAACTGAGCCCCGCACTTGAAGAAGTATTACTACACGCTCTTGAACGAGATCCAAAACAACGCTACGCGGATGCCTTGGACATGAAAAAGGAGCTCGAAGATTTAGATAGTGTTAAAATTACCCACCGTGATCAGCGCCTTAGAGCTCCTCAACCATGGAAGAGTAAGGGCTACAAAGGCCTGATTATTGTAGGTATTATACTAATCCAAGTACTTCTATTTTTCTTACTCATGGCGACATCACACCGCCATCATTAAGATTAATTACTCGCTAGGAGTTTTCTTAAATCGTCAGGCGCTGAAACTGGCGCCTGACAAGTAAAGCCCTCACAAAGATATACGGTTGCTTTATTTGCGATTGGTTTCATCAGCGAAATCCAAGGAGCAAAATTAGCTAACCATGCATGCGCTTCAGATCCATCTGCGGCAATAATACTACGCCTTGGTCCTAAACTTTCGTAAAGTACAGAAACTAAAGCTGCAAAATTATCAGACTTAGGATCCCCTGCAATAACCACGTGCCTTGGAGGTTCTAGTGCAAGCTCTAGTGCACACAACATGCGGGGAAGCGCTTGTGGTGCTTGACTCCAGCGATATTCAAAAGCCATCAGCGTTTTAAGCGCTTTCTCTCGGTAGCCCTGCATAGGATGATCAGATGCTTTTGGTTTAGAACTCGCGTCCGATGACTCAAATAAGAGAGCAAAACGCATTAGATTTAATGCTGCGACAGAACTCGGGGCAGGCTCTGCTCCGTCATAATCTTCTTTAAGCCTTACAACTATATCCTCTGCTCCTATTGCAGAGTTAAAATAACCTCCAGCTACCGAGTCATAAAACAAGGCATCCATCATTGCCTGTAATTGAACAGCCCATTTAAGCCACTTTGCATCAAAACTAGCTTCATATAGATCCAACAAACCTTGAATCAGAAAAGCATAATCTTCTGCGAAACCTTCAGCATCAGATCGCTTAGTTCTCCACGACCTATATAGAACAGCTTTTTTCTGATCGAAGAGATGATTAAAAATAAAATCAGCAGCTTGCGTTGCTGTGTTTAAATAATGTTTAGCTTCGGCTTCTAAATCCGCATCAAAGGCACGTAAAACCTGCGATGCTTTTGCAAACGCAGAAATCATTAAACCATTCCATGCAGTTATAATTTTATCATCTTTATGTGGCTGTGGTTTCTTTGAGCGAATCGAACGCAAAACTTCAATTGATTTTACTAACCTATCACTCGCTTCTTCGACAGACATATTTAAATCCTTCGCTACTGCAGCAAGGGATTTTTTCATCCGCAGAATATTCTTACCTTTGAATTCCTGAAAAGGATCATTTGCTTCTGCAACATTACCATTAGCCTGTATACTAAATGCTGCATTAAATAATGCAGCGTCCGACTTCAGGTGTTCGAGTATCTCGGCATTACTCCAAACGTAATAGGCTCCCTCTGCATGTTTTGAAGTATCATCCCAAAGCGTCGAGTCAGCATCCTCTGCAGAGTAGAATCCTCCTTGAGGATCTCGTAAATCACGAATCACATAATCTAAAATATCTCGTGCTAGCCATATGTGACGCGCATCACCCGTAGCTTGCCACGCTTCAAGAGCATTTACGCAAATTTGCCCCTGATCATAGAGCATCTTTTCAAAATGCGGAACGAACCATTCTACATCGACTGAATAGCGATGAAACCCTCCACCGATATGATCATGGATACCACCGCGAGCCATATGGCTTAATGTGGGTGCTGCCATATTTATAGCAGCTGCACCTACATCGCTTTTAGCACCCTGCATCGCAGCACATCTAAAAAGAAAATCGAGATTTGATGGTCTAGGAAATTTAGGAGCACCTCCAAAGCCACCGTGTGTAGAATCAAAGGATTCATATAGTTGAGAGAAGCACGCTTGATAAGCCTCAGAGCCTTTCTCCACAAGTAGTGCCCCAATATCTGACGTTGGAGTTATTGCCGTATTTTTATTTTCCTTAAGCTGTGATAAAACAGATTCGGCCTGAATAACAAGCGTCTGCCGATCTTCTTTCCAGCCTTTAGCGATTGCTTTTAAAATTGAAGGAAAACCAGCGCGTCCCTGCCTATCCTTTGGCGGAAAATACGTACCACCGTAAAATGGTTTTAAGTCTGGAGTTAACCAAACGCTTAATGGCCAACCTCCATGACCTGTAACAGCCTGAACAAAACTCATGTAGACTCGGTCAACATCAGGTCGCTCTTCACGGTCACATTTTACTGAAATAAAAGATTCATTAAGTAGCTTTGCTATTTCCTGATTTTCAAAGGATTCATGTGCCATCACATGACACCAGTGACACGTTGAGTAACCGATACTTAAAAAAATCGGCTTTTGCTCTAACTTAGCTTTCTCAAACGCTTCGTTACACCAGGGGTACCAATCCACAGGATTATCGGCATGTTGACGCAGATAAGGAGAAGACACGGATGCTAAGCGATTAGGCATGTAGCAACAATGTTTAGCCAAACCCGATGCGCAAGTTCACCGCGCAAATACTCTATAAATAGCTTATAAATGACTTTTTACCCTAAATATTATCAACTTATTAATTTTAAGTTAAAATTACGTAACTAACTATACTACAAATATTTATACATAGTTATTCAGCTATATAAAACTAAATTATCCAAATCATACTCAGCAGGTCGTTGACGCCACTATAAGACAAGTAGTGTTATGTACCTTTTTCATGCTGACTCTTGCAGACATTTCCAAGTCCTACGGTACTCGTACCCTCTTTAGTGACATATCTCTTTTTATCGCACGCACAGATCGCTTCGGTTTGGTTGGTCCCAACGGTGCAGGTAAATCTACACTCTTTAATTTGATCTTAGGAGAAGAAGCTCCTGATGAAGGTACGATTGTTTGGGAACGTGGCGCCGATTTCGGATACTTACCCCAAGAAACAGCAGAAGCAGGTGAAGATACGATTTTAGATATCGCCTGTGCAATCACACCTGAGTTTGCAAAGCTACGTGCCAAGATGCTCGCATTCGAAGCGGGTATCGATGATCCAGAATTTGATAACGATCTCGACTTACATGGCCGGTACGATGAATTGGGAGGCTACGGAGTAGAAACAAAAGCAAAAATCGTACTCTCCGGTTTAGGATTTAAAGAATCTGACTTTGATCGTAAGGCAAAAAGTTTTTCAGGTGGATGGGTTATGCGCGCTCACCTCGCTCGTCTACTCGCCCGTGAACCTTCCCTACTCTTACTAGACGAACCAACCAATCACTTAGATCTAGAAGCGCTTATTTGGTTTCAAGAGTATCTTACACGTTACCCAGGTGGACTCGTCGTAATCTCTCACGATAGAGCATTTTTAAATGCGTTATGTAATGGTATCTTAGAATTAAAAAACGGGGGCCTTGAGCGCTACACCGGTAACTATGATGATTACTTAAACGAAAAGGACGCACGTAAGGAACAAAAGGCAGCTCTGTTTAAAAACCAGCAGCGCGAAATAGCCCATTTACAAAAATTCGTAGACCGCTTCGGTGCTAAAGCCTCCATGGCGTCTCGTGCTAAATCTAAAGAAAAACAGATTGAACGTTTAGAAGCAGTTGCCGTTGATGAACCAGAAGAAGATTTAAAACGGATTAATTTTAAATTTCCACAACCTCCTCGTGCAGGACTACGCGTTATAACACTATCCCATGTTGAACAAGCTTATGGTGATCACGTGGTATACCAAGATCTTAACTTTGAAGCTGAACGTGGACAGAAAATCGTTCTCGTTGGTCCAAACGGAGCAGGCAAATCAACGTTGTTAAAAATTTTAGCAGGCGTAATTCCTATTCGTGGTGGAACGCGTGAACTAGGAAGCAATGTTTTCGCGGGCTACTACTCACAAAATCGCTTAGATAATCTTGATCCAAACCGAACTGTGATGGAAGAAGCGATGGAGATGCGTCAGGTTAATCGTGACGTAACAGAACAAATCGCACGCACCATTCTAGGTGGATTTTTATTTAGAAAAGATGACGTATTTAAAAAGGTAAGCGTACTATCCGGTGGCGAGAAATCGCGTCTAGCCTTAGCAAAGTTACTTTTAGCTCCTCCTAATTTACTTTTGATGGATGAGCCAACGACTCACTTAGATATTCCATCGATTGATGCACTTGTAAATGCACTCAAAGCCTTCGAAGGAACTTTAATCTTCATCAGCCACGACGTTTACTTCATTCGTTCACTTACTCAGAAGGTACTCCATGTACACTCTGGTAAACTTACTCCGTATGCTGGAGACTATGACTATTTCTTAGATAAATCTGGTTTTAGAAATAAAAAATCAAACAGTGAATCTAAGCCATCAAAACAAGATGCAGGACGCTCTATGAGCGAACGTGCTGCACTTACTGCTGGTTTAACCGATGCACGCCCAACGCGTACAGCTGTAGATGATTCCAATGCTCGCAAATCTAAAGATCAAAAACGAATCGAAGCAGAAGGACGTGCCGCTAATTCAGGTGTAATCAAGAAAATGCGCACCGAGGTTGGACTGCTCGAAAAGAAAGTGGCTGAACTAGAAGCAAAGCAAAGTGAACTAACAGCACAACTCGAAGCTCCTGAAACTTACAATCAAGCAGGCAGAGCTCAGCACTTAAATAGAGAGCTAGCAATTATTGTAGATCAACTTCAGGACGCTACCAAAACCTGGGAAGAAGCTGCTGCCAAACTCCACGAATTAGAAAAGTAAGTTTCGTCGTTAAAGACCTACTATCTTTTCTATAAGCTTAGGTTTGTTCACAGGTTTTTGACTATAGCTAAATGCGTTGGATATGCGCTTAGCTGCTACCTGCAAGAGGGCTTCATCATTCGCATGAACAACTGCTACTACACTATCCGTACTCACTGCTTGACCTATTTTTCCTAGAGAAGATACCCCTACACCTGGATCTATACGATCCTCTGCTTTATGGCGTCCAGCTCCTAAATCTACTGTTGCAAGTGCTACTTCCAACGGATCAACCGATTGAATAAAACCGGAAGAAGTACTTAAAATTTCTTTTTTGTATTTTGCTTTAGGTAGAAGTTCTGGTGAATCAACCACACGATCATCCCCTCCTTGAGCTTTGATAAGAGCCTTAAAGTAACGAAGTGCTTCGCCACTTTTAACTGAATTTTGTAATTTTTTACGAGCATCAGAAAGGGTGGGCGCAGCGTTAGCCATAACAAGCATGTGCTCACCCAAACTGTACGTAATTTCCATAACATCTATAGGACCATCTCCTTTAAGACAGGCTATACTTTCTTCAATTTCTAGAGCGTTGCCGACAGCATGACCTAAGGGCTCCTCCATAGAAGTGAGCAATGCACGTACATTTTTGCCCATCGCTTTTCCAATACTTACCATGCGCTCCGCTAAATAAGTAGCATCATGAACAGTTTTATTAAATGAGCCCCGGCCGAATTTAACATCTAGGACCAACCCATCTATTCCTTCTGCTAATTTTTTGCCCATTATACTCGCACAAATCAGCGGTATACATTCAACGGTCGCAGTAACATCCCTCAGGGAATAAAGTGTTTTATCAGCTGGTGCTAACTCAGCTGTTTGTCCAATTAAACAAACACCTAGCTGCTCAACTTGTTTAATAAAGTCAGTGAGAGTTAAATTGGTTTTAAACCCCGGAATAGAATCTAATTTATCTAATGTTCCACCTGTATGACCTAGGCCACGGCCACTAATCATTGGAACAGCAACTCCACAAGCAGCGAGCATAGGAGCTAAATGAATAGATATTTTATCACCTACTCCTCCCGTAGAATGCTTATCAATTTTATACTTTTTAACGCGTGATAAATCTGCAGATTGCCCCGAATTTAAAACCGCAAGCGTTAGCGCTGTCGTTTCTACATCAGTCATGCTCTTAAGGGTGATAGCCATGAGCATAGCACTTAATTGATAGCTAGCCCATGAACCATCTACTGCCCCTTGAACAAAAGACGCTATCTCGTCTTGCGTTAGCGGATAGCCATCACGTTTTCGAGCAATCGCTAATGCAGGAGTGACTGAGCATGTAGCCATACGTTATTAAGCACCGATAGGATGCCACACTGTCTTTAATTCAAGTGTATCCTGTATTCTGTAGACACTTTCGAACGAATCCGAGAACCAATCGATTTTATCTTCGGCACTAAAACTATGAAGCCGCTTAATTGTTTCAGCTGCTCCAAGTGCTAGTGTTTTTAATTCATCAGAGGTTCCTTCAGCAATTAGAGCTCTAATATGTGCATGCGTAGCAAATGTAGGAATGAGTTCTTTATGAAAACCCGTAAGTATATTTACAACACCAGCAGGCAAGTCGCTCGTAGCTAACATTTCACCTAAGACAATTGCTGGGTACGGTTTTGATTCTGAAGCAGCTGCAACAACTGTATTACCTGCTACAATAGCTGGTGCAAAAAGCGATATAAGACCCAGTAACGAAGATTGCTGTGGTGCTATTACTCCCACTATTCCCATCGGTTCAGTTACAGAAAAATTAAAATAAGGAGCTGCTACAGGATTAACGTTTCCTAAGACCTGTTCATATTTATCTGCCCACCCAGCGAAGTAGACAAGTCTATCAATACTTGCAGCCACCTCTTTTTCGGCAGCAGCTTTACTCGTTCCATTTTTTGATCCTAGAATGATTGCATCTACTAATTCTAAGGAACGTGCCTCAATCATTTCAGCTAAACGGTAAATAATTTGAGCACGGTTATAAGGAGTGCGTTTTGCCCAAGCCGGTCCAGCTTTTGCTGCTGCTTCTACAGCATTGCGCAAATCCTTACGTGTACACTGAGGGATATTTGCGAAGAAATTTCCATTTGCGTCATTTAGCGCAAATACGCGACCACTCTCAGAGCGAATAAACGCACCGCCAACGTAAACTTTAGGAGTCTTTGTGATTGTTAAACGATTCATTGTAGGTGCGCCTTAGCTAAGTTTTAAATAATCGAGAAGACCTTGCCGTCCTCCCTCTCTTCCAAATCCCGATTCTTTGTAACCGCCGAATGGAGAAGTCGGATCAAATTTATTATAGGTATTTGCCCAAACAACACCGGCTTTGAGTTCTGCCGCCATCTTAAGAATACGAGATCCTTTATTTGTCCAAACACCGGCACTTAATCCAAAAACTGTGTTATTCGCTTTTTCGATCGCTTCTTCAACTGTCCTAAATGTGATAATACTTAAGACTGGGCCAAATATTTCTTCCCGAGCAATTCGGTGACTCTGAGTCACGCCTGTAAATAAAGATGGTCTAAAATAATATCCCGTTTTAGGTAAGACACACTCAGGTTGATATAACTTTGCTCCTTCACGTACACCTGCCGCAACCAGTGATTTAATTTTATTAAGCTGAGCTAACGAATTTATTGCTCCGATATCGGTGTTTTTATCCATTGGATTACCAACTTTTAACATCCGAATACGTGTTTTTAATTTAGTAATAACCAAATCAGCAACTGACTCTTGAACAAGTAATCTAGAACCAGCACAACATACATGTCCTTGATTAAAAAAGATACCATTCACGATTCCTTCAACTGCTTGGTCAATTGAAGCGTCATCAAAGATAATATTAGCTGCCTTACCTCCAAGTTCGAGAGTCATCTTCTTTTTAGTACCAGCTAAAGAGCGCATGATCTTCTTTCCTACTTCTGTAGAACCCGTGAAGGCAATTTTTGAAGCAAGTGGATGATTAATAACGGCACTTCCCGTTTCCGATGCTCCTGTTACAATATTTACGACACCTTTAGGCAGTCCTGCATCTTGCAAAATATCTGCAAATTTAAGTGCAGTAATCGAAGTTGTTTCAGCTGGCTTAAGTACTACACAATTTCCTGCCGCTAGCGCTGGTGCAACTTTCCAAGCAAGCATTAGAAGTGGGAAATTCCATGGAATTACTTGTCCTACCACCCCAATGGGTTCAACACGTTTACCTGGTGCGATGTATTCTAATTTATCAGCCCAACCTGCGTGATAAAAGAAGTGTGCCGCTGCCATTGGCACATCAAAGTCACGCGATTCTTTAATAGGCTTACCTCCGTCCAAGGTCTCTGCTACAGCAAATTCACGTGCCTTATCTTGGAGCAAACGCGCAATACGAAATAAATATTTACCACGTTCCTTTCCAGGTGTTTTACCCCACATCTTTTGAGCACGATTAGCTGCGAGATAAGCACTATTAACATCCGCATCATTTGCTAACGCAATATCTGCAATCTTCTCGCCGTTAGCTGGATTAATTGAAGCAAATTTTTTCTTAGACTTTGCTTTCACCCATTTACCGTCGATAAACAAATCGTAAGATGATTTTAATTTTGGATCTGCTGTTTCAGGAGCTGGATCGAAATTCCATAAGTCACCAAAAATAAGTTCTGGAGCAGAGCGGCCACTTTTCTTTGTCTTTAATGTACGACTAGGCATATATTTTTAAATTAATAACTTTCTGCTGCTTCACTAAAAGCGTATGGAGCTTGGTAAGCACCTGTCTTTTGTTTTTGTATTTGTCTGACTAAATCATTCAAAAGAGAACTGGCTCCAAAACGGTATCTCTTATTTGTTAGCCAGCTATCTCCCAAAGTCTCTTTTACTGCTATCAAAAATTGCAATGCTTGTTTTGCGGACCGTATGCCACCAGCTGGCTTCATTCCGATAGCTTTACCAGTCGCTAGATAATAATCCCTAATCGCTTCAATCATAACCTGATTATTACCCAAGGTAGCATTTAGGCCTGTTTTACCTGTGCTCGTTTTAATGAAATCCCCATCTCGAATCACTTGCATCGCTAGAAACGAAGCCAAACGAATAGCATCATAAGTTTCTAACTCGCTGACTTCTAAAATTACCTTAAGCGTCGAATTTCCGCAGGCTTCAACAACAGCAGCAATTTCATCCTGCACTCTACTGTATTCTCCGCAAAGAAAAGCTCCTCGATTGATAACCATATCTATCTCATCTGCTCCTTGCGCGACAGCATATTTCACTTCTGCAAGACGTGTACTAAGTGGCGCCTGACCGGAGGGGAAAGCCGTGGCAACAGATGCTATCTTGATCTTAGATACTCCAAGATGCTTCCTGGCATGTTTCACCATGGAAGGATAAACACATACAGCGGCCACTTGTGGTATTTCTGAAAATTCATGTGGCTCGATAGCCTTCTGACACAATGAGGCAACCTTACCTGGAGTATCTTTTCCTTCAAGGGTTGTAAGATCCACCATTGATACCGCACAATTCAGTCCCCACATTTTAGACTCATTTTTAATACTACGAGTCGAATATTTGCTCACACGCTCTTCGATACCAACCGCATCAACGGTTCCTATCGTATCAAACAGTCGCTTCATTGCTTTAGGGGTCACTCGCGCGGACATGGGACTAGTATCATGTTAAATTAGACTAAAAACAACGGAAAATTAACCCTATAATAATATCGAAAGAATCCACTAGGTCCTATTCAATTAAGCTCTAAGCTAGAAAATCAACCCTATGCTCACTAAAGCCGAAATTCAACGCATTCGCTCTTTACAAGAAAAGAAGAGTCGCGAATTGAATCGTTTATTTGTTGTCGAAGGAGCTAAAGTTATTTCAGAGCTAATTAAATCAAAATACCCAATCGCTGAAATTTACGCCACTAAGAATTGGAACTTATCTAAAGCCACGCTTGTTAGCGAAGAGGAGATGCTCAAAATAAGTCATCTCCCCACTCCCTCTGAAGTTTTAGCACTGTGTCCTGTTGTACATCATGAATTAAAACCTGAAACCCTGAATCAAGGTTTAACACTCGCATTAGACACGGTACAAGATCCTGGAAACGTGGGAGCACTTTTACGCATTGCTGATTGGTACGCCATAGACCGCGTAATTCTTTCAAAAGATTGCGCTGATTTATTTTCACCTAAAGTAATTGATTCCAGTAAAGGTTCCTTTGCTCGCGTTAAAACCTATAGCTTAGATCTAGAATCACTCCTCGCTGAGGCATCTGTACCAATACTTGGATGCGACCTAAGAGGTGATGATATTCACACGCTTGCATACACACCCAATGCAATACTTGTGATTGGTAGCGAAGGCAAAGGGATCTCACCCAACCTGCGCAGTAAGATTACTCGGTTTATAACGATCCCCAAGTACGGGTCTGCGGAATCACTTAATGCAGCAATCGCTGGTGCGATTGTTTGCGATGTACTAAAAAATACTAAGCTTAAGTAAATTACTTACCTTTGCCACCACCGGCTGTAAGCATGGTCCCACCAAGTACTCCGACTGCAAAAATAGCAAAAAAGATAAAGGCCGCTGGTTGATGGATACTTTTTGCAAACGCTAGAGGAAACGAAAATTCAATTTCCTTCGTATTATTGATCCCAGCATAGAGGACAACAAAGAGGATGGCTAAAAATACTAAGGAGCGTAAGAAAACCTTGAAGTTCATGGGATTTAATAGCCCACAAGCTAAAGCATTAGGCATAAAGAGGCAATCTTAAGTAATATCATCAATTTTTAGGCATTTTATTAGCCGATTTTATCAAAATTGCCGCATGTAAAGATTAAGTTACGCCTTGGCCTAGTACTTGCTTACCTAACGAGTCCGTCTACAACTCATATGCTTTCTTAGAACCCTAAAGATGTTCTTTGAATTTACCCTGGAGACTTTCTCTTGCAGGGTTGTCGTCTCGAATGAGGAACAGGGCGAGTTTAGTCCTTATTCTGGTTAGTTACTCCAAGACTAACATATTTTAGATTTAACCACTTCCCGTGCTTAAATCTAAAACGCATCAAAACCCATGTCCCTTAAAGATATTGAATTTTGATGTGTTAACCAAACGAAAACTAGAAAAACAAACTCTCCGTTTAACGACGGAGTTTAATATCATGAAAGTAGCATATAAACTCGCAGCACTGTTAAGCATAGGTTCCTTAATCACTGTCTCCGCCTCGGCGAAGTCAGCTTCAGAAACCTATTTAGATACATGCAGTAAAAATCCAAGTATTCCAGTACCTATCTCGGTAATCACCCCGCAGATAAGCGCTGGATATGCAGATCAAACTGTTAATGTTGAATTCACAGTCGATACAACTGGCACACCAACTGGACTCATCGTTAAAAGCTCTCCTGATGAACAGTTATCTGAAGCCGTTGTTGAAGCTGTTAAACAGTGGAAGTTTATTCCTGCCCATCGCAGCGGTGAAGCAGTAGCAGCTCGTGTAGCTCTACCTGTGCACATTGTTGCGAAGGACACGTTTAGCTCCTACGCTGCTAACTAAGCAAATAACGAAGGGCGCTCCTTTGGCGTAAGGGAGCGCCCTTTTAATTTTATCTAGGGAAAGATGAAGGCTTGTACTTAAGCGGTCTTTAATCCTAATATATCACCCGTTTCTCAAGCTGCTGCAACGTGTCTGAAACCACCCCAACGCCACCTGATGTTCCTGCTTCGTCGTTTTGGAAACGACGAATCGTAGATCCAATTGTCCATCAGATGACACAAGGCATTACGCCGGAGCGTATTGCTTTAGCTATTTCTATTGGAAGTGCGTGTGCCTTATTTCCTATTATTGGAACCACTACAATTCTTTGTTTAATAGTTGGGGTTTGTTTCAAATTAAATCAGCCTATTATGCAGATTATTAACGGAATTTTAACTCCGTTACATATTCCAGTTATTATAGGTCTCGTAAAAATTGGTGAAATTATTTTTAGGGCTCCTGCTTCCTTATTTCATTTTAGATCAATGAATCATTTCTTTTGGGAGCATCCGGCACAATTTTTCGCCCGTTTTGGAATGGTTGCGGTACATGCCATTATTGCATGGCTTATTATAGCTCCCATTTGGATAACACTCGTATACGCCATCTTCTTACCTGTTATTCGTGAGATCTATCGCAAGCGTGAAATAAGCGCATCTATCACAAGCGACGACACTCCTCCATCACACCCTATTCCTTAATTAGGAATTTTCTTAGATACTTAAAAGCAATCTCAAATTCACGAGGTAAAGCAGCATTGAAAGTTATAGCTGTACGAGTCACAGGATGATTTATTATTACCTGACTTGAATGAAGTGCTAGCTGCTGAATAAGCGGTTTCTCTACGTCTCTTCCCTTGTAGCGTTTCTTCAATCCTGAAAGCAGCAGTTGTACATCTAGACTCCCATAAACATAATCATTAAGTATGGGGGCACCAATTGCGCTTAAATGAACCCTGAGTTGATGCGGACGAGCTGTAACTGGCTTACACTCAAGCCAAGCCCAAGTTCCAAACATTTGCAAAATACGTACACGAGTCAGTGCAGCTATGCCTTGTTTTCGTTTAGCAATTTTCATTGCTCCTGGTTTCAACTCATCCTCTTCGACTGGTAATTCGATATCAAACGTCTCAGGTAATAGACCATTAACACCACGTAAAACATGTTTTAAGGTAGCTAGTTTCTCTGGTTCTGTTTCTACAGAGCATAATACGAGATATGATGCATCAACAGTCTTAGATTGAAATTGGCCTGATAAATAATCTAAAGCTGGTTTTGTTTTAGCACATAAAACTAATCCACTAGCTTCTTCATCTAACCGGTGCACATTGGCTACCTCTTTACCAAGGCGATCATGTACAAAATTCATTAAACTAGGTTTAAGACTACTGCCCTTTTTGGCTACAACCGGTAAACCTGCTGGTTTATTCAAAACAACCAAGTGATCGTCCTCAAATATAACTGTGGGCGTAATAACCATGAATAAGCACTAGCGTCACAGTAGCGTTTCGATAAGGCAACAATTACGTAACGGAATCACTTTGATTTTGCCATACTAGCACTAAAAGAGCGCATCTAGTAATCATGCCAGTAACACGTCTCGTTGTACCCGATTTGTCAACCTTGACTGCTTTTACGCGTATATCACAACCCAATACCCTAAATACACTTATTAGGTCTGCCGGTTATAAAATACGCCCACCAAAACCGACTCCTTACAAGACTCATACCACTAAAGCATATACTAAAACTGCAGCTCAGTGTGACAAACCAGTTAAAGCTGAAATATTTTTAGAACGTCGTCTTGGAAATATTCCAACCATAGTTCTTGGAGGATTCGTACCAAACTCGACGGAGCAAGTATTCCTCATGAGAGGATTCTTTTTAAGAAGAGGTAGCGTCTATTATATCAACTATCCAGAAGGATCATTTTCATTAGATCTTTTATGCGCTCAATTAGATGATTTGGTTGAAGAAATTAATGCGCGGTACAACCAATGCCCTGTCATTTTTGGAGTTAGTTTCGGAGCTGGAGTTGTATTAGAATGGATTAAAAGACAAGCTACTGAAAAATCTAAGAAATCAATAGCAGGTATCGTACTTGTTAGTCCTGTAGCATGCTTAGGTGATGTATTAGATACAACACTAGCAAAGCCAAATACACTTCTTGGTCGTGCCCTAAAACCTTATTTTGAAAACAAGTCAGGTGTTGATCAACAAGGCGTAGAAAAAGCGCGCTCTATCTTCACAAAAATGTTTGAGGCAGGTGCTCAAAATAAAGAATGCATTGCTGCCGTTATGACTTCAGAAGAAGTTAAAGCACTAAAAGATAAAGTACTTAACACAATTCAGAGCATTAACATGAAAGGCTCTTCAGAACGTGTTTATGCCTTATCTGAGATGAAAGCTTTGTCTTTGTTTACGGATCAAAAAGCACTGCCTCTCACCGAAGTTCCCGTATTAATCTTATACGCAGAAAAAGAAAGCGCCGTCCTTTGTGAAAATTCACCTACACGACGCGCTCTTGAATCCCACCTACAAGAGTACTTTCCACAAGGATTACTGCAGATTGTTTCAGGCGGAAGCACGCCTGTACAACATGCCTCATTAATTTTTCACTATTATCAATTTCTTCAGCCACTGATTCTTTTCTACCGCAAATTGCGCTCTAACAAAGTCAAAGCAGCTGCATGAAACTAGCTAGTCCAGGCACCTATTCGCGTAAGTTTGTTAAATTGGGAGCACGTCTTATGGCGACTCGCACAACTAAACGCCTTAGAGATTCGGTTGATACCAAATTACAATCGAAGACTTATACAAAGCTTGTTACAGCTCTTAGCAAAACTTCCGCTTGGAGTTCCGTTGGTATAGATAATCATTTACCTTACGATACGTTTCGTGAGTCTGTGGCACTCCACCGTTATGAAGACCTTGCTTCATTTGTAGAGCGTATGAAAAGCGGAGAGCCACATGTTTTATGGCCCGGAAAGTGTACATACTACGCTGTCTCGTCTGGCACAACAGCTGGTAGAACCAAATATATTCCTGTCACTCAATCGATGCTAGCTCACTTTAGGAAAGCTGGGCTAAATTCACTATTATACTATGCAGGCAGGAGACCCAACGCAGATGTATTCCAGGGTAAACATTTATTCCTAGGCGGATCAACGGGGCTTACACCTGTTAAATCTACCCAGCCTTTTAAAGCTTACTGCGGTGATCTAAGTGGAATTACAGCCAGGCACCTTCCAGCATGGGTTGAAAAATTTCTATTTGAGCCAGGTGAGCAAATTGCAGCCATGGATGATTGGCCTAAAAAAATTGATGCCATTGCAGCCAGAACTCAGTCGAGTGATATTAGCCTGATAGCAGGTATACCCAGTTGGATTTTAATTCTAGCAGAAGCACTTCAGAAAAAAACAGGCGTAGATAATCTCCAGGAGTTATGGCCTCGTTTTGAATGCTTAATTCATGGAGGCGTTCCTATAGGACCCTATGTGACTGAACTGAGAAAAGCACTGGGACCAACGGTTAATTTTCATGAAGTATATCCTGCTTCTGAAGGTTTTATTGCAGCACAAGATAGCCACATTTCTGATTTTGGAATGCGACTCATGACCGATTGCGGAATTTTTTACGAATTTCTGCCTATGCGTTATTATGATGATACACGTTTATCATCATTAGGATCTAAGACAGTTCCACTTAGCCAAGTAGAAGTGGATGTAGATTATGCCTTGGTTATGAGCACGCCTGCTGGTTTATGTCGTTATGTTATTGGCGATGTTGTGCGTTTTACATCCACCAACCCTCCGCGCCTATCCTATGTAGGAAGAACCGCCTTACAGTTAAGTGCTTTTGGTGAACATGTGATCGAAAAAGAGGTAACAGATTCTTTAGTAAATACTGCGAGTAAGTTTAATCTGAGCATTGGTAACTTTCATGTAGCTCCTCTTTTTCCTAAGCCTGAAATCGGAAGACCACGAGGATGTCATGAATGGTGGATAGAACTCACCTCAGGCAATATCGATAATTTAAGTGCATTTCGTGATACACTAGATGAGACACTGCAGGAAAAAAACGAAGACTACGAAGCCAAACGCAAAGCTGGAGGTCTCACTGAACCAGTCATACGCATCCTTAAACCAGGTACATTCGAAATATGGTTAAAATCGAAGGGTAAATGGGGCGGTCAAAATAAAACCCCTCGATGCCGAAGCGATAGAGAGGTCGCTTCATCGCTAGAATCCATCCTTAGAGCCAAATAAGGCCTAAAAATCTGGCACGGGGTGTGCTATATGAATTGGTCCTGGCAACAGGACCTAGGGTAGCGTGAAAAACGGCTATATGCCGAAAATAGAAAAAATAGGAGCCGGCGTTAAGGGGTTATCGCCGGCTCCTTCATTTTTAAAATGATACTATTAAAGCGTTATGATTTCTTTGGCTTTAATACTTTAAGAATTCGTTTCTCAAACTCGGCTGTTTTTACGGATCCAACTTTCTGATCTCTAATTAATCCGTCTCTATCGATAATAAACGTTGCTGGGATCGCATCGATACCACCAAAGCCGTCGATTATCTTATCATCAGCCATTACAATTTTGTAAGAAACAAGATACTTCTTAACAAATTCTTTTACTACGCTTGGTCCAGCTTGATCAACGGATACGCCAATAATAACGAGTCCATCATCCGCATACTTTTTTTGTAATTCCACATAGCCAGGAATTTCTTGTCTGCAGGGACCACACCAGGTTGCCCAAAAATCAACAACAACCACTTTACCTTTAAATTGATCTGAGGTCACAGTATTGCCGTCTAAATCCTTAAGACTCCATGTTGGAGCAACTTTAGGAAGCGAGGCCTGAGCTGAAGCCCTAAGAGGCTGAGCACTAACCACGGCAACACCTGCTAGAGTTAATACACTGAGTGAAAAAAATGTTCTAAATAAACGCATAAAGTTACAGACACCAAACCGAGTGATTTTGTTCAGCTAGATTTTAGTCCGGATAGATCCATTCCTAAAATCTCAACAAATTTGCGCATAGCAGGAGTTAAAACCCGGCCTTTACGATTTAAGATAGCTAGGGGACGAGAAAATTCACGACCCTTAAAATGAAGCACAGCTAAAGTACCCTGCTTAGCTTCTTGAAGTACTGTTGCCTGAGGAACAATAGCAATACCATGATCCACTTCTACCGCACGCTTCACAGTTTCGACATTATCAAACTCCATCACTGGATCACATTCTAAATCGTTATCTCTAAAAATCTGATCAATCGCTTTGCGTGTTGGAATATCAGGATCAAAACCAATAAATTTTTGACCTGCTAAATCTGAAACATCGATTTCTGATTTCTTTGCAAGGGGATGATGCGGATTAGTAATGAGCACTAAGTGATCATTATGGAAAGGTACGGACTCAATTTGACGTGTCTTAACAGGAAATGCCACAAGTCCAAAATCGACTGAGTTATGAAGAATATCTTCATACACTAAATTTGATCTGCGATATTCAACACGCACATTAACCGAAGGATAATCGTGCAAGAAACGCTTAATATAGGGAGGTAGTTCGTGTAAACCGATCGAGTATATCGTAGAAATACGTATGGTTCCGCTAATCACCTTCTTCATCTCTTGAAGCTCTGAAGAAAGCATATCGTACGAGTGAAGCATCTCTCTGCATGATTCATACACACGCTGACCTTCTCGTGTTAATTGGAACTGCTTTTGGCTTCTATCAATGAGTAATACCTTAAAATGACGCTCCATTGCCCGAGCTTGTTGGCTAACAGCTGATTGCGTAAGATTGTTTAACTTAGCGGCTTTGGAAAAACTCTTAGTTTCAACTAAGTCAGCGAAGATTTTGAGGTTTTCTATTTGCATGATTAGAACTTTTACTAGCTCTCAGTCTAATGAATAGTCATTGCGCGTAAACGTTTAATTAGAGAATCTTAAGGCTCACCTATGATAAGTTACGACGATTTTGCAGAAAGGGCTGCCAAAATACGGTTAGGAATCGATACAGCCTGTCACAATTCAGGTAGAAAACCTGAAGAAGTTACACTTATGGCAGTAACCAAAAGTCATCCCCTCGATGCCGTGCTTTATGCGCATAAGTTTGGATTAAAAACCGTTGGTGAAAACCGTGTGCAAGAAGCAGTTGATAAGAAAGCGTTATGCTCCGTTTCGCTGACATGGGAATTGATCGGTCATTTACAATCAAATAAAGCAGCACTCGCCGCACGTCACTTTGATCGCATTCAAAGTGTAGACAGCGAAAAACTATTAAATCACCTCAATAAAGCAGCATCTGATTTAAACAAAACACTGCCTATTCTCTTACAAATTAACGCCGGACGTGATCCTGCAAAATTTGGTGCCGAAATCGAAGATGCACCTAAACTATTAGAGCTAGCACTATCAAAATCTAATCTACGTGTTGATGGATTAATGACAATCGCTCCCCTTTCTGAAAATCCTGATGTAGCAAAAATGACGTTCGAATCGTTACGATCGATTCGTGATAACCTGCAAAGCAGTTTTAAGATACAACTCCCAACGCTCTCGATGGGTATGAGCGGTGATTACGGTTTAGCCATAGCGGCTGGAAGTACGCTTATACGCGTTGGCTCTGCTCTATTTGGTGAGCGTGAGACTTAAGGGTAAATCAAGTTGATTGTCTTTGCCTGCCTCCCAAGCCTCTATCCCTTGTAAGCGTAAGGTCTCAGCAAATTCACGTGCGAATCCATGCACCGTGAGTACGCGCTTAGGGTTTACTTTTTTTACATACGCAAGCAACTCCGCGTAATCTGCATGATCAGAAAGCGCAAAGGCTGCATGACAGCCGTAACGGTAAATTGCGTTTTTATCGAGTGCCCAACCGGTTGCCACAGCTATACGATGGGCAGGTATATGTTTTAAAAAAGAAGAACGCCTGATGTGCGGCGGACAAATCACAACGTGACCTGATACAAAAGCCGGATCAAAGCGACTATAAGGCGGCAGCTCCATTCCCAGTTCTTCGTATATTTTACAAAACCGATAACCCTGTTCATGAATCATAACAGGAATACCACTCGAAGCTAAGCCCTTCAGAACCTCTTGGGCTTTTCCTAAATTATAGGCTAAAATGATAGGGTTGAAACCCGAAGCTAACGTCTCTTTGCAAAATGCAATGAGCTGTGTGAAAACTTCCTCTGGACTTGGGAAAATATACTTAGGAAGTCCAAACGTTGTTTCCATGATAAGTACATCCGCTTGCGGAACCTCGCAGGCCTCTGCCGCTAAACCAGCATTTAATTTAAAGTCCCCTGTATAGAGGAGTTTCCCGTACTCAGCATGATGAATTAAACTCTGAGCGGAGCCTAAGATATGTCCTGCAGGATAAAGCGTAATTGTTGTATCCGCAGTCAATTGCTCAGGAGTACGGTAGTTGAGTGCATGAATCGTTCGTTTCCCACGAATACGCTCTCTAAGTAAACGTGCTGTAGCTTTAGAGCAGACAATTTCTTTATGCGAAGCGATATGATCGCTATGCGCATGCGATATAAAGGAACGTGCAACAGGAATGACCGCATCAAGCGCCCAATCAATCTGCGGTAGTTTTAATCCTTTATGCGTTTCAACTCTCCAAGACATGCCCTATTCAGATGCTTGTGCTTCGGTATTGCCAGTAAGAAGAAATCTTTTTTCATTATTCGTGTGGATTCTAATCAAGAACCGCTAGACCCTAAACGCCTCGAGGCGATACGCACCCTACTCGATGATTCGAGTCTGATGGTTCGTAATTCCCTACTTGCCTTTTTTTCTAAACATAAAAATGAGGCATCTACTTTTCTTAAATCTGCTTTAGCGTCTCAAGATAAGAAAACGATCGAAAACATAAGGTGGTATTTAAACGAACTTAAATTCAGTGATCCTGAAGGTGAATTTAGAACGTTTATTCGTTCACTTAACTACGAGTTAGAAACAGGAGCCTTTTTACTATCACGCACCGTCTCACCAAAACTCGATGTTGGTGAATGCTGCGAATTAATCGATGCAATCGCATTTCGCTGTAAAGAACTCATTGCTGAACCTTCCACGGTAAGAGACCAGTGTCGTATTATTAACCGAGTCCTTTTTCATGACTGGGGTTTTCGAGGTAACATTGAACACTACAACGATCCACGTAATAGTTTAATCGATCAGGTCTTAAAACGCAGAAAAGGGTTACCTCTTACCCTTTGCATTATTTATCTTCTCGTAGCTGAGCGCCTAGAAATAACGTTAGAACCAGTAGCACTACCCGGACACTTTTTAGTCGGCTACTATAACGAAAAGGAACCATTCTTTATAGATCCATTCGAACAAGGCTTATTTAGAGATAGCGAAGAAGTCTTTGATCTCCTGCGTTCACGTAAAATCGTTCCACAAGTTTCTGACTTAGCGCCATCCTCCATCAGAGAAGTACTTAGCCGTAATTGCAGAAATCTGCATAATCACTACTTACAATCAGGCGAAGAAGTTAAAGCGAAGCTATTTGCAAGTTTCGTAGAAGAGTTCGATGCTGCTTACGCTCGCAACATGGAATAAAGCGGCATCTATGTCTGAACCAATCTATACTTTAGAGGATTTAAAAACATGGTCTCGTCGTGGACCTACGCTTGCTGTGCTTGGTTCACCTATAGCTCATTCGATTAGTCCAGCAATGCACAATGCAGCGTTAGCTGTAGAACAAGTAACGAACCAAGCGCTTAAAGAACTCACTTACGTTCGTTTCGAAATTAAACCAGAGGACCTAAAAGTAGCTTTACCATTACTCCATACTAAAGGTTTTCTAGGTATTAATCTTACCGTACCTCATAAAATAATCGCTTTCTCGTTGATCGAAAAAATAGATCCAAGCGCAGTTTTAATTGGTGCAGTAAATACACTGCGCCGCACTGCAACCGGGTGGGAAGGTTTTAACACCGATGGCTATGGTTTAGCTACCGCCGTAAAAGAAACCCTAGGACTTAATTTAGCACACAGTGATATTATTCTTTTAGGAGCAGGTGGCGCAGCACGAGGAGCAGCTGTCGAATGTCTCTTAGCTCCTTGCAAATCATTAACGATTATCAATCGTTCACGTGATAGTTTATCCGCTCTCATCAACCAATTAAGTCCGAGTGCTAATACAACCCACTTGCGCGCACTCCTCACGTCAGAATTATCTCACACTAAGAGCACACAACTCCCAGCCGGAGCGCTTGTCATTAATGCAACAAGTTCAGGACTTAAACTCACTGACGAAATCCCCGTTGATCTTAATTTAATACCGAAACCGTCCGGGGTGTATGACATGATTTATAATCCACCTAAAACAAAGCTGCTTAACCAAGCAGAGGTATTAAGTCTACCGATTGCAAATGGGTTAAGTATGCTTGTACATCAGGGAGCTAGATCATTAGAAATTTGGACTAAGCTACCTGCAGCTCGTACTGCGCCAGTCATGTTTTCTGCAGCAACCAAAGCTCTCGCATCTCATATATGATCTCTGAACTCATTCGTTTGGGCGCTCAACAACCTCTGTTTTTTAGTTTCGTAGCAGCTATCATTGGTGCGTGTATTGGAAGTTTTTTGAATGTTATTATCAGTCGTACTCCGCATGGGTTATCGATTGTTAGTCCGGGTTCACACTGCGACTGCGGAAAACCAATCGCCTGGTATGACAATATTCCCGTAATTTCATGGCTAATCTTACAAGGCAGAGGTCGGTGCTGCGGACAGCCTATTGGTCTAAGACATCCTTTTATCGAATGCTTTACTGCATTCTGGTTTGTTTATTTATGGCGTCATCTAAGTCCAGACCAAGCATTCTGTGGATGGATTTTTGCGAGTGCGTTAATCGCAGCTTCTTTCATTGATCTAGAACATATGATTATTCCCGATTTCCTAACCTTAGGCCTAGGCGTTCTAGGAGTAATTTTATCAGGCCTTGTACCAAGTCTGCACAATCAACATTCAGGTCTTTTTATTTTAGATAGTATTCGCTCTATAGAATCATCCCTCATTGGCGTTCTGATTGGATCTGGTCTACTTTTCTGGATAGCCATGCTTTCATCAGCAGTGCTTAAGAAAGAAGCGATGGGCTTAGGTGATGTTAAATTCATAGGAGCCATAGGCGCCTTTTGTGGATGGCGCGGCATCCTTGTCTCTATTTTCGGAGGTGCGCTTCTTGGAGTCATTATAATCTCACTTATCTTTTTATTTAAACTATGCTTTAATAAAAAGAACGCTGATACGAGTTCCCTCTCCCATCCTATTCCGTTTGGTCCTATGCTAGCCTTGGCAGGCTTACTTTATTTTGCCTGCTTGCATACACCTATTGATCGCTATTTGGCGACTTGGTCAGATCTGTTTTAAATAAGAGAAGCACCGTCTCCAGTCTTAGCAGCAATGACTTCCAAGGAATGTCCAAACTCAGCCAAGTAACGCTCAGAAACATGCTGAGCGAGCTCTCTAGTATAAGCCTCTGAAGTAAAGGCCATAACGGCTCCTCCAAAACCACCTCCAGTTAGGCGAGCTCCATAGACCTGACTTTGTTTAGCTAATTCAGCTACAATAAAGTCTAATTCTTTTGTACTGTTCTCAAAATTTACAGAAGAACTGTGGTGTGAACTATAGAGGAGACGGCCAATAGCTTTAAGATCTTGATCTTTGAGCGCTTCAATCACCTGTTTTACTCGACTGATTTCTTCAAGTATGTGCTTAGCTCTTTTAAACGTAGCGAGTGGCATTTTACCTTCCATCGCAACGAGCGCTTCTAAATTAGTTTCTACTAAATACTGAACGCCAAGTAGACGTGCCGCCTCCATACATTCTTTATGCCTTGTAGCATAAAGCCCATCAACGAGTGCATGCTTGGTATTCGTATTAAAAATCCAAAAATGCGTATGTTTTGGTAGTGCGACAGTTTCAAAACGAGGCCCAGCACAGTCGATATAAACTAAACTATCCTCTTTGCCAAAACCGGACACCCCTTGATCTAAAATACCGCACGGAACTCCAACAAAATTATTTTCTGCGTATTTACCCAGTGCGACTAAACTCTCACGAGAAACGGTCTGTTGTGTGAGTGATAAAAAGGCGAGTGCTGACGCTAACTCAATTGCTGCACTACTACTTAAACCAGCACCCATAGGTAAATTAGACATGACCAGGTAATCAAATCCACCGGGAAGATTTAATTTCGCGTCACGCATCGCGAATAAAACACCGAGTGGGTAATTTACCCAAGAACTTTTGCCATTCACACGCTCGCTACTTTGTGTAGTTAATTCAACACGTGCTCCATGATCATGAGCGAAAAAATTACGTTTATTATCATCGCGTGGAGCAACCGCGACCCAGACACATAAATTTAATGAAGCCCCAAGTACTGATCCATGATTATAATCTGTATGATTCCCAATAAACTCAATACGTCCTGGAGCACGTGATAAACAAACAGGCTCTTTATTAAACTGCTTCTTAAATGACGCTATAAGTTTATCTCTCATAAAGGTCTTAAACTTATATTACTTCTCTAAGATCTAACCCTGCTTTAAAGCGCACTGTTTTCATCGCTTTAATTTTCATCGGTTTTTTTGTGTAAGGATTATAGCCACGACGAGCCGCTCTATGACTAATCGAAAATGATCCAAATCCGACAAGCTGCACTTCTTTATCTACACGCAGCCCTTGTTTGATTGCAGCAAGTACTGCATCTACCGAATTCTCTGCAGCTGTCCTTGCAATGCGATCTCCTAATTTTTTTTGAACATATTCTACAAGTTGAGCTTTATTCATAAATGTTAAGCGAACGCTTGCTTGCGGTATCGGTCAACCTAAGAGCAAAAACAATTTACTGTCTTACGCTTACAGTAGCTGCTCCAGATTGAGCTAAAGAAAACTGAGAAGTCTTTTCGAGTGCTGACATAGCTATAACAGCAAGTCCCACAAAACCACTCTCGTCTTTAACTGCACTTCTCACTTCACCTACGTGGTTTTCATTATCCCATATTGGCGCAGGCAACTGCGGCAAATCACCTGCACCGACTACACGTACTAATTTACGTCGTAACCTACCTCGTGAAGTAACACGTGCCATAACCTCTTGGCCAACATAGCACCCTTTCGTTACTGAAACACCCTCTGCGCTTAAGCCAAGCTCTTGAGGTAAATCATTAGATCCTACATCACGAGGAACCGAAGCTATCCCAGCTTCAATACGTAATTTTTCTAAGTCATTATCTGATAGTTGATTACATACTTTAAGAGCTTCTACTATGGGTGATTTATTCGATATAGGTGTAACGACCTCAAAGGAATCTTCACTAGAGCGTCTTCCTTTAAAGATATATGAATCACTTAAAATGTTATCATATAATAATTTACATGTTTCTTTTCCAATTAAAGTAAAAGATGCGTAATCACTTGTCTTATCCTCCAAGACGACATCATCAGCTATAATAAAACCCTCTAATCTAGCGATAAGCGCTTGAGCTTTTCCCTCTGTACTATGGATCCAAAACTCTGCTGGATTCTTGCCTTTAAGGATCGTTGAATCGGCTAAAATCTTTCCCTTATGATCTAACCATAAACCATGTGAATACCAAGTGTTTACGGTATTTTTAAGTCCATCTTTCAAGTCATTGCTAAACTGCCCCTGTAGAAACGTAAGCGCATCCTCGCCTGTAACACGAATCCAAGTTCCTAAGGGAGTTAAACTGTAAGCGCGCATACCGTGTTTTTCTATATTACTTATTTTAATAAGCCACAATGAGTTACTGATACCACATTAATAGCATTTCAATATCCATTGACGGTAACCCAAAAGATTACTCTACTCAACTTATCAATTTTCCACTTCTCCCGCCTAGCGGGAGTTTTGGGGTAACTAAGAAAGCAAAGGCCGGTCACTTAGGGGTAAGTGGCCGGCCACTTTTTTTATACGGTTTTAGGATAGCATTTTTAATAAAAAAGAGGCTCGGCACACTCCCCCCTTCCTATGCAATACTATCCCTTCTGTGCAAAAAACCTCTGACATCAATGTATTGGAGACACGTCGTCTGCCATCACCGACGGAACTCTTAAACGAGATTCCTAAAAGTGAATCACAAGCTGCTTTTGTTGCTAAGTCGCGCAATGAAATACAGCGCATCATGTTTGGGCAGGATAAACGGTTTTTACTCATCATTGGTCCATGTTCCATCCACGACTTAAAAGCAGGTCGTGAATACGCAGAAAAATTAGCAGCCCTTTCCAAACTCGTATCGGACAAAATGTTCATTTTGATGCGAGTGTATTTTGAAAAACCACGTACAACCGTAGGTTGGAAAGGTCTCATCATGGATCCTCATTTAGATGGCACCCATGACATCGCATCCGGTTTTAGAATCGGTCGTAAATTTTTAACAGACGTACTCGACTTAGGTCTACCAACAGCGACTGAGCTTTTAGATCCTATCACTCCTCAGTATATTGCAGACCTCGTATGCTGGTCAGCAATTGGAGCAAGAACGGCAGAATCTCAAATCCATCGCCAAATGGCATCCGGTTTGTCTATGCCAATAGGTTTTAAAAACGGCACAGATGGATCCGTGCAAACCGCAGTTAATGCAATTAAAGCAGCAGGACAACCGCACACATTCTTAGGTATTAATGTGGATGGATGTGCATCAGCAGTAGTAACACGCGGCAATAAAGACTGCCATGTTGTACTACGTGGCGGAACAAGCGGTGCTAATTATTCAGCAGCTCATATTTTAGAAACAGAAAAACTTCTCACTAAAGCAGGTCTTACAAATTCCATCTTAGTGGACTGCTCGCATGATAATTCAGCAAAGCAACCAGAGCGTCAGCCTGAAGTAATGCGAGAACTTCTACAGCAAATCAAAAATGGTAATACCTCTCTATTAGGAGCTATGATAGAAAGTAACTTAGCTTCGGGAAATCAGCCATTTCCACCTGCAGCTGGCTCTGGAAGAGTTTTAGAACGTCTAAAATACGGCGTATCAATTACAGACGGTTGTATCGATTGGCCTACCACGGAGTCCCTCATTAAAGAAATCCATGGTGTACTCCAGAAAGCTAGACCTTAAAACCGTTTGATCCCTAAGCATAACCCTCTTTATATTCTTAATTTAAATATTCCATGAAATCTCCAATTCGTGTCGCTATCACAGGTGCAGCAGGCCAAATCGGCTATTCTCTATTATTTCGTATAGCTTCAGGTTCCATGTTTGGTCCTGACCAACCTGTTATTTTACACCTGATTGAAATTGAGCCAGCACTTCCTGTCCTAGCAGGTGTTGTCATGGAACTTCAAGACTGCGCATTCCCTTTACTCAAAGGCATTGTAGCAACCGCATCGCTTGATGAAGGCTTCAAGGATATCAACTGGGCACTACTCGTAGGTTCCGTACCACGCAAACAAGGCATGGAGCGTAAAGATCTCCTAGGAATCAACGGAAAGATTTTCACAGGCCAAGGCCAAGCAATCGCAAAGAACGCTGCTAAAGACGTTCGCATTTTAGTTGTTGGAAATCCATGTAACACCAACTGCTTAATTGCGATGAACAATGCTCCATCGATTCCAAAGGATCGTTGGTTCGCGATGACCATGCTTGATCAAAACCGTGCTGTTACACAACTCGCTATTAAAGCAGGTGTACAAACAACCGATGTAGCTCAGTTAGCAATCTGGGGTAACCACAGTTCTACTATGTATCCTGATTTCGAAAATTCTCAGATTTCAGGTAAACCAACAACCTCTGTTATCTCAGACGCAGCCTGGTTCAAAGATGCTTTCATTCCAACAGTACAACAAAGAGGTGCAGCCATTATTAAAGCACGCGGTTTAAGTTCTGCTGCATCTGCCGCTAATGCCGTTGTTGATACAGTTAGAGCTCTCACTACTCCTACACCTGAAGGACATATTTTCAGCGTTGCTGTATGCAGCGATGGTTCTTACGGAATCGAAAAAGGTCTTATCTTCTCTTACCCAATGAAGTCCGACGGTAAGCAGTGGCAAATCGTACAAAATCTTAAATTAAGTGATTTTGCTCGTTCTCGCATCAGCTTAACTGAAAACGAACTCAAAGAAGAAAAAGCACTTGTAGCCGACCTACTTCCTCAAGCTTAAAGGCTTTTTAGGAAGTAAGTTTTACTTGGATGCTATACCGTTTCGCTTCCCGAGACTGGGATTCGAAACGTATAGATAAAGGAACAGAGTCGTTGAGCTTTGTTGTCTGCGTTACATTAGGCTCAGATAAAGGATGGCCATCTGCATCCTCAAAGGTACATGTTACCTGAATAGCTACTGGAGATTGTGTTCTATTTTTTAGAACGCACACAACTTCACGTCTACCATCAGCAAGAAGTCGATCCGAGATACTTACCTTCTCAATTGCATTTTGCGCTGCTGTATCTGCAACTTGATAAACTTGAGTTAAATCCGGTGTAAATAAAACAGATGGCGTCGCACATCCTGCAAAACCAAGAATAAATACAGACGTTAGATAACCGTATACTTTTTTAACCATTAGCGGTAATGAGGAAGATCGAAAAATTCCGGACTTACATCATAGGTATTCTTCCAGAGCACTTCCTTTGATGATGACTGGGTGAGTATAAATTCAAACTTTTTGTTCTGCCCTTGTTCTATCAGTCGGCTCTCTAAGAGAACCATTTCAGGATGATAAGTATCTTTATTATTCTCAACCATCGCTGAAGAGGGAGATTCTTCAAACTGCGTTTCAACACGTCTTACCATAGCATGATCGATAAAACGCATTTTATTTTTAGCCTTACTATTTAACATGACACGCATACGTCCTAACAAGAGCTGGGTATTTACAGCCGCTTTTGTTTCGTTAGTGATCGGATCAAGTAAGATATGAGGCGTAGTTTTTGCGCTCCTAATTTGAGTTAGGTTTGAAATATCTGCCACAAGCTGATCCGTGATAGTTGCTAAACCTCTAAACTGAAGTGCCGTACCATGACCAAGCGGCTGCTCCTGACTATGCGTGTCTTCAGCATATCCACTCGCGGCGAGTATACCTATAAAAATGAAATATATTCCCTTAAACTTCATTGATTTTAATGCGCGAAATAAAGACACAAAAATAAGCGAAAAGTTTCAAAAGGATTAACTTACACAACAAGGCATGGTGAGTAGTAACACTTTATCCAATTTATATGATTACACGTCAGATAGACAACCTTTTAGAACACTAAGATAATCAAGACGATAGCGATACCTATAGTTGAAACTAGCATGAATATAGTACACCTTCCTTGAAGCCTCAATGTCTCCAGATCCTAAAAGTCCAAGCCGAACCGCCGTTATTTTGGCATTCGCGGCCATCTATCTTATCTGGGGTAGCACGTACTTAGGCATTCGTGTTGCAGTGGAAACTATACCGCCTTTTCTGATGGCAGGTTTTCGGTTTCTTGTCTCTGGAATCATCCTCTTTAGTTTTCTGCAGATACGCGGAGCTTCATGGCCAACGCTTACCCAGTGGAGAGATAACACCATCATCGGAGCCTGTTTACTCCTTGGAGGAAACGGCGTTGTAAGTTGGGCTGAGCAAAAAGTTCCTTCTGGTCTTACCACACTCATTCTTGGAGCCTCACCCATTTCTATGGCCTTACTCGATTGGGTTAGGCCAGGTGGCAAGCGTCCAACGCTTGGAATTTGGCTAGGTATTGCACTCGGTTTAACCGGACTCGTTATTTTACTCGGACCCGGGGCAATACCAACCGGAGCAAGACCACCTGCCACTCGCGTTATTGCTCTCATTTGCTCAAGCACTTTGTGGTGGGTCGGTTCATTCTATGCTAAGCATGTTAAAAATGCAGCTGAACCTATTCATGGTGCATCCATACAAATGTTAGCTGGAAGTGTCCTCATGCTAACTACTGGCTTAATTACACACGAACTTCCACTCGTTCATTTCGCTTTAATTAGCACACGCTCCCTCATTGCACTCAGCTATCTTATTTTTATCGGTTCACTCGTAGCATACCCTGTGTATGTCTGGCTTCTTACCCATACAACCCCGGCTAAACTTTCTACTTACGCTTACGTAAATCCGTTTGTTGCTGTATTTCTAGGTTGGGCAATTCTTAACGAGCCAATTACCCCACGTATTTTCTTTGCTGCTTTGATTATCATTGGAGCCGTTGCCATTTTAACGATTCAACGAAATAAAGCTGTCAGTAAGACTTAAGTAGTTTGATTGTTTAGCATTGATTCAATGCCGATGAAGGTATTGATCAATATGACCCCTTTATACCCCTCCTATGGCTATCCCTGACTCTGTCGCGCTCGACCGTAAACATAGACTCGTAATATTCGCATCATCCCTAGGTACCGTTTTCGAATGGTATGATTTTTATATCTACGCAACGCTAGCTGCGTTCTTCGGAAAGCTCTTCTTTCCACCAGGAAATGAAACAGCAGCCTTTTTAGCTAGTCTTGCTGCAGTTGGCGTAGGTTTTTCGGTAAGACCGTTCGGCGCTTTAGTTTTCGGCCGAATTGGCGATTTAGTAGGACGTAAATACACCTTCCTGGTCACCATCATTGTTATGGGTTCAGCAACTGCCCTGATTGGTATTTTACCTACTTATGCAACGATTGGATTTTGGGCTCCTGTACTTTTATTCTTACTTCGCTTAGCTCAAGGCTTAGCACTTGGCGGAGAATATGGTGGAGCAGCGACTTATGTTGCTGAACATGCACCAGCAAATAAACGGGGTGCTTTTACAAGCTGGATACAAATCACAGCTACGCTCGGCCTTTTCTTAAGTCTCGCTGTCATTCTTACCGTAAGACAACTCATGTCTCCTGAAAGTTTTGCAGCATGGGGATGGAGAGTTCCCTTTGGCGTATCTGTAGTACTACTTGGCGTTTCAGTCTATATCCGCCTCAAACTTGAAGAGTCCCCTGTATTCATTGAAATGAAAGCGGAAGGTAAACATTCCAAATCACCGCTCAAAGAAAGTTTTGCGCACAAAGAAAATTTAATCGTCGTACTCAAAGCACTATTTGGTGCAACCGCAGGCCAGGGTGTAGTCTGGTATGCTGGTCAATTTTATGCGCTGTATTTCTTAACAACGACACTCAAAGTAAACTACATCGTAGGTTATGAATTAATCGCTGCCGCCTTATTAATCGGCACTCCCTTCTTTTTATTCTTCGGAAGTCTTTCTGATAAAATTGGCCGCAAGTGGCTTATTTTGTCGGGCATGCTTCTCACCGTCTTTACGTATCAGCCTATATTTCATGGACTAACTGAGGCAACAAACCCAGCACTTGCTCGTGCTATGGAAAAAAATCCAGTCACCTTACACACAGAAGATTTCCACGGTAATGTAGCTGTCGTCGGAGAAGCACTTGCAGACGCGGCTCGGAAAATTGTGTTACCAAGCAAGATCAACTCTCAAACAGATCAAGCACGTAACTATCTTAATACACGCGGTATTCCTTTCACACTCGAAGGAGCACTTCCAAATCAACCAATCTCTCTCACCGTTGGCGGAACCCAAATTAATGGATTTGATAAAAACGCATACGAAAAAGCACTTACCCCTGCTGGATATCCTCTCGCAGCCGACTCGTCGCAAATTAATTGGGTCAAAGCGGTAACACTACTTTCCCTACTCGTTATCTATGTTGCTTTAGTCTACGGACCAGTAGCGGCATTCTTAGTTGAATTATTCCCTACCCGTATTCGCTATACATCCATGTCACTTCCTTATCATATCGGTAACGGATGGTTTGGAGGTTTCTTACCCCTGATTGCTGCATCCATCGCTTTGTTCACAGGAAATATTTATGCAGGTCTTTGGTATCCTATCACGATCGCTGGACTTTGCTTTATTATAGGAGCAATCGTTCTACCTGAAACGAAAGATCGGGATATCTCTAAAGATAACTACTGATTACTTTACGTGGCTTTCACCTTTTAAGCCACGTAACATCAGTGCAGAAAGTGCATCGATTGGCTTTCTCTCTTTAAAGAGAATCGCATGCATTTCATTTAAAATCGGTGCATCGATTTTTTTCTGCTCACATAAACCAGCAAAAGATTCTGTTGTAGCATATCCTTCTACAACTGTTTTTCTAGGAGCGAGTAACTGAGCAACACTTGAGCCAGCTCCAATATGTTGTCCAAAATCACGGTTACGACTCCATCCACCGTGACACGTTGCAACGAGATCACCGAATCCACTTAAGCCGTAAAACGTTTCGCTCTTAGCTCCGAGAGCTACTCCCACACGAACCATTTCAGCAAGGGCTCTAGTAAGTAATGCTGCTTTAGAATTATCGCCTAGTTTAAGTCCGTCTGCGCAGCCAGCCGCGATTGCATATATATTTTTAAGTGCACCGCCGAGCTCTACACCAATCACATCATCACTGGTATAAACGCGCATTTTTGAACTACTTAAGGACGCTTGAATTGAATTAAGCCATTCACCTTTTCCAGCGAGCACCATTGCACACGGCAATTCTTTCGCCACTTCAGCCGCATTTGTTGGACCTGTGAGTATACCAACAGTTGCTTCAGGTAAAACAGAAGCAATTACCTCGGATGATCTTAAGTGGCTATGCGTCTCAAGCCCTTTTGAAAGAGAGACCACTACGCCTTGAGTAAAGCCAGCTTGTTTAATATGCGTACACGTTTCACGAAGTGCCTGCATAGGACATGCTAGAATCACACACTCACATCCTAACAAACTGGACTGCAAATGTGGATTTACAAACAGAGCAGTCGGAATTTTAAACCCTGGTAAATAATCGCGGTTCTCTGAAAACGATTTTATCGCTTCTGCATGTTCACTTCTACGAGGAACGAGTGTTACGGTATGACCCAGTCTTACTAGGTACAGCGAAAAAGCTGTACCCCATGCGCCAGCGCCAATAACCGTAATTTTTTTAGGCTCCATCAAAAGTGTGATGCTTAAAACAATACTACCTGCTTTAATTACTTAAGAAAAGCAGGAATACGCTCTAAAGCAGTCATTTGCTCGAAGGTTTCTCGAACACAGACAAGCTCGAATGAACTACCCTTAACGAGAACCTCTGCTGCAAGGAGTCGTGCGTTATAGCGGCTAGCCATGGTTTTACCATAAGCACCAGCACTCATCACTGCTAAGTATTCTCCTTCACCCACTTCTTGCATGGAACGCTCTTTAGCAAAACAGTCGCTACTTTCACATACAGGTCCTACGACATCTGCGACTAGTGTTGGTCTCGTCGTGTCTTTATGTAGCGGCACAATTTCGTGATATGCATCATACATTGCTGGACGAACAAGATCATTCATACCGGCATCTACGATAAGGAAATTTTTACCGTTACCGCGTTTCAAATATTCAACGCGTGTTAAAAGTACGCCTGCATTACCAACCAAGAAACGACCTGGCTCTAATACAATCTTAAGACCAAGCGGTTTTAATAAAGGAACGAGTGCGGCACCATAGGTCTCTGGTGTTAACGGACGCTGAGATTCTGGAAGAGCTTCCCACCAGGCTGCTTGACCACTCGCTAACGCATCACGGTACACAATACCAATACCGCCACCGATCGAGAAATGCGTAATACCATACTTTGCTTTAAGTTCTGCAGCAAAGGGAGCTACTTTCTTAACAGCTTCAACGATTGGTCCTAGCTCCGTCATTTGTGAGCCGATGTGCATCTGCACACCTTTAAGGATTAAGTGAGGATACTTGGAAGCTGCTTCATAGGCTGCTGCCGCAAATTTAAGAGGAATACCGAACTTATGCTCACTCTTACCGGTACTAATCTTAGCATGCGTATGAGCATCAACGTCAGGGTTCACACGAATAGCGATAGGAGCCTTAACTCCCATTTTCCCTGCGACATGATTAATGCGCGCTAATTCAGGTTCACTTTCAACGTGGAAAGAATAGATCTGATTTTCTAAAGCGACTTTGATTTCTGCCTCTGTCTTACCCACACCCGCAAAAACACTCTTCTTTACGTTAGAGCCAGCAGCGATCACGCGCTGTAATTCACCAGCACTCGCGAATTCAAACGCGCAGCCCATATTAGCGAAATGCCTTAACACGGCCAAGTTACCGTTAGCCTTATTTGCAAAGCATATCTGAAAATCTAATCCATTTAAGCTATTAGCTAATCGATTATAATTATCAGCCATCGTAGCCGAGCTATACACGTAGGTGGGTGTTCCATAGAGACGAGCTACTTCGGCTAAGTCTACCGACTCACATTGAAGATTTTGGCCATTATAACGGAAGTGATGCATAGGAAAAAATAAGATCTAAAAAAAGTTATACTAAAACACTCGATTTTGGTTGAAAAACCAACCGAAAATTCCACGGTCTTGAAGTATGTTATCCATGCTCAAAAATCTAATCCATAGACCTGCTATCAGGTTTGGATTGGCGCGGGATAACAAAAGTCGCTTCAGAAACCCTCGTTTTGTCAGTTTTATGGCCCAAAGTAACCAAAAGTTACTCAATACAGACGTCCAAGACGCTGTTCTCAAGGGTCGCAAACTAGCTAAACAATGCCTTTGGGTCGCTCTGTTTGCAGGAGTCGCCTGGATAGCAATCGAAAGCGCCAAAGCGCTTTCGATATTTTAAGCTACCTTTTAAGGTTACTTAACCTGCACCACCCGCTGTCTGAGCAGGGGCTTGTTTAAACATGGAGCGGAAACTTGCTGCAATATAGTCACCGTTTAAGCGTGAAATAAAGTCATGCGAAATAAGCTTAGGGCACGCTGCACTACATTCATACTGATTCGTGCAACCACCGAAACCTAAGTCATCCATGGTATTAACCATAGCTAGTACACGTCTATCACGCTCAGCCTGACCTTGCGGAAGAATACCTAAATGAGACACTTTAGCTGCAACAAACAACATCGCGCTCGCATTCTTACATGCAGCAACACAGGCGCCGCATCCAATGCACTGAGCAGCATCCATCGCTAAATCGGCAGCTACCTTTGGAATAGGGATCGCATTAGCATCAGGAGCAGAACCAGCACGGGCAGTAATAAAACCACCGGCTTGCTGAATCTTATCAAAGGCACTGCGATCCGTTACTAAATCCTTAATAACAGGGAATGGTTTTGCACGGAATGGTTCAATCGTGACCGTTTCACCATCACTGAAGCTACGCATGTAGGTTTGGCAGCTTGCAACCGCTTCGTGTGGACCATGCGGCTTACCATTGATAACCAGTGAGCACGTACCACAAATACCTTCACGGCAATCATGGGCAAATGCGATAGGTTCCTCACCCTTCACGGTTAACTGATCATTAACCACGTCGAGCATCTCTAAAAACGACATGTTTGGATTCAGGTCGTTAGCAGGATACTCAATAAATCTACCTGGTTTGTTCGGTCCCTCTTGACGCCAGACGCGTAGTGTTACCGAAATGCTTTTTGAATTATTTTCTGAAGACATATCGGTTCCTTACTTGTAGTTTCTAACACTCATCTTAGTGAATTCGTAGTTTAGTGGCTCAACATTGCGAAGCGGCTCTTTGCCTTCGCCTTGGTATTCCCAAGCAGCGACATGGGCAAATTGTTCATCATTACGCTTACATTCTCCGTCTGGGTGCTGATACTCCTCACGGAAGTGACAGCCGCAGCTTTCTTCGCGGGTCAGTGCATCGCGGCACATCAGTTCACCTAACTCCAAGAAGTCAGCGACACGTCCAGCCTGTTCAAGGGATTGATTAAGATTATTTGCTGAACCAGGTACTTTAACATTAGCCCAGAATTCTTCGCGAAGTTTTGCGATTTCTTTGATGCCTTGTTCAAGACCGGCTTTGTTACGCGCCATACCGCAATACTGCCATAGAAGTTTACCTAGGCGTTTGTGGAAATGACTTACTGGTTCTTTACCGTTATTGTTTAGTAAACGAGAAATGCCTGCTTCAACGTCTGCCTTAGCCTTAACGAATTCTGGCGAAGCTGGAGACGGACGTGAATTTGGTTTTTGTCCAGCTAAGTAATCACCAACGGTGTACGGAATTACAAAATAACCATCCGCTAAACCTTGCATCAGTGCAGATGCACCTAAGCGATTTGCACCGTGATCAGAGAAGTTAGCCTCACCTAGAACAAATAGTCCTGGGAGGTTAGACATTAAATTATAATCTACCCATAAGCCACCCATGGTGTAGTGAACCGCAGGGAAAATACGCATTGGAACTTTATATGCGTTTTCGTTCGTGATCTCGTGGTAGATATCAAAGAGATTGCCGTAACGTTCACGAACACCGGCTTCCGTTAAGCGCTTAATTGCATCTGAAAAATCGAGATAAACACCTAAGCCGCTTTCACCAACACCGCGACCTTCATCGCAAACGCGCTTTGCTGCTCGTGAAGCAATATCACGTGGGCAAAGATTACCGAACGCAGGATACATACGCTCGAGATAGTAATCGCGATCTGCCTCAGGGATTGATCCTGGTGGCTTACCACAATCTTCTTTTTTCTTAGGCACCCAAATACGTCCGTCATTTCTTAATGATTCAGACATGAGGGTTAACTTTGACTGATAGTCACCCGATACAGGAATACAGGTTGGGTGAATTTGCGTATACGATGGGTTAGCAAAACAAGCACCCTTCTTGTATGCTCTCCAAATAGCTGATGCGTTGGAACCGCGAGCATACGTGGAAAGATTAAATACGTTACCGTAACCTCCGGTTGCTAAAATAACTGCGTCAGCTGAATGCGTAGAAATTTCGCCGGTATTTAGATTACGAACAACAATTCCTTTCGCGTGACCATCAACCACAACGATATCTAAAAGCTCGCTATGCGTATGGAGTTCAACGGCACCTTGGCCAACCATACGTGAAAGCGCTGAGTAAGCACCAAGTAGAAGCTGCTGACCGGTTTGGCCGCGTGCATAAAACGTACGAGAAACTTGGGCGCCACCGAAAGAACGATTAGCGAGTAAGCCACCGTATTCACGTGCAAAAGGAACACCTTGAGCTACGCACTGATCAATGATGTTAACGGAAACTTCAGCTAAACGGTGAATGTTTGCTTCACGTGCCCGGTAGTCACCGCCCTTGATCGTATCATAAAATAAACGATGAACACTGTCTCCGTCATTTTGATAATTTTTAGCTGCGTTGATACCACCTTGCGCTGCAATCGAGTGAGCGCGGCGTGGGCTATCATGAAATACAAAGTTTTTAACTTTATAACCTAATTCGCCAAGCGTAGCTGCAGCAGAGGAACCTGCTAGACCAGCACCAACTACGATAATTTCGTATTTTCGTTTGTTAGCTGGATTGACGAGTTTGATCTCCGTCTTGTGCTTACGCCATTTTTCAGCGAGCGGACCAGATGGAATTTTAGGATCTAGGTTTGCCATGACTCAAATTGCGTTAAGGACTAGGGTTTACTCGAAGCAGTTGTAGAATTAAGTTTTAGATTACCTGACAAAACAGAGGCAGGTATCGCAAGGTTACCTAAGAAGTAAGCTAAGCAACCAAGTGTAACAACAAAGCGAAGCGTTTTCGCCCAGCTCGAATTTTTTAATCCTAGGGTTTGAAATAAACTTTGTGCTCCGTGGAGTAAGTGAAGTGATAAAAGACCTACAGCCAAGATATAGAAACAAGCAATAATTGGATTACTGAATCCTAAAATCACCATCGATCTTACATCATGCACATGTGCTCCAGCGTGAACTACCGTGATTCCCATAACATGATAATCCGCAGTCATCGTGTACTCAGGTAAGTTTTCTTTAAATGAAGCGCTCTGCGCTGTTCCCAAAGTAAACTGAGCTAAGTGATAAACAATGAAGGCTAGCACCACATAACCTGTCCAGCGCATGTAACGAGAAGCGAGGGTAGCTTTAATCCACGTTGTGGAATGATAGCCAACACTGCCGCGTGCTTTTTTATCTTCAAGGGTCAGTACTGTCGCTGCCCAAATATGAAGCGCAACGCAGATAAGCAGCACGATACGCATCACCCACAAAACAGGTCCTAGCGTATGTAAAAATTGAGCATACCCGTTGATACGATCCGCTTCTTCAAAAATTTGTAAGTTGCCGACTAAGTGACCAATAACAAATCCAATCAGGATAATACCAGTCACAGCCATAACGACTTTACGGCCAATCGTGGAACAGAAAAAACGACCAAATAGATTCATTGGATTAAACGCGTGTAAAAATTAAGAAGACTACTCTCTACGGGGTTTCGTAGGTTGTAAAGCAAGGCAAAGTGTTCTGGCAACGACTATTAGAGCTTTTATAAGCCTAACAAGTAATTCAAATACCCCAGTCCCTTATTAATAAGCCCTAAAACCAAAGGTTTATACCTTAGAAAGCGGTTTTAAGAGGGAAAACTTACCACTTCCAGCCGGAGCAATACTGCGGCGCCTAAAGGCATTTACCCGGGCACCCTCCCCAATACATTCAGCCAATGCCTCTTCTACCTTGGTATGGTCTAGGGCATGGTCTGAAACATAGTGAAAGTCCCACCTAAGGTCTGCCGTCTGAGAAAGCATATAATGCCAGCAGGCAAAGTCCGAAGGAAGCGCCGCATCAATATCGGTAACTGTCACTAAGCTACCATCTTTTCTAAAATAGAGGTCTTTTTCGCGGCCTAAAATACGGTACCCTGTAGGCATACGTTTTACGATGTCGCAGGTATGGTAACGCAGTAAAGGCATTGCTTCACGGTCCCGGGTTGTAACAACAATTTGAAACGTGTCCTTCATCTCAGGACGCCAAGGGATTAATTCGATGAACGCATTTTCATCAATAACGACCGAGTCGTCTTTAAACGCTTCTCCAACGAAAAGATAGCCTGCTTCCGTAGATCCATAGAGATCAACCTGCTTTGCTGGGAAGACTTCTTGGATTCGCTTACTGTGCTGCAAACTCGCTTTTCCGTAAGTAAGAATGACGACCTTGATACTTGGAACACTTACCCCGCGTTTTTTTGCAGCTCTAGCAAGCAGGGATAAATAAACAGGCTCTCCCTCAATTACCTCTGGTTTTGTAGCCTGAAGTTCAATCACAATTCGGTCCCATTCACTTTCAGGAAAAGCAAACGGATCACTGGATAAATTGAGGTAAACAGTTCCATCAAAATAACGATTAGGAAATGGATGATCCTCGTAAGGACATAAATTACTCGAACATCCCACAGGCGCTAAAACACACTTGCGATAAGGCTTATCAGCATAGGGTCTTAAAATCGGTGAAGTGCGGTAAGCTCGCTGGGTTTGAGCGGTCCACCAACCCTCTTCCATAATCACCGTCATAGGACCAGAGGTGGTTCCCGAGGTACTTTCGTATTCTAATTTTTTTTGTTCTAAGCCGCGCTCAACTTCTAAGTGATCGTTAAAGAATGCATAATGACCGCGCTCAACAATTTCACGTTTTGATAAAAGCGGGATGTCTTTAAATAAATTCCAATTCAGCGGTTCAGCATTAAGCGGATACCGCTTCTGATACAAAGGACTACGTTTGTAAATATGCCTTATTTCTGATTCTAGTGCCGTAGGTATACGCTCTCCCGACTCGCTTTTAATAGCGCTTTCAGAGTTGGCGAATAAGACTTCGGGCATAGTAAATGAAACGTAAATACTCGAGTGAGGACTATCCTAAAAAACGTATGTCGGTTATACAGTAAGTCAAATCTGCTTGGGGTTACTCTTTCTCCACCATCCCTCAAAGTGGAAGAGCCCGCATAGCACCAAACTGTGTGTTATTTTACCATCTCTTGCTAGAGTAAGAACCTCTTCCACAGGAAGCGCTTCGCAGGACATTTCCTCATCTTCATCCCATTCAACGCTACCTTGTAAAATCGCATTTTCCACAAGCACTAAGTGGCAGCGATTATTTTGAATTGCAGGATTAGGATGTACGGAGGCGATGAGCCGAGCATTACTTCCAACATAACCTGTTTCCTCTTTTAATTCACGCACCCCAGCCACAACCGGGTCTTCATCTTTCTCAATAACTCCACCCGGAATTTCTAAAGAAAGCTGATTAGTGCCGTACCTAAATTGCGAAACAAGAACGATTTTTTTATCTGCAGTAAGTGCTATGACATTTACCCAGTCTGGTGCATCTACGACGATAAAATCTCGTTTTGAACCACGCTTAGGGTGAGAAAATTCTACACTTAACAAATCCAAAATTTTCGTTTCTGCGAGCTTACGTTCTTTTCCGCGTAGCCAGTGATGTGGAGCGTTTTGCACGGTGTATAGCTATAAAACAAAAGGGCCGGACCTGTGAAGGACCGACCCTTTTAATCATTTTAAAATTTAAAATTACTTCTTTTCAGGAAGCTTGATCTTTTGACCAAGGTGTAATTTTGCCCAGTTAACGCTTGGGTTAGCTGCTTTTAAATCAGCAATCGTGCAACCGTTAGCTTTAGCAATCTTAGATGCTGTGTCGCCTTTCTTGATGAGATATTCACCAGGACCTGCAACAGGACCTTTACCGCCCTTAGCTGCTGGATGCTTTGAACCTTCTTCGATTTTAGCTACTTGAGCTTGAAGTGTTCCTAGTGTGTTACCAACTGCTGTGAAAGCGTCTTGTGTCTGCTTAGCAACTGAATCAAGTCCTGCTTTAACAGAATCAGCTTTTGAAGATGCTGAGCTTGCTTGTGCAGCAATATCATCGATCTTAGCTGCCTTCTCTTCGAGAGCGACAAGTTGAGTTTTGACCTTCGACAGAGTCGCAAGGGACCAGCCGGCTAACACTAAGGCGAGAACGCCTACAATGACGCCGCCAATTGGGAGCATGCTATTATTTTCGCGGGAAATCGTGTCCATTTTTATAAAGTTAAAGTAAGATCAAAAAACGAATCCTCGAGTGACGCAAGCAGAGATTATCCAGATATAAGCAAGTTTCGGCTAAAAATGGCACTAAAAGGGGCTTCCTAGCGTAAAAACCAGTTTATTGCGTAAGTCTTTCTCAGAAAGGCTCAAATGGCGTTAAAAGTAGAAAATTTTGCATATATATGAACCCCGAGATTGACATGAGCGCCGTTCGCCCATGCTTTGGATTCTTTCGGGGTGTAGCTTAGCCTGGTAGAGCGCCTGGTTTGGGACCAGGAGGTCGTAGGTTCGAATCCTATCGCCCCGACCATTTAAAGAGTTAGCGGCATGTGTAGCCTAACCTTTATCCCAACTTAGCTGTTAAGCCTGAGTTGATGTGTTAACCAGAAAACACTTGCCGTCTTATACTAAGTCTGCGGTCCTTTTTTCTTCTGTCATTGATTAGTAGCAGCGAAACGGAGAGGTGGCAGAGTGGTCGATCGCGCCTGACTCGAAATCAGGTGTGCCGAAAGGTACCGAGGGTTCGAATCCCTCCCTCTCCGCCATTTAAATTCTGAAATAATTCAGCTACTCGCCCCAACCTGTTTTCTGTGATCTTGAGGATGAGATGAAATAGCGCGGCGCACACAATTGACGCGGTAAGTCATATTGAGCACTTTTGAGCCATGGCAACTATTCAAATACGAATACGCATAGATCGCAAACTAAAGAAAAAGAGCGACGATATGCTAAAGAAACTCGGTCTAGATGCCGGATCATTTATATCAATGGCGTTGACCCAACTTGTCTATCGTCGAGGACTACCCTTTGCGGTCACCGAGACAGATGCAGGTTATTTCGCTTCAGAATACGGAGTTACTGCTGAGCAGAGCAAAAAGGCAGGTGCTATTATCCGCCGAGAGACCAACCGTGCTCGTAGGACGGGTAAATTGCGTAAGATTACTGAGCTAGCAGACCTAACACCATAAAGTTGCTGGCAACTAATCGAACCATTCATGGAATGTAACTGAGTACTGAATCCACCACCGCCTTTTAGAGGAAGGATAAGTTTTCGTATTCCACCTCTGCGTAAAGCGTAATGAGGTCAAATCCCTCCCTCTTCGCCATTTAAATTCTGAAATAATTCAGCTACTCGCTCCAACCTGTTTCCTATGTTCTTGCGCATGAGATGAAATAGCGCGGCGCTGGTCATCCGAAAGTCGTTTAAGATTTTTTATCTGCATACCCATACGCGGATTTTTTACTAACTTCGTTTCATAGCGTATTAGATAATCCCAATAGAGTGTTGTAAAAGGACATGCATTCACACCCACGGATTCAGCGGGATTATATTTACAACCTTTGCAGTGATTACTCATGCGGTCGATATACTTTCCTGAAGCGATATATGGCTTACTCGCCATTAATCCTCCATCCGCATACTGACTCATTCCTAAAGTATTAGGTAATTCGACCCACTCTACAGCATCGACATAAACACCTAAATACCAGGCATGAATCTCTTTTGGATTTACCCCTAAGAGTAATGAGTAAAGTCCCGTGACCATGAGACGCTGAATATGATGCGCATAGCCATGCTCCAGGGTTTGCTTAATCACATCACGAAGACACGCCATCTCCGTCTCACCGTCCCAAAAAAAGTTAGGAAGTAGAGCCGTAGCTTTCATTTCATTTCTCTGCAAGTACTCTGGCATATTCATCCAGTAGATACCGCGCACATATTCACGCCACCCCAGTATTTGGCGTATAAAACCCTCAACCGCCTGAAGCGGAGCCTTACCCTCTTTATAAGCTTTTTCTGCTGCTGAAACCACTTCACGCGGATTGATGAGTTTCAGATTCAAAGCACAGGACAGATGAGAATGATAAAGCCATGCTTCACCTTCCCACATGGCATCTTGATAGAGACCAAAAAAAGGAAGTCTTACTTTAATAAATTCACGGAGTACTTGTAGGGCTTGTGAGCGAGTAACAGGCCAACCAAAGGAAGCAATACTTCCCGGGTTTTTAGAAAAGTGTTTCTCAACCAGTTTGATTACATCGAGCGTAATTGCGTCAGGTTTAAAACGCGTAGGTTTTGGTACATCCTGAGGACCCTTTTTTCCAAAACTACCTCGATTTTCCGTATCAAAATTCCACTGACCGCCCACAGGTTCTTTACCATCCATCAAGATACCTGTTTTTTGCCTAAGCTCTCGGTAAAAGTATTCTAAGCGCAGCTGCTTACGATCTTTCGCATGCTCTCTGAATTCAGAAACCGTGCTAAAAAAATGGGTGTCGTCTCTTACTTCTAAATTAAGCTCACTGGTACGAGCAACCGTTCGTAAACTGTGATATACTCGCCAGTCACCGGGAGCTGTCATAATCAGCTGCTTTGGTTTTAGTCCAGCAATCGCACGTTTTAATTCACCAGCTAAAGTCCCTGTATTTTCTTTGTCATCTAGCTTGGAATAAACGACTGAAAAACCTTTATCTTTTAAGGTAGCAGCGAAGTGGCGCATCGCACTTAAGAAAACCGTCGTTCGTTGTTTAGAAGATGGAATATGAGTCGATTCCTCTGCTACTTCCGCCATCCACACGGTATCTACTTTAGGATCAAAATCACTCAATGCCGCAGCTGATTCATCAAGCTGATCACCTAAAATTATAACTAAATTTCTTCGGTTAGTAGGCATAGCGCATGTTCGTTAAAACTTAGGTTGTGCATTTCATGCCGCGCTGCAACTTGTGAGCGCATTTAATGTAAAAAGTTTATTAGACTGTCCGAAAGTAAGGCTCTTGCGTGCAAAGCAGAAGATATATTAACTACATACTTACCCTTTAAAAACCCTTTCGATGAACGATTTATCCCGTCGTCAGTTTATTAAGAGAGCCCTAGGTGCAACAGCTGTTGTGTCGGCTCCACTCATTATCCCTTCAAGACTACTCGGTGCTAATTCACCAAGTAATCGCGTTCGCGTCGCTCACATTGGATGTGGTCGTATCGCGACCGGTCATGATATGCCTGGTGTATTGAATTCTGGGCTAGCTGATTATGTTGCTGTCTGTGACTTAGACTCAAACCGTGTCGCAAGAGCTAAACATTTTCTTCAGAATTTTAAGACAGCTTCAGATCACGCAAGACCTGAAATCGATACCTATGGCGACTATCGTCGAATCATGGAGCGTAAAGACATCGATGCTGTTGTCATCAGCACACCTGATCACTGGCATGCACAATTAGCGCTCGCAGCAATTTACGCTGGTAAAGACGTTTATCTACAAAAGCCAATGACTATGACCCTAGCAGAGGGCCAAGCACTTAGGGACGCTGTAGCAAAAACAGATCGCATCTTCCAAGTAGGTAGTCAGCAACGCTCATGGGTTCAATTTCGGCAGGCATGCGAACTCGTCAGAAGCGGCCGTGTTGGTCGCTTGCAGCGAGTTGAAATAGGACTCCCTATTGATCCAACTGCACCAGACAATCCAGAGCAGCCAATACCAGCGAACCTTGATTACAATACGTGGCTAGGACCTACCCCTGAAGCCTACTACACTGAACAACGCGTTCATCCACAAAATTCTGTGGCCACGCGCCCAGGTTGGCTAAGACATGAAGCATACTGCCTAGGTATGATTACCGGTTGGGGAGCACACCACTACGATACGGCACACTGGGCCATGAATGTAGAAGATACGGGACCTAGTCGGATTGAAGCCACTGCAGAATTTCCAAAAAACAAAATCTGGAATGTTCACGGAGCCTATCACGTAGAACTGGATTATCCTAATCAGGTTAAAGTGGTTGTAACCGATAAGTTTAATAATGGATTAAAATTTATTGGTGACGAAGGTTGGATTTGGGTTACTCGGGATAGTGAAATCACCCCAAGTGATCCTACGGCTAAATTAAAGAAAGAAATCAAAGCACTGGATGCGAGTGACCCTAAACTCTTAGATCCACAAGGCCTCTCCGTACGTTTACCTGTCAGTAAGGAACATCACCTTAACTGGCTTGAGTGTGTAAAATCACGCAAAACTCCCCTAGCACCAGCTCACATAGCACACCGTAGTAACTCTGCTTGTATCATAAGCTGGATTGCTATGAAATTAGGTCGCCCTTTAACATGGGATCCTAAAGCTGAACGCTTTGTGAATGATGACCAAGCAAACTCCATGCTTTCTCTTCCACAACGTGAAGGTTTTGGTATACATACAATTCTTAAATCTTAATTTTATTACCCTATGAATCGTCGAAGCTTCATCACTCAGGCAGCTGCTGCTATGGCAGTAAGCTCCTTCTTACCTAAAGAAACTAAAGCGCAAACACCGACTTTTCAAAAAGCCGATGGCGCTAACTATGCTCCACGTGGAAAACCAAACTTGGTTGTAAAACCAGGCCAATTCCAAATCGCTGTAGCTAAAATTGATCATGCTCATATCTATGGTATGTGTAATGGCCTCACCGAAGCAGGTGCTACCGTTAAGTGGGTTTACGATACAGACGAAGGACGTGTTAAAGCATTTTTACAAAAATATCCTTACGCTAAAGTTGCTAAGAGCTTGAATGAAATTCTCGATGACAAAGAAGTAAAACTTGTCTGCTCATCTGCGATTCCAAATGAACGTGCTGCTCTAGGTTGCCAAGTAATGGAAGCGGGCAAAGATTACTTCAGCGATAAAGCGCCATTCACAACGCTTGAACAGTTAGATCAAATTAAAGCAACGATCGCACGTACAGGTCGTAAGTACATGGTGTACTACAGCGAACGTCTTCACGTAGAAGCCGCTATGTATGCAACTGACTTACTCGAACGCGGTGCAATCGGTAAAGTTGTCCAAGTTTTAAACATAGCTCCTCACCGTATCAGCTTAAGCACACGCCCATCCTGGTTCTTTAATCGTATTCAATACGGCGGTATTTTAGGAGATATTGGTAGTCACCAATTTGAGCAGTTCTTAACTTACTCAAAGTCCACAGAAGCAATTGTCACAAATTCTGCGGTTGGTAACTTTGCACACCCAGATCACCCAGGACTAGAAGACTTCGGTGAAGCTTCCTTAATCGGTAGCAGTGGTAGCTCGAACTATGTGCAAGTAAACTGGTTCACCGCTGATGGTCTAAGAACCTGGGGCGATGGCCGCTGCTTCATCTTAGGAACAGAGGGTTCAATCGAACTCAGAAAATACGTAGATGTAGGTCGCGATATTGGCCGCGAAGCTTCCGGAAATAACGTATACATTATCGACAAGAAAGGTGAACACTACGTAAACGTAACTGGTCAAATCGGCTTCCGTTTCTTCGGCGAATTCATCCTCGACTGTATTAACCGCACTGAAATAGCAATGACCCAAGCTCATGCATTAAAAGTCGGCGAAGTTGCTGTTAAAGCACAAGAGGCTGCAAGACGTCTTACCGGACATCTTGGATAATTAAAACGCTTATCCACTCAAATCCCTCGTCTTATTTAAGCGAGGGATTTTTTATTGGCTACTCTCAAGTCTTACCATGACTTCATTACGCCTTAAAAACGGAGGCGTCCACGGTGGATCAAAATAAGCGAAGATTGGTTTACCCGTAGATTTAAGGTGTTGCGCTTCAAGCCACTGATTTAAACGAGCTGTAGCTGCATATTCATTTTTTAAACTACGTCCACCTTCAAAACGAAGCACTGCAAACAAGCCTGACTTAATTTCACTAATTTTAACGTTGGCATCTTTAGGGAGCGGCGCATTTGATACCTGATAATCTTTAGGCAGTACAAATGCCATCGTGGGATTAGCCTCTTGCTCAGACATAAAAACGGGCGTTGTCATTGCGATTTTTTGCCCCTGTTGGTTTGAGCCAGTGATGTATCTAAAAAGACGCATAAAGCTACCATCTGTGCCGTCACTGGCACGAACCGTAGGAGTCTCTACGACAAGAAGCGTAGGATACTCCCTCACTTCAAAATCGTTATCTTTTCGTTTAACGCTGTACGAAGCCGTTTCATACCCACTACGACTGAATTGGCAGCCTGTAATAAGTAAAACAGCAACAATACCTAGTGCTATAAGTAGCATTGTTTTCACGTTTAGTAAGCTAAGTGTATAAATCTCGATTTGCCAGACTCAAAAAGAATATGGATTAGTAAACAGAATATTATACACTGTTCCCTTATAGTTAAGTAATTTAATAATGAATAAACCCCTCTTAAAACTATTCTGCCTAGGTCTCATTACTTGTGTTTGTTTTTTTACAACGAACTACGCTGCAGAATCAAAAACTCAAGGACCACGTTTTGAATCAGAAATACAAGCATTCATAGCGAAGGATAAAACGAATCCGCCTAAATCAGGAACCATTCTTTTTATTGGTAGCAGTATTTTCAGAAAATGGACTACGGTCACAGAACAGATGAGCCCACTGCCTGTTTTTAATCGCGCCTTTGGTGGTTCTCGTACCGACGAAGTATTAGCACGCATGGATCAACTCGTATTCCCATATAAACCAAAAATTATTGTTTATTACTGCGGCAGTAACGACATCAATGCTAATAGAACATCAGCTATTATCTTAGATAATTTTAAACAATTCTCCGAGAGGGTTGCAGCACAATTACCCAAAACAGAAATTATTTTTGTTTCGATCAATAAGGCCCCTCAAAAGAAATCACGTTGGAATATTGTAGATGAAGCAAACGCCAAAATTAAATCTTACTGCGAAAAAACACCGCTGCGTAAGTTTATCGATGTAAATCCCGTTTTGCTTAATAAAGATGGAAGCTCAAAGGAGGAATTATTCGTAGAGGATAAACTTCATTTAAGACAACCTGCGTACGACGGCTTTACGACTATTATTAAACCCATACTAACAAAGGAATGGGCGAAGTATTCGGCAAACTAAGACGGTCTACTGTGTCCTTAGAAAATAGAAAATTAAATTTAATTGGTTGGCTACTAATCTGCTTTAGCGCTTCTGCAACTGCAGTATTTGTTTCTACCCACGGCTGGTACGTACAAATACATAAACCGAGCTGGAACCCACCATCGTGGTTATTTGGACCAGTATGGAGTACGCTCTATGCGATGATGGCTATATCAGCATGGCTAGTTTACCGTGAAGGCGGTTTTAAAACACAAGCAAGGCCTCTGTATTTATTTTTAACTCAGCTTGCCTTAAACGCTCTCTGGACTCCCCTTTTCTTCGGCCTACATTTACTCGGCATAGCATTTACCGAAATAATCATCCTCTGGGGCTTTATTTTGATGACGATTATTTCATTTTGGAAAGTAAAGCCCGTGTCTGCACTTTTACTTATACCCTATATTTCATGGGTAAGTTTTGCTGCAACACTCAGTGGCACAATTTGGTGGCTTAATCACTGAGCAGTTACAAGCGCCTGCAAACCTTTTTCTAAATCCCACGCAGGTTTAAATCCAGCCTGAGCAAGTTTAGATGCATCAGCGCAGGAATGCTTCACGTCTCCTGGTCTTTCAGGACAATACTTAATGATAGATGACGATCCCGTTAGTTCTATGATTCGTTCAGCAATCACATTGATTGTAACACTTTTACCTCCACCCACATTGTATACTCCAGAAGCAGTATCCGATGAAATTGCAAATACGTTAGCCGCTACGATATCTTTAACAAAAACGAAATCCCGCGTTTGAAGTCCGTCACCAAAAATAGATAACGGTTCATTTGCACGTGCTTTCTTTAAAAATATTGGAATAGCTGCTGCATAAGCACTACTAGGATCCTGTCTAGGTCCATACACGTTAAAATATCTAAGACTTACTGTCTTCAGTCGGCCTGAAGCCTGATACAAGGAACAATAGTATTCGCCGTCTAATTTAGTCAGTGCGTAAGGACTCTTAGGGTCTGGAGTTAATCCTTCGTGCTTTGGTGAAATTGGATTTTCTCCATAAACTGCTGAAGAACTACTAAAGCATAATTTTTTTACTCCCGCTTTAGCTGATTCCTCTAAAACATTGAGTAATCCTACGCCATTAATCTGCACACACTCCAACGGGTTCTGCATTGACTCAGGGACACTGACTTGTGCCGCCATATGAAATACGTAATCAATTCCCTGAAGGGCTTTTTTTACGTCTGCTTTATTTTCAATAGAGCCCTCAATTAAATTAACATTAAGACCTGCTAAATTGGATTTTTTACCAGTTCTAAAATTATCAAGAATCGTTACAGATGCTTTGCCCTGAAAATATTCAGCTAGATGACTTCCAATGAATCCTGCTCCACCCGTTATTAACACATTCATAGAACAAATTGTTTAACAAATTGATTCATACTCAATGCTTGTTTTTCCATTGAACGTACTAAAGCGAACTGATTTCGAGCACGATCTAAGTTATGCTGGGGTCGTTTGATTTTGAAATACTGATCGCCATTAAGGTAGTCCGTAAGAAAACGCATACCTATTTCATAAGTTATCACTTGTGCCGCTAGCGGTAAATTTAGCTTCTCCGCTTTATTTAGCATCGGCCCAGTGCCTTCTAAATAACCCCTTACAAGCGCCTCAAATATAGAAAGCCTGCAGTGCACTAAATCTAAATTAGTTTCATCTTCTGCCGCAGCATTACTTGCTGAACGTACCATATCACCAAAATCATATAGAGCTAGCCCAGGCATTACGGTATCAAGATCAATTACACATATACCATGTCCCGTTTTCGGATCTAATAACACATTATTAATCTTAGTGTCATTGTGCGTAATACGCTCAGGTATAGCACCCGCTTTGAGCAAATCGAGTAAACTGGATGATAAATTTTCGCGTGCACAGACAAAATCAATTTCACTACTAGCACTTGCGACACGCTTTGCTGGATCTGAAGCTACAATAGCTTTGAATGCAGCAAAGCGGCTAATTGTGTTATGAAAATTAGGTATTGTCTCATTTAACCGCGGGCCTGGAAGATCTGCTAAGCATCGTTGAAAAGCTCCGAATGATTTTGCTGCCTGAAAGGCCTGCGTCTCATTTTCTAAAATATCTACTGAAAGCGTATTTTCTACAAAATCATAGATACGCCAAAAATTACCGTCAGCAGTTTTATAATACGGGCTACCTGTTTTAGTTAAAACCAATACAAGTGACTTTTTTAAACCATCCACAGATCCGTTTTCTAGTTCCAATCCAGCCATGTGTTGACATACACGCATGACATTTTCCATAAGCGCAGGAACGTCTTTAAAAATTGCATGATTTACGCGTTGTAGAATATAACTGCGCAACGTTCCATTATCAGAATTCGTTACTTTCCACGTGTCATTAATATGACCGTTTCCATAGGCATCACAGGAGACAAGTTGGCCTTGAACCGAAAATGCGGCGCAAATTGATTTTAAATAATCCTGATTAAATATAGCTGACACTTAAATTTATGATTGAGGATTCATTTCAAGAGTTAGTACTTCAAATGGTTTAAGTTTAATCACCTGAGGATTTCCAGCTTCAAATAATTTAGATTCTTTTACCCTATCACTTCTCCAAGGACTGTGAGCTGAAAAATGTCCATTAGCACCTTCAGGTAGTTCAAATACAGAACCTACATCAATCGAGATTTCTGATGCTCGATCACTAGGATTACGTAGTACTAAAATAGCTTTGCGACGTGCCCACGATGCCCAGCCATAAATCTCTCCCTTAAATGGGTCCCCTCCTACCCAATGTGTATCTTTTAGAATATCGCTATTAGCACGTGACCAATTAGCTGCTTCAGCAAGATCATCCCAATTCTTCTGGGTCAACTTTGCAGGTGTAATGTACATCTCTTGGCATTGCGTACCAGATCCAAAATAGTCATGCACTTCACTCTCAAAATCATTTTCTGGATCTGAGTCTAATTTTCGCGCTTCACGTGCATAAATGATTCCATGAAGCATTAACGAATTTAGAGGATATAAATTACATACTTGAACAATACCATGGTACGTTGCTCCGTCGCGGTAAGTTATCCACTGCTGACGATTTGATCCTACACCGGCAAATGAATGATCATATCCATCGCGCCATATAGAATCAGCATACTGCAGCCAAAATGGTGAAGGCCATGTACCAGTGGTTAAATTTACATAGAGCTGAGGATTTGCACTACGCAGATCACTAATCAATTTAATAGCTGCTTCAAAATCACTTCCAAAATGACTTCCAGGAAAGCGCCCCGTCGCATCTCCTAACCCATCTATCTTAAACTGATTTACTCCATACGTTTTTACAAAATTAAGACATGCTTTTTCGAAGTAACTAAAATACTTAGGTCCAGAAAGAGCTAAGCCATTTGCATTCATCTCAAAACCTTGCGTTTTGCCTGCAGCTTGGCGTTGACGTGCTGGATTGCCATATCCTCCCCAAGGAGAAACCCACACACCGGCAGCAGCATGATACTTCGCTGCTGCTTCCCTTAATGGATAAAAGCCGTGAGGAAAACCTGAATTAAATCCCCAGAGCGTATTATGATCATCCCACCCGTCATCAAATAAAAATGAACTTAAAACAACCGAACGTTTTTCTGAAAGTTCATGCCCGAACATATTAATAGCATCGACCGCTTCTTTTTCAGTAAATGGCGTGAAATATCCTAAATCATACCATGTGTTGTAATGCAGAAAAGGACGATAGGGATGAGCACGTTCGCGCTCTAGATATACATTAAAATCTCTACGCAATTGGCCAGGACGTACGACACCAATCACAGCAGAACAAGTAAATGGCTCATTTGGCTCGATTGGAACTTGTCTTTCTAAAAAGCAGTTAGCTCTCCCTTCATTTATTTCACTGGTCGCCATAGGATGCTCAAACCCGCAGAAAATATTTCCGGAAATAATAGGCATACCACGTGCCGTACCTGCAATGTAAGGAAAACGAAGAGACCAATCTAAGAGGTTAATACTATAAACCTTAATTTCTGTCTTATTTACCTTAAAAGCCGTCTGCTCTCGAAAATAATTAGACCCGTCACGCACAATAATAGACCATACGACTTCTAGATTACCGGACTCATCCTTAAATAAAGCGCTGATCTTCTGTCCTTTGCTATGCTCAGCAAGGCAAGGACGATTCTCATCAGCTGGCAATGACTCAACCACGGGATTACCTACTAATTTTAACTGCGACGACTTAATGCCATTTTTTCTATCTGTTTTTATTACAAACAACTCTTTTCCTAAAGGTAGCTTTAAACCAGCTAGCTTATCTTCAAAAGTATCAGGAATAATAGCTGTTTGTGTAACCTTCCAGTGAGCACCTATCACAGCATTATTTATCGAAATTGAATCATTCGTTACATCAACTTGAAATGGCTTACTAATATCCAACTCTTGTGCGTGCGTTAAAAGCGTCAGACCAAGAACAATAAATGATAAAGTAAAAAAACGTAATTTTATTAAATTCATATACTAAGATTTTACTAAATAAAACATGCAGAACCCATCTGCATAGGGTAATACTAAAATCCTTAGTTTATTTAATAGGGAAAGCAATCCCTTAGCCAATATGAACAGTTGATCTCAATTTTAAGATCAGCATATACTCACCACATGAGAAACACCTACCCCAAACAACTTTTACTTTTAGTCGCTTTGTTTGTCTCACTATCAACAAACCTACTCAGTGCTCGTACAATCATCTACGCTGGCACCTTAATCAACGGAACAGATGACCAACCCAGGCATCAAGTATCTATCATTATTGATGGTCAGAAAATTAAATCCATTGAATCTGGATATGTTGCTAGCACATCAGAAGATAAAATTATCGATCTGAAAACAAGCACAGTCACTCCTGGCTGGATTGATTGCCATGTGCATTTAGATAATGAAATCACACCGAAGTCTTTCACAGATGGCGTATATTTAGAGCCCGGGGATTATGCCTTACGTGCTGCTGCTAACGCCAAGAAAACACTATTAGCCGGCTTTACATCTATTAGAAATCTTGGAGATAGTGATAATTCTAGTTTAGCACTTAAACGCGCGATAGCTAATGGTTATGCAATTGGTCCACGTATTTTTACAGCAGGAGCTCCTATTGGCACAACAGGTGGACATGCAGACCCAACTGATAGTTTTAATCACAAGATATCTAATTCTATTAAAGAAGACTCTGTTATAGACGGGCCTGATGCAGCACGACGTGCTGTTCGTCAGCATTATAAAGACGGAACGGATCTTATTAAAATTATGACATCAGGAGGCGTACTGAGTGTCGAAAAAAGTGGTGACAACCCACAAATGGATTTGGATGAAATTCAAGCTATAGTTACCACTGCTCATGAGTATGGTATGAAAGTTGCCGTTCATGCTCACGGCACAGAGGCGATTCGTAGATCCGTCCTAGCTGGAGTAGACTCCATAGAACATGGTACATACATGGACGCTGAAGATATGCGCCTAATGAAAGAACACGGAACTTTCTATGTACCCACCATTAGCGCTGGTCAATGGGTAGCAGAAAAAGCAAAAATTCATGGTTTCTTTCCCGAACTCGTCCGCCCCAAAGCATTAACCATAGGTTCAAAAATATTAGAAACATGCAGAGTAGCTAACGCTGCAGGTGTACGTATAGCATTTGGTACAGATACAGGAGTTTCTGCACATGGCGATAACGCAAAAGAATTTGAGTACTTAGTAGAGGCTGGTCTAACACCAATGAAAGCCATCAAATGCGCTACATCAGAAGCTGCAGCTCTCATTGGTGATCCTAACATAGGAGTAATCTCTTCAGGTAAATACGCCGACATAGTAGCCGTAAATGGTGACTTACTTAAAGATGTTAAACTTGCGGATACAGCCGTGTCATTCGTGATGAAAGACGGAGTTGTATATAAATCTCCTTAATCTTTGTTTCCTTAAATGCATTCATATAAAAATTTATTACTATTAGCGGCTTTCCTATTGCCGATTGCTTCTTATGCGCAAGTCACAGAAACAACCGACACCTCTGGAGCTGGACATGTAGATGTACGCATGGATGCGCTCTCCTTAGGATTAAATCAAGAGGCAGCAGCTCCTAATCAGTACCAAGCTTTAGCAGCTGGAACAACCATTGTATCAGCTGGACTAACGGATAATTTCGACTTCCAAGTTGGAAGCCAACTCTTTTTAAGAACTACATTCTCCGCATCAAATATCGACCATACAGAGACCGGTATGGGTAATGTTAGTACACGCTTTAAATGGACTTTCTGGAAGGATGAAGCAACCGGACAAGCACTAGCAGTAATTCCTTACGTAGAATTTCCAACACACTCTCAATTTGGTGGTTCTCAATATTTACAGGGCGGACTAATAATCCCTTGGTCTATGAAGATTGGTTTAGGCTCTACAGCAGCTGCGATGATAGAATGGGATCAACTTAGAAACACACAAAACACGGCTTACGTAAGTAGATTTTATAGCAGCAGCTACTTAAGATGGGATTTAGGCAAAACATTTGGCGCATACACAGAAGCTACCCTAAGCGACTCCACGGGAGGATCCTCGAGCTTTACAGGCACCCTTGGAGCTGGAGCCACACTCTCTATTTCACACAATTTCGAATGGGATTTCGAAGAAAGTAAAGTTATTGGAAACAGTCGTAGCGCATGGACTGAAGTCCTTCGCTTTAGATGGAAATTACTTTAACTTTTACTTGAGTAATTCAGCCAGTGGCAGATTTTGCCGCTTAATCTCTTCTGCAGCTAAAGATGAAACAAGCCGTGCACCTAGTTCAGAGTAATGAGTGTCATCCTGTAGCCCTTTAGGGTCTCTTGCGTATACCCCTGGTGCGATCCAAAGATGAATCTTCTTTGAATCTTCCACGCCTAAAGCTTGTTCTTTTTGTGAGGTAAGAATGAGTAAATCAAGAAGAGGCACATGTTCTTTTTTCGCCAATTCTCTTACCGCTGTTGGATAATCCCCATGCGTATCAACAAGCTTTCCAGATTTATCGAATTTTCTGCGAGCAACGGGTGTTGCGAGTATTGGAATCGCTTTGTGTGCACGTGCCTCAGCAATAAATCGCTTTAGATTATCCGTATATGCTCCGTAAGGTGCCGCATAAACAAGCGGTTTATCTTTTTTCTCATCATTGTGACCAAACTGTATAATCAGATAATCTCCAGGTTTAATAGCAGCAATCACTTTAGCCCATTTACCTTCATCAATAAAACTTTTGGTGCTACGTCCATTAACAGCATAATTAATAACAACTGAAGGATCCTTAAAACATTCTGGAAATAATTGCCCCCAACCACGTTCTGGATTCGGTGTATCGATTGGTTTATTAGCCATTGTCGAATCACCAGTCATGTGAACTTTTACGGTAGCTGAAGAATATAGATCAGCACCTTTAATCTGTTGCAGAAACCCTACACAGATTAACGTATATATAAAAAATGACCGCATCGAATTATATTCTTACAGTGGTTTTTCCCATAATTTTGCGCGCTCTAAAGCTCTATCCCACGTTGCACGCATTGCATTCATTTCAACTTCTGGGCGCACTCTTGTGAATTTAGCATCTACCGCCCAGTTGCGCGTGATGTCCTCGCGACTAGACCAAAAGCCAACAGCAAGTCCTGCTAGATAAGCTGCACCCATAGCGGTTGTTTCCACATTTCGTGGTCTTACTACGGACGTGCCTAACAAGTCAGCTTGAAATTGCATAAGCGGCTGACTCCGTGAAGCGCCACCGTCAACGCGTAATTCTTTTAATTTCAAACCGCTATCTTTTTCCATGCAGCTAATGAGATCTGCGCTTTGAAAAGCAATTGATTCAATTGCTGCACGACAAAAGTGTGCACGATTAGTACCACGTGTCATTCCTACAGCTGTACCACGTGCATAAGGATCCCAATGTGGAGCCCCTAAACCAGCAAATGCTGGAACCAAATACATACCACCTGCATCAGGAACCGAGGAAGCTAACGCATTCAACTCAGCTACATCGCGAATGATTTTTAGCTCATCACGAAGCCATTGAATTACAGCACCACCAATAAATACAGAGCCCTCTAGAGCATATTCTGTTTTACCACCAATCTTCCAAGCAACAGTTGTAAGTAAATTATTATGTGAAGGAACTGCCTCAGTTCCAGTATTCATTAACAAGAAACATCCTGTTCCGTAGGTATTCTTGGCCATACCTGGAGTAAAACAGGCTTGGCCGAAAAGCGCTGCTTGCTGATCTCCTGCAATTCCCGCGATAGGAACGCCTGCTGGATGTAAATTACGATCAACCGTTCCGTATATTTCAGAGCTCGACTTTACTTCTGGTAAAACAGAACGAGGTACCTCTAAAAGCTTAAGTAGTTCATCATCCCAATCTCCCGTATGAATATTAAACAGAAGTGTTCTAGATGCATTACTTACATCAGTCACATGAACCTTACCTCCTGTTAGTTGCCAAATGAGCCAACTATCAACTGTACCAAATCGCAATTTACCTTGATTGGCTCTCTCTCTCGCACCAGGAACATTTTCTAAAATCCATCTTACTTTAGTACCAGAAAAATAAGGATCTATACGTAACCCAGTTTTCTTAGTAACCATAGCCTCAACGCCTTGTTTTTTTAGACCAGCGCAGTAATCTGCTGTGCGTCTATCTTGCCAAACAATCGCATTATAAACAGGAACTCCTGTTTCACTATCCCACATCACGGTAGTTTCACGTTGATTCGTTACACCTACGGCTGCGATTGCATCAGATCCAACATTAGCCTTAGCAATGACCTCAGCCACACTTGAACTTTGGCTAGACCAAATTTCAAGTGGATCATGTTCTACCCAACCTGGTTTAGGATAAATCTGTTTAAATTCTTTCTGCGTAACGCTTGCAATATTACCAGCGTGATCAAAAAGAATCGCCCGGGAACTCGTTGTACCTTGATCAATTGCTAAGATATATTTTGGAGTACTCATTGTAGTAAGGAGTGATTTTAGCCAATCAATGCTTGATATGCGAGTGCACCAAGTACTCCACCAATAATGGGTCCAATGACTGGAATAAGCGAATAACCCCAATCGGAATCACGCTTACCTGGTATAGGTAAAATTGCATGCATGATACGAGGTCCTAAATCACGAGCTGGGTTTATCGCATACCCTGTAGACCCACCGAGTGACAAACCAACGGCTACAACAATCAAAGCGACTAAGAAAACCGCAAAGAATGGAGTAGCTAGTGCAGCAGAACCAGCACCTATAACTAAATTTTTAGCAGATGGAACAGATAATACAGCAAATACCAACATTGCGGTTCCAATTATTTCAGTAGTTAAATTAGCAACTGTATTACGAATAGCTGGACCAGTACAAAATACTGCCAATTTAGCATCTTTATCTTCAGTAACTTTCCAGTGTGGCAAATAAGCAATGTATACAACCAACGCACCTATCATGGCACCAACTATTTGAGCTAAAATATAACCAGGCACTTTAGCCCAGGGAAATAAACCAATACTTGCCAGTCCAACAGTCACCGCAGGATTAAGATGGGCACCGCTATAAGGTGCAGCAGTGTAAGCACCAATCATTACCGCAAGTCCCCATCCAACCGTGATAACAATCCAGCCGGAATTCTGGCCTTTGCTTTTGTTCAAGCAAACGTTGGCGACTACACCGTCACCAAATATAATTAATAATGCAGTGCCAACAATCTCAGATATATAAGGATTCATTTAAGACCTTGATGTGGGGTTAAAACTAGGGGGTTAGAAGTAACTCAAGTAAGACCTTAAACGATTCATTATACTATGTACAGTCAACACTGAATAAACTGTCTCCACCAGTTGTAACATAGTATCTCTAAATCGAGTCCTTGAAATCTTGATGTATGCCGTAAATTTGTTGAACTAACATAATAATACATGGCTAAAGTATATTTTTACTACTCTGCGATGAATGCAGGCAAAAGCACTGTTCTTTTGCAGTCTAGTTACAATTACCAAGAGCGAGGAATGCGGACTTTGCTTTTTGTACCATCCCTAGATACTCGTGCCGGCATTGGTAAAATCCACTCTAGGTTAGGCTTAGCGTCTGATGCCATTTCTTTACAACCAAATGAAAATCTTTTTGAGAAAGTAAAACAAGAGCATACGAAGTCTCACGTCTCTTGTATTTTAATCGATGAAGCTCAGTTTCTAACAGTAGACCAAGTTAAACAGGCAACTGATGTGGCAGATACTTTTTCTATACCTGTTTTGTGTTATGGTTTACGCACAGACTTCCAAGGAAAACTCTTTCCAGGCAGTGCTGAACTCTTGGGTACAGCCGATAATTTAATTGAGCTAAAAACGATTTGCCACTGCGGAAGAAAAGCAACGATGAACCTTAGAATAGCTAGCGATGGCAAAGCAGTAAAACAAGGAGCTCAAGTAGAAATAGGAGGGAATGATCGTTACATTCCGATGTGTCGTAAACATTTTAAAGAATCACTTGATACACTAATCAAGGCTTAGGCATAACAAAAACACGCAGTAATGAAGCCTGATTTGGTCCTCGGTATATTGTTTCTGTAGCTGACTTGTAATCTTCCTTTTTAGCTTCACGAATATCTTCAAAGACTTGAGGGTTTCTATCAATTAAAGGGAACCAAGAACTTTGAATTTGCACCATAATCCTGTGACCTTTGCGGAAAGTATGATTAATATCAGGCATCGAAAATTTTATTTCTTCCACTTTACCAGGAGTAAAAGCTTCAGGGTTCTCAAAACTTTTTCTAAATTTACCTCTAAAAGGTTCTCCGCGAACAAGCTGCTGATAGCCTGCTAATACAACGTCAGGTAACTGCGGATCGTTTGATTGCTGCTTTTTAATATTCGGCTCATTGACTAAATCTGATGGATATACATCAATAAGTTTAACTACGAAATCCGAATCTGTACCTGTTGTAGAGACAAACAACGTTGGAGAAACGGGACCAACTAATGTGACATCGTTATCTAATATTTCTGTTTGATATGAAAGTACGTCGTTACGTTTCCATGCAAAACGCTGATCGCTTACCATGTATTCTTGAGTCATACCAAGAGCGGTATATCCAACAAATGGAACAGGCTTAGCTGGATCACTCACATACGAATCGCTTGCTACTACGTTTCCTGCACTATTAAAAGCAAGCATACCATTTTCTCTAAGATATAGTTTTTGTTCTTTTGCTTCTTTAGGTGGCCACGACTGATACTGCCTCCAAACATTAGTTCCTGTTTCAAATACAGTGGCTTTTACAAAAGTGTAAGGACCCTTGTCTTTAAGATGATATTCAAAAAATGGAAATAGTAGACTCTCATTATAAAACGCACACGTATTTGAAGCGAAATCTACTACACCTAGATAGTGTCCATTTGTTCTAGCCCATCCCCCATGAACCCAAGGACCCATGACGAGTGAATTTTGAATTGTAGGATTATACGTATCTATTGCCTGAAACGTACGATAAGTTCCCATCATATCTTCCGCATCAAATAATCCACCTACAACAAGTACAGGGCAGTGAATATTCTTAAGATGCTTCCAAATAGCTCTACTTTGCCAGAATGAATCGTAAGTAGTATGATCAACTACTTCACGCCAGTATTCATCGTTACCGCCAATCATTGCAGTAAGTTCATTCAGTGTTCCGTGTTTTAAATAATACTCATAGCCATCAAACGTACCATAATTAAAAGAGGTTCGGTTTTTAGGAGGTAGCGTTGGTCCTTCTTGCGGTCTAAATCCTGTGAAGAAACTGAAGTTGGCCGCAAGCATGAGTGCTCCGTTATGATAGGAGTCATCTCCTAAATATTCGTCTCCCATTGGAGCTTGTGGAGAAGCTGCTTTAATTGCGGGATGCGAATCAATGATCGAGGCATCAACAAAAAAGCCTGGGTATGAAATTCCCCATATACCAACACGCCCATTATTATTCGGGACGTGCTTTAACAACCAATCTACCGAATCATACATATCGGTACTCTCATTGATATCGTGAGGGCCATGCTTAGATTCATCGTGAGGTGTTTCATTAATAAAAAAACCTTCAGACATCCCACGTCCACGCACATCTTGATTAACAAAAATATATCCAGCCTTCATAAAAGAAAGCGATGGACCAACTCTTTCAGGATATTCTGATACACCATAAGGACTTACCGTGTATGGCGTCCTTATCATGAGAAACGGCAAGGGACCTTGACTTTTTTTTGGTACATATACTGCCGTAAATAATTTTACCCCATCTCGCATCGGTATACGATACTCGTACTTCGTATAGTTTTCTTTTATATCATACGCGTTAGCATCTTCACCAAATACATGTAGCGAAAAAATGCATAAACCTAGCACGATTCCTAAGTAAATACGAAAGCCTGAAAAATTAACCATGCATTTAAATATAGGCTTATTTAAAACCGTATACAATCCACTAAACGTATTTGTATTAAGTTTGGCACATCTACCAATCTCAATAAGATTGCTGATGTAACACGAGATTGCTGGCTTCATTACTACCCATGTTGCGTAAAACTACCCTCGCCCTGTTTGGTATCAGTCTATGGCTTAGCCCTACACTCAAATCAATGAGCCTAGGTTTTGAAAAATATGCTGGCCCCGAACTACCCCCTAGTACGATTGCTATTCCACACGAAAGAACGCGACAGTGGAAAAATGAGTCCGAATTCGGAAACGCTTTTTTTGAATCTTATGCGAAAATTCCGCTTTCTAAAGTACAACGAAGCGGTAAAGGCGATGGCACACATATCCTTTTAGGACATCTGCTCGCACACAAAGACGTAGCAGAAACCAATGCTCTTATTCTAGGCCTTAAGCCTTGGGGTATTTCTGGGACCTCTGGCTGGCAAAACAAGAAAGGTGACTACGATTTTGAAGAAGCCGTACTCGTTACTTTACTCTACCACTTTGCTAACGAACCAGAAACATTAACTCCTGCAGCACGTGACCACATTGTTAATGTTTTACTCATTGATGAAGGAGATGGCTATAGAACGACAGCACCTCATACCTTTGGTTTATTCGAAGAAACTGAAAACCATATGCTTATGACTGAAGGCACGCGTTACTTGAAAAATCAGTGGCTTCGCTCACATGGAAATACAAACCCCATCTATAATAATGAAACCAATGGAATGGAAGATCACTTACTGTCACTTTTAAATACTATGTCCTCAAAAGGCTTATTTGAGTTCAACTCACAGCCTTATATCGGCTACACGATTCTAGGTTTACTCAACATTGAAGGCTATGCTTCTCCACGTTTAAGCTTAGCTGCACGAAACGTTTTGGATTACATGAATTTTTGTTACGCGCTAGGAAGCTATAACTTAAGACGCTTTCCACCGTTTCGCAGGCGCTACGAGTACGCACACATGACTTCACTGACGGCAAGTTATCATACTACGTTTATTAAAACTTGGCTTAGTTTCGCAGAACCTGAACTTAACCTACCCAAGATACAAGCAGCGGCTACAAGTCACGGCGAAATGGCTGCCGCTACACGCTACCGACTTCCAGACGCAACCGTTGATCTAATTTTAAATAAACCTAAAGCATACTTTGTTAAATTAGGCCACGGTGCAGAAGCTGCTCCGGAAATCTATTCAGTAGATCCAAAGTTTTTAATCACTGCAGGTGGAGTAAATCGTGGTGAATCCACCGTTCTCGTGGCACGTCCTATCACTTTAATCTGCGAAAATGCTACCGAACACGTTTCTAGTACCTTTAGTATAGCAGGACCAGGCACTGACTTTAAACAATGGAACACAACAGGCGTATACAAAAATTTTGCATGTGCCGCTGGACCTGTACATGTTCCTAATTTTGCTCAACTCGTTGCAGAAAATAAAATATGGAAAATATATCAGGCAGCAAAAGGACTATTAGTAGCTGTTCACTCCGAAGTTAATTTTGGCCTATTTACTATTTTACCAAATGAAGACCCAGCTGCATTACTCACTCAGTTAACGGAGTTAAACAATAGTGAAGCAACTCTTCGTACCCAATTTAAGACACTCGATTCCCACACGTTAACCTATGATACGCTAAGCCCAAAAGACAAATGGGTCATGTGCACAGATAACGATAAAGCGCTCGACCGTGATTTTGATCGTTGGCCACTGCTAAGCGGGGACTACTGATATTTTATAAATCAGGGAGCGAAGACTTTGCAGGATTGGCATGAGGCTTATAAAATAAAGCGGTATGGCCAACTGCACCCACGCATAGACAGGCCGCTTTCTGTGCGAGTTGCTCACACAGCGCTGCACGCTCATGCCTATCAGCGCCCACAAATCTTAATTTCACCAAGTCTCGCTCGAGAAAACAGCGTTCGAATTCCTTAAAAAAAGCGTCCGTCAGCCCTTCTTTACCTAATCTAATCATATCATTCATCGTTTGGCCAAGGCCACGTAGATGCGTGCGCTGGTTTCCATTTAGTTCAGGTAAAGACATAGCTAAGAACCTTATGCAGATATTATAGTAAAGGCACGTCTAAACACTCACGTAACTTACTGTATAAAAAGGTGATAAAATACTATTTTACTGATTCTTTAACCAAAGTATAACGTCATATAGGTTAACCAAAAGCCGATCCCCTAGGTTTATGCCTGCAACAGCCCCTTTTATCACTACCCGTAGCCCTCTCTCGCGCCGTCATTTTCTACGCGGCGTAGGTGTCGCGCTTGCTCTGCCTTTTCTTGATTCAATGCTACCGGTATTTTCCCGAGCATCTGAAACATCTAACCCCCTGGATCCAAATGCAAAACCACGTAGAATGTTTGCAATTTGTAACAACCTAGGACTTCTACCTGATCAGTTTTTTCCTGTTGGAGACAGCAGAGACTATAAAGCCTCTCCTTATCTCAAATACCTTCAGGAACACCGAAACGATTTTACCGTATTTGACGGGGTCTCACATCCAAATGTCGATGGCGGACATCCAGCTGATATTTGTTTTTTAACAGCTGCTCCCCATCCAGGCAGTAGCTCTTTTAGAAATACTGTATCGCTCGACCAACATATCGCTGAACGCATTGGAATATTTACTCGTTTTCCATCACTTACACTAGGTGTAAATACTCGTTCACGTAGTCTCTCATGGACTGGAACAGGTGTTTCCATTCCTCCAGAAGATAAAGCTGCAGAAGTTTTCAAACAGATGTTCTTTGTTGGAAATGCAGCTCAGATAGCCGCACAAATACGTAGCCTCAACACAGGCCAAAGCATTCTTGATGCTGTTGCTAACCAGGCGAAGGATCTAGAAAAAGAAATCGGATCTAAGGATAAAGATCGTTTAGACCAATATTTTACAAGTGTACGTGATTTAGAGCATCGTTTAAAAGAATCTGCCAGCTGGGAAACAAAACCAAAACCAGTCGTGCATGAACCTGTACCAGTAGATCCTCCAAGCCCAGCCCTCTACATGGATAAAGTAAAAGTCATGTATGATCTGACACGTCTAGCGTTTGAGACTGACTCGACCCGTACTGTGACACTCATGCTTGATAGTCTTGCAAGTCCTGTACTTGAAATTCCTGATGCTCACATCACCGACGGATATCATAACTTATCCCATCACGGTAAATCTGAAGTAAAACGCTCTCAGTTAAAAATTATCGATGAGATGCATATGAAGTTACTCAATAAACTTATTGCAGATCTAAAATCGGTTAAAGAAGGAGAAGCCTCACTTCTCGATAGATCAATGGTGCTATATGGATCAAATCTAGGAGACGCGAATGCTCACGTGTGTACAAATATGCCTGTTATACTAGCAGGAGGTGGATTTAAACACGGCCAAGCCTTAAAATTTAGCAAAGAGCGCAACTATCCTTTACCAAATCTTTTTGTAACCATGCTTCAGCGTATGGGTATCGAAGAAAGTCACTTCGCATCTTCTACATCAACAATGCGCGGATTAGAATTAGCATAAGTAAGCTCATGTTTTTAGTTAATCGTTTTGCCTTATTCCTAGGCGCAATCTTCTTCGCTACCACGTTCGCTTTATCAAGCTACGCTTCTCCAGACTCACAAAAAAGCCAGGCCTTTATTGATAAGTACTGCGCTGATTGCCACGACGACTCAAGTGACAACAAAAGTGGTTTAGATTTAACAAACTTAAATTACACTCCGAATAACTCACTCAATTTTTCAGCATGGATTAAGGTCCATGACAGAGTCAGTTCAGGAGAGATGCCTCCGAAAAAAAGAGAGCAGCCCACTCAGGATGAACTGACTAATTTTGTTAATGATTTAAGATCTTCACTAACAGATTACGACAAAACTTACTTAGCCAAGGAAGGCAGAAGTACTCGTCGTAGAATGAATACGTATGAATATGAAAATGCTCTTCGTGACATATTCCAAGCACCTTGGCTTCAAGTAAAAGGTCAGCTCCCTGAAGACGGAGAATTAAGCCATTATAATAAATCAGGTGCTGCACTCGATGTATCCCATGTACACATGACTCGACTCATGATGGCTGCAGAATATGCCATCAAACAAGCTGTAAGCGTAAAATACTCTCAGCCTCCTACAAAAATTGTGCGCTACTATGCACGTGATCAAAAAACACTAACCTCAAAATTTAGTCAGAGCATTTTTAATACATCTAATGATCGCCAGACCTATCCTTTAATCGGATTAACACCGCAAAAAGATGTGCGCACGGGAGAAGCTGATTTAACGGTTGGAGATTCAAATCCAGAAATTAGAAATAAAGAGGCAGTAGGTTGGGTTTCGAGTAATTACGTAACTGGATTCACGTACCGCTGGGATAGTTTTAGAGCCCCTGTAGCTGGAAAATATAAAATATCTTTTAGCGGATATACGCTTTGGGTTGGACCAGGCGGTTCAGCAAAACGTTTTAAAAACGAACGGGACACTGTAGGCGTAAACACTAAGCCAAATAAACTACTCCCCAATTTCGATCTTCTTTATCCTGGAAGAAGAAATGAACCTATTACTGTCTATACTCGTAATGGAGTTCTTAATCGTCGCGTAGGTGAATTCGATTTAACCCCTAATTCAGAAACGCATTCGATCGGAGAGGTATGGTTACTCGCGAATGAAACGCTAGTTCCTGATGCCTCTCGCTTCTATAGATCTAGACCTAACAATTTCAGAAATCCACTGATGCAAGCAGACGGAGCTCCAAGCGTTGCGTTTCAATGGATGGATGTAGAAGGACCTATTTACGATTCATCAACAACCCTTGGCTATCAACGTCTTTTTGGAAATCTACCGCTACGTAAAGCAAAAGCTAAAGATACCGGCTTAGAAATTAGCGTTATACAAAATAAAACAACCGGTGAAAGACGGGGTGCAGCAATAACACCCTTACAAAATATACGCGTAGAAGTCTTAAGCCAAAATCCTGAAGCAGATGCAGAAAAACTAATAAGGTCATTTCTTAATACAGTCTACAGATCTACAGTCACGGAAGATGATGTCCGTTTATTTGTTGGTTTAGTTAAAGACCGTATGCATGCAGGGCTTAGTTTCACGGAAGCAATGGTATCGGGTTATACCGCGATACTTGTTTCCCCTAAATTTTTGTTCATTGATGAAAATGCAGGTCGTCTTGATGACACAGCACTTGCTACGCGTTTATCCCTATTTCTTTGGAATACCATTCCTGACTCTGAACTGCTTAATTTAGCAAAGGCTAACAAACTTCATGATCCAGTCACATTAAGAGCTCAAACCGAGCGACTTCTCAATGATCCAAAGTCAGAGCGTTTTAGAGATGCATTTTTAGACTACTGGCTAGATTTAAGAAAAATCGAAGACTCTACTCCATCAGCTACGCTATATAATGACTACTACTTAGATGACTCATTAGAAGAGGCTGCAGTAGCAGAAACACGTCTACTCTTTAGAGATATGGTTGAACATAATTTGCCTGCTAAATACAGCGTCGATTCTCCTTATACCTATCTCAATGAAAGACTAGCCGAACACTATAATGTTGCTGGGGTTAAAGGCATTGCTATGCGAAAAACGGAACTACCGCCTTCAAGTGAAAGAGGTGGATTTATAACCCAAACGAGCATTTTAAAAATTACAGCAAATGGCACAACTACCTCACCCGTGATTCGCGGCAAATGGGTAATGGAACGAATTCTCGGTTACGATGTACCGCCCCCTCCTCCGGTAGTTCCTTCAGTAGAACCTGATATTCGTGGAGCTGTTACTATACGCCAACAACTCGATAAACATAGAGTCGATAAGACTTGCGCCTCCTGCCACGTAAAAATTGATCCAGCAGGTTTAGCACTAGAAAATTTTGACGTAATGGGTGCCTGGAGATCTCGTTACCGTGCCGTTGCAGAATCAAAAGAACCCGTTAAAGGCATAGGCAAGAATGGACAACCTTTTGCCTTTTGCTACGCCCTTCCAGTAGATGCATCAGGGCAACTTTACGACGGAAGTAAATTTAATGACATTCGTGACTTTAAAAAAATACTTCTTAGCCGTGAATCTATTTTAGCTACCAATATTGCAAAACAGTTACTTATCTATTCAACAGGCTCTCCTCTACACTTCAGCGACAGAGAGGCTTTAGAGAAAATTGTTAATTCAACAAAACAGGATGACTACGGCGTACGCAGTTTGATTCATGCTGTAGTTCAGAGTGACCTATTCCAAACTAAGTAAGATTTATACCGCACCGAACTCGATACCTGATTTAGCAAATATCTTATCAGCTTTTTCTTTATCTTCCGTATGGATAAAAATCTGGATCGGAGTAAATGAGATAGACTGCTTTCCAAGAAAACTCATCTGCCTTCCCATTTCGGTACCAGGATCGATTTGAAAGCGTATCGATTCTTTTTCTAAAAGCGGGAGTAGTATACGTGCATCGTGGGGAGAACAAGAGCCAGAGAAAACATAAGGATCATCCTCAGATTCGTCTAAGACAGCTCCCTCAACGTCAGGCACTGTCGTTGGCTTTTCCTCAGCCTGATCCACTTCTGTTGTTGCAGTCGGCAAATAATCTAATGCGAACCAGAATATTATAACGGCCGGCCCATAGGTCTTAACGAGACTTAAATAATAACCGGAACCAGAGCTTACATGAGATGCATTATACATTGCCCATACGACTGCCAAAGCAAAGAGTAAGCACAGAATTCCAAAAATGATGTTTCGTGTTGTTTGTTTCAGAATACTTTTACGATAAAGATTTGAATATAAGAAGCCAGTCTGTTGTTTTGTCTTAACCCCATACCTTTACCCTATGTCCCTATTATCTCGAAGAACCTTTCTTGGAGGCCTGGCAAGTATTTCGGCTTCAACCCTAATCTCTCCTGCTAAATTAAAGGCCAATCCTGATCAAATGAGTGACTTAAAGCATGATGAGATATTAGGCCAAGGTAATTTTAAATACCGTGTTAACCGTTACTGGGGAAGACTTGAACGCAGTCAGCATCCTGTAAATGATTGCCATGGTATTATTGAAGATGCCGCCGGACGAATTCTACTTCTTACCAATAACACGCAGAACAACATCATCGCTTATTCGAAGAAAGGTGAATTCCTCACGAGTTGGGAACACCGTTTTCCTGCTGCTCATGCACTGCGTATCGAAAAAGTTAAAGGTTCAGAACGCTACTGGATTACAGATCACAGCATTTGCACCATATCTCTGTGCGACCCGAGCGGAAAAGAAATAAGGCGTATTGGGCCTGATGCTGTAGCTCATAAATACCCTGACATAACTAAGTACCATCCCACGAATGTAGCATTCATGCCCGATGGAGATTTTTATGTTAGTGACGGCTATGGCTCTCATTACATTCACCACTTTGACCCAGATTGGAAACTCATCTCTACGTTTGGCGGAGCAGGTACAAAACCTAGCAATCTCAAAACACCTCATTCTGTTTGGCTAGATACACGTACTAAAAAACCAAGACTCCTGATCTGCGATAGAGCAAATGCTAAGTTAAAATGGTTTTCTCTATCTGGAGAACTTGAACAAGTTGTTCCACTCCCAGGAACTGAACCAAGTAATATATCTGAATATAATGGCTACCTAGCCATCGCTAGTCTTAACGGTATGATACTTATTTTAGATAAAGATAATAAAGTAGTATCTGTCGTAGGTGGCGAAGCACCGAGTTATGTGGATGGAAAACTACAGCCTATCATTCCATACAACTACACCTTTATTCATCCTCATGATGTATACATTGATCAAAACGCTGATATCTATGTTGCACAGTGGAACTCGTACAAAACTTATCCTATCAAACTAGAGCGAATTGCCTCTTAATGCTCTGCCCCTGCAGAAAAGCGTTTATCTGATTTCGTCTTTAGACTTACTTTAATCGCCATTTCAACTCCTTTAATCATGAGTTCAATTGGCATACTTGGCTGTTCACTTTTTTTAGCGACTTGCTCGGGTAACCAAGGAACATGAATAAATCCACCTCTTACACCACGCATTCGAGAAATCTCATGCATCAGGGTATAGAAAATATGATTACAAACAAATGTACCTGCCGTTTGAGAGACACTTGCTGATATCTTCTGTTTAATTAAAGCCTCGGCAATTGCCTTTATTGGAAGCGTAGAAAAATATGCTGCAGGTCCTTTTTTAACGATTGGATAATCGATCGGTCTTTTATTGGCGTTATCTGCGATTCTAGCATCATCAATATTTATCGCAACACGCTCTGGTGTTATCGAAGATCTACCACCTGCTTGACCAAGACAAATTACTAGCGACGGGTTAAAGTGTTTAAGAGCCTCTTTAAGAACAACCTGAGATTCACCAAATACGCATGGCAATACTTGCGAACAAACAAGGTGCCCTGAGATAACCTTGCCCTGTAAAGCACGGGCAATGACTTCAGATGGATTTAGCAAATCACCACCAAACGGCTCAAAGCCGGTCACAAGTACAGGTCGTTTCATAATTCAGTTAATACTTAAAAACACAAAAAAGCAAAATACCTAAATTAGCGCAAAATACAGCAATCGCTATTGGCAACTGCGCTTTGATGATTGCATTACGATCCTTCAATTCAAGTAAGACTGCAGGAATAATATTAAAGTTAGCAGCCATCGGACTCACCAAGGTTCCACAATAACCGGCCAACATTCCCATAGCTGCTAGTATTGCAGGATTACCACCGTGCGCCTTAATAACAAGCGGCAGTCCAATACCAGCTGTAATCACTGAAAATGCAGCAAAGGCATTTCCCATACACATAGTAAATAAAGCCATACCTAAACAGTAAGCAGTAACAGCTACCCACGGAATTTGGGTAGGTAAAACTTGTGCTACTAAATGAGCTATGACTTGACCGACTCCTGCATGTGTAAAAATCACACCTAAAGCAGCTAATAACTGCGGTAAAATAATGGCATATCCAACGACCTCTAATATGCGAGCACCTTGAACGACCGGTTGCTTAATAGACGCACGGGTCATGTAAACGCTCCAAATCAAGGCAATGAGTGATCCTATACTTAAAGCAACAAGCGGAGCCTGACTCGCATCAGTGAAAGGTAAACCTAACACTTTAAATCGAGTAAGTGTTAGAGAGCCTACAACCCCAAAAAAAGGTATAGCTAACGCAGGTAGCAGTAACTTAGTTCCAAGATTAGTAACCTGCACCGCTTCTTCTTTTTGTTCACCTGCTCTTACACATCCACTTGCAGCAAGGCATACGAGTAAAACAACTAATACACCAACCAAAGCTGGGTTCATTAATTGTCCAATCGCTAAAATAACACCAAGACAAATCCAAAATAGAGCAGAACCCCACTGACGCAAAGTTTGACCGCGTCCAAAAATACGTAACCCAACGAGAACTAGAAAAAAACCTCCCAGCTTATAAAATGGTTCTAACGATAAGATCATGACTGCTTATCCTTTTTAATGACACTGACATCACGCAGGATACGCCGATCTAACACGTAACATCTCCATGCCATAATAAAAAATGCCGCTAAAGCAGTTGGAATACCCCACAAGGCAATCGACCAAATGCCTACTTGCATCCCCTCGGTTTCAAAAAAGTTATGCATGAGCACAACACCACCTACAGCGATAAAAATATCTTCACCAAAAAAATTTCCTGTATTTTCTGCAGCCGATGCATGCGCCTTAACTGTTTGTAAAAGCTTATCCGAGATTTTCGGATTCTGAGCGAGAGCCGCACCCTCCGCCATCGGAGCAATGACCGGTCTAATCATGGAAGCATGCCCACCCAACGTTATTCCAAGACTTATAGATATTTGCCTTACTGCTGTATAAATTAAAATGACTCGGCCTGCGGTTACATTCTTTAGCTTACGAATGATAGTTTGGGCCTGTAACTTTAATCCATATTTTTCAAGTAGTCCCATGAC